>RRZT012016268.1_pt1 | contig 13297 bp, 10 predicted proteins | sample 2165551 | NCBI WGS metagenome assembly RRZT01 (sample SAMN10456910, study PRJNA506462) | wastewater metagenome | biome: wastewater; feature: sludge; material: wastewater sludge; isolation source: wastewater sludge with Escherichia coli K12::gfp cells carrying plasmid... | place: USA: Moscow, Idaho... | reverse complement strand
CTTGGGTGTTACAAGCGTTATATATGGAACTGTTATAGGATGGCTATTCTTAGTATCATTTGGAACCATAATGCGTATAAAATACTTTAAAGAGATAGATTCTAAGAAAAGTCCTATTTATAAGGAAATCTAATTTTTATAAAATAGATTGGCATAAAAAATGGAGGATTAATTCCTCCATTTTTACACTAAATTAGTAGTCTTAGAAAGATATTTCTAAATACATAAAGATTTACATTTGTTTTTCCCAAAATTCTAATGCACGATTAATCCATCCTTCAGCAACAGTTCCTTCTCCAAGTCCAAATCCGTGTGAAAGACCTTTGAAAATTTCTATCTCAGCATTAGTTCCATTGGCTTTTATTCTATCTATACGGTTCTGCATTATTTTATAAGGTGCAATTCCATCGTTAGTTCCAACACAAGCATATGTTGGTGGTTCTGTTCCCGTTACCTCTGATAAACCAGTGTACTCCATAATAACTGCTGCTGGACGTGGATATACATTCTCTCCAAATCTTTCTGTCCCGTAACTTCCAAGCCATGCTGCCATCCTAGCTCCTGCAGACCCGCCCCATAAAGAATAATCTTCCATACTAATTCCCAGTTTATCAGCATTTTTGTGCAAAAAAGCGATTGCTCTTGCCAAATCTTCACAGGCAGTACGAGCTTCTGGTCTATAAATCAAAGCAAATGCGTTATATCCTTTTTGGCTGAGCACAAGAGCGTGTGGAAAACTATCTTGCATTGCACCCACAAAAGCAAATCCGCCTCCTGCATTTACAATAGCTGTCCTTGCTCCTTTATTCCCACGAAAGAAAAACAGCCCAGTATCTTTTTTATTAGGATTTTTAGCTTTCTCTTCATCAGAATAAATATCATAAAAAACAGCGTTTCCTGCCTCAGAATTATCTTTCATATAATTTACTATATTCACCGTTCTGTCAGGTTTTATCTTCCCATACCACATTAATGACAAATTTCCAAGGGTATCACCACTGTAGTATCCTTTATTTGTTGGAAAGATAAGTCTTCCATAATCCCCAAAAGCCGAATCTGAAATTACGTCTTTTATCTTTGTATTTATCGTAAATTTATCTTGTTTTTGTTTCACTGTCCCCTGATCCTCCTCTGTAGCTTTATCTCCACTCCAAAAAGTTTTCAGTCCGTTATAAATATATTCCGTCGCTGCTTTCCCATCATGTGAATAACCTTTTTTCACACGAAAGGCAAAATTACCGATTGGATTATCATCAATATCAGAAAAATACTCTGAATTTTTCATAAGATTTACACGGTTTTTGTCATAGTCGTAAGCAAAATCATCTGTTCCTGTCATAATAAAGACAAAATAATCATTGGGCTTGTATCCTTTTGCCGCTGCAAATATTTCTTTATTATTCAACGATGTCCCGCAGCTCATTGGAAGAAAATAACTGAAATACTCCAGTCCATATTGGAATGTACGCCATGTTGCAACAGATCCCATTGAAAAACCACCAAATCCACGATGATTACGTGAATCAATCAAATCAGCAGAAGATTCACTTTTGGCATAGGTACTGTATGTCCCTTCTACCTTAGGAATCAAATCATTTATGAGTTCATTGTGGTAATTTTCTGTCAGCTGCATAGCCAAAGAATAATTGTTGGAATCCAATCCATTATTATTTGTATTATTATAGGTTGGACACACAATAATAACTGGTTTTACCTCTCCTGTAGCAATAGCATTGTCTATCACACTCTTAAAAGAAGATGGATTTTGTGGTGTTCCTAAAGTTGTTGTTTCATCTCCCCATCCTCCATGCATCAGATAAAATACATCGTATTTTTTGTTTTTATTGTAACCATAAGGAAGATAAATAATTGCATGCTTTTTTAGAGTTTTTGATTTTTCATTATAAGAAAATGACTCATAAGTATCGTAATAAAAATCCACCAAAGTTCCTGGCTCTTCGGAATTATACATATATTTGTCGGGTATATTCTCAATCTCCTTTGAAATCTTGACTTTTTGTCCACCCTGAGATTTTCCTGTCATATTTGAAGCTTCTTTGGAACTTCCACAGGCGGTAAGCTGAAATACTAAAAAAAACGCCAAACATTTAATCATAGCTCTTTTCATCTCCATCCTTGTCATTTCCACCTCTCTTCCGTTTATTTCTCTCTTTACAAAACCCAAATAAAGAAGAGCTTAGTCTAAAATAATCCTAAGCACTTCCATGTATTCTAATTATATTACTAGTCTTTTACTATTTTATAATATCTAAATCTTAATAAGAAAAGAATTGATTTTATGTCTGAATATATAATTTTTATCATATCTTCTTCTGTAAACTAAAGATTAATCCCATGAGATTTGAAAAGTGACAGGTTGAAAAGTTCAACCTGTCACTTCTATACTAATATTAATCTACTTTATATTTTGACAGATAATCTACCATTACAGGATCTTGATGAGAGAAAAATTGGCTTTGTTTCATATCTAAAGTTGCAACTTTTGCCATATCTTCTTCAGAAAGTTCAAAGTTAAATACATCTAAGTTTTGAATCATTCTGTCTTTATTTACTGTTTTAGGAATAACAATAATATCTCTTTGAATTAGAAATCTAAGAACTACTTGTGCTACAGATTTATTATATTTTTCTCCAATAGTTTTTAAGATTTCGTTTGTAAATAATCCATTTTTCCCTTCTGCAAATGGGCCCCAAGATTCAATTTGAACACCATATTTTTTCATATTTTCTTGAGCATCTACTTGTTGATTAAACGGATGAGTTTCAACTTGGTTTACAGCGGGAACAATTTCATTAAATTTAATTAAGTCTACTAATCTATCTGGATAGAAATTGCTTACACCGATAGCTTTAAGTTTTCCTTCTTTGTATAGCTCTTCCATTGCTCTCCAAGTTCCATAATAATCTCCAAATGGTTGGTGTATCAACATTAAATCGATATATTCAAGTTGCATTTTTTCAAGAGATGTAAGAATTGATTTATTAGCTTTTTCATATCCTGCATTAGATATCCAAACTTTTGTTGTAATAAAAAGTTCTTCTCTTGGTACACCTGATTTTTTAATAGCATTTCCTACGGCTACTTCATTTCCATAAGATTGAGCGGTATCAATAGAACGGTAACCTACTTCTATTGCATCTGCTACACATTTTTCGCATTCTTTTTCATCAGGTATTTGGAATACTCCAAATCCTAAAATTGGCATTTTTACTCCATTATTTAAAGTTACATATTTCATATTTTTTCTCCTTTTTATTTAGCATTATATTGTTTATCGCTTACTTGTTCTCCCCATGTTACTGTCGAATTATTTTCTGGGGAAGATATTGCAACATGAGACATAGGACTATCCAGACTTGCTCCATGCCAATGTTTTGTATTTGCAGGAATCCATACTACGTCACCAACCGATATTTCTTGAATAGCTTTTCCTTCTGCTTGAACTAGTCCATGACCTGAAATAACAATTAGAGTCTGCCCTAGGGGATGAGTATGCCATGCTGTACGTGCACCAGCCTCAAAATTTACAGTACCTCCTTGATAATTGCTCGATGAATCAGTAGCAAACATTGATTCTACAGTAACATCTCCCGTGAAATTATTCTTCGATGCTTTTACATTTCCTTTATTTTTTATTACTTCAATATCTTCATTTTGTTTTAAAGGTGATTTAATTCCAAGTAAATTATTTAGATTTTCCAAAGCTCTATAAGCACTTTCTTTGCTAACCTCTACCTTAAGTACTTCAACAAATTCCTCTAGTTGCTCCTTACTTAATCCAACATTCATAGAGACTCCCAAATGAGACCTAAGTTGTGGTTCAGTTCCTTTCATTGCGGACAAGATACTTATAGTAACTAATTGATGTTCTTGATAATTAAGAGTATCTCTATAAAAAATATCTCCAAATAGATGTTCAACCAAAAATTTATCAATGGTCGGAACAAAAACTTGATAACCTCCCGTAGGATTTGACATATCTCTTCCAACAAGATAATTTCTAGTTTTGTGTCCATAAGAATTACTGTCAAAATTGACCGGAACAGCTGTTGCCTCTTTTTCCCACAACATCTTTTATTCCTTGTTTTGTACGTTTATCTAGTACAGACATAAATGTATTTATACCATTTAAAGCACGAGGAAAACCTGCGTATGCATAGGAGTGAACAAAGATTTCTTTGATTTCATTTATAGTTAATCCCGAGTCTAACCCTTTGTTTAATGCAAATTCAAGTTTTTGAATATCTCCAGTTGCAGTGTGAGCTGCTATTGGAATTATACTTTTCTGTTTAGTGCTTAATGTATCAGATAATTTTTTTGGAACTTGACTCTCCATAGATTTAACCTCACCTTTATTTTGTGATATTTCATTTCCATAGATGCCTATACTAATAAACAATAACATTGTAAAAATAGATATTTTCTTAAATTTATTTTTCACTTTTTCTCCTTGTTTAAATATTTTTACCAAAGAATTGAGTTAATTTATTAATAGCTTTATTTACATATTCTGGTTTCCAGTATGTTTGAATGTGGGTTGCTCCATCAATTACAAATAATTCTTTTTCTTTAGAGTTAACAGCATTTTGAAATGCACTATCTGTCATGTATTTTGTATCAGCTTTACTACCTGCTACCATTAGTAATGGTTGATTAATCAAATCCATATTTGTATTCGCATCAAAACTCATTAAGTCAATAAGACTACTCATAGTGTATCTAAATGTTGAGTTTGGATGAGCATACGTTTTCCAATAATATGCAAAGCCTTCACGGTATAACTCAAATGGCAATTTTGAAATTTGCTCATCAGTTAGTATTGTATCAGAAGCATAGATAACTTTTCCTCCACTTGCTTCTTGTGCACGAGCATCTGAAGCAATTTTTAAACGTTCTTGAATTGTAGAAATTTGAGAATCCATAAATCCGTTTCTTCTAACCAGTCCAGAATTAAACATACTTACAGTAGCAATTGCTTTAAAACGTTTATCTGTTTGCGCAGCTTTTAAAGAATAACCACCACCACCACAAATCCCTAATAAACCTAGACGATTAGTGTCAACTCCAGCATATTGTGATATATAATCTGCCATGCCATGAATATCTTCAATTCTATTTGCAGGTTTATCTACATTACGAGGTAGCCCACCGCTGGCTCCTTGGTATGCAGCATCTGCAGTAATTGTAATATATCCTTGTTCAGCCAAATGTTGTGCATATAATCCAGCTACTTGTTCTTTAACTCCACCATTAGGATGAGCTACAACTATTGCTGGATATTTATTAATCTTTTTATAATTCGCTGGGGTATATATATTTGCTGAAATATCAATACCGTTTAATTTGTAAGTAACTGGATGTATATTAACTTTTCCTTCTATATTTTTAGTAATAGCTCCATCGTAGACCAAAGTAAATGGATTATTTTTGTAATCTGCACCCAATGCAGTTCCTGAAATAGTAAAAACTCCTGCTAATAATAATGATATTAATTTTAATTTAGACATTCCTTAATCTCCTTCTGTTTTAATTTATAAATATTCCTAATAAAATGATGGCTTATCCCAATTAGTATTAGGTTCTCCAACGCCCACACTTGCATTGATAAACTTACCTGTTTTATCTTCTATAATATCTAAAATTAATTTGGCTACAGCTTGCCTGGAAACTTGAGCTCCCTTAAAAGGTTCTCCTTTAAAAGTTAGTTCATAAGACTCATTCCCTTTTTGATTATAAAGCCAAGTCAGTCTTAAAATTGTATAATCAATCCCTAAACTTTCTATAATAGAAGCACAATCGGCTACTTCTTTTATCCTTGATATTCCTACCATACGCTTATTCCAGTTGCCAAAATTACCTAAAACTTCTTCATAAATTCCAAGTATTGATGCAGCTATTACTTTTTTTACTTTTGATTCTTTTATTGCATTTGCTATAGCCGTAAATTCTTTTGGACCTCCTGCAATGTTAATATATACTGTGTCAACATCTTTCATTGCATTTACCAATTTATTATGTTCAAAGAAATCCCCATCTATAATTTCTACACGGCCATTGTTATTTAGATTTAATCTTTTTGCTGCTTTACGTGCATAAAGCACTAAATCATGATTGGTATTTTCCAATAAATCATTAGTAAGCATTTGGGATATCTGCCCAGCAGCTCCCAGTATCAAAACTTTCATATTTCCCTCCATTTTTTCATATTCAATCCAACGCACGGTTTTAAAGTACTCTTATTAAAAATGAGCAAGTAGAGTAACGTTATTAGAACTAAATAATTCCATTTTCCTTAAGCCATTTTTCAATATCGTTTTCTGAATCTTTTAAATCATCCAAAGAATAAGCTGGGATGCCAAGACCTTTAATTACTGTAGAATTTGGAGCTGATTTTTTTAAGTCATTAAATGACCTTCCAAAATTACTTCCTTTATGTGTAATAAAAAGTATTACTTGTTTATTTGATAAATCATTTTCTTTTAAGAAAGTAAATACTGGTCTTGGAAATGTTCCCCACCATATGGGTACTACGATAAACACTGTATCGTATTTATTAATATTTTTTACTTTATCTTTTAATGGAGGAAAAGCTTCAGAGTCAAGCTCTTCACTAGCTTGATCTACTACTTTATCATAGTCTAAAGGATATGGATTTTTGCCTACAATTGGGAAAATATCCCCACCTGTTCTTTTCTGTATCATCTTAGAAACCAGTTCATTATTTCCCAGTACATCATTTTTATCTACAATAATACTTGCAGAAGCAACAGAGTCTACCTGTTTCCCTAGATTTGTATTTCCAACCCTTGAAAAATATACAATTAAAGTTTTAGAGCCATTAGTTTTAGTCACTGAGTTAATCGTGGTATTTTCTTTAGTTTTGCTAAATATAGAAAATGTAACTAAAGATGCCATTACAATAACTCCAAGTAAAATAATTTTTTTCATTATAAAACTCCTTTTACTTTCTTGTATCTAGTTTTTTATCCTTTAAAAAATCCGACATTAAATCTGCAATTTCTAAATTATTTAAATCAGAGAATGGGAAATGAGTATTTCCATAAATTCCAATTTCAGGTAAATGAACTACTTTTGCATCTCCACCATGAAGATTTATTGTATCCGCCCAAACTTTGGCCATTTCTAAACGAACTCTCCAGTTATCTTGCCCTGGATTTGTAGATGGAGTCTTTGGAATATTATCTCCATAGTAGATAACTATAGGTATTTTTGTTAATTTCATAAAGTCTGCTAAAGGTATTTCTTCGGCTTTAAGAGTCCCTGCACTGCTAGGCATATCAGCAGGAGCTTCTCCTTTAGGAAATACAAAACCACTTCCTGGCTCGTAAGCAACAACAGCACTTACATTTTCATTTTTAATTACCGTTAACCATCCTGGTCCTCCTCCTTGAGAGTGAGTAACAAGGATTCCTTTTCCAATTTTATTGAATAACTCTGAAACACCATCTGAAATTACATTTGCATCATAAGGTCCTGTATTAGGTGTCATTTGACGGAAATATTGATTTAAAGCTTCAGGTTCTTTAGAGAATTGCACACCTTCGAAGAAGTTAGGCCATTTTCCTAATCTAAACATTTCAAACCAAACTTGTTCGCTAGGAGCAGCAGAAATTGTGATAGGTTTTGTGCTTTGTCCAGCTTTCCCACGACGTGGTTGGTCAATAAGATAAACAGGGTATCCTTTTTTCAAGAATATATTTTGGAATCCTTCTCTCCCGTCTGAAGTGGATTCCCAAGTTTTTGAAGATTGCCCTGCTCCATGCAAAAATACTATCGGCATTTTTTTTGCTTTTTTAGGTATTTGATAGAAAACATAAGCATGGTCTCCATGTAAAGTTTGTCCTTCAGAAGACGTAAAGTTAAATTTATATTCTCCGGGATTACTTACAACAGTTCCTCCTACTGCGAAACTTCCTTGTTCTTGAATCTGTAATGTCTTTGCATTCATTGAAAAAACAGTTAATAAAAACATAAGTGGTAAAAAAATATTTTTTAATTTTTGAATCATTTTATGTCCTCCCTATTTATTTAATATCCAATTTTTTACTTTTAAGAAATTTTGAAAGTTCATCGGCTACTTGTAAGTTATTTAAGTCAGCAAAAGGGAAATGAGTATTTCCATATATCCCAACCTCAGGCAGATGAACTATAGTAACATCTCCACCATGTTTATTAACTACATCTGCCCATAATTTGGCAGTTTCATAAAATACACGCCATTGGTCTTGTCCTGGATTTGTTGAAGGATTCTTAGGAATATTATCTCCAAAATAAACAACTATAGGTATTTTAGTTAATTTTTCAAAGTCTTTCATTGGAATTGTATTAAATGGCATACTAAACCCATTATTAAAAGCTACAGGATTTGGAAGTTTCTCTCCTTGAGGGAATGGGAAATCTCCTCCTGGTTCATAAGATACAATAGCTTTTACATTAGAATTTTTAATTGCCGTCTGCCATCCTTGGCTTCCACTTGCAGAATGTGTAACAAGAATTCCTGAACCAATTTTATCAAACAATGCAGATACAGCTGAAGTATTTACATCCATATCAAATGAGTTTGGACTTGGTACTGCTTGACGGAAAAATTGATTTAAAGATTCTTCATCACGCGGGAAAGAAACATTTTCATAATAGTTTGGCCAAGCACCTATTCTAAATATTCCAAACCATAATTGTTCATCAGGAACAACAGGAACAGAGATATCTACTGTACTTTTACCAGCTCCCCCACGTCTTGGTTGGTCAATTAAATACACTGGGAATCCTTTTCTTAAAAAAATATTTTGAAATCCTTCACGACCGTCTGGAGTAGTTTGCCAAGTTTTACTAAACTGTCCATATCCGTGCCAAAATACTAAAGGAAGTTTTTTAGCTTTTTCAGGAATTTGGTATGTAACAAAAGCATGATCTCCGTGAAGAGTTTGACCTGTTGGGTCAGCTCCCATTGGGTTATAAGCTCCTTGTTTAATTGGGTCAAAAGTTCCTGGAGCGGTAATTACTTTTCCTCCAACGGCGAAACTTCCTTGTTCTTTAATAACCAATGGCTTAACTTTGGTTTTTCCAAAGCTCACAGTACTAATTCCTAATAACAATACAAATGTTAAAATAATTTTTTGTGTAAGTTTTAAATATTTCATTGTTCATCTCCTTTTTTATATAGTCATATTAACTATGGGCAGATTTTTAGTCTGCCCCATTAATTAAAATTTATAATTTGGTACTAGTAATTGAATTAATTTTTTATCATGGTTATATTTAAGTTCCGATTTATTATCAAGAATCATAGTTGCTCCATTTTTACGGTTATATGCTTCCCATGTTGGAAGGCCTGTCGCTGCTGGTTTTCCCGTCTTCGCAAAGTAGATCCACGCACTACTCATAGTATCTGCCATTTTAGCGATAGCTTGTTTTTCTGCCTCAGACTTATCAGCACCAGTGGAAATAGGAGATGCCGCATTCGGGTTATTGAATACCAATGGAATCTCCGCAGTATGGAATGCAAGAGGAGAATCATAAGTCATCACATAAGCATAAACAGGTGCGCCATTTTGGTCTGCTTTATGGCTCATAATCTTTAGCATTGGCAAACGGATAAATGTATCGAAATATAGTGCATCTTCTTTGGTCTTTGAAGGAAATGCAGTTAAAAACTCTTTAACTACCTGATCTTTATTTACTCCATATGTTTTGCTCAAACGTTCCTCGATTTCAGCATTGGTAAAAGTTTTTCCCTTATCTGGACCCATAACAAGATTCATCCCTGCCCATTCATTCAAGTTTGAACCAATCATTAAAGGAATATCTTTTCCTGCAGCAGCAAATGAATCTGGTGTCACAGGGTTTGTAGGAAGAAAATCCCCATCAACAACTGGCTCCCAATCCATAGAAACCTGACCGCTCAAAGCGCCACGCAGACCAAATTCACCAGCAGCTTCTACTTGAGCTTTCATTGATTCTTCAACTAATTTCAAATAAGGAACAGACTGAATTGCATCAATATTATCTTTTGTAATACCAAGATTTTTTAGTGTTAACTCACCCACACGACGACTAGCAGCCAGAGTCGTGAAATTCACACCCATCGATTCTGTTGCTCCACTTTGAACTATTCCTTTATGGAAAAGACCTTTTGCATATGGACTAGTCATTAAAGCAAGTACTTTGGCACCACCACCAGATTCACCAAATATAGTAACGTTTTCAGGGTCTCCACCAAAATTTGCGATATTTTCTTGTATCCATTTCAATGAATCAATAATATCTTCAACCCCTACGTTGGCAGAGTACTTATATTTCTCGCCGTAAGCTGAAAGATCTAAATGTCCCATCACATTCAATCTGTGGTTAACTGATACTACAACCACATCACCTTTACGGCTCAGTTTTTCTCCATTGTAAGCTGGTACTTCCTGTGCTGAACCAGAAGAAAATCCACCACCATGTAGCCAAACCATAACAGCACGCTTATTGCCATCAAGACCTGGTGTCCAGATATTGAGGTTCTGGCTGTTATTATCTTTTATTCCAGGTGCTTCGGGGAATCCAGTCAATGCAGACTGTAATGACACTGGACCGTATTCCGTTGCATTACGCACGCCACTCCAAGGTTTAACTTCCTTTGCAGGAACAAATCTTTCTGTTGCTTCTGCATAAGGAACCCCAAGATAAGTAAAGATATTATCCTTGATAACTCCTTGAAGTTTTCCTGATTTGGTTTGAACAATTGCAGCATTTGCTATGTCCACGTTTTTTGTTTTAGCGGTTACTCCTGTGCAAGCTATTAATCCTATGCATACAACTGTTATTGCAAATACATATTGAATTATTTTTTTTAATTTCATTTCTTTCTCTCCTTTTTTATTAATATTTTTAATATACTAATAATATAACTGATTCGAGTTACTTTAACATAAGATAAATTTTAGTAAAATTAATATTTATAATTTGGAGCAAGTAACTGAATTAATTCTTTATCGTGGTTATGTCTAAGCTCAGATTTATTATCAAGAATCATAGTTGCACCTTTTTCACGGTCATATGCTTCCCATTTTGGTAAACTTTCTGCACTTGGAGTTCCTGTTCTTGCAAAATTAACCCATGCTTGGCTAATTGTTTTAGCTAATTCTTTAGTCTCTGGAGTACTGTTATTATCTACGTTATTAAAAACAAATGGAATTTCAGCACCATGATAAGAACCTCTTGTAGAATCTTCCCAAGTAAATACATATGAATAAACAGGTGCTCCACCTTGATCCACTTTATGTGACATGATTTTTAACATTGGTAAACGTATAAATGTGTCTACATTTTCTGCTTTTGCTTTATTTTTATCAGGATAAGCTTTAGAAAAAGCGTTTCTTTGTGCTTCAGTCATATTTTTTTGAGCTGAACTTGGTACCCAAATTGTCCATTCATTCAAATTACTTCCTATAAGAAGAGGAATATTTTTTCCTGCATCAGCAAAACCATTTTCTTTTACAGGATTACTAGGCATATAGTCTCCATCAATTACTGGACCCCACTCCATAGCATAATCACTTGTAAAAGCAGCTGGAATTTTATATATATTAGCTGTCTCTTTCAATGCTTTGCTTGAAGCTTCTTGAAGTTCACGGTTAGAAATATTTTGAAGTTTGTCAATGTTATCTGATGTAATACCAAGATTTTTTAATATGTTTTCTGTTAGTACTTTGCTTTGTTCTTTTGTAGAGAAGGTAACACCCATAGTTTCAGTTGCTCCGCTTTCAATAACTCCTTTATGGAAAAGTCCCTTTGCATATGGGCTAGTCATTAAAGCAAGTACTTTAGCACCTCCACCAGATTCTCCGAAAACAGTAACATTATTTGGGTCTCCTCCAAACTCTTTGATATTATTTTGAATCCATTTTAATGCTGCAACAATATCCATGATACCAACGTTACTTGAATATTTATACTTCTCACCATAAGCAGAAAGGTCTAGATGACCAAATATGTTTAAACGATGATTTACGGATACAACCACAACATCTCCACTTTGACTTAGATTTTTTCCATTAGTCACAGCATTATTAGCTGTTCCAACGGAAAACCCTCCTCCGTGTAGCCAAACCATAACTGGACGTTTCTTTCCGTCAGCTATTCCTGGAGTCCAAATATTTAGATTCTGAGAATTATTGTCTTTCCCAGTTTCATCACCATTAACTGGCATTCCGAGTATTGCACCCTGTGGAGACATTGCACCGTAAGTGTCTGCCTTACGAATACCATCCCAAGGCTTAACTTCTTTTGCTGGAACAAAATGCTCTCTTGCCTCAGCATAAGGAACGCCTAGATAAGTAAAAATATTATCGTTAATAGTTCCTTGAAGCTTTCCTGATTTAGTTTCAACAATAGCAACATTAGATTGAGGAACATCTTTTGTTTTAGTTGTTATTCCTGTACATGACACTAATCCAGTAAATAAAGCAGATATTACAAGTACAGATTGAATAATTTTTTTTAATTGCATCTTTAACACTCCTTTTGTTTATATTTTTGTATCTATATAAGTTGAATGAAGTTTTAATTATAAAAATTTATTTCGCGGACTACCTGTCCGCACCTCGCCAGCAATGGTTGCTGGACAACAAATCAATAAAAATTTTGCAATTACTCAAACATTAAGAATACTTGAATTTTTATCTAATAAAATTAGTCCAAAGTTTTTCTTCTTTTTCAGGAAAAAAAACTCCTGCTTTTAATCCTGCTTCTTTACATTTTAGATGAAATGCCATATTTTTACCAAGTGTACGCATATTTTGTAATCCTTCTTCATCTTTTTTTACATCTTCTGGTATAGCTCCATGAACCATATTCCAATATTGAGAAGATATCATAGGCATCTCCATTAATTGATAATATTTATTTAATTGATCTAGAGTAGCTGTAGTTCCTGCTCTTCTTGCAGAAACAACTGAAGCTGCTGGTTTAAGGTAGAATGACTTAGCTCCAGAACGTAAATCTACATAAAACATTCTGTCCATAAAAGCTGCCATTAGTCCACTAGCTGAAGCATAATGAACTGGTGAACCGAAAATATATCCATCATAGTCTTTAACTATTTTCAAGACTTCATTAACCTTGTCATCAAACACGCATTTTTTTAACTCACCGCATTTTCTACAAGCAATACATCCTGCTATAGGCTGTTTTCCTATATGGAATATATCTGTTTCAATGCCTTCTTTATTTAATGCACCTGCAACTTCACTTAATGCTGTGTAAGTACAG
>RRZT010230954.1_pt1 | contig 13299 bp, 8 predicted proteins | sample 2165551 | NCBI WGS metagenome assembly RRZT01 (sample SAMN10456910, study PRJNA506462) | wastewater metagenome | biome: wastewater; feature: sludge; material: wastewater sludge; isolation source: wastewater sludge with Escherichia coli K12::gfp cells carrying plasmid... | place: USA: Moscow, Idaho ... | reverse complement strand
CGAAAGTACAAAACCGGCCAGTTTTGGCGAGAACACGGCATAGCCCTCATGCACCTGCTTGATGGATGAAATCAAATCAGCGCCGGTAATCGTCTTGGTCACATAGCCCTGGGCGCCGGCGCGAATCACCGCCCCCACATCCTGCGGCGCATCCGAAACCGACAACGCCAGAAACACAGTGGTAGGGGAGTAGGGGCGCGATTTGGCGAGGATCTCGGCACCGCCGCCACCTTCACCGCCGGGCACGTGCACATCCAGCAACACCACCTGCGGCTTGGTCTGTGCGATCATCGCCACCGAACCGGGCACGTCCGCCGCTTGGCCGACGATATCGAAGGAATCGCGCAATGTGGCGATTACGCCCGCACGGAACATCTCATGGTCATCGACCACGGCCACACGAATCTTGGCTGTCTCGTTCTCGCTCATCGATGTTCTCCCTGCGCCGCTTTCAGCGCGATCGGCATATGCATTCTGACCTCGGTGCCCCATCCGGCCCTGGACACTATCTCCACTGTACCGCCGCGCCGTTTGATGCGGCCGATAATCGATTCGCGGATGCCCAGCCGGTCGGGCGGAATGGCGTCCATATCGAAGCCTTCGCCATGGTCGCGCACGAACACTTCAACCATCGTGTCGCTGGCCTCGCAATACAAAGACACCGGCTCGCCGCCATGCGTGACCGCATTGACCAACGCCTGACGGGTGGCGTCCAGCAGCGCATCGGTCTGGGCACTCGGCCGTGCGTCGCCCACGGTGACCACCTCAATCGGCTTGCCGTGCTCGTCCTCCACCTCGGCGGCGATCTGCTTCAATCCGGCTCCCACCGAACGATCCGATGTGGAACGTTCCTGATACAGCCATTCGCGCAGCTCGCGCTCTTGGCTACGCGCCAGGGCGAATACGGTGGTCGGTTCCTCGGAGTGCAGCTGAATCAGCGCCAACGTTTGCAGCACGCCATCATGCAGATGGGCGGTCATGTCCGCGCGCTCCTCTTCGCGCTCCTTCAATGCCTGCTCGTGGGTGAGTCGTTGCAGCATCGCGTTCGCCCACGGCATCACCGCCACCACGATACCGACGATCATCATGAATCCGCTGGCAACAATGCGTCGAGGAGAGGTGCCCCACCCAGGAATGCTGACATTATGCACATACAATGCCCATCCCATGAAAATCAGTGCGATGCCGCCCAACATAGACAACAGCTGCGTGCCTCGCGGACTAAGATTCATCCATGCCAGTGCGATGCCGCCCAACCCTACCAGCAGCGGAAACACAATCTGGACATCCGCACCGGTGCTGGTGAGCAACAGTCCAGTGGCCATCAACGCGAAACCGGCCAATGCCACGACGGCCGGTTTCGGAGCACGTTGGATGGCCTCGGACAATGATTCCGGTGCGGCAGCCGATTCGTCGTCATGAGCGGCAAGTGGCTGATTGCCTCGCGCAAGCGGCGCCTGATTAACGGGCACTGTGCGAGCCGCAGCCGCCACCGGGTCTCCGGCAGGCATGAACACCCACAGGAATACATAAGCGATGATGCCTGCGCCGTAGAGGACGGTCAGTGCGATGAACGCAATCCGAACCCATGCCACGCCGATGCCCAAGTGCAGGGCGATGCCCTTGCACACGCCGGTGAGCCAACGGCCCTGCCGGGGGCGCATCAACGGCATGCGCGCGGGCAGCAATGGTTCGGGAGATGACGTCATACTCCTATTGTGCCGCGCTCAGGGCGTTGCGGCCGGGGTTTTACCCGGTGTTCAGGGAACAATCAGGGTGTTCCCCGAGCGTTGTGGCAGTGGTCGGGCGGTGTAATGGAATCATGAGCAATCCAAACGCGAATCCATATCAGCCACAGCCGCAGCCTGGTCCGCAAAAAAACAAGACATCGCGACGCTTCTTCACTTGGGTGCGATCCAGTGGACTGGTTCGCGGCGACGACCGGTGGATCGGCGGCGTATGCAGCGGCATCGCTTTACGGCTTGGCTGGAGCCCCACATTAGTACGTGCGTTGGTGATTGTATGTACATTGTTCTTCGGTTTTGGCGCAGCTCTGTACGCACTCGGCTGGTTTCTGATGCCGGATGTACGCGATGGGCACATCTTGGCCGAGGACCTCATTGCCGGCCAATGGGACTGGAATTGTCTGGGATGCTTCCTGTTCCTCGCCGTGGCAATCGTGATTCCAGGTGCGGGGTGGGGTTGTATTGCGCTCGCCGCCTTAGCGCTATGGCTGTTGGCCAAAAGCGGCATTCGCCAGCAGGAAGGGTACGGATTCGGGGCATCTGCGCCGCGACCGGTTTCACAGCCTGTGTCATATCCAGCCGCGCAACCAGTACCTCAATCTCCTTTGTATTCAGCTCCGCAACCTTTTCCACAACCTGTTTCACAACCTGTTTCACAAACCGCGCCTAGTGTTTCACAGCCTGTTTCACAGCCTGTCTATCAGTCGATGCCCAGCGTGATGCCGGGTACTGTGCCCGGCGCGATGCCCGGCACAGTACCCAACGGGCCGTTTGCCCCCGACCGTATGAATGCGACGGCCTATGCCCCCACCGAGTCCAAGCGCCGCAAGCCGGCGGGCCCAATCGTGGTCTTGAGCATACTGGGCCTTACCTTCCTCTCCTTTGCCGGTCTGATGGGACTGATTTGGGTAAACGACATGGGCATTATCGGCATTATGCGTCTGGGCACCATCTGGATTGCCGCAGTATGCATAGTGATGGGGCTGGTGGTCATCATTCTCGGATTCAGAGGACGGCGTACCGGTGGTCTGATTCCTCTCGGACTGGTTGCCGGTGGATGCGCGCTCTGCATGACCATCATTTCAGGCACGTATGGCGTGTACTACCGTGATCTTGGTGCCAGCGGCATCAATACTGTTGTTTCACTGAGCCAATCTGTCAGTGCGAGAAACAGCGACGGCATGAACGATGTGCAAAAGGATGGCATCTTCGTTGCCGATGCCAGCGATGCCACGTTTGAAACATTGCAGCAAGGTGTGGCGTTCAGCGGTGAAAACTACAACACCGATCAGGCAATCATTGATTGGTCCGATTGGGACAAGACACATGGACCGCACACGGTGAAGATGCTGGATGGCAAAACTTCCATCAGTAATTGCCCGGTCGGTACCATCACCATAGCCGCAACACAGGCGCAAGTGCATATCGTTCTGCCGGATTCCTGCACTTACGCCTTCGGCACCGCCGACTCCTACTCCACTTCGAGTGACGTTGGCGGCAAATACGAGATGGTATACAACAACTACATGGGTCCAAGCTTTGTTTTCTTCGAAGCTGAAAGTGCCACCAATGGGCCTGATCACGAATGGTTGTATAAGGAATCCGCCATGCCGGACAACGGCCCAGAATTAAAAATCAATATTCCCTATGTGGTGGAAGCACGTGTCAACGTGGTGTACGCCTCCGATTGGGAAGGCTCTACGTTCCAGCCGCTTGCCGATATATACGACGGCAACAGTACAAGCAAGAACACAACCGAACAATCGGAATGATCAAGCCGTTGCAACTAGGAGATGGAATCATGACTGATGAAACCAAGGAATTCGCCTCCATCGAGGATGCGACACCGACCACGGCCATACCTTCCGAAACCGACGCGACCACCGCGACCACAACCATGGTGACCGTCGATGACCGAACCGATACCACGGTGCTGCCATCCGCAGCGGATGATGACGAAACGGCTGTGCTGCCCGTCCCCGACAATCATGCGGATGCGTCGGTCTCGGATGTGGATACGCAGGCAACAGCTGCCTCTCCATCGCCCATCGAACCAACCACAGATCGGATTGCCCTGGAAACAGTTGCCGATGCCGTGGAGGGAGATGGTGGGCCGATTCCATCTGCCGATGATGTGCCGATGTACGCAGCATCTTCAGCACGACCTCCCTATGGGCAGTCTCAGACCGCCGGCAAACCATGCCAGCCTGGGGGGAGCGCCAAGAACGTCCAGAGCGCCAAGAACGTCCAGAATGCTAAGGATGTCAAGAGTGCCAAGAACATCCAGAAACAGAGCACCAGCGCGCCTACTGTGGTATTCGGACTATTAGGCGTGATTATCGGCGTGATCGCGCTGGTTTTCGGGTACATATCTCCGGATCGGATGATTTCGCTGTTCTCGCCGAATCCGCAATTGCTGACGGCTATTATCTGCGCCGTAGTGGGACTTATTCTGGTAATAGTGGCCGTTGTATGGGCCATAGTCGGTGCCGTCAAGAAGAGAAAATAGTGTTACAACCATTGCATTACGGTCCCAGTAGAAGCACATTATGACGGGAGCCGACCGATAAGAGCCGACCGTTCTATGCTGATGGGGGGAGGCATAGTAACTATGAAGCGGATTTCGGTGCGGCGGGTAGCGAGCGTCATCGCCACCGCGATGGCGATGACGCTGGTATTCGCCACACTTGGCTGGGCGATGATGCCGCAATGGAACACACGGCCCTACACCAAGCACATCGTTATCGCTTCTGCCGACACCACCATCACCCCTGCCCATGCGAACATTCCCCACGAGGGGCGATATCGTACGCGTGAAACCCGACTATCCATCAAGACCGGCGACGGCGTCACGCTACCCGCCGTACTACGTGAACCGGTCGACGCTCCCGGGCCACGCCCGGCTTGTCTGTTCATTCACGGGTCCGGTACCAGCGGTGCCGAGGATTTCGGCGATATCGCCAACGCCATGGCCTCTGCCGGTATCGTGACCTTGGTGCCGGCCAAGCGCAACGACAACTACACCGTGCTGCATCGCGACTACCCGCGTTTTGCTCGCGAATACGGGCGTTCGCTCGACGTGTTGCGTGGCAGAATCGGCGTGGACCCCGCCAAAACCGGCATCTACGCCGAATCCGAAGGCACCTGGATCGCCACGATTCTAACCTCGAAACGGCAAGACATTGCCTTTGCCATACTTACATCCGCACCGGTGTTCAATGGACGTGAGCAAATGGCCATGGCTGTCAGCGCCTATACGCATGAGGCCGGCGCGCCCAAGCCCGTGGTCAAAGACATGGCCAAATTGATGTCGCTGGACTACGCGCCATTTGATCTAGCCTATGCCGACTTTGATGCCGACCGGTATCTGAAATCCCTCACCATGCCGGTGCTGGTGAACTACGGCACCTACGATACGGCCATGCCCATCGAACAGGGGGCGCAGCGGATCATCGCCACGGCCAACAAGTCCGGCAACGAGAACGTCACCGTACGCTATTTCGCCGGCAACCATCAGATGCGGGCTGGTGAGGGCTTATTCACCCCGAACCTGCCATTGGCCGAAGGCTATACGCAAGCGCTGGAAAATTGGGTGAACGGTGTGACTGCCGGAACCAAAGCCGATGGATGGGCAACGCCTCAAGTCGCCGGTGCAACACCTCACCAGCGCTTCGCCGCGTCGCAACGTACCAGATCCGGTATCGTCGGCTCGCTTGGCGTGCTGGCCGGTCTGATGGTGGCAGGGCCCGTGCTGATCGTGATGGCGGCGATATTAGGTATTGGCTTGACTGTGTTTTCTTGGCTACAGACGTTGCTGGCCGGGCGACGTAGTGTGGCGACTGTGCGGGCCATGCATGCGACGCCGAGTGGGCTGGGAGCCGCCCAACAGCGTACGTTGCACGGCATTGCCGGCTTATCTGCCGGTATCGGCACAGCGGTGATGGTGATTACTGGGCTGTTGTACGGCTATATGAGCGCCGTAGGCGTATCGGCTGTATTGGTTATGCCTCAACCGCGGCTGTTTGCCGTCGGATGGGTGGTGCTGCGAATAGCGACCATGCTGTTGGTGGTGCTGTTTGCTTGGGAAATGGAACGTGTCTGGTATTGCCGCGCCGATATCGTCGGTGTGCGGCGCGTCATATGCGTGATGGTAGCGCTCGGCACTCTCGCCACACTGATGACACTGGCATTTTGGGGCCTATTCTCGCTGTAATTCTGCCGATGTGCGCTGGTAAATGGGGCCTGGCGGGCAGGCTGCGTTGGTGGTCTGGGTGTGGGGCGATCGGCAGATTGCGTTGGCCTGGGTATGGCCGGCCGACGTACATCAGTCGGGGTGTCCGATACACAGTGAATGGCTGAGTATTACGCTTGGGAGGCTTCGGCCTCCTCTAAGGTGTCGAAACCGCCGAGCTGGACTGTGTGCAACAAGGTTTCCTCAGTGATATTGCGTTGCGGGCTGGCTGCGGCGCACTCGCCAATCATCGCTTCGTAACGTTCGAAGGTCTGGTCGGAATACGTACCAAGCTCGCCGCGCAGATAGGTTTCGAATGAGGTGGCAGATGGTGTGTCTTCGGTGGTGGTGAGTGCGCGCATCGCCTCGCCGAGCTTGGGGTAGCGCTCGCGGAAATCCTTGGCCCAGGCGACCTGCTGGGCGATGACCTGTTCCTGACGGGCCGCGCGCTCTTCAGAGAGACGCGGAATATACGGCTCTATGTTCTTCGTGAAATTTTCCGGTGCGGTGGAGGCCATCATGCGGCCGTATTTTTCGGTCACGAGGTTGCGGCCCACGTGGTCGGCCGCGTCAAGATCAGCGGCATAGCTGGTGAGTAATGGCCGCTCCCATGTGAGGAACTGGGCCAACCGCATCTGGTGGAACACCGGCCAGTTGCCTTGGCATGCCGCGCGTCCACCCTCATTGTTGGTGCGCTGGAACTGATCCCATTCATGACGCACAATAGCCTCGCGCAGTTCATCATCAGTCAGTTCGTTGGTCATCGACGTTCCTTTCACTGATACCTCCCTCTGATGAGGGAGGTGGCACGGCGAAGCCGTGGCAGAGGGAGCTTGAATCTACAAACTTTTAAGCACCGGATCATCAGAGGCGATGTGGTCCTCGACATACGGGCGCTGCCATTCGAGGAAGGTCTCGCCGGACGTGGTCAGGTGTTCGCGTTTGAGTTCCTTGACGATATCCACCGCAATCTGCTCCACAATATCGTTGATTTTCTCGATTGCTGGAGCCGCGCCCTTGCCGCCTTCGCCAAATCCGGCCCCGCCATAGCAGGCTGCCGAACTCAATCGCATCACGGTTTCCAACTGTTCGCCCACGTTCGGCAACAGCGCGAACATCGAGCCAGACAGCTTGCGCAATGCTGCGAACTGCCACTTGTAATACGGCATATAGCCCACCACCATCGGCACGTTAACCAGGAACACCAACGAGGCGGTGGCCTGCACGAACTCGTGGATGGACAGCCATGCGGCCGCGCCGTCGCCGCGCTTCAACGAACGCGGCAGATTATATTGACCGGCCTGGGCGATCATGCCGAGTCGCTTGGAGATCAGCGCGAGCCGCACATCGTCGGGCATGTTCTTGAACCCTTGGCGCGTCTTGGAAAACAGACCGGTGGGATCGGCGAACACCTCGCCATTGGTGGCGGCGGCCAAGGTCGATTCCTGAAGCATTAGCCACTCATGCGGCGCGGTCTGCGCCGGCGCAGTGTGATACCCGGTGATCGACTCAAAGAAGTCACCGATGCGGAACACGCCGTCACGGCGATTCGCGCCCTGTGCGCGCGGCGTGACGGGGGAGAGCGGTGCATCAATCGGAGTCGTCATCGCTTCCGCCACATCAGAGGACGCCGCGCCTGACTCGGCAGTGGCGGTATCGTGCGTAGCGGTGCCGGGGGTGGGTGCGTTTGCCGCATCGGGTATGACGGTGGAGCCTGCACCTGCGGAGGGGAATGCTCCGGAAGCATCGGACCTGGCATGCGCCTCGAACGTCACGCGGCCTTGCGCATCCACGCTGAACTTGCGCGGCAGTGCCTCGTAATCGACCTCAAGTTGCTCGCCGATCGCCGCGTAATCCTCATCCGTAAGCCACAGGCAGAAGCGCGGGCCGAAATCGTGGTCCTGCGAATACGCATCATCGAATCCGTAGCATTCCGAGCCATGACCCACCAGACCGGCGGCGATACGCCCGGCATACTGCGGATACTTCGCCGCAATCATCGGCTTGCCCATCTGCGTCCAGAACGCGCGGGCCAGCTTCAGTCCGGACACCGGGCATGCGGAAACGGCCTCGGCCGCGCCCGCAGAACCGGTCGACACCGAAACGGTGGATGGGGAAGATGCCGCGTTCGCACCGGTCTTGCCCTGTGCCGGGCTGTTCGGCAGCCGCGAGCCGGACTGGGGCAGCGCGCCTGCATCGCCGGCAACACCTGCATTGTCAACCGTCACCCCGGCCTGCGCCGCCGCTTCCTCGGCCTGCCGCAGATTGTCGGCGGTGATACGCCAGTAATCGGTGTCCTTGCCGTAACATTCCTCGATCACGGCCAGCGCATGCCGGTATCCAGTAACCGCATCCGCATACCGTCTCTCGGCAAAGCACACCTGCGCGAAGCCCGCCAGTGCGGAGGCATAATGCGCGGAATGTTCCAGATGGCCGGTGCGATAGATTTCCAGCGCCTTGGCTGCATGCCAATGCGCGTCCTCCAACTTGTGTTCGGTCAGCAGGGTCAACGCCAGATTCGTGTGCGAGCTGGACACGTCGATATCCGCGTCCGGGTTCACGCTCGAGGCTTCGATAATGCGCAGCGCTTCACGCAACTCCAGTTCCGCCTTGTCGGGCCGATTCGTCTCGCTGTAGAGCATCGACAGATTGTTGTGCAGTGCTGCGAGCCTACGGTCGGTGGGCGCCAGCGAATGCCGGCAGACACTCTGCGCCTGATGATACAAATCCTCGGCCTGATCGTATTGTTTGGCCGCGCGCATCGAGGTGGCGCAATTGATTAGCGTGGTGGCCCACGCCTCGGATGTGCCGGTGGTCAAGCCCATACGAGCGGCCAGTTCCAGCGCCCGCTGCACAATCCACTGATTCTCCTTGTGCCGGCCCTGCGAGCGATAGAAGCCCATCGTTTCGTTGAGTACGGTGAGCAGTCCGGCCTCGTCGCCGGCGTTTTCCGCGTCCACCATCGCCTGTTCCAAGTACGGGCCGGCTTCGGTGGCGGCCGTGTGGCGATCGAAAATCGCGTCCAGTCCGTTCAGGAATTGTTGGGTATCAAAGGTTGCGGGCGATTGATCGGCATCGTCCGTGGCCTGGTTCGCAGTAGAATCGGCACCTTGCGCTGCGGCCGCCGCATCGGTGTCGTCGGCATCGTCTGGACCATGCGCGAATTGCGCGGCGAATTGTTTGAGCAGTGCTTCCTCATCCATACCGCCAGACCTCCCTGAATCGTGTCTGATTTCAGTCTATTAATACTGTGAACAAACACGTCAGGGAGTTTGCTGTGAGCTTGGTCTCAGTCCACCTTGGTTTCGCGCATGCGGTGAATGGCGTCGGTATCGGTTTCGCAGCGCCACGAGTAGAAGGCCAGCAGCCCTACGGCAAGCAGAGCCAGCGGCATACCGCCCAGGCCGGTATAGCGATAGTTCATCGAGAAGGTGGTGAGCATCGCGCCGCCGACAATCGAGCCGATGGCATTGCCGAAGTTAAACGCCACCTGTACAGCCGCGCCGGCGATCAGCTCGCCGCCGCCCTGGCCGGCTTCGGTCATCAGCAATTGCTGTGGAGCGGAAGTAAAGAACAATCCGATGGCGATCCAGAACGTCAGTACAGCGGTCATCGGCTGATTACCCGGAGTGATAAGCACCAGCAACAAGCCGAGGCAGGAGATGGACTGACCTATTGCGGCCGCGCCGGCATGCCTCCAATGGTCGGTCAGACGACCTCCAAGCAGACCGCCGATGACCATACCAAAGCCGGCAAGCATCATCAGCATCGGCACCAGGGAAGACGACCATCCGCCGGTTTTCTGCAGCCAAGGGGAGACGTAGCTCCACCAGCAGAACACACCGGCATTGCCGGTGAACACGGCGGCCAAAATCACCCACGGGCCACGGCGGGTGAGGAACTTGAACTGACCGGCGATGCCTGCGTCCTTGATCGGTGCAACGTACGGAATCCACGCCGACGCCAGCACAATCGTCATTGCCGCCCAAGCGGCCAAAATGCCGAAGGCAAGACGCCAGGAAAGGAACTCGGCCATCAAGGTGCCCGCCGGTACGCCGAGCATATTGGCCACGGTCTGTCCGGTGACCATCACGGATACGGCCTGCGCCTCCTTGCCTTCCTCCGCCAGAGTCTTGGCGATGAGTGTGGCTGTGCCGAAGAATGCGCCGTGCGGCAGGCCGGCGACGAATCGTGCGACGACCAGCATGGCGGCATTGACGGAGAATGCGGAAGCCAGATTGCCCACCAAGGCAATCACCATAAACAATATGATGAGGTCCTTCGGCGGCACCTTGCGGCCGAATACCAGAATCAGTGTGCCGAAGCACACGCCGATCGCATACGCGGAAATGTAATGGCCTGCGGTGGGGATGTCCACGCCGGTGGCGGCCGCGGCCTGCGGCAGAATGCCCATCATCACGAACTCGGCGGCACCGAGAATGAACGCGCCCGAAGCCAGTGCAAGCAGACTCTTCTTCATGGTTCCTCTAATTACTTCAGTATTACTTACAAAAACAGTGCGGCAATCGATTGATTCGAGCGATATATTACGGTGGTCCGCCAACAAATACGGGGCTTGCCGTGATGTGGTTTGTCGCTGTGTGCGGCGGGTTGTTTACCGCTGTTCGATCGCTTGGTTTGATTGTTGGGACAGGAAACGAAAAACCGGATTGCTGATTTCTCAACAATCCGGTCCAGTTGTCGGGCTGGCGGGATTTGAACCCGCGGCCTCTTCGTCCCGAACGAAGCGCGCTACCAAGCTGCGCTACAGCCCGTTTGGCAACAGATGTAGATATTACATTGTGGTGGTGGACAATGCAAATCGGCATGTCGCGAGTGTTGCGTGATGGTGGATTCGCCATGTGTACAGGTCTCTCAAGCCTTGTGCAGGGCCGGTTTTGCGTCATGTGAGCGGGTGTTCAGATGGCCGTGCGGTCTGCCGGGCTCATAATCGCCGGCCTTGCGTACACTGATGAATCATGGCTGAAGTTGTCGAAAATACCGAAAACACTGAGAATGAAACCCCGGCCGTCCCGCAGATGAGCACCGTCGAACGTGCGGAAATGCTGCTCAAGCAGGACGCCACCATCCGCGAGAAGATCAAGTCCGGTGCCACGCTGGACGAAGCCGTGGACCCCTCCAACAAGGAGTTCGGCCCGCTGGCCCACCCCGAGCAGGTGCAGATGCGCGTGGCCAAGCGCGCGATGATGCTTGAGGCCGGCATCGCCCCCTACCCGGTGCACTTGGACGTCACCGACACCATCGAGGCGGTCCGCGCCAAGTATGACGGCAAGCTCGAGGCTGGCGAAGAGACCGAAGACATGGTCGGCATTGCTGGCCGCGTGCTGTTCCTGCGCAACGCGGGCGGCCTGTGCTTCGTGCAGCTGTCCGCCGGTGACGGCACCAAGATTCAGGGCATGATCTCCAAGAAGGAGATTGGCGCCGACTCGCTCAAGCAGTTCAAGCAGCTCGTCGACCTTGGCGATCACCTGTACCTCAAGGGCCGCGTCATCGCCTCCAAGACCGGCGAGCTGTCCGTATTCGCCACTGAGTGGGCTATCGCCTCTAAGGCCCTGCAGCCGCTGCCGGCCCTGCACAAGGACCTGAACGAAGACACCCGCACCCGCAAGCCGTACATCGGCATGATCGCGGACGAGAACATCCGCAACATGGTGCGCAACCGCTCCAAGGCCGTGGCCTCCCTGCGCCGCACCTTTGACGACCACGACTTCCTCGAGGTCGAAACCCCGATGCTGCAGACCCTGCACGGTGGCGCGGCCGCCCGCCCGTTCACCACGCACATGAACGCCTTCGACCTTGACCTGTACCTTCGCATCGCCCCGGAACTGTTCCTCAAGCGCTGCCTGGTCGGCGGCATCGATCGCGTGTTCGAAATCAACCGTGACTTCCGCAATGAGGGCGTCGACGCCACGCACGCCCCCGAATTCACCATGGTCGAGGCCTACCAGGCCTATGGCACCTATGATTCCATCGGCCAGCTGGTCAAGGAGCTCGTGCAGAAGACCGCCATGGACGTCTACGGCTCGCACAAGGTCACCCTGCTCGACGGCACCGAATACGACTTCGGCGGCGAATGGAAGACCATCAGCATGTACGACTCCCTGTCCGAATCGTTGGGCGAGGAGATTGTGCCGAACGGCGGCCCGGACGCCCCCGGCACCTCCGTTGAGCACCTGGGCGCCATCGCCGACAAGCTCGGCGTAGAGCGCGACGACGTGGAGAACCACGGCAAGCTCGTCGAACACCTGTGGGAGCACTTCTACGAGGACAAGCTTTACGAGCCCACCTTCGTGCGTGACTTCCCGGTCGAAACCTCCCCGCTGGTCAAGGGCCACCGCACCAAGCCCGGCGTGGTGGAGAAGTGGGATCTCTACGTGCGCGGCTTCGAGCTGGCTACCGGCTACTCCGAGCTCAACGACCCGATCGTGCAGCGTGAGCGTTTCGTGGCCCAGGCCAAGGACGCACTCGCCGGCGACGAAGAGGCCTGCGACATCGATGAGGACTTCCTCGAGGCTCTCGGCGTGGGCATGCCTCCGGCCGGCGGTATGGGTATGGGCATTGATCGACTGCTTATCGCCTTGACCGGTGCCACGATTCGCGAGACCATCACCTTCCCGCTGGTCAAGCCGCTCGTTGGCTGATTAGGCATACTCTGGCTCCCCTCAGAGAGGGGAGCCGAGTTATATATGAAAGGGGTTGCTTATGTCCATCGGCTTGTGGGTTCGGGGCGCGCGTCCCAAGACCTTGGCCACTTCCATCGCGTCGGTGATGGTTGGGGCGGTGATGGCGTACGTGCATATCGAGCGGTCGGGCACCTGCATCGCAATATATCCAGAACCGGCCTCCTGCGCCACGGCCCGTGAACAGCAGACCCTGCTGATGGACCGATTCTGGCCGGTGACCATCCTGTGCCTGCTAGTCGCGCTGTTCCTGCAAATCGCCGTCAACTATGCGAACGACTATTCCGACGGCATCCGCGGCACTGACGCCGGGCGTGACACGGACGAATCGAAATCAGGCAAACCCCAGCGACTGACCGCATCCGGACTGGTACCGGCCAAGCATGTACTGTTCGCGGCGATGATTTGCGCCGCCATCGCCTGCATATGCGGCATTGCCGCTATCGTGATTTCCCAAGCTTGGTGGCTGTTTGCCGTGGGTGTGGCCTCCTTGCTGGCCGGCTGGTTCTACACCGGTGGCAAGCATCCGTATGGATACGTCGGGCTGGGAGAAGTCGGCGTGTTCCTGTTCTTCGGCTTGGCTGCGGTATTGGGCACCGAATACGCGCTGTGCGGCACGGTG
>RRZT011109188.1_pt1 | contig 13300 bp, 10 predicted proteins | sample 2165551 | NCBI WGS metagenome assembly RRZT01 (sample SAMN10456910, study PRJNA506462) | wastewater metagenome | biome: wastewater; feature: sludge; material: wastewater sludge; isolation source: wastewater sludge with Escherichia coli K12::gfp cells carrying plasmid... | place: USA: Moscow, Idaho... | reverse complement strand
CGCGAGCCGCTCAGTCGGCGTCCGGCGGCGACTGCCGCAGGCTGCCCCGGTCGAGCTCGACCCGCAGGTCGGCGTCCGGGTGGGCGCGCAGCACCGCGAGCGCATCGGCAGCCGACGAGGCGTCCACCAGCACGCACGCGTCGCCCTTCGCACCGACCGTGAGCGACGGATCGGCCGGCGGAGGCACCAGCTTGGCGAGCGCCGCCCGCGGATTCCCGCGGCGGAGCTGCCCGAGTGCGCCGCGCAACCGCTTGGCTGGCGACGGCACCGCGGCCGGGGTGAGCGCCGCCGTCAGCGACGCGGTGGTGATCTGCTCCGCACCGGACGCCGACGCGACGGCCGCCGGGTCGTCGGTCACGACGCGGACGCCGAGGCCGGCCCGCTGCGCGGCCGATGCTTCGGCGGACGCCGCGTAGTGGCGCCAGTTCCGCCGCGCCAGCAGGGTGACCCGCTCCGGCCTCGTCGGGGTCGGCACGACGGGCGCCGACGGCGTCCGACGCTCGACGCCGTACAGCTCGGCGAGACGGTCCGTGACCGCGTCGGGGCCGTAGCGGGCCGCGAGACGGGCCCGCCCGGCGGGAATGTCGAGCGACGCCAGGTTGCGCTCGACGTCGAGCACGGCGTCCAGCAGTTCGTCGGGGTTGTCGTTGACGTCGACGAAGCGGCCCACCAGATCGGCGGCGTCGCCGACGGCCTCCTAGGGCCCGACGCTACGGGTGACCACCACCGGCAGCCCGGCCGCGATCGCCTCCGGCACCGCCAGGTGGAACGTCTCGTACACGCTGGGGGCGAGCAGCACGTCGAAGGCGGGCAGAGCGGCCAGCAGGGCGTCGTGGGTGAGCGCCGGATGCCAGGTGACCCGCTCGGCCAGGCCGACGTCGGCCAGCCGATCCTGCAACTGCTTGACCAGCGGACCCTGGCCGAACATGTCCAGAGTGGCCGCGGGACGGTCGGCGGCGAACCTGATGAACGCCTCCACGAGGCGCACCACGCCCTTGCGCTCGATCACGCCGCCGACGAAGACCCAGCGGTCGAGGCGCTCGGGTGTGTCGCGGCGCTGGTGCGGCGGCTCGAAGTCGACCGGATTCGGCATCACCACGACGGTGTCGGCGAACTGAGGCAGGTGGTCGAGGATCAGCTGGCGCACCGGGGTGCTGACGCAGGTGAGCCGGTGGGCCCGTTCGAGCACCTCGGCGTACAGCTCGAGTCCGCGCGGGTCTTCCAGGACGCCCCGCAGACCCGTGGAGTGTTCGGTGACGACCACCCGCGCACCCGGGTCGGCCAGGCGGGCGCCGACCAGGCCACCCAGGTAGCCGACGTGGCCGTGCACGAGGTCGCCCGGCAGCGTCCCGAGAGCGACGCGCGCGTCGCGGACGCCGGCCTCGGCGCGATCGAGCACGCTCATGCCGGTCTCGATGAGCGACGGGACGCGGGTGATGGTGCCGACGACGCTCGCGACGTCGAGGCGTTCGGAACGCCCCAGCGCACCCACCACCTCGTCCAGGGGTGCGCGCCAGCCGCGCACGATCTCAGGGTTGCCGCCGGGCCACTCGTGGGTGTGCACCACGCGCACCGGGCTGGCCAGCGGCAGCGCGAGCCGCGTCCACGACGTCACATAGCTGCCGACGACCGGGTCGTTGGGCGTGGGATACCAGGGCGTGCAGACGTCGAGGCGGGGCATGGGGCTCCTTAGGCGTTCACGATCGTGATGATGTCGGTGACCTGCAGCGAGGGGTACTCGCCCTGAGGCAGGTGCGGCGCGACGCCGGCAAGCTCGGCGTAGGCGGTGGCGATGTCCGCCTCCTGGTTCTGCCACGACCGCTCCTGCGCCAGGGCGCGGGCGGCGGCCGGGTCGCTGGGCGACTCCAGCTCGCGCAGCACCGCGTTGGCGAAGGCCACGGCGTCCTGGCTGCGGAACACCTGGCCGACGCGGTGCGAGCTGACGAACTCGGCCATCAGCTTGGCGTCGCTGACCACGAGCGGCAGCCCGGCGTGCAGGTACTCGAACAGCTTGTTCGGCATCGCGGCGTCGTGATTGGGCGAACCGCCCGGCAGCGGATGCACCGCGATGTCGGCGCCCGACAGGTAGCCGAACAGCACGCTCTGGTCGACCGGACCCATCACGTGGATGCGGTGGCCCAAGCCCAGGTTCTCGGCGCGCTCCTGCAGGAACGGCTCCATCGGGTGCGGGAACGGCACCGACACGATCGCCAGATGCACGTTCTCGGGCAGGTGGGCCATGCCGTCGACCAGGGTCTCCAGACCGCGCGCCCAGCTGATGCCGCCGCTGTAGACCAGCAGGGTGACGTCGTCGCCGACACCGGCCACGTCGCGCACCGTGCCCTGGGGCGGGGCGTCCGCGACCCCGCCGATCGGGGTGTTCAGGATCAGCCGCGGCCGCTTCGCCAGACGATACCGCTCGTGCAGCACGTCGACGATCGGTTCGCTGACCGTCGATGTGCTGTCGCAGCGGCCGATGAAGCTCCGCTCCTCGCTCAGCATCGCCTGGTGCGCCCGCAGGTTGCCGACCTCCTTGGCCGGCAACCCGGCGAAGTTCTCACGCGCGTCGTAGACGACCTTCGGCGATCCGCCCAGCTCGACCAGGGCGTCCTTGGCCGTGAAGGCCGTGCGGAGCAGCCACGGGTGGTGGACGTGCAGAATGTCGGGGCGCAACGCCACGATCGTGTCGGTCAGCGAACGCTCGAGCTCGATCACGACCGGCAGATCGAGACGCACCGGGTCCATGCCCGGCACCAGCACGTAATGGCCGGTGCGCTTCGACACCCTGTTCAGGGCGCCGCGCAGCAGCCGCCGCGCCTGCAGCGAGCGCCGCTCGCCCTCATCGACGACGCTGAGGACCGAGCGTCGGCCCAGAGCCAGAGCGAGCCGGACGCCGTCGGTCGCCTTGCCCTTCGCCGAACGTCCCGACCACCGGCCCGCGAGGGTGCGGGCCTGCCGCGTGTACAGGCCGATGCGCTCGCGACGCTCCTGCATGGCAGGGCTCGCGATCGACACCACCTCGCCGTAGGGGATGCGCAACACCGGAATGGTGCCCAGCCGCGCCTCCCCACTGGGCGAGCCGGGCGTCTCGGTCGACACGATGACGACGTCGAAACCGGACCGCTGTAGGGTGAGCGCGAACTTCTTGGCGCGCGTGTCCCGATCGATCGAGGAGTGGCGGAAGAGGACAACTCTCGGCTTGGTGGGATCAAGCTCCGGGAGATCCAGCATGCGGTTCCTCTCGGTCATCCCCGGCCGATGGTGGCGACGTTCACGCCCGGGAAGGCCGCGGCGTCCAGCAGCCGGCGTCCGTCGACGACGGTGGTGACGCCGGGCAGGTCGGCGGCCGTCAGCGAGCGGTAGTCGGCGTGGTCGGTCTGGATGATGGCGACCTCGGCCGGCTCCCCCAAGTGGTGGGCCTCGAAGCCGAGCGCTGCGAGCTCCTCGTCGGTGTACAGCGGATCCTGGACGCGGACGTCGGCGCCGCGCTCGCACAGCGCGTCGACGGTGGCGAACACGCCCGACAGCGCGGTCTCTTTCGCCCCGCCGCGGTATGCGGCACCGAGAACCGCCACCCGGACGCCGTCGAGCGAACCGTGCATCGTCTCTGCCAATGCGACCGCGTAGGCCGGCATGCCGGCGTTGGCCTCGCGGGCCGCGCGGACGACGGTGGCGTCCGGGTCGGTCCACAGGTACAGACGGGGGTACACCGGGATGCAGTGTCCGCCCACCGCGATGCCGGGCCGGTGGATATGGCTGTACGGCTGGCTGTTGGACGCCTCGATCACCTGGTAGACGTCGATGCCGTTGTCGGCGGCGAACCGGGCGAACTGGTTCGCCAGGCCGATGTTGACGTCGCGGTAGGTGGTTTCGGCCAGTTTCGCCATCTCGGCGGCCTCGGCCGAACCCAGATCCCAGACGCCGTTGCCGCGGGGCAGGTCGGGCCGCTCGTCGAACTCCAGAACGGCCTCGTACATCTCGATCGCCCGGCGGGCGCCTTCGGGGCTGAGTCCGCCGACCAGCTTCGGGTACTTGCGCAGGTCGGCGAACACCCGGCCGGTGAGCACTCGTTCGGGCGAGAAGACGAGGTGGAAGTCCTTGCCCTCGACCAGGCCGGAGCCCTCCTCCAGCATCGGCTTCCACCGCGTCCGCGTGGTGCCGACCGGCAGGGTGGTCTCGTAGATCACGGTCGTGCCGGGCTTCAGGCCAGCAGCGATGGCGCGGGTCGCGTCGTCCATCCAGCCGAACGTGGGCTCCCCCTCGGCTGTCACGAACAGCGGCACCACGATCACCACGTACTCCGACTGCGCCACGGCCTCGGTCGTGTCGGCGGTGGCGGTGAACCGGCCGTCGGCCACGACCGCGGCGAGCTTCTCGGCGAGCTGCGCCTCGCCCGGGAACGGCTCGACGCCTGCGTTGACCAGCTCGACCGTGCGCGGGTTCACGTCAGACCCAAAGACCCGATGGCCGCGATCGGCGAACTGCACGGAGAGTGGGAGCCCGATCTTGCCGAGCGCGACGACGGTGATGTTCACAGAGGGATCTCTTCTTTCGGTTTCTTCTGGTTTCAGAGGTCGATCGTGACGCCGCGCGCCGCCGAGTCGACGGCCGCTTCGGCGACCCGGACGTTGTTCCTGCCCTGGGCCAGCGTGACGATGTCGGCCTCAAGGCCGAGCACCGCGTCGCGGAAGTTCTCGTGCTCGCGCACCAGGGGCTCGCGCTTCGGGAACGCGAACCGGGTCACGTCGCCCTCGGTGACGCCTCGGAACTGGGCCAGATCACTCCAGTCGGACTGAACCTTGCCATTCGCCCAGAACGTCAGGTCGGCACTCAGCGTGTCGGCCATGAAGGTGCCGAGCTCGCCGCTGATCACCGTGACGCGCTCCTTGAGCGGCGACAGCCAGTTGACGATGTGGTTGGTGATGATGCCGTTCTCGAGCTGACCGGTGATCAGCACCATGTCTTCGAACTTCCGGCCCGAGTTGAACGCCGTCTGCGCGGCCACCCGCTTGTAGGGCGACTGGGCGACCCACTGGGTCAGGTCGATGTCGTGCGTGCCGAGGTCCTTCACCACGCCCACGTCGGCGATGCGGGCCGGGAACGGACCCTGCCGGCGCGTCGCGATCTGGAGCACGCGGCCGATCTCACCGGCCTCGATGCGGCGGCGGGCCTCCTGCAGGGCGGGGTTGTACCGCTCGATGTGGCCCACGGCGCCGACGAGGCCGGCGTCCTCGAAGACGTCGGCCAGTCGCTGCGAGGCGGGAGTGTCCTGCGCGAGCGGCTTCTCGATGAGGGCGTGGACGCCGGCGTCCGCGAGGGCGACGCCGACCTGCTCGTGGAACGCCGTGGGAACGGCCACCATGCAGTAGTCGATGCCGACCTTGATCAACGACTCGATGTCGGGCAGCACGTCGAGCGAGCCCGCCACCTTATGCGGGTCGCCCCCCGGGTCTGCCACACCGACCAGGTCGACGCCGGACAGGCCGCGCAGCACTCGCGCGTGGTTGCGGCCCATCATGCCGAGGCCGATGAGGCCTGCGCGGAGGTTCGCCATCACGCACCCGCCTTCACCAGAGCGTTGACGGCCGCGACGATGCGCTCCAGATCACCCTGGCTGAGCGACGGGTGCACCGGCAGCGACAGGCACTCCTTCGCGGCCTGCTCGGTGACCGGCAGGTCGACCGGCGACTGGAACGGCTTGAGACGGTGGTTGGGCACCGGGTAGAACATGCCCGCGCCGACGCTGTACTCCTCCTTCAGCGCCCTGGCCAGGCCGTCGCGGTCGTCGGCGACGCGGATCGTGTACTGGTGGTAGACGTGCACCGCACCGTCGGCGACCGGCGGCGTGACGACGCCCTCGAGGTTCTCGCTCAGGAAGGTGGCGTTCTGCTGGCGGGTCTTCGTCCAGCCGTCGACCTTGGTGAGCTGGACGCGGCCGATGGCGGCGTGGATGTCGGTCATGCGGTTGTTCAGGCCGACGACCTCGTTGTGGTACTGCTGCAGCATGCCCTGGTTGCGGTACAACCGCAGGTTGCGCTCGATCGTCTCGTCCGCGGCCGACACCATGCCGCACTCGCCCGACGTCATGTTCTTGGTCGGGTAGAGCGAGAACATCGCGAAATCGCCGAAGGCGCCCACCGGGGTGCCGTTGAGCGCGGCGCCGTGCGCCTGCGCGGCGTCCTCGAACAGCTTGAGGCCGTGCTTGTCGGCGATCGCCTGCAGCTCGACCATCTTCGCCGGGTGGCCGTACAGGTGCACCGGCATGATCGCGACGGTCTTGTCGGTGATGAACGACTCGGCCGAGGCGGGGTCGAGGGTGAGGGCCTCCCGAGCGATGTCCGCGCACACTGGGGGCGGACCGGCGAGGGCCACCGAGTTCGCGGTGGCGGCGAACGTGAACGACGGCACGATGACCTCGTCGCCGGCCTTCACGCCACTCGACAGCAGACCGAGGTGCAGGCCGGACGTTCCGGAGTTCACCGCCACACAGGCGCGACCGAGACCGAAGTGCTCCGAGAACTCCTCCTCGAACGCCTTCACCTCAGGACCTTGGGCGACCATTCCGCTGCGCAGGACGCGGTCGACGGCCTCGCGCTCCTCGTCTCCGATGATGGGCTTGGCTGGGGGGATGAAGTCGCTCATCAGTCCTCCGATTCCGTGAGTGTGTTGTCGTGTTCGAGATAGGTGGTGCCGGTCTGCGGGCAGACCCAGCTGCCGGGGGCTTCTCCGGGCTCCAGGGGGACACCGGCCCGACCGACCCAGCGGATGCGCTTGGCCGGCACACCGGCGACGAGGGCGAAGTCGGGCACGTCCTTGGTCACGACGGCACCGGCGGCCACCATGGCCCAGCGCCCGATGGTGACCGGCGCGACGCAGACCGCCCGGGCGCCGATCGACGAACCTTCGAGGCAGGTCACACCGACGGCCTCCCAGTCGTCGCCGCGCTTCAGCTTGCCGTCGGGGTCGACCGACCGCGGGAAGTGGTCATTGGTGAACACCACGGCCGGGCCGACGAAAACGCCCGCCTCGAGCCGGGCCGGTTCGTAGACGAGCGCATAATTCTGAAGCTTGCAGTTGTCACCCATGACGACGCCGGTGCCGACATAGGCACCGCGTCCGACAATGCAGTTCTTTCCGAGAACGGCACCTTCGCGAACTTGGGCCAGATGCCAGACGCTGGACCCCTCCCCTATCTGGGCATCGGGCGATACGTCTGCGCTTTCCTGGATTCGAACCATGGTGCTCCTCGGGCTCTCGGGGTCCGTTCAGGAGCATATCGCCCTGTCAGTGTCGGTGCTAAGGCAACGCACCCGCGCGCCCCGGGTTGTACTGGTTCAACGACGCGCCAACTCAGCCACCACGGCGGCCGCCTCGTCGTAGACGCTCGGCCGCGTCCGGGCTTCCCGCGCCCAGCGACCTGCCTGCTCACGCAGTCGGTCGTACAGCCCCTCCTCGGACGCCAGTCGTCGCAGCGCGTCGCTGCACGACGCGGCGTCCGAGACCACCAGCCCGGCCCCCGTGTCGGTGAGCAGCGACGCGACCCGGGGCAGCGGGGTCGCGATGACGGGCATGCCGCAGGCGAGGTACTCGTACACCTTCGACGGCATCGTGTCGTGGAAGGCGGGCGTGTCCGCCAGCAGGCAGAGGCCGACATCGGCGGTGACCGCGAGCCGCCAGGACGCCGCGGGGTCGAGCCGGCCGTGCGCGGTGACGCGGGCGGCGTCCGGACGGCGCAGCCGCTCGGCGAGCCAGTCGGCGTCGGCACGGGCGACCGGACCCACGATGTCGAGCGACCAGGGTGTCTCGTCGGCGGAGGTCGCGGCCACGGCGTCCACCATGGCGCGCAGGCCGCGCGAGGAACGCACGTCGCCGACGTAGACGGCGCGTGCCTGCAACGGCCTCGGCCCGATCGGGGCGGGTAGCAGCGTGAAGTCGGGTTCGTTGCGCACCACGAGCCGACGGCGGGCCGTCGGCGGGGGCACGTGCGCGTCGGCGACGAGCGTGACGTCGGCGCGTCCGCTCAGCCGGGTCACCGCCTTCGTGACCGCGACCAGGCCGCCGAGCGCGGCCGGCGCCACCCACGTGCGGTCGCGCAGCAGGCTCGCATAGTCCTCGTGCACGTCGGCGACCCACCGACGGCGCCGCAGCCGGCTGGCGAGCCACGCCGCCGGCGACGTGTCGGGGTCGACGGTGACCAGCACCCGGCCACGGGCGCGCCAAGGCGAGGTGAGCGCACGCAGGGCCCGTGCCGTGACGCGCCCCCGGGCTACGGTGGTCGTCGGGCAGCCCGCCGGACCGCCGGCGGCGTCGCCCAGACCGTGCACCTCGACGGTGAGCCCGGCCCGCCGGAACGCCGCAGCGAGGCGGTGCAGCCGCGCGTCGCTGACGTCGTGGCCGGTGGTGACGAGGCTGACGTCGGGGTTCAGAGGTCCTCCATGATGGCGGCGTCGTCGCCGACCTGCAGGAAGTCGGTGTAGGCCTTGCAGATCGCCTTCGGCTCACCGCGTCGGATCAGGCGACCCTTGTGCAGCCAGACCACCTCGTCGGACAGTTCCTGGATGGTGTTGAGCGCGTGGCTGACCAGCAGCATCGTGCCGGCGCTGCCGATGAGGCCAGACATCTTCTGGCTGGCCTTCTCCTTGAAGCGGGCGTCACCGGCCGACAGCGCCTCGTCGATGATCAGGATGTCGGGCTCCATGTGGACGGCCACCGAGAACGCCAGCCGGCTGTACATGCCGGAGCTGTAGGTGCGCATCGGCATGTCGATGAAGTCGCCCAGATCGGCGAACTCGGTGATCTCGTCGAACTTCGCATTGATCTGGGCGCGGGTCAGGCCGGCGGCGAGACCGCCGAGCAACACGTTCTCGCGTCCGGTGAGCGCGCTGTTGAAGCCGACGCCGAGCGCAAGCAGGGTGCTGACCTTGCCGTACACGTCGATGCGGCCGCTCGACGGCGGCAGGATGCCGGCGACTGCACGCATCAGGGTCGACTTGCCGGCACCGTTGGCGCCGATGACGCCGGTGCACTTGCCGCGCTGCACCTCGAAGGTGACGCCCCGCAGGGCGTTGACCTCGCGGTAGCGCTGCTGCTGTCCGCGCATGCCCTTCACCAGGGCGTTCTTCAGCGTCGACTTGCGCTCCAGGTTGACCCGGTAGGTGACATGCAGGTCAGTGACGGCGATCGCCACCTGCTCGGGATCGATGTGGTGGGTCGGGTCGACGGACGCATCCGGGGTGGGTTCGGGCGCCCCGGGATCACGTTCGATCGGATTCTCAGAGCCGGACAGAGAACTCACGCTCCCTCGAGATGAAGTAGAGGCCACCGCCGACCAACGCGAGCACCATCCAGCCCAGCGAGGTGAGGAGGTACCAGGGGTTCAACGGCACGCCAACCAGCGCGTCGCTCCACATGCCGAGCAGCGAGAAGATCGGGTTCAACTGCATGATGCTGGCGTACTTCGCATAGTGCTGCAGGAAGAACTCCGACGTCCACAGCACCGGCGACAGGTAGAGCCAGATCCTGATGAAGTAGGGCAGCAACTGCGCGGTGTCGCGGAAGTATACGTGCAACGTCGCCAACACCAGCCCGAGCCCGAGCGCGGTCAGCCCGGCGATGGCGATGATCAACGGGAGCCACAGCAACTGCCACGTCCACGGCCGGCCCCAGATGATGTGCACCACCGCGTAGACGATCAGCGTGGGCAGGAAGCGCCGAAGGTTCAGGTACACCGCCGACATGGGCAGGATGATCTTCGGAAAGTTCATGTTGAGAATCAGGCTGCCGCCCGCCGTCACCGACGTGGTGCACGACTGCATCGACCCCGAGATGAAGAAGAAGATGAACAGGCCCGCGGTGATCTGCGGGAAGCTCGATCCGCCGCCGCGGGAGATGATCGCGACCATCAGGTAGTAGACGCCGGCCAGCAGCAGCGGGTTCACCACCAGCCACGCCTGCCCCAGGAAGGTGTTGGTGTTGGCGGCACGCATCTGCGTGTCGCTCATCTCCCTGGCGAAATCGCGGTAGCCCCACGCGGTTCGGAAGTAGTGGCCCAGCGGCGGGAGCCCCGCCCTGTGCGCCGTGTACACCTGGTGCACGCGCGAAGCCTGACTCGGACGCTCCGCCTCCGATTTATCGGCTGTGGTCACCAGCCCCCCTCTCCGCTCGGTCGCGGCTCACGGGCCGCCAGCCACACAGCATAGCCCTGCCTCACCCCGCATTCGGGACGCCGTGGCCACCTCATGTGCGCCCCTCGGCGAGGCGTTCGTACAGGCCGACCAGACGCGCGGCGTCCGTCGCCCAGGACAGCTCGCCGCGCGCCGCGGTCACGTTGGCCTTCAGCTCGCCGTAGCGCGCCATCGCCGCCGAGATCGCCCGCAGCAGGTCGTCGGGATCGCCCGGCCGGTACAACTCCCCCAGCCCGTGGGCGCGCACGGTGCGCGCCAGTTCGTCGACGTCGGTGGCGACCACCGGGACGCCGACCCGCACGGCGTGGAACAGCTTGTTCGGCAGGGCGTAGCGGTGGTTCTGCCAACGGTCGGAGTGGGTGACCAGAGCGAGCCCGTTCGAGGCGAGGGCGGCGTCCACCGTCGCCAGGTCTGCCGACGGCAGAACCGTGGCCGCACCCGGGTCGAAGCCGGCGACCCACGACCCGTCCGAGGGACCCATCAGGGTGATCGGCAGCGGCGAGGCGTGGCTGGCGGCCGCCACGGCGTCCAGCTCGCGGTAGCGGGCGATCAGGCCTGCGTACAGCAGGCCGGTGGGCGCGTCGGGCAGCCCGGGTGCCGGCACGAGCGGGTCGAAGGTGTTGCGCACGACGGTGATGTGCCGCCAGCCGTAGCGGCTCCGCAGGCCGCCCGTCACGCCGTCGCCGACCGTGATGACGGCCGCGGCGGCCCCGCCGAGACGGGCCTCCTCGCGGCGCTGCTGCCGGTCGAGCAGCGGGGTCGGTCGGTACTGCCGCGGCAGACCCGCCCAGAACTCATGGCTGTCGTAGACGTAGCCGACACCGCGTTGCGCGGCCAGCTCGGCGCCCGCTGCCAGCGCGGTGAAGTCGTGGGCGTGCACGATGTCGAAGTCGCGACCAGCGGCGTCCGCCACGGCCCCGGCACGCCAGCGACGAAACGTCGACTCGCGGTGCTGCGGCAGCAGGGCCCAGCGGGCGAGGCGCTTCCAGGCGGGCAGCCGCTGCCCGGCCAGGCTCGCGCCACCCTCGGCCCGGAAGACCGACGACGTGCCGACCGACGAGACGGTGATGCCGGCGGGCGGCGTCCAGTCGGTCGGCACGGAACGGCCGACGATATGGACGCCGTGGCCGGCCTCGGCCAGGGCGCGCGCCTCGCGCAGCACCCGGGTGTCGGCGGCGACGCTCGTCGCCACGAGCATGAGCACCTTCATCGGTCGGCCTCCAGGCCCATGAACTGCGCCAGCACCCGGGTGGACGCCGCACCGTTGTGCCAGCGGCGGGCGTAGTCGGACGCGCGGCGTCCGAGATCGGCGGCCGCCTCTGCGTCGTCGAGGATCTCGCGAAGCCGGTCAGCGACCGTCTCGCGGGTGGCCAGCAGCACGGGCGGCCGTTCGGGGAGCCGGTCGAGGACGCGGTCGGCGATGTGGGTGATGACGACCCTGCCGCTGGCCATCGCCTCGACGGCGGTCATGCCGTAGTCGCCGATGGCGAGCTGGTCGATCACGATGTCCGCGTGGCGCAGCCGCTCGCGCATCTGCGGGCCGGTCAGGCCTTCGCCACGGTCGTAGACGATGCGTCCGTCGGCGGCGAGCTGGGCGCACAGGACGTCGACGGCGTCGGTGCCCTTGAGGCGGCTGTTCGTGGGCGAGTGGAACACCACCGGCGGGCCCGGGCGTGACAGCGGCGGCTCACCGGGCTGCCAGAGGCTGACGTCGATGGTCAGCGGCAGCCACGTCGCCCCGGGCAGGTGGTCGAGCAGGTCGTGCGTCGTCACGAACACCGGCCCGTCGAAGGCGAGCACGTGCGGGGTCAGCGCGTCGACCTGGGCCTGCAGCGTGCGGGTCAGCGGGTCTTTCGGGTCGGCGAACGGGGACGCCGGCTCGAGTTCGGCGTGTCGGGCCGGGTTGCGGATGTCGGACCCGTGGAACACCAGCCCGAGGACGACGCCGGAGTCGGCGAAGAAGCCGAGTTCGTCGTGGAACTGCTCGCCGTAGAGGCGTCCGAGGGTGGAGCGTCCCGACTCGCTCAGCACGTGGGTGACCCGGGCGGCCACCCGGTCGCGCAGCCTCTTCTGCCAGGTGGGGTCGATCCACGAGGCGGGGGCGATGACGTCGTCGACGCCGAAGGTGACAGCTGCGTTGCGGCTCACCCACGCCGTCTCGACGACGGCCTCGGGGTGGCGGACCATGAGCGCGTCGCCCCACAACCGCGGCAGGCCGGCGCTGTTGCTGGTGCCGATGCGCAGACGCGGGCGGCGTCCGAACAGGTCGGAGTCGGCCAGCAGCGCGCGCTGGTGCAGCATGTCGCGGCGCAGGTCGGCGAGGCGCTCCGCCTCGCCGTGGTCGGGTACGAGTCGGGCCCGGACGCCGGCGTCCAGGCTCTGCAGGCAGGCGTCCAGGAAGCGCGGGGACACCGCCTCCCAGGTGTGCTCGCGCACCAGCTCGTCGGTGAATGCCGCGCGGTAGCGGTCGAGGCGGTCGAGGACGCCGCGGGCCGCGTCGGCCAGGTCGGCGACGTCGCCGTGGGCGAACACCTCGCCGATGCCGAGGCGGCGCACACGCCCGGACAGCCACTCCATGTCGGAGGTGATGATCGGCAGCCGGGCCTGCACGGCCTCGAAGAACTTGTTCGGCGCGGCCCAGGTGTGGTTGCCGACCGGCAGGAACGGGATCACGGCCGCCGTCGCCGACGACAGGTAGTCGGCCACCTCGTGCGTCGGCGCGTACGGCACCCAGTGGACGCGGTCGGCGACCCCCAGCCGGGTGGCCAGCGCCTCGAGCTCGCGCGTGTACGAGCTCGGCGCGCGGGCGCCGATGGCGAAATGGACGCCGGGCAGGGCGGGCAGCGCCTCCAGCACGTGATGGACGCCGCGGTGCCGGCTCAGCCCGCCCGCGTAGACCAGCAGCGGCACGTCGTCGGCCACCCCGGCCGCCGCCCGGACGCTCTGGGTGGGGGCGGGCGGCAGGTCGGCGATGGGCGCGTTCTGCACCAGCGGCGGGGTGACGGGCAGGTCGTAGCGCTCCGCGAGGAAGTCGGCGATCGGCTCGCAGACCGTCACCACGGCGTCCGCGGCGCCGATGTGTTCTGCCTCCAGCAGCGGGAATCCGGTGACGATCG
>RRZT011782202.1_pt1 | contig 13301 bp, 11 predicted proteins | sample 2165551 | NCBI WGS metagenome assembly RRZT01 (sample SAMN10456910, study PRJNA506462) | wastewater metagenome | biome: wastewater; feature: sludge; material: wastewater sludge; isolation source: wastewater sludge with Escherichia coli K12::gfp cells carrying plasmid... | place: USA: Moscow, Idaho... | reverse complement strand
GTCCCGTGGAAATCGGTGACTTTGCTCACGTTCCAGGCGGCAATAGTTTGGTTGAATGCGCTATCGGCAAACATCAGGAGCATGCTAAGGACACTGCCAGTGTCCCAGCTGGATATGTCACCATTGAACGCACTTCCTTGAAAAGAGCATCGAAGAACTCGATGCGTCCAACGTTCAAATGATTGAGCGAGCACCTCGGTCCCTTGGCCGCGATGGTATGCTGCACGATCAGCTGCAGGGCGTGGTGATGATGAACGACGATGCGTGCGGCGGGCATGGTATCGTTTGATTGTACCATGGGGTGCGAATTCCGGTACAGCGTGGTTTTTCATCAAAAAGTAGGGCTCCGTTCTTGCTACCCGTAGGGGCACCTCATACAATCGAGTATCAGTTTAGGATAATTCACCATGACCCTGCTCCGCCCCTTGATTTTGTTCCTGTTGCGCCTTTTTTACCGTTTCGATGCCTACGCATTGGAAACCATGCGCGCCAACGGCAAGACCCTCATCGTTGCCAACCACGTCAGTTTGCTCGATGGTCTTTTGCTCATGGTGGCCTTGCCATTCTCCGCCACCGCCGTGGTCAATACCATTGTTGCGCGGCACCCCCTTTACCGGCACCTCTTGCGCCACGTAAAGCACCTAACAGTGTCCCCCAACAACCCCATGGCGATGAAGCAGGTCATCAAACTGGTGGAAGCCGGGGAGCCCGTCATCATTTTCCCGGAAGGACGCATTACTTTGACGGGACGCCTCATGAAAATTTATGACGGCACCGCGTTCATCGCGGCCCGCACGAACGCGGATGTGCACGTAGTACACATTTCGGGGGCGGAGCAATCGCGCTTTGGTTACATCAAGGGATTGTACAAATCGCCCAAGCGCATCGTGTTGCATGCCATGGGTCCCGTGAAAATCAACGTGGACCCGCATATGTCGGCCAAGCTTCGTCGCAAGGAAGCGGGCATTCAGATGACCAAGGTGCTGCAGCTATCGTACGTCAGTGCGCAAGAAGCCCGCACTATCCCCCAGGCTTTTTTGGCGGCGATGGGAAAATTCGGTTCGGCGCGTCCCATGCTGGAAGACGTGCGGGTGTACGATAACCCAAGCGTTCCCGCCATGACGTACAAGGCTGTACTCACGGCGGCACTGGGGGTCAAAGCATTGACGGCACCCATCACATCCAAGGGCGAGTACGTGGGCGTGTTGATGCCCAATGCATCCCCCACGGTCGGGCTGATTTTGGGATTGCTGTGGGGCGCACGGGTGCCGTGCATGCTCAACTACACGGCGGGCTCCGATGGCATTTCGTCGGCCTGCCTGGCCGCCGGCATCCGAACTATTTTCACTTCTCGCAATTTCATCACCAAGGGCAATCTGCAGCCCCTTATCGATGGCCTTCCCAAGCACTTGACCATCGTCTACGCGGAAGATCTGCGCGTAGGCCTCACCTTGGGCATCAAACTGGGCATTGCATGGGAGCGTTTGTTTGCCAACGCCTCGCTGCCCAAGGCGCGGCCAGGCGACCCGGCGGTAGTATTGTTCACCTCGGGCAGCGAGGGCAAGCCCAAAGGCGTGGTGCATACGCACGCCTCTATTTTGGCGAACGTCAACCAGATTGATGCCGTGGCCGATTTCACGCCCAAGGACAAATCCCTGGTTGCCCTGCCTCTGTTCCACAGCTTCGGCTTCACGGCAGGGGCCATTTTGCCCTTGGTCAGCGGCCACAGCGCCTTTTTCTACCCCAGCCCCCTGCACTACCGAAACATTCCGGAAGTGGTCTACGATCGCCAGTGCACGACCATTTTTGGCACGTCCACGTTTCTTGGAAACTACGCACGGTTTGCGCACAACTACGACTTTGCCCACGTGCGAACCGTGGTCGCCGGGGCCGAAAAGCTCAATCCTGCGGTCAAACAAATTTGGAGCGATCGCTTTGGAGTACGTATCTTGGAAGGCTACGGTGTGACCGAATGCGCGCCCGTTATCTCCGTCAATACACGCATGGTGTTGCACCCAGGCAGCGTGGGCGCGCTCATGCCCGGCATGGAGATGAAACTGGAAGCGGTTCCTGGTATCGACGAAGGCGGACGCCTCATCGTGCGAGGACCCAATGTTATGGCCGGGTACGTCAAGGTCGACAACCCCGGAGTGTTGGAGCCAACGTCGCACGATGGCCAAGCCGGCTGGTACGACACGGGCGATATCGTGAAAATTGAAAACGGATGCATTGTCATTCAGGGGCGAGCCAAGCGATTTGCCAAAATCGCGGGTGAGATGGTATCGTTGGAAGTCGCCGAAAAAGTTGCCAACACGGCCAGCGCGAACGCTACGCATGCGGTGGTGAGCATCCCCAACGCGGCTAAAGGCGAAGCGCTTGTGCTGTTCACTACCGACCAGGAAATCGGTGTTGCGGCCTTGTCGGCGGCGGCCCGTAGTTTGGGCATCCCGGAACTTGCAGTGGCCAAAAGCATTCGACCGGTGGATGCGATTCCACTGCTTGGAACGGGGAAAACGGATTACGTGCGCTTGAACGCCATGGCGCAAGGCCAACAATGAAAGGTTCAACTTGAAGACACTGCTGAATCACCGCATCGCCTGGGCAAGCTTGCTCCATGGGACCGATATTTGCCCCATGGTATTGTGGGACGCCGGGATGGGCTTGCTCGATGCGCGGCAGTTGTTTGCCCAGGACATCGTGAATCTTTGGGACAAAAGCCCCATGGTGGAGATTGTTCAGGTGGAGATTTCGCGGCACTTCATCGCACGCAACGGGGCCGAACAGGTCCAAGAAACCATTGAAAATGCCCTTGATTTGATTGGACTGCATGGTTTTGGAAAATACGCGGTCTTGTCGTATATCTTGGGCACGCAATCTCAAGAGCTTGCCGGATTCTCAAATCCCTACGACGCTAAGGAGCCATACAACAAGTTGGTGCAACGCATTATGGTCCACGAACGCCCCGATGTGTTCTGCGCGGACATATGGGACCAAGCCTCGCGGTGCCCACCGCTGGTGTACCTCAGCCGCCACCGCATCGCCATGGACCAAGACGAGCTCAATGCGCACTTTAAGGCCGCCGTCCAAGCGGGAAAAGAACAAGTCGAACGCGCCAGTTTGCTATTGATGCTTTGCGCCAACTACATCGACAAAAACGAGATTGGACGACTGCATACCGCATGTATGTCCGCCAACTTGGGGCAATATTCGGTCCACATACACACGCATTTATTGGAGCACCTCAATCCGTTGAACGCGCTGGCCTACTGGATAGCGTGGCGCCAGATGGACAAGACATTCCGCGACGATATTTTGCTCATTTTGGATTGCATGCCACCGGCGCATTTCGCCATGGCTCTGCGCGACCGATTGACCATGCACCTTTTGCTGTACGTGCTCCTGGATACCGCGCCGCAAAAGTTGGCCCGCAGCTGGGCCAGCATCAATCGCTGGTGCGAACAAGGAAAATGCAGTTTGGCACCTGCGCAATTGCACGGCCCCGAAGTGTATGCGATGCCATGGATTGTCGGGTACCAACTTCACCCAGAGCACACCAATGCGTTTGTGCAATTTCAAACACTGCTCGACAACATGCGGGTGCAAGCGCCCTCGGACGATGCCTTGGCGCTCTTGCAGCAACATCTCGCCACCGAGATGTCGGTGGCCTGGGAGTTGCCGTTGGGCTTGGTGTAGAATTCGAGGCGGGGCGAATCAGCTCAGAACGTGCACCGCGTGGGCGTTGGAACCGGGGGAACTGCGAACCGCTTCGAATTCGAACGGTATCGACTCGGCCCTTTGCGGGTTCGCACCCCCTTGCAGGAAATCGTTTTTGACCAGTTCTCGGATGGCCTGCACGTTCATGCCCATTTGCATGCAAACGCCCTGTTCATGTTTGACCCACGCGAAAATATCGGGGTCGAACCACGAAGGGCACTCCTTTTGCTGCAGTGCGTAATCGATGTGGATTGCCCCCGGGCCCAACAAACGGTAGATATAGCCCAAGTAGTTGTGCGTGGCGATCGCATTGGGGAACATTTTGCGCACGCTGTCGTAGTCGTTGGCGGTGCGGTCCAAGCGGCCACGGAAAGCGGCCGACAGCATGGACGAACCCGAAATGAGTGCTTGTAGCTCCATGACGGGCAGGTCGCTCTCAAAGTAGGCGCTGTCGAAAATGTGCGTGGCGTGCTTCAAGGAAGCCATGTCCCACCGGGACACATCGCCCGCAAAATAGCTGTTGTGGAACATCATGCTCATGTCCACCACGCGTTTAACGTTCCAGCGAGAGATGTCCTTCGTGAACGCGCTAGACATGAACATCGCGCTCATGGTGGTTACGTTGCCAGTGTCCCAGCCTGAAATATCGCCGTTGAACAGGGCATGCGCGAACATGGAGTGCATGTCCCGAACGTTGGACACATCCCAGTCAGCGATGAGGCCCTGAAATGGGCTTTGAAAGAACATGCGGCTGGTCAATTCCACCTTCGACATGTTCCACTTGGAAATATCGCCATTGAACGGACAAACAGCAAACAACTCGGTCATGTTGACGGCGCTGGAGGTGTCCCAACGGGAGATGCCACCATCAAAGGCAGTATTGGCGAAGATCCCCGAAAAATCCGTGATACCGGACACGTCGATGTGGTTCAAGTCGCAACGCGCGCCATGCCGGTCCATATTGTGCAGGACCAATTTGCGCAGGTGCTTGTTGTCGGTGGCAACCGTAGGGATGGGTTTTCTGGAAAATGAACCAAACATGTTGCCATTCTATCAAATAGGCACGGGCCCGTGTCGTGCATTGGTGCGTTCTTGCTACCAAAAAGATGAAATAGTTTTGGACGATGCGTTATTGTTTTTTTATCTAACAGCGTTCAACGCAGCATCATGCTGGGGTCCAGCATTTCTTTGAGCACACGACCATTGGTACGCAAGGCTTCCACGTCTTTGGAGTAGACGTTGTCGCGGATGGACTGCACGTGCGTTTCCAAAAGCTCCAGTTGTTCGTCGAGCAGAAGGTCCATGGACTTGCCGTCCACTTTGTGCGTGCGCGCATAGGCCGGAGGAACACGAATGTAGTTTTGAATCAACTCGGGCAAGAACACCGTCAAAACCTGCTTGATTTCTTCTCGGCTCGCGTACGGCACCAAGCCTTCGGTTTGCATGGCTTTGAGCCGGGGCCACATCTCTTCGGCCATCTCCAAAATGCGTGCAAGGCGTGCACCGGCTTGGTCAGGAAGCTTGGGCAAGCCCACAACGCGCAGCCAATCGAGGTAGTAGGCGGTGTCTTGGCCTTCCTCGAACGCTTTGGGGGTGGGCCGCCAGAAAGTGGCCACCCCAAGGCCGTAGGCGGCAACCGCCAAAACGGGCCAAAACGCTTTGAGGATGCCCACGATGAAGAGAAGGGTCACCAACGCGGCGCCAGCGCATCCCACCAGGTTGCCCGTGGACAGCAGGAAGCGCACCACGGGGTGCACCGTGGTTGTTGCAGGTGTCAAAACATTTCCTGGCGGCGGCGGAGGTTGAACGTGCACGTTGGCATCCTTATTGGTAAGCGCGAATCGTTTTTAGGGTCTGCTTCAAGCTGACTTTTTGCGCATCGAACACGCGCCCGTTCGTCGCTTTGGCAATGCCCTGCATTTCGCCCGCCTTTGCGTCTCCGTATTGAATCGTGTATACCGGGACGACCGGGTTGCCGGAGTTGCGCACAAACTCCTGGAATTGCGCCAGGGAATGACCCGAGGTGTTGGCACCATCCGTGAGCAACACGATGGAGACCGTGCGGTCCCCGGTTTTCAAGCGCGCTTGTGCGGACGGGTAGACGCTCATCAGGGCGCTGTAAATGGAGGTGCCACCGTTGGGGTTCAAGCCATCGATGAACTTGCCAGCACGCGCCAAAGCCACCTTGTTGCCTTCGGTTTGGGTGCCCAAGGTGAATTCGCCCGATGGGAAAATGGCATCCGAGAACGGCGTGAGAACCACATGCTCGCGGTTGCGGAAGGTGGAGAAACGTCCTGCCACAGAGCCGTCGGACTGTACCAGTCCTTTGAAGGACGTTTTCATGTCGTTGATGCGATTGCCCGACATGGAGCCGGAGACGTCCATCACAAAGTACGAGGATGCAGGCTTGGAGTAGCTGTCCAAAAACCCGCGCAAGATGGCGTCCACTACCTTCAAGTTGCCGGGGAAGGGCAGTTCGTTGGTGATTTCATCCCCAGCGCTGCCTTTGAGGGGTGTGCGAAATGTGTTCTTGGCCAACCATTGTTGGGTATCGTCTTGGCGCAGGTGTTCCACCAGCTTGGCATAGAAAGGCTGTTTGGCACTGGCCAGAAGCATGAGCGGGTAGTCCGCCGTAATCACGCCTTCTTTGGGCACGAGCACGTCCAGAGGCAATCCATTCTTGGACAAACCCACTACCACGGACTCGTAGTTGATGATGCCGTCGGCTTTTTGGGGATTGGCCTTGAACTGCTCGGCCAAATCACCGGAAGAACCTGAAGACATGCTCATGCCCGAGAAAAACTCTTTGAGCTGCCCTTCCGGAATGTCGGCTTCTTGCAAGGCGTCTCCTTTGCCGGAAAACTCGGAAGCCACGCCCACGAGCGTAACAAAGCCCGTATTGGAACCGGCGGGGTTGGTCATTGCGAATCGGAATTTACCAGCGTTGGCCGCAGCGGTTACTTGCTTCCACGTGACCTTGCCCGAGACCCAACCGAGCTCCTTGGCCTTGTCGGGTTTTACGCCAAGCACCACGCGCGAGTACATGGTCTTCTCGGACGCCTTGATTTGCTCTTTGACGCCCGGAACGAGCTGCAGATACTTGCCATGGGACAACCAGGCCGCGTCGTAGTTGTGCTTCTCGGACAACTTGTCCACCGCGTCGATGGAGCCCGAGAACGTGAAGATGATTTTGGTGCCGTTGGCAGCGCCAAAGGCTTCCACCTTTTGGGCAACATCGCGCAGTTCGGATCCGGCCAGGATGCGGAACTCGGCATTGGCTGGCGTTGCGGCGGTCGGGGCGGGGGCGTCGTCCTTGCAACCGGTCGAGGCCAAGGCACAAGCGCCAAGGGCAACTAGAGCGATCCTTTGGGCAAAGAGGGAAGTCGTGGTTTTCATACTTTTAGTTTCCTTCCAGTTTTCGAACGATAACACGGCTCATGGCATCGAGCACCGCCGTTGAGGGCGGTTCGGCCAAATTGATGAGTTCGGGCGCGTCCAAGCCGTAGCCGCTCATGGCATCGGCGAAGATGGCCGGGCTGTTGGTGCGAAAGCCGTATTGGGCTGCAAGACGTTGAATCTCTGGGTCGTTGGCCAGCAACTCGCCCAGGGCCTTGCCCGCATCGGTGCGGGCCACCAGCACGTGTTTGAGAACAAGGCCCGGCTGTGGGTACAGCAGCATGCTCGTGTCGCGCAGCTTGCTGTCGCGCTTGGCTTCCACGAACTGGCTTTCGTAAATCAGTACCAAGGGTGCCTTGCCCAGGCCTTGGCCGAGGTAGTCTTCAAACGGGCCCGCGAGGGTGCCTTCCTGGAAACCTTGGCGGGTCATGACGCTGGACAGCTTCTCGGCCAAGGCTTCGCCCGAAGCCACCGTGCTGGGAACGTCCTCGTTGTTCGAGATATACGCCAGGGCGCCCAGGTAGAGCATGCCCGTGTTGGATTTTCGAACGTCGGGGGTGTTCACCAAAAAGCCTTTGTTGACTTCAAAAACGGTATTGTCCTTGAGCTGATTCCAGCGCTTGCCGCTGAGCATGAGCGGAAGGGCTTTGTTCAGGTAGAACAAGCCATGGTTGGCTTCTGCCTTGGCCAGGCCGTTGGCTTGCAGCACGGGCATCAGCTGTTTCCAGCTGGCGATGACAAGTGGGGTCGAGAAGACGGGGTACGTGTTGGGGGACTTCCATGCCGCTGCAAATTCGCTGGCGGCGTTGGCGCCGGCAGGCCACACCGCGTCGAAGTCTTTTTGCTTGGTCACGTCCGTTGCAAAATCGGCCGTCTTGGCCAATTCCATCCGGATGCCCTTGGCGGCCAAGAGTTCTTCCATCTTGGGGTCTTTGAGAAAACCGAATTTGGCACTTCCGGTCAGCAGCTTGACCGTTTGCGTTTTGGCCATCGACTGCGTTGCGGCGGGCGAAGCGTGGTTGGGGCCGCCCGCCACCTGGGGCGTGGCCTCGGGGGTGGAGGTGGACTTCCAGACGCCGACGCCCAGGATGGCCAGGAAACCTACGATGACGGCAATTCGAACGGGGTTGTTCATGGGAGGACTCTCTTGTGGTGTGCGAGCGAAATGTACCACGAATGGACTTGCCGCAGCAAGGGGAATTCCGCTGGGAGCACCGATATTTCGCGGGAAAACGACAATATTGTCAAAAGCCTTTTGGGCAGACCTTTCTTCGTTGTGGAAGATGGAAGGCGGCGCTATACTGGTAGCTTGTTTCAGTGCGTTTGTGGTCTTAACGTCGCACCAAAAGCCGTGGTGGCGCTTTTGCACAATCCGGTTCAAACGAAAGAATGCCGTGGTCTATACGTTCATTCCAGCGCCAAATTGGCAAACGCGTCTTGAATGGATGCATCGTTTTTCAAAACACCGAGCCCACCCACTCGATTATCGCAGTAACTTTGGTAGGCATACAGGGGCCATTCCTCCCGTGCAATACCCATCGACGTGTAGGTCCCACCGCAAGCGCGCAATTCCTTGTAATATGCAGACGGGCACCAGACGGGTTTGGTGCTCGATGCCATGGCGCGCTCGATGTGCAGGCGACTCCAACTGTGGTGGGCGGTTTCTTTCAAATAAACATCCATGGCCGCTTTGGAGCCGAAAAGCGCGGCGGCTTTCTTCACATCGATGTCCGGCCCAAGCGGGCCCCGGTACGACTCGTCCACAACGCGGCATTTCATTTTCTCGGGCATCTTGGGCAAGCCTCTTTGAAACATAGGCGTGTCAAGCATCAAGCCGGTATCCACCTGGCTCATGTCCCAGTCAGACAAGTCCCCGTTGAACACGCTGCTACGAAACATCCAATACGCGTGCCTGAGATTGGGCATTTTCCAAGATGAAATATCTCGATTGAAGGCGGACGCGTAAAACATACTTTCGGCATCGTCCAAAAGCGTAGGGCACCACGTGGAAATGTCCCCATTGAAGATGGAGCCCGCAAACATGCTTGACATGTCTCGTACTTTTGAAACATTCCAGGGTGCGATATCGCCACGAAATTGGCTGTGTGCAAACATTCCAGTCATACTGGTAACGTTGGAAGTGTTCCATTCCGACAAATCCCCACTGAACTGCGAATACGCGAACATGTGCGACATATCCCGAACATTGGAGGTGTCCCATTGGGACAAGTCGCCCACAAAAGAACTTTGGTAGAAGGCATGGCCCATGCGGGTGGCGCTTGACGTGTTCCATTGGGAAAGGTCCCCCGAAAATAGGCTCTTGTTGAAAATGCTGCGAAAGTTCTCCACGCGCGCGACAGTCCAACGTGAAATATTGCCGTTGAAGGCACTGCCATGAAACATGGACGACATGTCCGTGACGTTGCTGACATCCCAATCGGAAATATCCCCGTTGAATGAACTATTTTCGAACAACCCCGCCATGTTGGTGATCCGGGAAACATCGATGTGGTTCAAATCGCAAGCAGGGCCACCTTTTTGCATCTTGATGGCAATTTGAGCCTTCAATTGCGCAAGCGAATCGACAACAATAGGACGAAATGTTCGGGGGTGCATTTCACCATTATAGCCGGACTTCGCAATCGGTCTTAACGGATCTTACTCCATGACCAGACTGCCAAAGTCTTCGGTCGGAATACTGAGGTTGGCTGGTGCCATGCGGGCTTGGAGGCAGTGGGCTCGGAACGCCTGACTGTCCAAGCCAAGGGCCCCCGCTAGGTGCGCTTGATTCTTCACCCCCGCGTAATCTTTGGGATCGGCCCAAGCCGGTTTTTTGGATGCGGCCAAAAGAATATCGAAATGGGCGGGACCGAATGGGGCGCGGCGCAAGTACGCACTCAACGCGACGGTATCGCCCAGCATCTTGGCGTACCCTTGGGCAGCCGTCTGTTCGCCCATCGCGCACGCCTGGGGAAGAACCCCTTCAAAAGATACGTCGAACATCGCATCGTATCTGGCTCGACCGAAACGCCATTGTGATAGGTCACCGCAAAACTGGGCACCTTGGAACATTTGCGTGGCGTCCAATTCGGAGTGCGGCTTCCATTGCGAGAGGTCCCCGTTGAATTGGGAATACGCAAACATGCGCGCGGCATGTTTCACCTTGGAAATGTCCCATCCCGAGATGTCGCCATCGAATCGACTGTTGTCGAACATGGCGGTGGTGTGGGTCACTTGGGCCATGCTCCACTTCGAGATGTCCCCATTGAAGACGCTTCCTTCGAACATGCTGGCCATGCTGTCGGCCCGCGAGACGTCCCATCGAGAAAGGTCCCCTTCAAACACGGATTCTTGAAACATGCCAGAGAACTTTTGGCCACGTCCCGTGTCCCAATTGAACAGATCTCCATTGAAAGCGCTGGCTTTGAACATGTTGGCGAAAAACTCCACGTGGGAAACGTCCCAGTGAGAAATGTTTCCGTTGAATTTGCTTTGCTCGAACATGGACGGCATGTAAGTCACGCGCCGAACGTCCCAGTCGGAGATATCGCCGTTGAAGGGGCAATTCCAAAACATGTAGGACATGTTCTTGGCCCGGGACGTGTTCCACCGGGAAATATCGCCCGTAAAATTCAAATCGTGGAAAACGCCCGTGAAATCGGTGACGCCCGAGACGTCGATGTGGTTCAAATCGCAGGAAGGTCCATTTTCACGCATGCATTTTTGGATGTGCACGCGCAAATCGTCGCCGGAAAAGAGTTGGATGGGCTTGGGCATGCTTTTATTGTAGCGCAACGCCTCGCCATGCGGCGTCAAATATCAAGGTGCTCAATCGAATGAAAAATCGGCAAGGGCCTCGTGCGCAGTGGCCGTCTCGCGCCGAGCGCAATAGCTGCGGTACGCATGCGAAGACCACTGCTCTTTCTCGATGCCCATCGAGTTGCACATTGCCGCTACCGCCTTGGCCTCCTGAAAATCGGTTTTCGAGCACCACGCGGGTTTGCTGCTCAACTGAACGATGCGTTCGATGTGCAAGTGGTTCAGGCCCGCATCGATGGTCGCACCCAAATGCATGTCAAGGTGCTTTTTTGAGCCAAATACGCTGGTGGCGTGTTCGATGTTCGCAAGAGAGCGGGCATCTCCCTTGTACGAGGCGTTGACTACGGGCACACTGCAGCGCAAAGGGAGCTTTGGCAGCGGGGCTTGAAAATGCACCGTATCGAGCATCATGCTGGTTTTTGTTTCCCGCAAATCCCAATGGGCAATGTTCCCGTTGAACGAAGACAGGTAGAACATGCTGGTGGCGTCTTTGAGCGCAGAGACGTTCCAGCGCGAAATATCGCCTTGGAACAACGATCGGGAGAACATGCGCGGCATGGATTGCACATTTTGAACCTGCCAGCGCGAGAGATCGCCGTTGAATGGAGTGCCTTGGAACATGGCGCCCATGCTGACCACATTGGAAACGTTCCAGTCGGAGAGATTGCCCGTGAACGGGCAGTTCATGAACAGCTGGTCCATCTTTTTAACATTGGAAACATTCCACCGAGCGATGTCCCCGTTGAATGCACCTTGGTAGAACATGCCCTCGAGTGTCGATGCATTGGACAGGTCCCAGGCAGAGAGGTCCCCATTGAAAGGCGTATTGGCAAACATGAACGCAAGAGTCGTGGCCTTGGACACATTCCATTTTGACACATCGCCAGTAAACGGCGTGCGGTTGAACAATCCAAACAACGTCGTTGCGTTGGATACATCCCAGCTGGAAACATCTCCATTGAAGGACGTGCCATCGAACACCTTATGGAAATCGTTGAGGCCCGATACGTCCAGGTGGTTCAAGTCGCAACGGGGGCCATGCAGCTTGATGTGGGTTTGGACAAGTTCAACCAACTCATCCCGAGAACGGACGCGAATACGAGGAGACATGCATTCATTGTAGCGTACGAATACGCGTATGCGGCCCATCAAGTTACAACGACAAATCGTCCAAAGGATAGGCTACCACTTCTTCGTGGCGCGAGGCCATATTGTTTTGTAGCCATAGCCCCATTTCGGCTTCCTGCATTCCCAGTCCAAAAAGAACAGGTTGTTGGCTTTTGACCCAGCGAAACACTGCCCTATCAATCCAATCGGGGCAGCTTTTGAGTTCGACAAGTTTTTCAAAATGAAGCCGATCGAGGGGCCTGGTTGCGGTTTCGCGCAAGTAATCGTTCAAAGGTTGGACGCCGCCGAAGAAGCGCTCAACGTCGTACAGGGTGTAACGGTTGTTGAAACGGCCACGGTAGTTTGGACTCAGTGCGCCACCAGCAACCCTGCGGCGCGAAGCTTGCCTGGGAAAATCCCCTTGGAACGGGCAGTGTCTAAACAAATTGGTGAACACCGTCTCCGGGCCCAAGCTCCAACTGGATACATCGCCGTTGAAGGACGAATGCATGAACATGCTTTGAACGTCCTCCACGTTGCGCATATCCCACTGAGACAAGTCCCCGCTGAACGCAGTGCCTTCGAACATGTTGTACATGTCAAGGACGCTGCCTACGTTCCACTTGGAGACATCCCCCGTGAACGCGCTGTTGGCAAACATGCATCCCATGTTGTCAACGCTCGCGGTGTTCCAGCCGGAAATATCCCCATTGAATTGGCTCTCCCTGAACATGCTGTGCATTGTTTTGACGTTGGACACATCCCACGATGAAAGGTTTCCGTTGAATGCACTGCCATGAAACATGTGTTCCATCTTCACCACGTGGGCGACGTTCCAGCGGGAAATGTCGCCGTGAAAAGGGCTCTTGGCGAACAACTGCGACATGTCGGTTGCACCTGAGATATCGAGATGATTGAGGTCGCAACCCGTCCCACGCGATGCGATTTCGTGCTCAATGCGCTCTTTCAATGCTTTGTTTGCGTCCATGCCGGCCATGCATTCGTTTCAAACGGATGGCGTAGAGCCTGCCGCATCGCTCGGATCGGACAAGCCCAACTGCTTTTCTCGGGTTTTCCAGATGGGCTCTTTGTTGTCGCCGGTGATGCGGTTCCATTGGCCGTACCACTGCTCGACCCAGTGACGAAGAACCGCCTCATTGCCTTTGGAGTTGTCGACTTTGGACTCGCACTCGCGCAGCATGGACCAGAAAGAAGCCAGCATGTTCTCTTGTTCTTTTTTGGGAATGGAGGTCATTTGAACCATG
>RRZT010386346.1_pt1 | contig 13301 bp, 12 predicted proteins | sample 2165551 | NCBI WGS metagenome assembly RRZT01 (sample SAMN10456910, study PRJNA506462) | wastewater metagenome | biome: wastewater; feature: sludge; material: wastewater sludge; isolation source: wastewater sludge with Escherichia coli K12::gfp cells carrying plasmid... | place: USA: Moscow, Idaho... | reverse complement strand
GCAATACATCGTTTGCTTTAAAGGGATTTTGTGGCGAAACCACAAACCACACTTCGTGCAAGTCGGTATGCTCCAGCACATAGCTTGCTATGGCAAGATGCCCATTGTGTATGGGGTTGAAAGAACCAAAATACAAACCAATGTTCATTGGGCTAAAAAATTGCGTATCACCTGCTCTGCTTCTTGTTGTGCTTTGGGCAAATCATCGTTTACAATTACTACATCAAATTGGTGTGCAAATGTCATTTCGTACGCTGCTTTGGCTATGCGTGTTTCTATCATTTCGGGCGTATCAGTTGCTCTACTCAGCAAGCGTTGTTTTAAGGTTTCAATAGCTGGCGGTTGCACAAAAATAGTGAGTGCTCGCTTGCCATACATTTTTTTTATATTCACCCCTCCCACTACATCTACATCAAATACTACGTGTTTGCCTTGCGAGGTTAGGCGTTCCACTTCCGACTTGAGCGTGCCATAAAAACAACCGGGATACACTTCTTCGTACTCTACAAATGCTCCATCTGCTATCTTTTGTCTAAAATCTTCTACTGAAAAGAAATAATAGTCCTTGCCATGTTCTTCTGTGCCTCGTGGCTGGCGTGTAGTGGCTGAGATAGAAAAAGATAAGGATAAGTCTTGTTGCAATAAATACCGCATAATGGTAGTTTTGCCTGCTCCCGATGGTGCTGAAAGTACGATTAATTTGCCTTGCACAGTTGTTTCCATAAGCTGTTGTTACAATACATTCAATACTTGTTCTTTTATTTGCTCTAGCTCATCTTTCATCAGCACTACCAAGCGTTGCATATCGCTTTGATTGGATTTTGAGCCTAAGGTATTGATTTCTCTGCCTATTTCTTGTGCTATAAAGCCTAGTTTCTTACCTGAGGATGTTGGCTCTTGCATGGTAGATTTAAAATATGCCAAATGGTGTTTTAAGCGTTCTTTTTCTTCGTTTACATCTAATTTCTCGATGTAATAAATCAATTCTTGCTCTAGCCTATTTTCATCTACAATTATTTTGTCGTCAATGGCTTTTAGGTTTTCGTGCAAGCGTTGTTTGATTTTATCTATACGTTCTGATTCGTATTGCACGGTTTGTTCCAAATACTGTTGTATGTTGTCAATTTTTTGTAGCAACACTGCGTGCAATGCCTTCCCTTCTTCTTTTCTATACAGTTGCAATTGTTCGATACTGGCAAGCAGGGTAGTTTTTACTACAGCCCATTCCTCATCGGTCAGTTCGGCTGTTTCATTTTTCATCACCTCTGGAAAACGGAGTATTATCTCAAACCAATTGGTCGGTTTTTCTATGCCCGATTTTTCGGCTAATTGAGATAACTGCTCTACATACTGTTGAAAAATAGTGGTATTAATTTTTGATGTAACATCGCTGGTGGCATTTTCTACATACACCGAAAACTCTACTTTACCTCTTTCTACGCGTTGGCTTATTTCATTTCTTATCTCAATATCTTTTTCGCGATAAAAAGAAGACACGCGTGTAGAAAGGTCTAATTGTTTACTATTGAGCGATTTAATTTCGGCTACAATTTTTTTGTTTTCGTACTCACTTACAGCTTTACCATAGCCGGTCATCGATTGAATCATACCTATCTGTTTAGTTTATTGTTGCACACAAAAATACTGCTTTTATCTACAAAAACAGCCATATCCTACGAATAAATCAAAAATTTTAGTTGCAATCATCATAATTCAGCTAAAAAATTGTACCTTTGTACGTTACAAAAGACATGATATGCCGATACTATTGCATCTTGAAACCTCTACTACTGTTTGTTCTGTCTGCTTATCCGAAAACGGAAAAATTGTATATGAAGTAGTTGATGATAAAGGGCAAAATCACAGTGAGTTACTGGGTGTTTTTGTACAAAAAGCTCTGCAAGAAGCAAAAAAACAACATCTGCAACTCGACGCGGTTGCTGTAAGTAGCGGACCAGGTTCCTACACGGGGTTACGCATTGGGGTGTCAATGGCTAAAGGATTGTGTTATGGCTTTTCTATTCCTCTTATTGCTATCAATAGCTTAAAAATACTGGCACAAGGGGTAGTAGCCAATCATTCGATTGAACACGATGCAATTTTATGCCCAATGATTGATGCCAGACGAATGGAGGTATATACGGCTTTTTTTGATGCACGATTAAATATACTGAAACCAACATGGGCTGAAGTGCTACATGCCGACACATTCGAAACCTTGCACGATAAAAAAGTATATATTTTTGGCAACGGAGCCGAAAAATCAATAGGCATTGTGCAACATCCAAACATACAGTTTTTGCCACATCAAACGCCTTTGGCTTCGAGTATGATTGTGCTTGCTGAGGAGGCTTTTCAACAACAACAATTTGAAGATATGGCTTACTTTGAACCATTTTACCTAAAAGAATTTATGACTTCTATTCCTAAAAACAAATTAGCTTAGTAAAATTATATGACAACAACTTACGATACTGCAATGGAGTATTACACAGAGAAAGAGAAATTAATCTTGCCCGAATATGGTCGTAATATCCAACAAATGGTCAATCACGCATTAACGATTGAGGACAAAGCCGAACGCACACGCTGTGTACATAGCATCATTGCCATTATGGGTAAACTGTTTCCTCATCTTCGTGATGTAAATGATTTTAAACACAAACTTTGGGATCATTTGGCTATTATGTCGAACTTTACATTGGATATTGACTACCCATACGAAGTGCCAAAACAAGAAATACTGAATACAAAACCAGAGCGAATTCCGTATCCTAGCATACATATAAAATACCGCCATTACGGTAAAACCGTAGATACTATGGTAAAAAAAGCCATTGAATATCCTGAAGGCGATGACAAAAAACGTTTTATTGAGATGATTGCCAACTACATGAAAAAAAGTTTCTTAACATGGAACAAAGAAGGGGTAGATGACGAGAAAATATACGAAGATTTGAAAGAACTCTCTAATGGGCAATTAATCTATACGAGCGAATCGCTCAAACTCAAAGAATCCAAAGAGATACTGGCTCAAAACAAAGTGAATAAAAGCAAACAAAACATACCGCATAAAAAAATTAAAAAGTAAGTTTATGGCATCTTTTGTAATAGAAGGAGGACATTCTTTGTCGGGAGAAATAACACCGCAAGGAGCTAAGAATGAAGCACTACAAGTGATATGTGCCACATTGCTAACAAAACAAAAAGTTACCATTCATAATATCCCTAGTATTTTGGATGTAAACAACTTAATAGATTTACTAAAAAACATTGGTGTACGTGTTGAAAAAATAAGTAAGCATACCTACTCTTTTCAGGCTGACGCGATTGATGTTGATTTTTTTACAAGTACAGCCTATTACAAACAAAGCAGTGCACTTAGAGGCTCAGTAATGTTGGTAGGTCCACTAGTGGCTCGTTTTGGTTATGCCATAATACCCAAACCAGGTGGCGATAAAATTGGTCGTAGGCGGTTGGATACACATTTTGTTGGCATACAAAAATTGGGAGCCGAGTTTACGTATGACCCTACTCATCAACTCTACAAAATTGAAGCCAAAAAGCTACAGGGAACATACATGTTATTAGAAGAAGCTTCGGTAACAGGTACTGCTAACATTCTAATGGCTGCTGTTTTAGCTCAAGGCAAAACGACTATCTACAATGCGGCATGCGAACCGTATTTGCAACAATTATGTAAGATGCTAAATGCCATGGGAGCAAAAATAAGTGGTATTGGCTCTAACTTGCTTACAATTGAGGGCGTTGAATCATTGGGTGGTTGCGAACATACCATATTACCCGATATGATTGAAATTGGTAGTTTTATCGGTATGGCAGCTATGACCAACTCTTCTATCACAATTAAAAATGTATCATACGAAAACCTGGGTATCATCCCTGATAGTTTTCGCAAATTAGGCATAAACATCGAAGTAAGCGGTGATGATATTATCGTGCCAAAGCAATCGGGATTTACAATCGAATCGTATATCGATGGCTCTATCATGACCTTAGCCGATGCTCCTTGGCCCGGATTAACACCCGACTTGCTTAGTGTATTATTGGTAGTAGCCACCAAAGCCAAAGGGAGTGTTTTGATACATCAAAAAATGTTCGAAAGTCGCCTATTTTTTGTAGATAAACTCATTGACATGGGTGCTCAAATCATCTTATGCGACCCGCATAGAGCTACAATTATTGGATTGGGAGAAAATTTCAGGTTACGCAAGGCGGTAATGAGTTCGCCTGATATTCGTGCTGGCATAGCCTTGCTAATAGCAGCAATGAGTGCCGAAGGAACAAGCGTCATACACAATATTGAACAAATAGACAGGGGATACGAGGATATAGAATTACGCATCAACCAGTTAGGTGGTAAAATAAAAAGAGAAGCATAAAGCTTCTCTTTTTATTTTCAGACAATTGAGTGCTGTTATTTTAAAGCAGCAATGACATTGTCGTAATTAGGTTCGGTGGTAATTTCTGGAACCATCTCTGTATACGTAACCACTCCTTGTGGATTAATAACTACGATAGCACGTGCCATTAAACCTTTTAAGGCTCCATCTTGTACTAACACGCCATACGTTGTAGCAAACTCAGGATTACGATAATCGGATAAAGTAACCACATTCTCAATGCCTTCTGTTGTACAAAAACGATTGTGTGCAAAAGGTAAATCTTTGGTGATGTACAACACCACTGTATTCGCTAATTGCGACAAGGTGGTGTTAAATTTGCGTGCAGTAGCTGCACATACAGACGTATCCAAACTGGGATTGATACTCAAAACTACATTCTTTCCTTTGTAATCTGCTAACGAAACATCTGCTAAGCCTGTATTCACTAAGGTAAAATTAGGTGCTACTGAACCTACTTTAGGTAAATCTCCATTGGTATTTACCTCTCCGCCTTTAAAAAGTATTTTTGCCATATAATATAGTTATTTAAATTAAACAAACGCAATGTACGTCTTTTTTCTAATAGAAATTCTAAAATCAAAGTATTTTTTGCTTTTTTTTAATAAAAAAGAGAATATTTGACAGTTAATACATAAAAAAAGAACTTACATTTGTAAATTACTTTAAGCTAAAAAAATAATGCGTAATGCTTTCTTTTTCGTTTTGGTCATAATACTCTTTTCTTCATGTGAAGAATGGAATATAAAAACCTATAACGTTCCGTCTGAATTTCAACCTTATGTAGATAAGTTTAAAACAGACGCCAAAAAATATGGATATAATTTTGATGACAAAGGACTAATTGTACGTTTTGCTGATTTAGACAACAATATTGCAGGCTTAGCTTATTACAAAAGAAATCCTATTTTAATTGAAATTGATAGAGAATACTGGGCATCGGCTAGTAATACAAAGAATGCACATGATATTAAAGAAAACCTACTGTTTCATGAATTAGGGCATGGATTTTTGCAACGTATGCACGATAATACTGTATTAGCAAATGGAGATTGGAAAACAATTATGTGTGGTGATAAACTCCCAAACGACAGAGCCTCTAACATCAATTATAGAGGTTTTAGAAAAGCATACTATATCGAAGAACTATTTACTCGCACCAACGATACGCCAGCATGGAGTACACTCATCCCTCAATTTGATAATATCGACGAAAACGTCATTCTACAACAAGATTTTTCTAGTGGTTCAGATTGGACAATAGGCTCCAATAGTTTATACGAAAGTTCCATTGAAAATGGAGCATATACATTTACCACCAAAACTTCTCAGGCTTTTTATGTATTAAACAAAGGTACTCTGAATACAAGCAATGATTTTTACATAGAGGTTCGACTCAAAGCATCAGCAGGTCTTGATGACTCATTTGGACTTGTTTGTGGCTCATTTAACGATGGGAATACGCCAACTTCTCTTCATTATTTTTACCAAAAAGGAAATAATCATATGTATATAGGAGAGTCCGAATGTTTAGGTCCATTTATTGATTTATATACAGAAATTTTACATCCTAACGAATTCAACACATTTGCTATACGTAAATACAATAACATGTTGTACTATTATATCAACGACACCTTTATCTATCACAACGATTTAGATGAGATTATCACCATGTATGGCTCACAAATTGGGTTTAAAATTCCTGGCAATAGCACCCTATATGTTGATTATGCAGAGGTCAGAGAAAATAGCACTGGGTTGAAAAAACGAAATACTACCGAACTTAGTGTGGAAAAAGCAACGGAGAAAAAAGTCATTCATTGGAATAAGTAACAGGCTACTTCAATAACCCATGAAACAACACACGAACGATATCTTCCCTGCTATCGTTTATTCTATCAGCTACAGACTGTTTCATATAGGGTAGCTCTAATCCTCTAATTGCATTCAATACTAAAAAAGCAGCAAAATCAATACTTCTAACATAAAAGATTCCAGCATCAACACCTTCTTTAAGAATTTTCTTTAGTAATTCATGTTCTTTGATTTCCATTTTTTTACGTACCATTTCCACCGTTTTATAATCACTAAAAAAATCAGCTCTCAGTGTACCGTTATTTTTAACAGCCTCTCTGGTTTTATCTAATCGTGTATAGATATAATCAATCAATTTATTTTGAGGAGGTTCGGCAGAATTTGCTACTAACTCCAAAGCATCCAGCAATTTATACATTTCTTGTTCTACTACTGCATAATAAACATCTTCCTTGCTTTTAAAATAAACGTATAAGGTTCGCCTTCCCCGTTTAGCCGCTTTAGCAATATCATTCATAGTAGTATTCGTAAAACCAACTTTAGCAAACAATTGCCTGGCAACCTCTAACAATAACTCCCTAGTTGACGTAATGGTTGTATGTATAACTCTAGTTCTACTCATTGCACAATAATGTTACTTTGTGCAAAAATAACAGAGTTATTTCAATTTATCAAATAATTAAGCATTTTTTTTATTATTCCTCCAAAAACGTAAAAAATATATCGTACTTTTGCATATATAGCATATGATACATCTAGTAACACACTACATACATACACACAAATTACTCTCTCCTGCAGCTACCGTTATAGTTGGGGTAAGTGGAGGAGCCGATTCTATGGCATTACTCTATATTCTCAAAGAAATCGGATACAATTGTGTGGTGGCTCATTGTAATTTTACATTACGCCAAAAGGAGTCGGATGCAGATGAAAGTTTTGTTGTTGATTATTGTCGCACCAATAATCTACCCTGTTTAGTCAAACACTTTGACACAAAAAAACATGCTCAAGACAATAAAATTTCTATTGAAATGGCAGCGAGAGAACTTCGCTACGGCTGGTTTGAAACTCTTCGATTACACTATCAAGCCGAAGCCATTGCAATAGCTCATCACTTCAATGATTCTATTGAAACCATTCTCATAAACTTAATCAATGGAACAGGTATAAATGGATTAACAGGTATCAAGCCCATAAATGGACATATTATTCGTCCTTTATTATGCGTTAATAGAAAAGAGATTGAAGATTTTTTACAGAAAAAACACTTGCATTTTATTACTGACTCAAGTAATGTAGAAAATATATATACTCGCAATAAAATAAGAAATATTCTTATTCCCCAAATAGAAGAGATAAACCCTTCTTTTATAAACACAATGCAGGGCACTATCCACAATTTAACAACATCTGCTACTATTTATAATAGCTACATTGAGTTGAAGCTAAAAGATATTATTGAATCAAGCCCAAATAATCAAGTTAAAATCTCTATAAATCAGTTACTAAAAGAAGAACATGCAGACACTGTGCTATATGAAGCTCTCAAAACGTATAATTTTTCACCTAAACTATGTGCATCAATACTCAATAATGTAGCAAATAGCGGAAAAGAGTACCTGTCACCAACACATAAACTCCTCATAGACAGAGATTTTATTTTTTTAACTCCCATTAAAGAAAAGAATGATACACATACCTATTATATCCAACAGTCTGATTCATCAATAGAATTTCCTATCAAACTGAATATAAACATCTTACGAAACGATGCGAGTTTTCATTTATCCAAAAAGTCAACCTGTGCTTGCATTGATTATTCTTTGCTAAAATTTCCTCTTACAATTAGGAGATGGAAAAAAGGGGAGCGATTTTATCCTTTAGGAATGAAACAAAGTAAAAAAGTAAGCGATTTTTTTGTTGACAACAAAATACCTACATGGGAAAAAGAAAAATGTTGGATAATCGAATCAAACGGAAATATTGTATGGATAATTGGGTATAGACTTGATGACAGATACAAGGTAACTACCTCAACCTCACTTATATTTAAAATATCTGTAAAAGAATAAAGGGTTTAACATAATTCTCCACACATACCATCTGCAGTTTCTATTTCTATTGTTGCATGACTAATTAAATGTGCTGCCAAGATTTTCTTTAACTCTTGCTTACTAATTTCCATTGTTTCTAAATTACGTAACACAACATGCACAGTCAAAGCAGTTTCAGTTGTACTTATTGCCCAAATATGCAAATGATGAATACTTTCCACAGCTGGATGTTGAAGAATCACCGATTTAATTTCTTCTATATCTACGCTAGACGGAACTCCATCTAAAGATAAGCGGATGCTATCACGCAATAAATTCCACGTTGAAAATAAAATAACAACAGCTATCAGCAAACCTATTATAGGATCAAGAAAATTCCATCCAGTGAATAGAATGGTGATCCCCGAAACGACAACCCCAACAGATACAATAGCATCCGCCATCATATGCAAATAAGCTCCCTTTACATTCAAATCTTTTTCCTTATCGCGAATAAAAAGAAAAGCTGTTGCTAAATTAATAACAACCCCTACTCCAGCAACCCAGGCAATCACACCTCCTTCTACAGGACTTGGATAATAAAATTTTGAAATGCTTTTAACAATAATAACTCCCACCGTAAACAACAAAATTATAGCATTCGTAAGTGCCACGAGTATGGTGCTTTTTTTAAAACCATATGTATAGTTTGTTTTTGTTGACACCTTTGCCAATTTAAATGCCAACCAAGCTAACAACAAACTAGCCACATCTCCCAAATTATGTGCTGCATCTGATATTAATCCTATTGAATTATAGATAAAACCAGTGGCAAATTCAGCAACTACAAATAATACATTCAGCACAATGGCAAAAAAGAAAGCTTTCCCTAACGAAAAAGAAGACTCTACTATTGGTGAATGATGATGGTGGTGGTGAGACATACTATTGTAATGTTATGATTGAGCTATTTAGCACTCCAATAACAACGCTTTGGAGACACGATATGCCCAGCATCTTTTAATGTCTTCATTGCCTTGTCTACTTCTTTCTTATCTAAACCAGATAATTCTACTACTTTTGTTGCATTTACAGGTTCTGATGCTTTTTTTATCACATCTAATACTTTTGCTACTGAATCCATATTCTATCTATTTTTAAATTAATAAATAATCAAAATTACAAAAATATATGTAGTAGCTATGTTTATTTTTAGATATTTTAATAAAAAAGGAGAGTATATGTTTTTTACTCCATATACTCTCCTTGCATTTTACAATCATTTCTCTAGTTACTCAACATTCCATTGTTGATTTGCCATACGTTTATATGAATTATAACGCCATTTAGCATTATTTTCAGCAGCCTCAAATAGTTCTTTTGCTTCCTGAGGGAATTGTTTCAACAATGATGTGTAACGAACCTCTCCTTTTAAGAAATCTTGGAATTTGCTCCAATCTGGTTCTTTAGAATCTAATTGCATTGGGTTTTTGCCCTCAAGTTCCATATCTGGATTATATCGATATAAGTGCCAGTAACCACATTCAACAGCACGTTTTTGCTCTTCTTGAGCTTTGCCCATACCTGCAGCAATACCGTGACTAATACATGGAGAATACGCAATTACAAGAGATGGTCCATCATATGCCTCTGCCTCTCTAATAGCTTTCAAGGTTTGTGCCTGATTAGCTCCCATGGCTACTTGTGCTACATACACATAACCATAAGTGGCTGCTATTAAACCTAAATCTTTTTTACGTACTTTTTTACCTGATGCAGCAAATTTAGCTACCGCTCCAACTGGAGTTGATTTAGAAGCTTGTCCACCAGTATTAGAGTAAATTTCGGTATCAAGCACCAAAATGTTAACATTTTTTCCTGATGCAATCACGTGATCTAATCCACCAAAACCGATATCGTAAGCCCAACCATCACCACCTATAATCCATTGCGATTGTTTAACTAAATACTGTGTCATTGTAGCAATTTGTTGACAATGAGAACATGTACTTGCTTTAACTAATGGAGTTATTTGTTTTTGTAATTCTTTAGACTTTTGTTCATCTAATCTATTTTCAAGCCATTCTTTAAATAAATCTTTAATTTCATTTGGACAACAATCGCTAGCTATCGCTTCATTCATAATACGTACGATGCGTGCACGCATATGTTCTTCTGCAAACACCATACCTAAACCAAATTCAGCATTATCTTCAAACAATGAATTTGCCCATGCTGGACCTCTTCCTTCTGGTGTTGTTGTATAAGGAGTAGAAGGCGCTGATGCAGAATAAATAGAGCTACAACCTGTAGCATTTGCCACCATTTGTCTTTCTCCATACAATTGTGTTACCAATTTTACATAAGGAGTTTCGCCACAACCAGCACAAGCTCCAGATGATTCAAATAAAGGAGTTGCTAATTGTGAATTCTTTACGTTGGCTTTTACATCCACCAAATGTTGTTTCGAACTTACTTCGTTCATACAGAAATCCCAATTGTCCTGATTTGGATATTGTGTTTCAATCGCTACCAATTCAAGAGCCTTGTTTCCTTTATTTCCTGGGCACACATCCACACAGTTATTACATCCCATACAGTCTAATACATCAACTTGTATACGAAATGCCATACCTGCAAATTGCTTACCATTTGCTTTAAGCATCTCTTTAAATGGTGCTTTAGCTTGCTCTGCTTCATCTAACACAAACGGACGAATAGCGGCATGAGGACACACATAAGCACATTGATTACATTGAATACAATTTTCCGCATCCCATACAGGTACAGAGGCTGCCACACCACGTTTTTCGTATTTTGCTGTACCTTGATTCCATGTACCATCTTCTCTTCCTGTAAATGACGAAACGGGAAGACTATCTCCATCTTGTGCATTAATTGGACGAACAACTTTTTGAATAAATTCTGGCACAGTAGTAGTAGACAAATCACTTTCCAAAGCAATATTTGCCCACTCAGCAGGAACATCTACTTTTATATATTCACCACCTTTATCCACGGCAGCATAATTCATATTTACAATTTTTTCTCCTTTTTTTCCATATGACTTGTTAATAGCATATTTTAATTTTTCTACCGCTAATTCATAAGGAATCACATTGGTAATTTTAAAGAAAGCCGATTGTAAAATAGTATTAGTCCTATTGCCTAAACCAAGTTCTAAAGCAATATTTGTAGCATCAATAATATACAAAGTAATGTTATTTTTAGCTAAATATTTTTTTACATTATCAGGTAAATTCTTTTTAACCTCTTCTGGTGTCCAAACTGTATTCAACAAAAATGTCCCATTCTTTTTCAACCCTTTGGTTACATCATACAATTTTAAATAAGCTTGCACATGACATGCTACAAAGTCTGGTGTATTTACTAAATAAGTAGAACGGATAGGTGTATCTCCAAAACGAAGATGAGAACAAGTAAAACCTCCTGATTTTTTAGAGTCGTATGCAAAATATGCTTGACAATATTTATTTGTATTATCTCCAATAATTTTGATAGAATTTTTATTTGCACCTACCGTACCGTCTGCTCCTAATCCATAAAATTTAGCTTCGTAAGTACCAGCGTCTGCCAATGAAAATTCTTCTTTCATTGGTAAAGATGTAAAGGTTACATCATCTACAATACCTACTGTAAAGTGATTCTTAGGTTCTGGCAATGCCAAATTTTCATAAATAGCAAATACTTGTGATGGAGTAAAATCTTTAGACGACAATCCGTATCTACCTCCTACAACAAGAGGTTGATTTTTTTGTCCATACAATACATCTTTCACATCTAAATACAACGGTTCTCCTCCAGCTCCAGGTTCTTTTGTTCTGTCAAGTACAGCAATTCTTTTTACTGTGCTTGGCATTACCGATAGAAAATGTTTAGCAGAGAATGGACGATATAAATGCACTGAAATAAGACCTACCTTCTCTCCTTTTGCTACTAAATAATCAATTCCTTCGCGAATAGCCTCTGTTGCTGAACCCATTGCTACAATAATTCTCTCAGCATCTTGTGAACCATAATAATCAAATAATCCATAATTACGTCCAGTTATTGCTGAAAGTTGTGCCATATAATCTTCTACAACAGCAGGAATTGCATCATAAAAAGGATTACAAGCCTCACGTGCTTGAAAATAAATATCTGGATTTTGAGCAGTACCACGTAATACTGGACTTTCTGGATTTAACGCTCTTTTACGGAATGCTTGTAATGCTTCTTGATCAATTAAAGGAATTAAATCTTCTTGGTCTAATTGTTCTACTTTTTGAATTTCATGTGATGTTCTAAATCCATCAAAAAAATGGACAAAAGGAACACGTGTTTTTATTGCTGCCAAATGAGCTACTCCAGCCAAATCCATAACCTCTTGAACAGATCCAGTTGCAAGCAAAGCACATCCTGTTTGACGAACAGCCATAACATCTTGATGGTCTCCAAAAATTGATAAAGCATGTGATGCTAGTGCACGAGCAGACACGTGATATACTCCTGGCAATAATTCACCAGCAACTTTATACATATTAGGAATCATCAACAATAACCCTTGTGATGCCGTAAATGTAGTGGTTAAAGCCCCTGCTTGTAATGCCCCGTGCATAGCTGCTGCTGCTCCAGCTTCTGATTGCATTTCTTGTACTTGTACAGGTTCTCCAAAAATATTTTTGCGTCCATTTGCTGCCCACTCATCTACATATTCTGCCATAGTTGAGGATGGCGTGATTGGGTAAATAGCAGCTACTTCACTAAACATATATGCTATATGCGAAGCTGCTTGATTACCATCACATGTGAGAAATTTTTTTTGTTTCGCCATTTTCGTAATGATTAATTATTAATTAAATTGTGTATTTTTTTATTCAGCCTGACAAAGATATAAAATTATCCATTCATTGATGCAAGAAATTCTTCATTATCTCGTGTTTTTTCCATTCTATCTTTCAAAAATTCCATTGCCTCTACCGAATTCATATCGGATAAATGTCTACGCAATATCCACATTCGT
>RRZT011476776.1_pt1 | contig 13306 bp, 17 predicted proteins | sample 2165551 | NCBI WGS metagenome assembly RRZT01 (sample SAMN10456910, study PRJNA506462) | wastewater metagenome | biome: wastewater; feature: sludge; material: wastewater sludge; isolation source: wastewater sludge with Escherichia coli K12::gfp cells carrying plasmid... | place: USA: Moscow, Idaho... | reverse complement strand
GCCGGTCGCTTCGACAAGATTATGCTCAAGACGAAAACGGTTGCGGTCGAGGCCCTGCCCGAAGGTTTACGAGTGACGTTTGAGGGTGAGAACGCGCCCAATGAACCGCAGATCTACGACATGATCCTGCAATCAGCGGGTCGTTCGCCCAACGGTAAAAAGATCAGTGCGGAGAAAGCGGGCGTAGCAGTAACCGACCGGGGTTTTATCCCGGTGGATAAGCAGATGCGGACTAGCGCGCCACATATCTTCGCTATCGGCGACATTGTCGGCCAGCCGATGCTGGCGCATAAGGCGGTGCATGAAGCGCATGTCGCCGCCGAAGTCGCCGCCGGGCATAAGAGTTTCTTCGACGCCAAGGTGATCCCCGGCGTGGCCTATACCGATCCGGAAGTCGCCTGGGTGGGTCTGACTGAAGAGGAGGCCAAGAAGGAAGGCATCAGGATTGGCGTCGGCAAGTTTCCCTGGGCTGCATCCGGTCGCGCGATTGCCAATGGCCGCGATGAGGGTTTCACCAAACTGATTTTCGATGAGGATACGCATCGGATCGTCGGCGGCGGCATCGTCGGCACTCATGCCGGCGACTTGATCAGCGAGGTCGCGCTCGCCATCGAGATGGGTTGCGACCCCGCCGACATCGGCTTGACCATCCACCCGCACCCGACCCTGGGCGAATCGGTCGGCATGGCGGCGGAAGTGTTCGAGGGCGTCTGCACCGACCTGCCGCCGACGCGGAAGAAGTAAATCGCCGCATCAAAACTCCCCTCTCCTTTCATGCCCCTCTCCCCCCGGGAGAGGGGCCGGGGGTGAGAGAAATAGGGGGTTAGGGTTTCTTTCACGCGGACCCGCCCGCTTTCGATGGCGGGCGGGCCTATGGTTTTGAATTTGCGCTAATGGGGGAACTTGCATGGCCGCGCTCGAAGTCGTGAAAATCGACATGAAACAAATGACGGCGATTCCTCAGGAGACCAGTCAGACCTGCTGGTTCACCTGTTACCAGATGATGCTGCAATGGAAGGGTTACGGCACCGGCAAAATCGGCGATTACAAAGGGGAATTTCCGCCGGCCCCGATCAAGGAAAAACTGGAAGCGGCGAAAATCGATTGGAACGACGCCGTCGCGACCGGCCTCAAGGGCAAGGATTTTCGCAAGGCCGCCCACGCGCTGGGCTTGGAAGCCAACGGCGTAGGCCAGCAGTGGACGACTCAGGATTTAAAGCGGTTTCTGTCGTATCCGAGCCCCATTTGGGTGGCCGGCAACTGGGATCACTTTTTCCATGTCGTCGTGGTGACCGGCGTCGAAATCGATAACGACGTGGAGTGGGATCAAGTCGGCACGATCAGGGACCGGTCCAAAGTGACGTACATCGACCCGAATTGGAAAGGCACCAAACAGGCGAGCATCGAAACGAAACCCTGCCATTCCTGGTTGCCCGGTGCCTACGCCTACAAAGGCATCATCGGCGCTTGGCAAGTGTGGAAGAAAACCTGAAGCGCCGGCATATTTGACTCTGACAAGCTCGGGCGATCCATTGGCTCGAAACCGTGCTTGGGCAGAAGTCCAGGCAATAGCGCAGCCATTTGTGGCGGTCAACCGGACCTTGCGCATAAAGTCGCGCAAGGCCGGTTACCTTGAATGTTGTCGCGGACGCTTCGCGCCCGCGACAACGGGGCGGCACTGGTGCACCTGTTCATCTACGTTGCTGCACTCCTGGTCGTGCTGATTCTTGCCGCCGCGCTGCGGCTCGTGTCCTTGGAGCCCCGTGGACGCCTCGGCAGGGAGGTTGCGATTGCTGTCGCTGCGCCCCTCATTGCCTTGACGCTGTATCTCGTAGCTGGTTATGAGCGCGACGCCTGGTGGCCGTTTCCATACAACTCCACGGCACCACACGCGATCACCGCCGCGTGCACTCTGGGCCTCCTTTTGATCGCGCTCTCCCGAGCCACTGGTCGCCTCGCTCAGAAACTACTAATAGGTGCAGTCGCCATTGCCAGTTGGACGACGCTCTGGTTCTGTGGCGTATTCGCTGTAGCTTGTGATCTTGGCTATGAATGCATCTAAGAAATACCGCCTAACAAATCGTTCGAGCGCAGCCGTGGCCGATAAAGTGCTTGGACGTGGCGTCGGCGTGCGGCGCGCTCAGCTCAGGCGTTAACTGACAATAGCCATACACACAGAGATTGTGACAGGCAATGAAACCAAGCATCTACATCGAGACGTCAATTCCAAGCTTTTACTACGAAATTCGTACCGAACCAGACAATGTTGCCCGGCGTGAATGGACACGTCTATGGTGGAACGAACATCTTGCTGACTATGACGCATACACCAGCGAAGCCGTCATCGAGGAACTTGAGGAAGGCTCGTTTCCTGGCAAAGCCGACGCACTTAAACTCATTGAAAGTTTGCCACTCCTCGATATCGACGAACCCATTGCTGATATTGTAGAAAATTACATCTCACACCACGTTATGCCAAACGATCCTGCGGGGGATGCGCTTCATCTTGCAGTTGCGTCGTTCCACAAATGTGATTTTCTGGTCACCTGGAACTGTCGTCACTTGGCGAATGCGAATAAGTTCGGCCATATTCGCCGGATCAATACCTTACTTGGTCTCTATGTCCCGGCTCTCGTGACGCCTCTTGAACTACTGGGAGAATCTCTATGAAGACCGATCCAACAATTGATGCTATTCGTGAAGTACGCCATCAGATCTCGGCATCAGTCGGCCATGATGCTCGGAAATTAGTGGAACACTATCGCAAACTTCAAGAAAGACATCCCGATAGAGTCCTTTTTCGCGCTACTGAAAAATCGAAACTGAAAGACAAAAATGCTGCCTAACGAAGGCAAAAAGAAGTCAGGCTTGATTTGCTCGGATAGCCCTACTGACACTGGCGGCTGATACGAAATGTTAACCCGAATTTCAGGACTTCGTGCCAAACTCATAGGGATTGAAAAGTCCAACGCCGAACGAGGCGAAATCAGCAACATTGCGAGTCACCACCGTCAGGCCGTTCACCTTGGCAATCGCCGCAATCATGGCGTCTTCGTATAGGGTATCTGACTTCCGGTGCATGAACTTTGCCCAGCAGCGGAATGCCGGACCATCCATGGGCAACACGTTGTAGGAATCGGTCACGAGATCCAGCCAAGCTTCGATTTCCTCGGCCTTCTCGGCATCCTGCTCGCGGGTCAGTTCAACGCCGGCCCGAATCTCGCCAAGCGTAACAGTGGCTAGGTGGAGGCTGGTGTCGTCTACGGACTTGAGCCACTCGACAACGGCGCCATGCGGTCGTGGTTTGCGAAGTTCGGAAACTACATTGGTATCGAGCAAGTACATGGGTGTTACCGGAGCGCCACAGCCTGGCGCCGCCGGGCCTTGTCGCGCTCCGGTACCAGCATGTCGGTACGGGCCGAGTCGGCGAGGAGCAATTGCTTGAGTGAGGGGCGGGCCGCAGCCTGAAGCCGCCGCCACTCATCAATGGGCACCAGTACAGCGGTTTCGGTGCCCCGCCGGGTAACCACCTGCGGGCCTTCGCTCACACAGGCGTCCAGCAGCTCGCTGAAGCGAGCTTTGGCGTCCTGAACGGGCCAGATAGGCATGGGTAGCCCTCGCGTTAAATGACTAGGTATCTGACCAGTCTATTGGTGGGACGGGCGGGGGTCAAGGGGCGGCGTGGCGAGAGCCAGAGCGTCACGGACTCCCTGATTGCATGTTGATTTCGCTGGCGGTTGTGGTCACCTCCAGTACAATGCCGCAACCGATGACATCGCTCGATTCAGCGCCCGCTCAATCCAAGACGGTCTCGCCAGACATCGGCAACTCTCACTATGCAAGACGACACCTTCGACGACGAACCGTATCTTCCAGAATCGCCACAACCGCCCAGCAAAAGCCAGCGCAAGCGCGAAGCGACGGCGTTGCAGGATTTGGGCGAGCAACTGGTCAAACTTACTCCGGCGCAGTTTCGGCGGGTGCCGCTGCCGGAGGAGTTGCTGGCGGCGGTAAAAGCGGCGCAAACCATGAACCAGCGGGGAGCGCACAAGCGGCAACTGCAACTCATCGGCAAGCTGATGCGGCGGCTGGACGATCTCGAAACGGCAGCGATCCGCGCCGCGCTCGCCACGGTTCAGACCTCGCGCCGGTAAAACGATCAGGCGGTGTCGCCCAGCCGATAGCCGACCCCGCGCACGGTGCGGATGAGTTGCGCGCTCAGTTTGCGCCGCAAATTGTGGACGTGGACCTCGACGGCGTTGCTCTCGACTTCCTCTCCCCAGCCGTACAGCCGATCTTCCAGTTGCTCGCGAGACAGCACCGCCCCCGGCGATTCGGCCAGAGCGTGCAGCAAGGCAAATTCTCTTGCCGACAGTTGCACCGGCTGCCCCCGATATTCGACGGCATGGGCGACCGGATCGACCCGCAAGGCTCCGACCTCGATCAAATCCCGCGCCCGCCCGGCCTGTCGCCGCAACAGCGCCCGCATCCGCGCCAGCAATTCGGTCAAGTCGAACGGCTTGACCAGATAGTCGTCGGCGCCGCCGTCCAAACCGGCGACGCGATCCGGCACCGCATCGCGGGCGGTGAGAATCAATACCGGCACGGTCGATCCCCGCTCGCGCCAGCCGCGCAACACGCTTAACCCATCTTTTTTCGGCAAACCCAAATCCAGCAGCACCAGCGCATAATGGGTGGTTTCCACCGCCAGTTCCGCGCTGCGGCCATCCTGAACCCAGTCCACGGTGAATCCCTCCATGCGTAGACCCTTGCGCAAGCTGTCACCGATCATCGGATCATCTTCCACCAACAAGACGCGCATGTCCGGCACCCCGGCAAAGTCGTTTATGCTTCGACATCCACAAACCCCCAACCGCCGTGACCGTATCGGATGAGGTGCGATTTCGTCATGACTCTATTTCGACCCCTGTCGGGTATCCTGCTGTTCGCGTTGCTGGCCGGCTGCGAGCCGGAATTGCCGGCCCTCAAGGTCGGCGTTCCCGCTCCCGCTTTCGCGCTGGGCCGGCTGGACGGCGCCAACGCCCGCTTTCCCGACCAGTATCGCGGCCGAGTGGTGGCCATCCGTTTTTGGGCCGATTGGTGTCCTTCCTGTCGGCCCGAAATGACGGGGCTGGAACCCGTTTATCGCCAGTATCGCGACCGGGGCTTGGTCATCCTGGCGGTGAACGTGCTGCAACCGCCGGAAACGGTGCGGCCGTTCGTCGCGCAACTCGGCATTTCCTACGATGTGCTGCTCGACCGGCAGGGCGAGGTGACGCGCCGCTATCAGGTCATGGCTTTGCCGGTCACCTACCTCATCGACCGCCAAGGCATCGTCCGCGCCCGGTTCATCGGCGAATCCACGCCCGAAGCGTTCGCCAAGGAAATCGCCGGCTTGCTGTAACAAACAGCCCTCTCGCCGGAAAAGAGTCCGACGTGAGGGCTCGTTTTGAGCGGCGGTAAAGGTTCCGCGCCGACAGCGGTATACTGCTCGCCATTTTCACCGACAGGGAGACAGCGCGCATGAACGACAACCACAATCCCGAACGCCGCCAGATGCTTCGCCTGTTCGCCGTGACCGGCGCCACCGTCAGCGTCGCCGCCCTGAGCGCACCGGCCCGCGCCGCGCAGTGCGAGCATGACGGCACGCCGCTGCAATTCACGCCGAAAACCCAGCCGGACCCGAATCCGCTGGAGAACGAACTCGGCAAATATCCCAAATGTCCCTATTGCGGCATGGACCGCAAGCAATATCACCACAGCCGCCATCTGGTGCACTACCAGGACGATCTGGTGGACGCCACTTGCTCTCTGCACTGCGCCGCGCTCAGCCTGGCGCTGAACCTGGATCGCGGACCCAAGGCCATTTACGCCGCCGACTTTGGCGCGAAGGACGACCCGAAACCTTTGGTGAACGCGGATGACGCCATTTATTTGATCGGTTCGAAACTACCGGGGGTGATGACCAAGCAGAGCAAGGTGGCTTTCGCCTCCAAAACCGCCGCCGAAGCGGCCAAAGCCGAGCAAGGCGGCGAATTGGGCAATTTCGACGCCGCCCTGCAAGCCGCCTATCAGAGCATGGCCGGCGACACGCAAATGATTCGCAAAAAGCGGGCCGAGATGCGGCAGCACGGCGCCGGGCACGGCAAATGAGATTTTGCGGCGCTCCGATGCCGGGCGCTGGCTGGCTGGCGGCAGCGCTACTGATTCTTGGCCTGTCGCCAACGGCATGGGGCGAGGGTTTGCAACTCCCCGCTCCCGGCCCCAAGGACACCTGCCCGGTGTGCGGCATGTTCGTCGCTCTCTACCCCGACTGGGTGGCGACGGTGCTGTACAAAGACGATCACGCCCATCACTTCGATGGCCCCAAAGACCTGTTCAAGCACTTGACGAACCTGCCCAAATACGCGCCCGGCCACGCCCCGGCCGACATCACCACCATCGGCGTCACCGAGTATTACGGCGTGACCAAGATCGACGCTCGCGCCGCCTGGTACGTGATCGGCTCGGACGTGCTGGGGCCGATGGGCCACGAACTGGTGCCGCTGGCGACCCAAGCCGACGCCGAAGAATTCCAGCGCGACCACAAGGGCAAGCGCATCGTCCGCTTCGATCAAATCACATCGGCCTTGCTGGAAAATCTCGACCACGGGAAATTTGAATGACCGTCTATTTCATCGGCGCCGGTCCCGGCGACCCCGAATTGATCACCGTCAAGGGTCAGCGTTTGATCCGCGAATGTCCGCTGGTGTTGTATGCCGGCTCGCTGGTGCCCAAGGAGGTGGTGTTGACCGCCAACCCCGCCGCCGAAATCGTCAACACCGCCGATCTCGACCTGGACGAGATCATCGCCCGCATTCGCGACGCGCACGAGCGAGGGCTGAGCGTGGCGCGGGTCCATACCGGCGATCCCGCGCTGTACGGCGCCATCGGCGAGCAAATCCGCGAACTCGAAAAACTGGGGATTCCCTACGAAGTGGTGCCGGGCGTGACCGCCGCGTTCGCCGGGGCCGCGATGTTGCGCCGGGAACTGACCCTGCCTGGCGTCAGCCAGACGATTATCCTGACCCGCCACGCCGGCAAAACGCCGATGCCGGAGGGCGAAAGCCTGCCGGAACTGGCCCGGCATCGGGCCACGATGGCGATCTATCTCAGCGTGGACAAACTGCGGGAGATCGTCGCGGAACTGACCCCGCATTACGGCGCGGATTGCCCGGCGGCGGTGCTGCACCGGGTGTCGTGGCCGGACCAGGACGGCGTGGTCGGCACGCTGGCCGACATCGCCGCGAAGGTCGAGGCCAAGGGCTTCACCCGCACCGCGCTGATTCTGGTCGGGCGGGTGATTCAGCCGGAAGGGTTCCCGGCGTCCTACCTCTACAGCGCCGAACACGCCGATTGGTATCGAAAGTTTCAACCGTCCGATTAGGAGGTTATTACGATTGTGATTAGATACATGTTATTGAAATTGAATTACAATAATTTGCTCAGTATGGGTTTATGCGCCGTATTGGGGTGGAATAACGCACCTTTTAGGGTGTCTACTTAACGTTAGCCACAGAAACGATGATCATCAATATCCATCCATCTGCTGCAAACAACTACAACGCTAAGGCCGATGAGCTTATTAAGCTGATCGAAGTATTTCCGTTGGAAAAAGAAAACAAAAGTACTTTTCCTTCTGATTTACACGTGGCCGCATCGTTTACCGAGAAAGACATTATTGGTGATATTGAGGTCGCAACCTCTGATTACCGAGGGAATACCATTCAACGATTCTTTCACTTGAATGAGCAGAGGTTAGGGTTAAGTGAAGATAATTATAAAAAGCTAAGGGAAACTGCTGAGAGAATTCAGTCTTTGCCATCCGTGCGCAGCATGCTTAGCTGTTCTTTTGTTGAGAAAAAACTATTTTCTTGGGTTTCGGAAAAATACAAAGGTCTTGAAACGCCAGATTTATTTATAGAATATTTGGACAAAGAGGCTAAAGACATTGTTAAAAAAACAACATCCTGGATTCCAATTGCGAATCTTGAAGTTCAAACGGCGTTTACTGTGTCGAAGTCGGAAATACGTCCCTTGTCAAAGGCGGTAATAGATCAATGGGTAACTAAATTTGAAAGCTTGGCTGGTGAAAACAAAGAAAATGCCCTGAAGCTATTTGAAAAAATAAGGAAAGAATATCAAGGTCTCGCTGCCGTTGTGACTACCATAACCGCCGAACCAGAGTATGCTTCTGACTATGCACTTGAAGAAGCTCAAAAGATAACTGCTGTTTTAGGGATATTTTCTGGAGCAACTTTAATACCAGATATTAAGTCTGTATCAAACATTAAGGGTTCTGAAAATATTGCACAGTCAACTATTTTCTTTGAAAGCGATAAAGAAAGTTTTCAGATGACAAGCAGTATTATTGATAGGGCATCGGTGAAATATTGGAGGCTTGGCCAACGGGATATTATTGAAATTCAGAAAACAGGTTTAGATAGAATATCATCATTACTATCAGCAGACTCTCTAACCGATTTCCAAAAATCGGTTCTTAACTCTTTGTTTTTATATTCTAAGTCGGCATTTACAGCCGATCCAGTTGAAAAAGTTGTGTATATGCTTTCCTCTCTTGAAAGCATCCTTCTAAAGAACGAAAATGAACCAATTCAGCAGAATTTGGCAGAACGGATAGCTGTATTTATATCACAAGAACTGCTAGAGAGAAAATTAATAATAAAAACTATTAAGTCAGTATATGGCGTTAGGTCGAAATATTTGCATCATGGACATACCTCATCAGAATTGGAATTGATCTCGGAATTTATGATGCATGTGTGGGTGTTTTTTATTCAATTGCTTGCAAATGTGGATAGATTTGCAACTCAAGCCGAATTTGTAAATGCTATTGACGATCATAAACTATCATAGTGGCTAACAATCACATACACTCGGACAGCAAAAAGCAGCGCGGCTTTCGCTACGCTACAGCCGCGCTGCTTTTTGCTGCCAGTGATGTGACGCATTCGGCGCAAAACCACAAAGTACCCATACCCGAAATATCCCCTCTCCCACCGGGAGAGGGGTAGGGGTGAGGGTTTATCTTTCCGCCCTGTCTCTCACGCCTTCGCCTGCTCCAGCAATTCCGACACCAGTTCCGCCGGCAGCTTGAGTTCCCTGGCCAATTCATCCAGATACGCGCGTTCCTGCTCGCTATCAACATTGATGGTCAGCAGCGAGGTGAGATAGATTTCGGCCGCCGCCGCCGGGGAATCCGCACCGGCCGCAACTTCCTTGACGTTCAACGGTTTGGCGAGTTCATTCTTGACGAAATGCAGAGCGTCGGGATCGAGCTTGAGCTTTTGCAAGTAGGCGTCGATCTTCGCTTGCTCGTTTTCGTCGATGTGGCCGTCCGCTTTGGCGGCCGCGAGCATGGCTCTCAGCAGGGCAAAACCGCGCTGGTCGAGTTGCGGTCCGCTCAAGCCGGTCACCGGGGGACCGGGATCGACCGGCGCCCCGCCTCTCTTGGCCTGCCAATCCTGAAACGTTTTGTAGGCCAGTCCTCCCACCGCCGCCAGGCTGCCCAGCTTCAACGCCAGCCCGGTCAAGCCCCGGCCGGCGCCGGTGCCCAGCAGCACCGCCGCCACGCCCGCGATGGCCGCGCCCTTGCCCATGCTCGACAGCGCCGCGTCGCGCTGCGGCCCTTCCTTGGGAATATCGAGTTTCTGCTCCGCCAAGCTTTGACCCTTGCTCGCCAACTCGCGGCCCGATTGCAATAGCTGGTCGAATAATGCGCGAACGTCCATCGAAAACCTCCTCGGATTGGTTTAGCAATCAAACTTAACATTCTAATTCTAAAATAAATATCCGTATCTTGGACGATAAAGCTCCTCCACTGAAGTGTACTTCATATCAGGCGAGAATCCGATTCATTATCGCGTGAAAACCGGCTCGGATTTATCGGAACCCTCAACCCTCACCCGAACACCGCTTCCAAGCAGATCCGAAGCCATGCGACCCACATCGCCATAAAACCGATCGGCCGCCGGCAACGCCGGTCGCTCCAGCAGCACCACCGGAACGCGCGATTGCCGCGCCGCGATCAGTTTGGCTTCGACCGCGCCGCCGCCGCTGTCTTTTGCCACCAGCGCGTCGATCCGATAATCCCGCAACAACATCAACTCCTCATCCAGCCGGAACGGGCCGGTGGCGCACAGCAGGGTCAATTGCCGCGAGGCTGGCGGTGCTGCCGCCAGACAGCGCACCAGCCAATGCTGCCCGGCCGGGATTTCGGCCACATGACGCAAGGGTTCCAGGCCGATAGTGAAGAAAGGCCGTTCGAACTCCCCTAGCGCCGCCATCATCGCCGACCAGTTAGCCACCGAGCGCCAATCGTCGCCGGGCGCGGGGCGCCACGCCGGCCGCCGGTAAGCCCAGAGCGGAATGTCGGCCCAATGCGCCGCCAGCGCCGCGTTTCGGCTGATTTGCGCGGCATAGGGATGGGTGGCATCGATCAATAGCTCGATGCCGTTCTCGCGCAGGAACGCCGCCAGCCCATCGGCGCCGCCGAAACCGCCAACCCGCACCGCGCAGCTCAAATCCGGGGTCCGCCCCTTGCCGGCGATGCTGTAGGTCACCGCATGGACCGGCGCCAGCATTCGCGCCAGCGTGACCGCCTCGCCGATGCCGCCCAGAATCAGGACGCGCATTACCCGAAGCCGGCATGGCCGACCGGGCGGCCTTCGCGGTCGGTCGCCCAAATTTCCACCGCCACGCCATCCGGCAAAATGGCGCGCGCTCGGTCGCGAGCCATGACGCAAATCCGGTCGCCCAAGGGCAGCCCCGCACCGCGCGCCAAAACCAGCGCCCGCTGGCTGGTATTGGCGGTTCGCATCGCGTCTTGCAGGGCCGCATCCGCGCCCAGCACCGCCGCTTCCATGGCCAGTAGCGGGAGATCGACGCTGGAGTTGCGGCTGTGCAGATCGAGATGGCCCGCCGCCAGCTTGCTGATCTTGCCGAAACCGCCCGCCAGACTCAGGCGGGGAATCGGCGCCCGCCGCAGATGTTTCAGCACCGCCCCGACAAAATCGCCCATTTCGATCAGCGCCATGTCGGGTAAGGAATAGTGGGCGCGCATAGTTAGCTCGCTGGTGGCGCCGGTGCAGGCGGCGATGTGGGCCAGGCCATTGGCGCGAGCCACGTCGATGGCCTGCTGAATGGAGGCGATGTACGCGGAGCAGGAAAACGGCCGGACGATGCCGGTGGTGCCGAGGATCGATAATCCGCCGACGATGCCGAGGCGCGGATTCAAGGTTTTTTGGGCTATTTCGGCCCCATTTTCGACGCCGACGGTCACCTCGAAGCCGCCGCGATGGTCATGTTGGGCCGCCAATCGCGTCAAGTGCTCGCCGATCATCCGGCGCGGCGTCGGATTGATCGCCGGCTCGCCCACCGAAATCGGCAGGCCGGGCCGGGTCACGACACCCACGCCGGGACCGGCGTGAAAGCGCACCCCCGAAAGCTCGCTCAATTCGATTCGAGCGAATATCAAGGCGCCGTGCGTCACGTCGGGATCGTCCCCGGCATCCTTGACCGTCGCCGCCTCGGCCCCATTTTCCGTCAACCGGCAATAGGCCAGCCGAAATAGCGGGCGCTCGCCGCGCGGCAGCACGATTTCCACCTGATCGAGCTCGGTTTGGGCCAGCAGCCGATAGGCGGCGGCCACGCTGGCGGCGGTGGCGCACGCGCCGGTGGTGTGGCCGTAGCGCAGGGGTCGCGAGGTCTCGGGGGTGTCGGGACGCATAGAGGATGGCGGTTTCAGAGGATGGCAGCGACCGGGCCAAACACCGCCGGCGTCAGGCCGGATTCCAGCCGAGCGCCGCTAGGCGGCGTAAGCCAGCGAAACGGCGCCGGGGCCGACCTTGACCCCGCCGGTGGCGCTCATCATGGACAGCATGACTTCGACGCCCCACTGGCGGGCGTGCTGCTCGAACTCGCCGAAAGCCTTTTTCTGCTTGATGACCTGCGGATCGCCGGCATAGCTGACGACCACCAGCGGACTCTTCAGGCCTTGATCGATCGCCTGTTTCGCCAGTTCGAGGAGATGGGCGAAGGCTTGGTCGAAACCGCGGCGCTTGAACGCGATGCTGATCTTGCCGTCGTAAAAAAGGCCGGCTTGCTTGATATCGAGCAAGTTGCTCAGGTGAAATTCCAGGAAACCGGCGCTTGGCCGGTCTTTTTCCGCGATCCGGTCGGGAGCATAGCCCGTATCGTTGGGCAGCAGGTAGCAATGGATGTGCTGGCGGAAATTCTCGATCCGCCGCCGCAGCTCGTTGAAGGGGAGGTTCTGATCTTGCAACAGCCGTATCGTCTCCCAAGCCAGCACCGCCTCGCCGGCGAAAGCGGTCCTGCTGTCGAGCACGTTCAAATAGAACGGGGTGTTCAAGCCCGCCTGGCGACGCTTTTCCCGATAGGCGCGCAATACGGCGAACGAAGCCTCGGTGGCGTTTTCGAACAGGCGGCCGCCGGTCTTGGAGATGGCGAGCAGGATCGCCCGGTCGAACTCGGCGACCCACTGGTCCAGAAACAGCGCGGTGATCGAATCGGCCGTACAGGGTTCGATCTCCACGTTCGGCTGCCGCGATGAAGCGTAGCGCTGATGAAAAAACAAAGTGAGGTTGGCATCGCGGCCATCGGTGAAAATATGATCGCCCAAAACCAGCTTGATCGGCAACACCCGCATTTGATTTTGCCGAATGAAAGGACCCGGTAAATCGCATGTCGCATTGACGATCACCAACGTTCTCATCCCAACAACGCCCCCCCGAGGTAAATTCCAGGCAACTATCTTTAATGGCACGATTTATAATGATTTGATTGACACCATCAACCCCATCACGGCTCTGCCGATAGCCGGGGAGATGATCGCCGGACGACGGGCGAAAGTCGCGTGAATTCGGCAATCAATCGACCAAAGGACCGCTGTACAGCGCTTCGAACCGACAGCCATGCCCGAACCGCCCCGCCGGTCTGGCCGGATGGGTGCGCACGACCGTCGCCGTGACTTCCAGATCGGTTCCCTCCAATTCATCTGCGGTGATTTGCAGATAGAGCGTCGCGCCGATCGGCAGTTCTTGCTCGGTCCACAACAGTATGCCGCTCGCGCTGATATTGCCCAGCCAGCCATCCCGCGCGATGCCGATGTCGGCGCCGGCGACGCGATACTTGAGGGCGGCGTTGACCTCGGTACGGGCAAACCGCCTCTTCTCGTCGTATTCGGACACGAGCGCGCTCCTGGTAGAAATTGGTGGCGTGGCGGGGG
>RRZT010522589.1_pt1 | contig 13309 bp, 9 predicted proteins | sample 2165551 | NCBI WGS metagenome assembly RRZT01 (sample SAMN10456910, study PRJNA506462) | wastewater metagenome | biome: wastewater; feature: sludge; material: wastewater sludge; isolation source: wastewater sludge with Escherichia coli K12::gfp cells carrying plasmid... | place: USA: Moscow, Idaho ... | reverse complement strand
CTCTATGCCTATGCTGAATGCACGGTGCCCAAGGTGACGGTGATCACCCGCAAAGCCTACGGCGGCGCTTACGATGTGATGGCGTCCAAGCACCTGCGTGGCGACGTGAACTTCGCCTGGCCGTCGGCCGAGATTGCCGTCATGGGGCCCAAGGGGGCGGTCGAGATCATCTTCCGCGAGGAAAAGGGCGATCCGACCAAGCTGGCGCAACGCGAGGCCGAGTACAAGGCCAAGTTCGCCAATCCCTTCGTGGCCGGGGCGCGCGGCTTCATCGACGACGTGATCATGCCGCACGAGACGCGCAAGCGAATCTGCCGCAGTCTGGCGATGTTGCGCGACAAACAGCTCGAGAACCCGTGGCGCAAGCACGGGAACATTCCCCTTTAACGCCTAAACCGGTCGGCACGGCGTCGGGCGAGAACCGATCGCACGCACGCGGTGCCGTCGTTCAGAGGGTTGTCCATGTTCAAGAAAATCCTGATTGCCAACCGCGGCGAGATTGCTTGCCGGGTCATCAAGACCGCGCGCCGCATGGGCATTGCCACGGTGGCCGTCTATTCCGAGGCCGACAACGACGCGCTGCACGTCGAGTTGGCCGACGAGGCCGTGTGCATCGGCCCGGCTGCGTCGAAGGAATCCTATCTCGTCATCGACCGGATCATCGCCGCGTGCCAGAAAACCGGCGCCGAAGCGGTCCATCCGGGTTACGGTTTTCTCTCCGAGAATCCCGAGTTTTCGCGCCGGCTGGAAGAAAACGGCATCGTCTTTATCGGCCCCAAGCATGCCTCGGTGGCGGCGATGGGCGACAAGATTGAGTCCAAGCGCCTGGCCATGCAGGCTGGCGTCAGCACGATTCCCGGCTACAACGAGCCGATCGCCGAGGCCCGTCAGGCAGTGGAAATCGCCCGTGGCATCGGCTACCCAGTGATGATCAAGGCCTCGGCCGGTGGCGGCGGCAAGGGCTTGCGCGTGGCCTACAACGATGCCGAGGCCGCGGAAGGTTTCGACTCGTGTCGCAACGAGGCGCGCAACAGCTTCGGCGACGACCGGGTGTTCATCGAGAAATTCGTCGAAGGGCCGCACCACATCGAGATCCAGGTCATCGGCGATGCTCACGGCAACGTGGTCTATCTGCTTGAGCGCGAGTGCTCGATCCAGCGCCGGCATCAGAAAGTGATCGAGGAGGCGCCTTCGCCCTTCATCGACGCCAAGATCCGGCAGGCCATGGGCGAACAGGCCGTGGCGCTGGCGCGCGCGGTCAATTACCAGAGCGCGGGAACGGTCGAGTTCGTCGTTGGTGCTGACAAACGCTTCTACTTCCTCGAAATGAACACCCGCCTGCAGGTCGAACATCCGGTGACCGAAATGATCACCGGCCTTGACCTCGTCGAACTGATGATTCGCGTCGCGGCCGGCGAGACGCTGCCGTTTGCCCAGCGCGACATCAAGCCCAATGGTTGGGCGATCGAGTGCCGGATCAATGCCGAAGATCCTTTGCGCGGCTTCCTGCCCTCGACCGGCCGCCTGGTGCGCTTCCAGCCGCCGCCAGAAGTGATGGGGGCGGTGCGCGTCGATACTGGCGTCTATGAAGGGGGCGAGATTTCGATGCATTACGATTCGATGATCGCCAAGCTGATCTGCCACGGCGCGACGCGCGACGAAGCCATCGCACGCATGCGCGAAGCACTCAATGCCTTCCACATCGCCGGCGTGAGTTCGAACATCCCCTTCCAGGCGGCATTGATGCAGCATCCACGCTTTGTCTCGGGCGTGTTTACCACGGGGTTCATCGCCGAGGAGTATCCGCAGGGCTTTCATGCCGCGCAGGTACCGCACCCCGATCCCGGCCTGCTGGCCGCGGTGGCGGCGTTCGCCCGTCGCCGGTACATCGACCGGGCGATTCGCATCAGCCACCAGATGCACGGGCAACCGCGGCGCGTGGGGCGCGAGTGGGCCGTGCTCATCGAAGGCGAGAATTTCCCGGTGACGCTCGATGCGATTCCCGGCGGTTATGCCATCGGTTGCAAGGGGCAGCGGTACGCGCTCGTTTCGGACTGGCAGTTCCGCGAGGTGATTTTCCGCGGCACGTGCAATGGCGAGCCGATCTGTCTGCAGATCGAACGCGCTGGCCTCGAATACCGGATCATGCACTACGGGCGGCGGGTCAAGGCCGTGGTGATGACCGCCAAGGCCGATCGCCTGCTGGCGCTGATGCCGGCCAAACTGCCGCCCGACCTGTCGAAATACCTGCTGTCGCCGATGCCCGGCTTGCTGCGCGAGGTGGCCGTCCAGCCTGGTCAGGCGGTGCGGGCTGGCGAGAAACTGGCGGTGATCGAGGCGATGAAGATGGAAAACATCCTCAAGGCCGAGAAGGACTGTACGGTAAAGAAAATTGTCGCCCAGCCGGGGGAGAGCCTGTCGGTCGATCAGGTGATCGTCGAGTTTGAATAGTCCGCCGCGACGTGTTCTCGAAAATAAAAAAGCCCGCCGAAGCGGGCTTTTTTGTGGGCCGCGAAACTTAACCGCCTGCGCCCATCAGCGCCAGCAGCACGCCGCCGGCGACCACGCTGGCCACCTGACCGGCTGCGTTGGCGCCCATGGCGTGCATGAGCAGGAAGTTCTCGAAATCCTCTTCCTGCGCCACGCGTTGGGCCACCCGGGCCGCCATCGGGAAGGCGCTGATGCCGGCCGCACCGATGATCGGGTTGATCTTGCCGCCAGAGAGCCAGTTGAGGATCTTGGCGAAGAAGACCCCGGCGCAACCGTCGAGTGCGAATGCCAGCAGGCCAAGCACGAGGATGAACAGCGTGCTCGGTTGCAGGAAGTCGGTACCGACCATGGTCGAGCCGATGGCCAGACCGAGGAACAGCGTGACGGTGTTGGCGATCTCGTTCGACGAGGCCTTGGTCAGACGTTCGACGGCGCCGGATTCCTTCATCAGGTTGCCGAGCATCAGCATGCCGATCAGCGGCGTGGCGAACGGCACCAGCGTCCCGACCATGACCGTGACCACGATCGGGAAGAGGATGCGCGTGCGCTTGCTGATCTTGCGCTGGCTGTACGGCATGCGGATCATCCGTTCTTCCTTGGTGGTCATCAGGCGGATGACCGGCGGCAGGATGATCGGCACCAGCGACATGTAGCTGTACGCCGCGACGGTGATCGGACCGACGAGGTGCGGCGCGAGAATGCCGCTCACGTAGATCGAGGTCGGGCCGTCGATGGCGCCGATGATGCCGATGGACGCCGCTTCCGGTTGCGAGAAGCCGAGCAACAGGGCCAGCAGCAGGGTGAGGAAGATGCCGAATTGGCCGGCCGCGCCGAGCAGCACGAGGCGTGGATTCTCCAGCAAGGGGCCGAAGTCGGTGAGCGCGCCGATCCCGATGAAGATGAGCAGCGGGAACATTTCGTTGCCCACGCCCATGTTGTAGAGGATCTTGAGCATGCCGTCCTCGGCCACGAGGGGCGAGAGCGGCAGGTTGGCGAGCATGCAGCCGGCGGCGATGGGCAGCAGCAGAAGGGGCTCGTAGTCCTTGACGATGGCCAGGTAGAACAGGACAAACGAAACGCCGAGCATCACCAGCGACTGCCAGGTGACGGCGTTGAGCCCCTTGAGCAGCAGGGCGATCGTACCTTGATCGATCATCGTTCAGTCCTCCTTGAACTTGATGATCGCATCGCCGTGGTTGACCGCCTGCCCCGCAGTTACATAGACCTCAGCCACCGTCCCGGCACGCGGCGCGCCGATGACGTTGTGCATCTTCATCGCGTCGAGGATGGCCACCTGCTGGCCGCGCGCCAGCGTGTCGCCCGGTTTGACGTTGACCTCGAGGATGGTGCCCGGCATCGGCGCGGTAAGCGCACCCTTGCCGCCGCCTGCAGCGGGACGGGCAGCCGGGGCGGCCTTGGGTGCAGAAGCGGCGGGCGCTGCGGCGACCCTGGGGGCTGCGCGTTGGACGCTGGCGGCGGAAGAGGCGGCCCGCGGCGCGTGGGCGCCGGGGTCGAAGGCGGGGGTGATGACGGCCTCGGCGAGACTTTCGTCACTGCCCAGCGACACCTCGTAGGTCTCGCCGCCGACGACGACTTCGAATCGGTCGGCTGCGAGTTCCTGCACGTCGAGCACGAATTCCTTGTCGCTGATGTTCAAAGTATAACGTCGCATTATTTCCCTCTCGGCTGCCAAGTGTAGTTTTGCCGTGCGCGGCCCGCGGCCACCCAACGGCTGGCAAACAGCTGGCTCCCCGGCCAGTAGCTGCGCATGTAGGGCGCCGCCTGGCGCCGCAGGATTTGTTTGTGCTTCATGGTGGCGATCATGATCGCGGCCACCAGATCTGCCGGCATGCCGTTCACCGTCGGCGTCATCGGGACTTGCGCCCCAATGGCGTCATCGGCTTCGGCAGCGATGCGTTCGGCCTCGACCTGGACTTGTTCGGCGGGAACCGGTTCCGGTTCCTTGTCGAACTTGAGCACCAGGGTCAGAAGCCCCCACAGCATGGCCAGCAGGGAGAAGACCAGCCCCATTCCGAGGACGGTCATCTGCAAACCCCAGCCAATATTCTCCATTCAAACCTCGCGTGACGAATTGATTGAGTCGTGAAGTCGGAGGGCCCTTAAACCGGACACAGACCGTGCTTCTTCGGCGGGTTCTGCTGCACCTTGGTGCGCAGGACCTCAAGCGCGCGCGCCAGGCGCGGACGCGTTTCGCACGGTTCGATGACTTCGTCGATCTGACCGACGTCGGCCGCACGGTACGGGTTGAAGAACTTCTCGCGGTATTCGGCGATCAGTTCCGCCTCGCGTGCAGCGGGGTCCGCAGCCTTGCCGATTTCTTCGCGGAAGAGCACGCGCACGGCGGCTTCCGGGCCCATCACCGCGATGTGCGCGGTCGGCCAGGCGAAGGTCACGTCGTTGCGCATCTGGCGCGAGCCCATGGCCACGTAAGCGCCGCCCATGGCTTTGCGGGTGACGATGGAAATCTTCGGCACGGTCGCTTCGCAGTAGGCGTAGATGATCTTCGCGCCGTGACGAATGACGCCGCCGTATTCCTGGCTGGTGCCGGGGAGGAAGCCCGGGCAGTCGACGAAGGTGATGATCGGCACGTTGAACGCGTCGCACAGGCGGATGAAGCGGGCGATCTTGTCGGAGGCGTCGATGTTCAGCGCGCCGGACATGTAGCAGGGCTGGTTGGCGACGATGCCGACCGAATAACCGTCGAGGCGGGCGAAGCCGATTACCGCGTTGGGCGCGTAGTCGGGCTGGATCTCGAGGAAGCTGTCCTGGTCGAAGATCATCTCGATTGCATCGCGGATGTCGTAGGGCTGGTTCTCGTTATCCGGGATGAGATCGTTGAGGGCCTCGTCCATGCGCGTCACCGGATCTTCCGGGGTGATTTGCGGCGGTTCCTCGTTGTTGTTCTGCGGCAGATAGCTCAAGAGCAGCTTGGTCATCGCCAGGCCTTCGAGCTCGGTTTCGGCCGCCAAGTGCGCCACGCCGCTGCGCGCGGTGTGCACGTCGGCGCCACCGAGTTCCTGGGCGGTGACTTCCTCGCCCGTCACCGCCTTGATGACGTCCGGACCGGTGAGGAACATGTAGCTCGGGCCGGCCATGATGATGAAGTCGGTCAGGGCCGGGGAGTAAACCGCACCGCCGGCGCAGGGGCCGAGGATGACGGAAATCTGGGGGATGACACCCGAGGCGGTGACGTTGCGCACGAACACTTCGCCGTAGGCGGCGAGGCTGCGCACACCTTCCTGGATGCGGGCGCCGCCCGAATCGTTCAGGCCGATGACCGGGATGCCGGCCTCGAGCGCCATGTCCTGAATGCGGCTGATCTTCTGCGACTGCACTTCGGAGAACGAACCGCCTAGAACGGTGAAGTCCTGTGCGAAGACGGCCACGCGACGGCCGTTGACCTTGCCGAAGCCGGTGACGATGCCGTCGCCGGGGTAGCGATGCTTGTCGAGGCCGAAGGCGTTGAGATCGTGCGTCGCCAGGGCGCCGAACTCCTGAAACGAGCCTTCATCGAGGAGCAGGGCCAACCGCTCACGCGCGGTCAGTTTTCCTCGTTCGTGCTGCTGGTCTATCCGTTTCTGGCCGCCGCCGAGCACGGCACGGCTGCGCATTTCACGCAACACCTCCAGATGTTTCTTGGTCTTTCCGCCCATCATTACTCCTTCCGGTTCGCCGGATTTGTTGAAATGCCCTAAAACACGGGGTTTGTGGTGAGTCTCGCCTGATTATCCGCCTTGCTTATAGTAGGGTCAATTAAGATGCTCGTCTTTGCCCTTTTTAATGTTCTTGTGCAATGGCGAAAGCCAACAGCCGCAAGGATTCTGATTATCCATTGTCATTTTTGAAGGCGGTGATCGCGTTTTGCAGCGGTTGATTCGCTGCCGCACTTCAAATGGGAGGACGTTCGTGCTTCCTCTTTGCTTATTCGCCGCAAGGCGTAGAATGGCCTCGTATCGGATCGCTCAAGCGTAGTCAGTTGCTCTTTGCGGGGCAGTGTCTGGTTTGGCCCCCTGGGAGTGCGTTTCTCATCTATGGGGGAGAACATGGGTTACAACAGCACCGAAAACCTTCGTACCGTAGCACTCGTTGGGCACGGCTCCGCCGGCAAGACCACGCTGGCTGAATCGTTGCTCGCGGCGTCGGGTGCCATCACGTCGCGCGGAGCCGTGGAGAAAGGCAATACGGTCTGCGATTTCGATCCGCAGGAAAAAGAGCTCGGGCACTCCCTCAGTTCCGCCGTGGCCAGCTTCGATTGGCAGGCGGCGCGCATCCACATGATCGACACCCCGGGATATCCCGATTTTGCCGGTCAGGCGATCAGCGCCTTGGCTGGGGTCGATACAGCGCTGGTGGTGGTGAATGCGCAAAACGGCATCGAGCTGATGACCGAGCGCATGATGCGCTTGGCGGGCGAGCGCGGGCTGTGCCGGATGCTGGTGATCAATAAGATCGATGCCGAAAACGTTGACCTGCCCAAGCTGGTCGGTGAGCTGCGCGAACGCTTCGGGCGCGAGTGCATGTTGCTCGATTTGCCGGCGCAGCATGGCGCCGAGGTGGTTGAAGTGCTCGGCCATGACGAGGGCGAGAGCGATTTCGAGTCGGTTGCAGCGGCGCATCGGGCGCTGATCGATCAGATCGTCGAGGAGGACGAAGACCTTCTGGCGCGCTACCTTGAGGATGGCGCCGACCCTAGCCCGGACGAACTGCACGCGCCCTTCGAAAAAGCCTTGCGCGCCGGTCATCTGATTCCCATCCTGTTCGTTTCGGCGCGTACCGGCGCCGGCATTCCGCAGTTGCTCGATGTGCTGGCCAAGCTGGCGCCCAACCCGTGCGAAGGCAATCCCCCGCTCTTCTACACCGGCGACCCGGGCGCACCCGACGATCAGCCGTTCCGTGCCGAAGCCGATCCCAACAAGCATGTGCTGGCGCATGTGTTCAAGGTTGTGAGCGACCCCTTCATCGGCAAGCTCGGGGTGTTCCGGGTGCATCAGGGCACGATGCGCAAGGAGTCGCAGCTCTTCGTCGGCGACGCCAAGCGCGCGTTCAAGATTGGCCACCTGTATCGTCTGCAAGGCAAGGAGTACATCGAAGTCGAGGCGCTGGTTCCGGGCGACATCGGCGCCATCGCCAAGGTCGAGGAAATCGAATTCGATAGCGTGCTGCACGATTCCCATGACGAAGACCACATCCACTTGAAGCCGCTCGAGTTTCCGCTGCCGATGCAGGGGCTGGCGGTCGAGACCAAGAAGAAGGCCGACGAGCAGCGCTTGTTCGATGTGTTGCACAAGCTTGAGGTCGAGGATCCCTGCTTCAAGGTCGAACGGCACTCGACGACCAACGAGACGGTGATTCGCGGCCTCGGCGAGATGCACTTGCGGGCCAAGCTGGCGCGGATGGCGCAGCAGTACAAGATCGAGCTGGCCACCAAGCCGCCGCAGATCGCCTACCGCGAAACGATCAACGGCAAGGCGGAAGGGCATTGCCGGCACAAGAAGCAAAGTGGCGGTGCGGGGCAGTTCGGCGAGGTCATGCTGCGCGTCGAGCCGCTGGAACGCGGTGCCGGCTTCGAGTTCGTCGATGTCGTCAAGGGGGGCGCCATTCCCGGGGTGTATATGGCGGCGGTCGAAAAAGGCGTGCGTCAGGCGCTCGAAGACGGCGTCGTTGGCGGCTTCCCGGTGCACGACGTCCGGGTGACGGTGCATGACGGCAAGTCGCACCCGGTCGACAGCAAGGACATCGCGTTCTTCGCCGCTGGGCGCAAGGCCGTGATCCAGGCCTTGCAGGCCGCGACGCCGATCATCCTCGAACCGATCGTCGAGATCGAAATCCTGGCGCCGGAAGCGACGGTCGGCGACCTGGCAGGCGACCTGTCGAGCAAGCGTGGACAAGTGACGGGGACGCAGCCGCGCGGAGTCGGCAGCATGGCGATCGGCGGCAAGGTGCCGCTCGCCGAACTCGACGACTACCAAGGTCGGCTGAAATCGCTGACGGGCGGACAAGGCTCGTATACCATAGCTTTCTCGCACTACGCGCCGGTGCCGGCCAACGTCCAGCACACGCTTTCGGCGCAGTACAAGGCGGTCGGGCTGGACGACGAATAACGACAACGGACGCCAGCCAAGGAGGGGCGCTGCCGGCTTGAAGCCTCCGGCGGCGGAAAATGAATGCGGCGCCGCCGACTCTGGCGGCGCCGTCACATGAGGACTGGGGCGTCCGTATGCGTGGTTTTTTCTCCGTGCCCGGTTGGGTGCTGCCTTTCGTTCGCCGGGTGCTGTATTTCTGGGTGCGTACGACGGTTTTCCCGGAACGTCTCGAGGATCTCGGCCTCGATCCCGGCAAGCCGGTGTGCTATGTCCTGCAGCACCGTCATTTGTCTGATCTGCTGGTGCTTGATGAGGAAACGCGCCGCGCGGGGCTCCCCCCCGCCGGGGCTGCGTTCTCGGCGTTCGATGTCCGTGCGACGCAGGCCGTCTTTTGCCTGAACGGTTCTTCGGCCTTGCTGGCGAGCCCGCGTGAGCGCTATACGCCGACCCCCTTGATGGGCGATCTCGTGCGTAGCGCGCTGGCCAATCCCGAGTGCGATGTGCAGATCGTCCCGGTGGTCATCCTCTGGGGGCGCCGTCCCGACAAGCAGGATTCGATCCTCAAAGCCTTGTTCTCGGAAAACTGGCGTCAGCCCGGGCCATTCGGGCGCCTGCTGACGATCCTCCTGCATGGGCGCAACGTCCTCGTCCGCTTCAATGCGCCGATCTCGCTCGGCGCCCTGTCGCGCGAGGGCGTCGATGCTGCGCAGGCGCAGCGCAAATTGTCCCGTGTTCTGCGCGTCCATTTCCGGCGCCAGCGCGAGATGGCGATCGGCCCGGACCTTTCGCACCGCAATACTCAGGTCGAGACCGTTCTGGACAGTGTGCCGGTGCGCAAAGCCATCGCTGTCGAAGCGGAGAGCCGCGGCGTGCCGCAAAGCGAGGCCGAAGCGCGGGCGCGACGTTTTGCGCTGGAGATCGCCTCCGACTACACCTACGGTGCCGTGCGTGCTTTCGGACTGTTCCTCTCCTGGATGTGGTCCCGACTCTACGACAACATCGAAATCTACAACATCGATGTGTTGACGCGCATCGCGCCTGGGCACGGCGTGGTTTACGTGCCGACCCATCGCAGTCACGTCGATTACCTGCTGCTCTCCTATTTTCTGCACCATAAAGGGTTCACGCCGCCGCACATCGCCGCTGGGGCGAACCTCAACATGCCGGTGGTCGGAGGGCTGCTGCGCCGGTGCGGGGCGTTCTTCCTGCGTCGGACCTTCAAGGGCGAGCCTTTGTACGCCGCGGTTTTCCACGAATACCTGCACCTCATGATGACTCGCGGGTTTCCGCTCGAGTACTTCATTGAAGGCGGGCGCAGCCGGCACGGACGGACCTTGCCGCCCAAAGCCGGGATTCTCGGCATGACGGTACGCAGCTTCGTGCGGGAACATGAGCGGCCGCTGGTTTTCGTCCCGGTCTATATCGGCTACGAACGCTTGATCGAAGGGCGGACTTACGTGCGCGAACTCGCCGGGCGACCCAAGCAACGCGAATCGCTGTGGATGGTGCTCAAGACCGCGCGGCATCTCAAGCGTGTCTATGGGCGGGTGCACATCAATTTCGGCCAGCCTCTGGTGCTGGCTGATTTTCTCGATCGCTACCGTCCCGACTGGCGCCAGCCTGGCGGCGGCGAGGCGGCGCCGGAATGGCTGCGCGGGGCGACGTTCGCCGCCGCCAACGAGTTGGCGCGGCGACTTAACGCGGCAGTGGTCGTCAATCCGGTCAATCTGGTCGCGGTGGCCTTGTTGGCGACGCCGCGCGAAGCGGCCGACGAGCAGGGTTTGTACCGGATGCTCGATCATTATCAAGCGCTGTGTGGCCTGCCCTATGCGCAAGAGACGGTCGCGTGTCCGCTTGAGGCTCGCCAGATCGTGGCTTACGTCGAGCGCCTCAACTTCATCGAGCGCGTCCAGCACCCGCTCGGTGATCTGTTCCGGGTCTGCGACGGTGAAGCGCCGCTGCTTGCTTATTTCCGCAACAACGTCCTGCACCTCTTCGTTTTGCCGGCCTTGATCGCCTGTCTCGTGCATCGCGGGCGGCAATTTACCCAGGCGCACCTCGACGAGGCCGTGGCCGGCATTTACGGCCTGATGGGGGCTGAGCTCTTTCTGCCGTGGGCGCGCGAAGAGGTTGTCGCGGTTACCGAGCGCGTCGTCTCCATCCTCGAGCAGCGCAAGCTGCTGCGACGGACGTCCGACGGCCTGCTCCTGGCGCCGGCGCCAGGAAGCGCCGAGGCGGCCGACCTGCAGTCACTGGGCGAGATTCTGCGGCCCATTCTTGAGCGGCATTTCTTGGTCCTCGCCGTCTTGCAACAAGGCGGCTCGGGAAAGTGTACCCGCCAGGCGGTGGAGAACGACTGCCACCTGCTGGCGCAGCGGCTCTCCTTGCTGGCGGTTTTCGGGGCGTCCGAGCAAGCCGAGCGGGCGACCTTCACGGCGTTGATCTCCCTTTTGCTCGACAGCGAGCTGCTGCGCGAGGACGAGTTCGGCTTCCTGCACTACGACGCCCGCGTCACCTCGCCGCTGGCGCACGCCGAATTGATCCTTTCGGTGCAAGCCCGCGAAACGATCCGCCGGATGGCGAGCACCGGGCGGGTCGGCGGGTAAGCTGTTCGCTGTTCGGGCTGGCCTCAGGCTTGCGGGGTCGCGGGGGCGCTGTTGGCGGCGGCTCGGGTGGCCGCAGCACTGGCGCGCCGCGCCGCCTGCTCGAGACGATGCTTCTCGGCCAGAACCTTGTTGGCGTACGCGCCGGTCGGGTCCGAGGAGCCGGCGTAGTGCTGCAGGCCGGGGATCAGGCCGCCACGGCGGCGAATGGCTTCTTCGAGGACGTGGGTGCCGACCTTGATGTTGATCACTGGGTCAAGCAAGGCTTTTTCGCCCGCGCCATCGGGCACTTTGTCCTGATGGAAGCGGGGAATCACCTGCATCAATCCCTGAGCGCCCATCGTGCTCTCGGCGAAGGGGTTGAAGCTCGATTCGATGCCGATGACGGCCACGATCAGCAAGGGGTCGATGCTGCGCTCCTTGCCGATCAGTTGGGCGACTTCGAACAGCGGAACCACGGCTTCCGGCGAGACCCGGTAGCGTCGGGTCACGTAATCCAGTGCCCCGAGCATGTGCGGCGACAAGGACGAGACGGGACGCGTCGAGGCGTTGGCCGGGGTCGGCGTGGCGTTGGCGACGATTCCGTCGTCGGCTTCGGCGTCGGAAAGCAGTTCGGGGAGGGCCGCCTTGAAGAGGTCGATCGGCTGGGCTCCACCGGGGATTAGGTTGATGAGGCCGAGCGCAAAGGCAAGGCCGAGAATCAGCAGACTGTGCTGAATCAGGTTGATAGCACTGGCAGAGCGACGTGCCACTTTGTGCTTGAGCGTCATCGTTGCAGACATGCTCTCTCCTTCACTGTTTTGTCGTCGCTCAACTACAGGGCTAGGCGACAAACGGTTTTAGGCGGGTGCAAGGCCCGAGGGCGCGGTCAAGATACCGCAGGGCAGAGCTAAATTTTCGGAGTTTTGAAACCCTGTTTCTGGAGGTACAGGGTGGGGAGGAATTCCCCAAAGGGCGGCAAAGAATGGGAGTGGCGCCAGCCCAAAAACAGAAGTGTATTGATTGGATTGGGTTTTGTCAAATTTGAGGTGGGAGGCCCGTGTTCTAGGGGGTTTCGGGGCGATGGGCCACGTGTGCTTCTGTGCCCGAAACCGGGCTTATCCCTCGGGCAGTGGTGAGTGCTCGAGCGCAGGCTTTTCATGGCATGCCGATGGCGTTATTCTTGCGCTCGGTCGCCTCGGGTGTTAAGCGGGATTGTTCCGTTGCTGCACAACAGGGGGGTGGAGGGGGTTATGCAATACGCATTGATGGTCTTTGCGCCGGGGTTGAGAAGGCTTTTCGCGTTGCTTGTGGCGCTGTTGCTCACGGGGGCGGCTTTAGCGCAGTCGGACGTTTACCGGTCGCGCGATGCCAGTGGGCGGGCCGTTTTCTCTGATCGGCCGGGGCCAGGGGAATCGCGGGCGCCGAGTGCGCCGAATCAGCCCTCGCCTTCCGCGCCGGCGTCGGTTTCAGGCGGAAGTGGCACCGATTGGCAGGCCGCGGAGCGGTCTTTCCGGCAACGAAATGCAGCGCGCGCCGAAACGGAGCAGCGCGAGGCTAAGGCGCGACAGCAGCAGTGCGAGCAGGCGCAGGCTCGGGCGCAACGCCTGAAGCATGCCGAAGGCGTACCAGCGTATTACCGCGACAAGAGCGGGGCGGCCGTTTTCGTCTCCGACCAGGAGCGTGCGGCGCTGGTCGAGCGGAACCAGCTCGATGTCGAGCGCAATTGCCGGCGTTGAGACCGTTTAGCGCTGGTAGGGCGTCGGGTCTGGAAGCCCGGCGGCGCTAAATCCGGCGGAACGCAGGCGGCAAGCGTCGCAGGCACCGCAGGCGCGGCCTTGATCGTCGGCCTGGTAGCAGGAGACGGTCAGTCCGTAGTCGACGCCGAGGGTGTTGCCGCGCTGGACGATTTCGGCCTTGGACAGGTCGATCAGGGGCGCATGGATGGTCAGGGCTTGGCCCTCGACCCCGAAACGGGTCGCCAGATTGGCCATCTTCTCGTACGCGGCGATGTATTCGGGGCGGCAGTCCGGGTAGCCCGAGTAGTCGACCGCATTGACGCCGACGAAAATGTCGCGCGAGTGCAGCACTTCGGCCCAGGCCAGGGCCAGCGACAGCATGATGGTGTTGCGG
>RRZT010309673.1_pt1 | contig 13310 bp, 13 predicted proteins | sample 2165551 | NCBI WGS metagenome assembly RRZT01 (sample SAMN10456910, study PRJNA506462) | wastewater metagenome | biome: wastewater; feature: sludge; material: wastewater sludge; isolation source: wastewater sludge with Escherichia coli K12::gfp cells carrying plasmid... | place: USA: Moscow, Idaho... | reverse complement strand
GAGAACCTGCAGGAGCGGCTCATGGAAAGCCGGGGCGATGTCTATCAGAACCTGATTTTCGCCGCCCAGAAGGCTCTGGACGAAACCGGGGAATTGCCAAGCATACCGGCGCAGCTTTCCCAGCTTAGCGGGATCGACGAGACGGATATCGGCAATATCTTCCGCTCGGACAGATAGCTTCACGAGGCGCTGCTGTATCACGCCGTCACCCTGCTCAACGATGCGGTGCGTCAAAGCGTGATCAACGCCAACAGCTCTGACCCGCTAAAACAGCTTCGGGCCATTGGCCACGGCTATCTGTGCTGGGCCGAAAACAATCCGACGCTGTTCCGGCTGGTCGTGGACGGCCTCAATGGCGAGATCACGCCGGAAAGCACGCTCTATCGCTTCACGGTCTCGATGCGCGATCTTTATCGCCGCAAGCTGACCGAGATGCAGCGGCTGGGCATTCTGTCCGCGGATACCGATATCGAGATATCGACCATGATGCTGCATTGCCTGGTCAAGGGCGGGAACATGATGTTCCTGACCCGCAATACCGATCCGTGGTTCGAACATGACGACCGTTCGACCATCGCGCTGGCCGAAAACATCTTTACCGAATTTCTTCGCAATCTGGTCCGCGCCAACCGACCGGTCCCGCAGCCGGCCTGAACGGCCGGCGCGGAGATCGGCTTTGGCCTAGATCTGACGCTCGGGCAGGTTCACCACCAACCCGTCCAGTTCGGGCGTCACCTTGATCTGACAGGTCAGGCGCGAGCGCGCGGGATCGGGCTGATAGGCAAAATCCAGCATGTCCTCCTCCATCGGGTCGCGCGGCGGCAGCCGGTCGACCCAATCCGGCGCGACATAGACATGACAGGTCGAACAGGCACAGGCCCCGCCGCAATCCGCGTCGATGCCGGGCACGCCATTGTCGCGCGCGCCCTCCATCACCGTCATGCCGGGCTTGACGTCGATTTCGTGGATGGTGCCGTTATGCTCGATATAGGTGATCTTGGCCATGGGTGCCCTTCCTTGCGCTTTCCTATCGCAGATAGGTCATCGCGGCGGGCGTGAAAAGCCCCGCAGATTCAGCGCACCCGTTCCGCGCGCAATGCCCGCAAGTTCGAAAACAGGATAATCGCCGCCCCGGCAAAGACCCAGATGTCGATCGCCTCGTGATAAAACAGATAGCCCACGATAGCGGCCAGCGGCACCCGCAGGAAATCAACCGGTATCGCGACCGAGGCATCCAGCCGGCGCAAAGCCTGCGCCATGCAGTAATGCGCGCTCAACGCCCCTGCCCCGGCAACGATCATCCAGGGCAGATCGGCGATATGCACCGGCCGCCAATCCGTCAGCGCCGCCACCAGCCCCAGCGGCAACTGGATCAGGATCATCCAGGCCACGATGACACCGGGCGAATTCTGCCGCGTCAACAGCTTGACCAGCACCAGAGACAGCCCATAGCCCATGGCCGCGATCAGAACCAAACCCGCCGCCGGATCGACAATGCCGGTCCCGGGACGGACGATGACCAGAACGCCCAGGAATCCCCCCAGCACCGCCAAAAGCCGCGCGCGCGTCGGTCGCTCATGCAGGATCGCCCAGGCAAAAAACGCCACCCAGACCGGCATGGTGAATTCCAGCGCGAAAACCGAGGCCAGCGGCATGAGCACCACCCCGATGGTCCAGAAATACTGTGCCGTGAAATGGACCGTGTTCCGGATCAGCTGCAACCGGAACTGCCGCATCTGGCGAATTTCCGGCCAAAGACTGCGCATGAACAGCGCGATCACGAAAAGCCCCACCAGCGCCCGAAAAAACAGCACCTGCCGGATCGACAGATTCACCGCCAGCTCGCGCGACCCGATGGACATGCCGATAAAGGATCCCATGCTCAGCGCCATCCAGCCAAGCCCGACCCAGAGCCCGCGCCTTGCCTGCGCATCGACGGAAATGCCCGTATCGCCCATATCCAGCCCCCGTCGCAATCGCCGCGACCTTAGCCCTTGTGCAATGGAAAGCAAACGGCGACAGGACCTTACCGCTTCTTCTTCATGAAAATATCCCGGGGTCCGGGGCAGAGCCCCGGAACAGGCCTCACGCCCTGCGCAGCGCCAGCACCGCGTTCAGCCCGCCAAAGGCAAAGGCGTTCGAGAGCACCGCCTCGACCCGCGCCTCGCGCGCCTCATTCGGAACCACATCCAGCGCGCATTCGGGATCGGGCTCTTCATAGCCGATGGTCGGCGCGATCACACCATCGCGCAGCGCCATGATACAGGCCAAAAGCTCGACCGCGCCCGTACCCCCGATCAGATGCCCATGCATGGACTTGGTCGAAGATATCATCAGCCGGTCGGCATGATGGCCAAAGGCATGGGCCACGGCGGCGCATTCGGTCTTGTCATTGGCGGCCGTGCCGGTGCCATGGGCGTTGATATAGCCGATCTCATCGGGGTTCATATGCGCGTCGAGCATGGCCCCGGTGATCGTGCGCTCGGCACCGATGGCCGATGGCATGACGATGTCCTGCGCATCGGCCGACATCGAAAAGCCCACGACCTCGGCCAGAATATCGGCGCCACGCGCGACCGCGTGCTCCCAGTCCTCAAAGACAAAGACGCCCGCGCCCTCGCCCTGCACCATGCCGTTGCGCGTGGCCGAAAACGGCCGGCAGGCATCCTTGGACATGACCCGCAACCCTTCCCAGGCCTTGATGCCGCCAAAGCACAGCATCGCCTCGGAGCCGCCGGTCAACATCACCGTCGCCGCGCCCGAGCGCACCATGTTGAAGGCCATGCCCATCGCATGGTTGGAACTCGCGCAGGCCGTGGCCACCGTGAAACTTGGCCCCAGAAGCCCGTATTCAAGACTGACATGCGAGGTCGCGGCATTGTTCATCAGCCGCGGCACGACAAAGGGGTGAACGCGGTTCTTCCCCTCTTCATAAACGGTGCGGTAATTTTCGTCCCAGGTGTTCATGCCGCCGGCGGCGGTGCCCAGCACCACCCCCGACCGCAGGCCAAGCTCTCCCTCGAAGACCAGCCCCGACTGTTCGACCGCCTCGCGGGCGGCCAAAAGCGTGAACTGGGTGAACTTGTCATAAAGGACGATCTGCTGCCGGTTGAAATAGGTTTCGGGGTCCCAGTCGCGGACCTGGCCGCCGATCCTGATCGCCAGCCGGTCGACATCACGGAAATCCAGTTCCCCGATGCCGCAGCGCCCCTCGCGCATCGCCTCAAGCGTCGAGGGCACATCACGCCCCAGCGCATTGATCGTGCCCATGCCGGTGATGGCGACGCGGCGCATGCCATTGGCGTGACGCCCCATGATGACACGGCCCAGCATGGTGCGGGCCATCTTGGTCGCGCTTTTGACCTTGCCCTTGACCTTGCCGGGCTTGCGCTCGGATTTGGCGGGCTTCTCGCCCCGGGTTTTCTTGGCGCTCATACCTTTTCCGCGACCAGTTTTTCGACCGCCGCGACAATCGCGCCCAGGCTTGAGATGTCAAAATCGGATTTCTCGGGTTCATTGGCGTTGAACGGCACCGAGATGTCGAATTCCTCCTCGATGGCAAAGATCGATTCGACCAGTCCCAGGCTGTCGATGCCCAGATCCTGCGGCGACATGTCCAGTTTCAGTTCGGCAGGATCCAGCATGGCCTGCTCAGCCACGATCTGGATGATGCGGTCGCGGATTTCCGTCATATCTGTCTCCGTTCGTTCCCGCGCCATGGCCACGGGGAAAAATTTGGCCGGAGCCTTAGCCCCGGTCGTTCTTTTCCATCAGTTTCTTAACAGTTTCGCGAAGCTCTGCCACCTGGGCATAAAGGCGCGGCAGGCGGCGAATGTTCTTTTGCGCCTCGACATGGGTTTCCATCTTTACAGCGGGACTGCCCAGCAGCACCCGACCGGCGGGGGCATTGGTAAAGATCTTGGTGGCGCCGCCCGCGATCACATCATCGCCGACAAAGATATTGTCCGACACCCCGACCTGACCGCCCAGCACGACACGATTGCCGATCCGCGAGGATCCGGCGATCCCGGCCAGTCCGCATAACAGACAATCCTCGCCGACGACGACATTGTGGCCAATCTGGACCTGACTGTCGATCTTGGTGCCGCGCCCGATACGGGTGGCCCGGATGGTGCCTCGGTCGATGGTGGCATTGGCGCCGACCTCGACATCGTCGCCCAGCTCGACCCCGCCCAGCGAATGGATGCGGATCCAGTGCTGGGCGCGGATATCCTTGCGCGCGCCAAGGGTTTCGCGGATTTCCTCGACGCCGGATTTTTCGGGGGTGACAAAGGAAAACCCGTCGCCGCCGACCACCGCGCCCGAATGCACGATCACGCGGTCGCCGATGCGCACGCCATGGGCGATGCGCGCGCCGGGATGGATCAACGCATCGCGACCGATCACCGTGTCCGCGCCGATCGAGACATGGGACGCGATGCGTGCGCCCTGTTCGATGCGCACCCGCGCACCGATGACCACAAAGGGCCCGATGGCCGCATCCTCGGGCAGTTCCGCCGAAGAATCGATGACGGCGCTGGGATGAATGCCGGGGGAAATGGCCGGGCCGGGATCAAAGCTGCGGGTCAGCGCCGCCATCGCCAGACGCGGGCGCGCCACCAGAATCGCCGCCCTGAGGCCAAGGGCATCGGGATCGGTCCCCTCGGCCAGGATCGCCATGCCGCCGGGCGTCAGACGCTCGGTATAGGCGGCGGATGTCGCAAGCGCGATCTGGTCCGCTCCGGCCTGCCCCGCCTCGGCCGCGCCGGTGACGATCAGATTGCCATCGCCCCAAAGACGGGCGTCCAGCGCCTGGGCAAGTTCGGCAATGGTCAGTTTCATACGACACCCTTTCTTTGGGCATCATCTATTCATCCGTGGCGCCAGAATCCAGTCCGGCCTTTATTGCAAGCCGGCCTTTGCCAGCGCCGCCCGGACCAGCGCATCACGGCCATAGATGTCGGGATAGCGGTGAATCCGGCCCTCATCGTCGGGAAAAGCGGTGAAATAGACCAGATGCACCGGCACCGGCGGGCGCAGGTTCAGATAGGTCTCACGCCCCGAGGCAAGCGCCTTGGCAAAGACCGCCTCGGGATCGTCCAGCTGTGGACGCAGCAATTCATGCGCCAGATCGATGGGCCGGCCGATGCGGATGCAGCCATGCGAATAGGCCCGCGTCTCGTTGTTGAAGAGGTGCTTGGTGGGCGTGTCATGCAGATAGATGTTCCAAGGGTTCGGGAACATGAACTTGACCACGCCAAGCGCATTGTCATCGCTGGGCTTCTGGCGCATGCGATAGGGGAAATTCGCCGCCGTATATTTGCGAAAATCGATGCGGTCGCGGCCGATGACCCGGCCGGCGCTGTCAACGACGTCCAGATGGCCGACGGCATTGCGATTGGCCTGAAGGCGCGGCAGGTATTCCTTGACCGTGATCGAGCGCGGCACGTTCCAGCGCGGATTGACCACCAGAAACTGCATGTTTTCGGTGAATTCCGGGGTTTCGAATTCCTGGTTCGCCTTGCCGATGACGGTGCGCGTCTCAAAGACCTCGCGGCCGTTTTCCATGATGCGGGCATTGTATTCGGGCAGATTGACCCAGACATGGCGCGCATTGAGGTCGTGACCCGCCATCCAGCGCATGCGTTCGAGCGCGACCAGAATGGCATCCGCCGAGGCGCTTGTGCCCTGATTGAGGCGCGCGACCGTGCGCGGCCCGGCCACGCCATCCGCGGGCAGGCCGGCCGCCTGCTGAAATCCGGCGACGGCGTCGGCCAGGGGCTGGTCAAAGGTGGTCGGGCTGGCGCTGGGCACGGCCGCAAAACCGATCGAGGCCAGCCGGACCCGAAGCGTCGCCACCGCCGCATCGCTGACGCCCGGACGCCACAGGCCTTCGGGCACCTTGGGCACGCCCTGGGGCGCGATCAGCCCCGAGGACCGGATCAGCGCCTTGCGCAGGGATTCGTAGCGCACATCCTGTAGCGGCAACCGCGCCAGCACCGCGGCCGGATCGCCGCTTTGCGCAAAATCCCGCATCACCTCGCCGGTCGACGGCCGGTTGACGACACGCTTGATGCCGGATTCGACCTTGCGGGGGTCAAGAATGCCGCCGCTCACATCATGGGTCCAGCGCGCGAAGGCCTGTCCGAACTGCAATTCGTCGGCGATCCGGGCCGGGATATCGGCGGGCGCGGTTTCGGGCGCCATCTCTGGGGCGGCGCTGCGCAACCTGTCGTCGATCCGCTGCAAATCCAGCTGACCATAGCGCGCGGGCGGCAGGCCATGCGACGGCGCCTGCCCCAGCGCCTCGATCAAGGCGGCGCGGCGGCGGGCGCCATCCGCGCCCAGAAAAATCGGCCTGAGCCCGTTCGAGCCATAGAAATCCGCCAAACCGGGTTCGCGCGCGACAGCACGCGCCAGCGCCATTTCCTGTTCGGAAAAGGCAATCCGGGGCGCGGGAAGCACCGCCACCGAGGCCGCATCCAGACCTTGGGCCAGGGCATGCGGCGTCACGGCGGACAGCCCGAATACTACAACCAGTGCGCGAATCAACGTTCCAACTTTCACCAAAAATTCCAGCGAGTCCTGTCCATGTTTCTTCGCATTTCGCATAATTTTCGTCCAGCGAAGGCAAGTTCATTCTTGTCAAGCTGATGCGCGGGCACCACGGAACCTGAAAAACCTGAAGTTGCGTTCCGAATCGCCATCGCAATCGGCGGGTTTCCGCCTAGTTTAGCAAAACTTCGCCATGCCCGGAACGAAACGCTTTCATCCCGACACGGGCTGGTGACATATTCTTAATCAGTTTCGGATAAACCGGGACAGTCGCTGAAACGGGCGACATAAACAACGACGCAGGACAGGCGATCTGACATGACCTTTGAAACTTTCTCGCGACGGGGCATCCTGGGTGCCTTCGCGGCGACGACGGTGGCAGCAGCGCCGGTTATGGCCAATGCCTTCGGTCTTTTGCGGGGTGCCGGCGACATCCGGCGGATTCGCATGTATTCGGGACGTACGGGCGAAAGCATCGACACCGTCTATTGGGTCGAGGGCAAATATATCCGTGACGCGCTGAATGAAATCAACGTCTTCATGCGCGACTGGCGTACCGGTCAGGCCATCGGCATCGACCCGCGCACGATCGACATCGCCGCCGCCTCGCACCGGCTGCTGCAAACCAATGAACCCTATATGATGCTGTCGGGCTATCGCTCGCCCAAGACCAATGCGATGCTGCGGTCGCGGTCGCGCGGCGTGGCGCGCAATTCGCTGCATATGGTGGGCAAGGCTGCGGACCTGCGGCTCAAGTCGCGCTCGGTCTCGCAGATGTACAAGGCCGCGGCCGCCTGCAACGCCGGTGGCGTCGGGAAATATTCGCGTTCGAATTTCGTGCATATGGATTGTGGCCCGATCCGTCACTGGGGCGCCTGATCCATCAAGGCCACGGGCACAGACGTACCCGACACGAAAAGACCCGCCCTGCAAGGGCGGGTCTTTTCGTTGGCATGGTTTTCGTTTGCCCCTCTGGGCTAACCGACGCTGGGGCCGCAACCGCGCCGGTTGACGAATGGCGTCGATCACCGCAATCGCGGCGGCGCCTTGGGATCGCGGCGCGCGACGGGCGCTGCGGGCTTTGGCGGCGACGGCTCGATGATCAGCGCCTGACCAGGCAAGGCGCGCGCCGAAAAGGCGATGTCGACACCCCCAGGCAGTTCCGGCAGGAAGGCCATGAGTTCCGCCAGTGCCTTGGCCACGGCATCCTCATGGGCGGGATCGACATCGCGCAGGATCAGCATATGTCCGTAGCGACCTTCGGCCCATTCCGCCGCGACCAGCCCGATCTGACCGACCAACCCGACCATATCGCCCAGACGCTGCGCCAGCGGCGCGGCAAGGACCGACACCGCATCCGCACCGGGCGCCGAAAGACGCCGCGCCGTTTCAGCGGCGCCAAGGCTCGGCCGCGCGGCCAGCGCCCGGGCCAGCCAGCCCAGCATGGCCGCATCCAGCATCAGTTCCGATACCTCACCGGGATTGACCAACAGCCCCTGCCCCTCTTGCGCGAGCGCATCCGCCAGCACGCGCCCGGGCAGCGCCAGATGGGCGACCGGACCGCCAATGAACCCGGCCAACCGATCCTCGCGGTCGCATGCCAACGCGAAACGCCCTTCATCCACGGCAAAGCTTTGCAATTCTGCCTGATCGCCCACCGGATCGGCGGTCAGGGCGGCGAAAAGCTCGGTATCGGCCAGCTGTGACAGGATTCTTGCGCGGGCGGCCGCATCGGCCTGGTGAAAGGGGATCTGGCAAAGCTCATCAAGCGGGGTCATCGGGGCCTCTCAGGACTGCGGCAACGGTGGCGCGCAGCTCTGGCAGAAGCTCGGCTTCGAACCAGGGATTGCGCCGCAGCCAGCCGGTATTGCGCCAGGACGGATGAGGCAAGGGAAAGATTCGCGGCGCATTGTCCCGCCAGGCGCGCACCGTCGCGGTGACCCCGGCCCCGGACGCCGTCTCCAGATGCCAGCGCTGCGCATGACCGCCGACCAGCAGGATCAGACGCGGCGCCAGTTCCGCCATCACCCGCGCCCGCCATGTCCGCGCGCAAATCGGCGGCGGCGGCAGGTCGGCCCCTTTGCCGTCATAGCCCGGAAAACAGAACGCCATGGGCACGATCGCCATGCGCTCGCGATCATAGAATGTGGCCTCGTCCACCCCCATCCAGTCGCGCAGCCTGTCGCCGGAGCGGTCGGCAAAGGGCCGGCCCGCCATATGCACGCGCATGCCCGGGGCCTGTCCGGCAATGAGGATCCGCGCCCCCGGCCGGAACCAGACCACCGGACGGGGGTGATGCGCGGTCGCCGTGGCGGCAAAGCGCGCGGCGCAAAGCCGGCAGGCCTCGATCTCATGAACCAGAGTCATTGCCAGCAGATAGGACCGCATTCGCATCCCGCAAAGGGGTTCTTCACAAGATATAAAGGATTATATGGCCATGGTGGACAGTGCGGCGGCCCGGGCATAATGTGCCCCATGCTGCGGCGGACCATGCCGGTGGCGGCTGTTGCATTATCTTATTATCCCTGCCGGATTTCGCGGGGGCTTTGGCGGACCGATGATCGAATTCGACGATGTCTCAAAATCGTTCTGGACCGGCACCCAGCGCAAGGTGATCCTTGACCGTGCGTCGTTCCGGATCGAACTGGGGCGATCGGTCGGCATTCTGGCGCCAAACGGCACCGGCAAGACCACGATCATCAACATGATGTGCGGGCTGGAAAAGCCGGATGACGGCACCATCCGCACCGATTGCCGGGTGTCCTTTCCGCTGGGTTTCATGGGCGGGATCAGCTCGACACTCAGCGCCAATGAAAATGCGCGCTTCATCGCCCGCGTCTACGGGCTGGACCCCGATTATGTCGAGGCCTTCTGCCGCTGGCTGATCGATATCGGCGAATATTTCGACATGCCTGTCGGCACTTACAGCGCGGGCATGCGCTCGCGCTTTACCTTCTCGCTGCTTCTGGCGCTGGAATTCGACGTATACCTTATCGACGAGGGCATGCCGACCACCACCGATGCCGAGTTCAATCGCAAGGCCGGCTCGGTGCTCTATGACCGGCTGAAATCGGCCACCGTGGTGGTGGTGTCGCATCAGGCCCAGACCATCGAAAAATTCTGCAACAGCGCGGCCGTTCTGCGGGATGGCAAGCTCTATCAGTTCGAAACCCTGGAAGAGGCTAAGCAATATTATGACTACACCGCCTAAGGCCCGCGCCTATCGCATCAGTCGCGAGGAATCGGTGCTGGCGGCCAGCCGCGGTGATTCCAGTGCGGTCGAAACGGCACGAAGGGTTCAGATCGAAGTGCACAAGCGTAATACCCAACAACCCGCCGCCACCCCAAGGCCGGACACCCCGCCGCATGACCTGTTTTCGGCCGGCGCCAATGACGATGGCTTTGGCGACATGCGCTTTCCCGGTGCCGCCCCTGCGACCAAGGGCGGTGCAAATCCGGCTGATGCCGGGGCCGCAGCGCCCGATCCTGCGATGGCCGAACGCATCGCCGCCGTCCGGGCCGAGAACCTGACCGACCGGCAGCTGCGCATGGCCCGCCGCATCGCGGCCATGCATGAAATCGATGTGGCCACCGATCATGAGGCCGTGATCGCGCTGCGGGATCGGGGGATCGACCCCTTCCATCGCGCGGCCGTCGGCAAGATCCTCTCGGAGGAGGGCGCGCGCGCCCAGGCGGCCAGCGCGAGCGCGTCGGGGGCCAACACGATGCCCGTGCCGGCCCGCCGCGATACCCCGCCCGCGCGCCGCAAACGCGGCACCGAAATCATGCCCGTGCCCCCGGGCTCGACCAAGCTGCCCTCGCGCGAGGCATTGACCGAGGACCGCCGCGCCGCCGAAATCATCCGCATTCAACAGGATATCGCCCGTCGTCGTCGACGCAAACTGACGATGCTGGCCGCGCGACTTGCGGTGCTTGTCGGGATCCCCACGATCATCATGGCGTGGTATTATATTGCCGTTGCAACCCCACTTTACGCGACCATATCGCAGTTTCAGATCCAGCAGGCCGAAAAGGCCAGCAGTGGCGGGATAGGCGGGCTGTTCAGCGGCACCCAACTGGCGACCAATCCCGATTCCGTTTCGGTGCAAAGCTACCTAACCTCGCGCGACGCCATGCTGCGGCTCGACAAGGAACTGGGCTTCAAGCAGGCGTTTCAGGGCATGGATATCGATCCATGGCTGCGCCTGCCCGCCGATGCCTCCAACGAAGAGGCCTACAAGCTCTACAGAAATCTAGTCAAGATCGGCTATGACCCGACCGAAGGCGTGGTCAATATGGAGGTGATCGCCCCCAATCCGGACCTGTCGCAGCAATTCTCGCTTGCGCTGATCAAATATGCCGAAGGCCAGGTCGACCAGATGACCGCGCGGCTGCGCGAGGATCAGATGCAGGGATCGGTGGCAAGCTACGAGCAGGCCGAGAAAAAAGTGATCGACGCGCAGCAACGGGTTCAGGAACTGCAACAGAAACTTGGCGTTCTGGATCCGGTGGCCGAAGGCGGCGTGGTCATGGGCCAGATCGCCGAGCTTGAGCGCCAGCTATCTGAAAAGCGTCTGGAACTTGGCCAGCTTGAGGCCAATACCCGTCCGAACCAAAGCCGCGTTGCCGGGGTCAAGGGCGATATCGGCCGCCTGCAAGAGATGCTGGCCCAGACCCGCAGCCAGTTGACCGAAGGCAATGAGGCGCGCGGCTCGCTTGCCGCGATCTCGGGGGAAATCCGGATCGCGGAATCCGACCTGCTGACCCGACAGGAACTGCTGGCCGCCGCCGCCGCGCAGATGGAAGTCGCGCGGATCGAGGCGAACAAGCAGGTTCGTTATCTCTCGCTGTCGGTGGCACCCGTGGCGCCGGATGAGGCGACCTATCCCAAGGCCATCCAGAACACGATCGTGGCGTTTCTGATCTTTTCGGGTATTTACCTGATGCTGTCTTTGACCGCCTCGATCCTTCGCGAACAGGTATCTTCATGAAACATGTGCAAGCCGGAAATGTCACCTTCGGCAATGACCTGCCGCTGACGGTTATTGCCGGCCCCTGTCAGCTGGAAACGCTGGATCACGCGCTGATGATTGCCGAAACCATGCTCGGGGCCTGTCAGGCCGCGGGCGCGGGCTATGTGTTCAAGGCAAGCTACGACAAGGCAAACCGAACCTCGCTGAAAGGTCGGCGCGGCATCGGCATGGAGGAAGGGCTGCGCATGCTGGAAGAGGTGCGCAACCGCTTCGGATGTCCGGTTCTGACCGATATCCATGATATCGATCAGGCCCGCGCCGCCGGTGCGGTGGTCGATATCATCCAGATCCCGGCTTTCCTGTCGCGCCAGACCGATCTTTTATTGGCCGCCGGTGAAACAGGCGCGGTCGTCAATATCAAGAAGGGCCAGTTTCTGGCCCCCTGGGACATGTCCAATGTTGCCGACAAGGTCGCATCGACCGGCAATGACCGCATTCTTCTGACCGAGCGGGGGGCAAGCTTCGGCTATAACACGCTGGTGGCGGACATGCGCAGCCTGCCGATCATGGCCCGTACTGGCTGGCCGATCATTATGGATGCGACCCATTCGGTGCAGCAGCCCGGCGGTCAGGGCGGCTCATCTGGCGGACAGCGCGAATTTGCCCCGGTCATGGCGCGTGCGGCGGCCTCCATCGGGGTCGCAGGCGTCTTTATCGAAACCCATCAGGATCCCGATAACGCCCCCTCGGACGGGCCGAACATGGTCTATCTGGACCAGATGCCGGCTTTGGTCGCATCGCTGATGCGGTTCGACGAACTGGCGAAATCCGACCCGGTCATGGGCTGAACGCGAACTACCGGGCGATCAGGCTTTGGCGGATGACATTATCGCCCGGGCCGCGGCATGGGCCGAGGCCCAGGCCCATTGGAAATTATAGCCGCCAAGCCAGCCCGTCACATCGACGGCTTCGCCGATGAAATACAGCCCCGGTACACTTCGCGCCGCCATGCTGCGCGAATCAAGCGCCGTGGTGTCGACGCCGCCGATGGTGACTTCGGCGGTGCGCCAGCCCTCGGATCCGACCGGCCGCAATGTCCAGCGATTGACACGCTGCCCCAAAGTCAGCAGCGCGGCGTTCCCCTGATCCGCAAGTCTGGCGCCGGTCAGGCCGCAATCGGCCGCCACCGCCTCGGCAAGCCGTGCCGGCAACCAGCGCCCAAGCGCCGTTGCCGGGGCGATCCGGCCCGCCTGTCCGCGTTGATCGCGCAGGGCCTGCGCAATGTCTACATCGGGGGCCATATCGATGGTGATTTCCTCGCCCGGCTTCCAGAAGCTCGAAATTTGCAGGATGGCCGGCCCTGAAATACCGCGATGGGTGAACAACAGACCGTCGCGAAAGCGGGTGCGGCGTTTCCCATGGATGTGACTGACCTCGGCCTCGACAGAGACGCCGGCAAGCGGGCGGCAACGATCCAGTTCCTGTTCTGCAAAGGTCAGCGGCACCAGCCCCGCACGCGGCACGATCACGGGCAGACCAAAGCTTGCAGCGATGTCATAACCGATGCCGGTCGCGCCCATTTTGGGAATCGACTTGCCGCCGGTCGCGACCACGACCTGCCGCGTCTGAACCGGCCCGGACGAGGTTGCAACGACAAACCCCGAATCCCCGCGCACAACCCCATCGACCGAGGTTTCCAGCCGCAAATCGGCGCCGTCCATCCGGCTCAAGAGCATATCGATGATCTGTTGGGCCGAGCCATCACAGAACAGCTGCCCCAAG
>RRZT010849064.1_pt1 | contig 13311 bp, 7 predicted proteins | sample 2165551 | NCBI WGS metagenome assembly RRZT01 (sample SAMN10456910, study PRJNA506462) | wastewater metagenome | biome: wastewater; feature: sludge; material: wastewater sludge; isolation source: wastewater sludge with Escherichia coli K12::gfp cells carrying plasmid... | place: USA: Moscow, Idaho ... | reverse complement strand
GCCACCCCCCTTGTGAACCTGCGCCGTCCCCGGTAAAATCAATGCCATTAAGTCATTGATAAATAGAGACTATGAACTCAAACACTCGATCCCCAATCGCTGCTGGATGAGTTTTCCAGATTCCTCCTCGACCCCGCCCTGATCGACCAAGTGCGCCTGCGCCCAGGCGCTTTTACCCGTGATCGCCACCTGACCTTGCCGCGGATCGCGGCGATGATGATGTCCGGGATGTGTGCCAGTGTGCAGACTGAACTCGACACCTTGTTCGGCCAGCTGAAGGGCATGGCGGTCCGCAGTCGGGAGGTCAGCGCCCAGGCCTTCAGCAAGGCGCGAAAGGGATTTTCGGCGGAGCTGTTCCGGCTCGCCGGCCGGCACTTGCTGGCGCTGGCGCAGCCACGGATCGATGCGGCGCGCTGGAACGGGTTGCGCGTGGTGGCGGCGGACGCCTCCCGGCTGCGCGTCTCGACCCGCGCCAACGCCAAGTTGTCTGCCGATCACTACGCCTTCGCGCTGTTTCTGCCCGGGGCCGAGCTGACGCTGCACGCGAGCCTGCATCCGGCCGACGGTTCGGAGCGCCAGATGCTGTTCGAGGCGCTGGACGAACTCGATGCCGGTCGCGACCTGCTGGTGCTCGACCGCGGCTATGTCGGCAACACGATGGTGGCGGCGCTGGCGCAGCGCGGGCTGGGCTTTTGCCTGCGGGCCGACACCCGGGGCTGGCGCTGTGTCGCGGATTTCCTGCGCTCGGGCGCCCCCGAGCAGGTGGTGACCCTGGCCGCACCGCGCGCCGCCGAGGCATCGATCTACGAGATCCAGACCATTCCGACTACGGTGCGGCTGATTCGCGACGCCACCCCCAGCGGCAATATCCCCGTGCTGATGACCAACCTACTCGACGTCCGGCGCTACCCGGCCGAGCAGTTCGGGGCGCTCTATCACCGCCGCTGGCGGGTCGAGGAGGCCTTCAAGCGGATCAAGCATCGTCTGTGCCTCGAGGCACCCAGCGGGCTCACCTATCTCGCCTTTCAGTAGGACTTCGCCGCCAAGGTTCTGGCCGATAACCTCTGCCAGTTGCTCAGCGCGGAAACGGCGCCGCCCGACGCCATCTCCCGCCCCAACCGAACCTACGCCCAGGGTGCCCTCAAACCAATCCTCGCCGGCTGCCTCCTGGCGCTCGAACACGCCCGAAACCCGCTACAGACCGTGCTTGACGCTATCTCACGCGCCCGCTGCCACACCCAGCCCGGGCGAAGTTATCCCAGACCACCACGCGTCAAGCCGCACCAGCATTAGGCATATAAGGGGGCTTAAGCTGGGAGCATTGAGTGAGGAAGGGGCTGCGATCGCAGCCCCTTCTGCGTTCCGGGCAGGGCGCGGCCCGCGCCCTCAAGTTTTGGGGCCCGGCGAGCTTGGCTCGCTTGGTTATAGGCATCAAGCTGGCTTCATGACCCTGGCTTTACCGAGCACGACCGGGCACCTCGAAAAACCCCTGATTTCTGCAAAATTGGTCCATAAGACTTTGATTTTTATAGGCCAAAATTTCGGGGAACGAGGTTTTTCGAGGCGCCCGACCTACACTCTTATTCAGGGGGCCGCTCCTCGGCCGCAGACGGCAATGCCCATGCGCTAGAATGGTTGCTGTCGTTCATGAAGAGACGGTCGTCAGGATACTTTTCAGACATCCGAACAGCGGCTTTACAAGTGGGTAGCAGCGGCCGGCAGGTTCGCTGGAAGCAATGCTAGACGCTAATCAACACTGATGCCTAGGCCTCTTGAAGTGTCGTCTTGGCCTGAAAGTTATGCCGTCAAAGCACTCCGTGCCTGACTCGAGAACTCAGGCAAGAAGATGGGTACCTATGTGAGCGTGGAAAAAATGAATGTAAATTGTGTTGTCATCACTTCGACGACAACTTGTTTCTTGCTGTAGCCTGATACATAACCGGAGAAAAAATGATGGTGGTGAAATTCGATCAAGCAGTTTTTGACCAGGCAATCGAAGTCACGAATGCATGGAGTTTTGAGCTTGCTGTCAAGAAGCTTCTAGAGGTTAAGGACGGAGAGTGGGATTTGAATCGCGTGGAAGCAGCAGTGCGAGATTATAAGCGCTATATGGCTGTGACTAAGGCGCTTGGTGGGGTGCAGCTCGTACCAAATGGCGAAATCGATGAAATCTGGCATATGCACATTTTGGATACTCGTGCGTATATGAAAGATTGCAACGAACTGTTTGGCGAATATCTGCATCACTTTCCCTACTTCGGCATGCTAGGTGAAGAAAATCGGCAGCAATGGCTGGACGTGCAATCGGAGTCGGAGTCCCTGTGGCAGAAGCTCTTCGGGGAGGCGCTGTATGGCGCGACGCGCGAAGCTCAGAAATGCCCTCAGGTTTGTCCATGCCATATCGACCAGATTGCAAGCGGCTCCTCGACTATTTCGCCCATACAAATGACCGCCTAATGCAAAGGCATTGAGATCGCGAAGACCAGGTACTCATACAACCTATGAACGACACAGCCAAAGTTAGGAAAGTATCGACGTTGGTGGCAAAAGCGAAATTCGCTAGGCCGCTTGATGTCGACTTTTCGAAAATCGATCAGGATGGGTATCTGGTACTGCGCGGATTCGGTCCAGACGCCGTTCGACTTGAGACTGAACTATGTCGCGTGTCTGGAGGCAAGCTATTTTTCTCGGCTCGTCTTGGAGGCTTCCTCCATGAATTCCGCGTTCTCCCTCATAGTGACAATTTGTCGGAGCAGGCGTCGTGCGGTGGCTATCACACGGACTTCATGTTTCAGCCGCGCCCCCCTGAATTCGTCGCTTTGTTGTGCCTGCGCCCAGACCCCAAGCACCCCATATACGGGCGCAATCAAGTGGTTCATCGCGACGCCTTTCTCGAAAGAATGAATGGCGTATATGGGATTACTGAGGCGGATCTACTGAAAAAAAGGGTTAACTATTCGTTTTCGGGCCGGAAGCCGATTAGCCTCCCCATACTCCAGCGCCTTGATGATCAACTCATCTTGACGTTGCACACATCCCTGATGCCTGGTGGCAAGTTAGCCGAATTCGACAATCTTCCGCTCAAGGCGATGATCGAAGCCGTCTGCAGCGAGGTTGCGCAAGACATTGTTCTCGACCAAGGCGATCTATTAATCGTTTCCAATCACGCTGCCCTGCACAGACGCTCGGAATGTACCTTGGCGTTCAATGGCACTGAACATTCATTCTCATCTCGTGAGATGGCTACAATAAGGTTCGATCGATGAATTACGTTTTTAACTCGGACTTCAGCCTCGGAGTTCGCTCCACGCGCGGATACGGAGATGTCCACTTCGTTGCGCACAACGATGCCGGAGGAAAAACGTTGGTGATCGATAAGCGCACCAGCGCGCTTATTGAGGTGCTGCAGCGCGACCAGTCATACGGACCGGACACGACTGAGGTTGAGGTACTTGAACGCCTGGCTGCAGAAGGCATCGTATCGAAGACGGACGCAAGGCAGAGTGTTCCCCAACTTCGCGCTGAGAACCTACAGTTCTGGATACAGACAAGTGATCGCTGTAATCTCGCGTGCACTTACTGTTACATTCCGTCCCTCAACAGCTCAAAAAAAAAGCGGCCCGACTTGTTTTCGTTGTTTGGTCGGAAGCTGTTAGGTGTCGCGGGCCTCAAGAGCGTTTCAATCAAACTTGCAGGCGGCGAGCCGCTTCTCTCATTCGAAGACTGGTATGCCGAGGTTATCGAACTGAGGAATAGTCTAGCGGAAGCGGATGTACGTCTAAACGTCAGAATCATTACAAATTTAACGTTCTTAACCCCGAAGATCGTTGAATACATCAAGATGAATGATATTGGCGTATCGGTATCGCTAGACGGTCTATCGGCGAACAACGATAGGAATCGCGTTTATAAAAGCGGTCATGGTTCTTTTCATATTGTCAAAAAAAATCTGGAAGTTCTGCGCTTGAATGGGATCAAGCCGGGCGTGATGATCACAGCAACCTCCGAAAACAGTGCCGGAATTGGCGCTTTGGTCGAGTCGCTCGTCCAGGACGACTTGGTCTTTCGTCTCTCGGATGCGAAGGGTGGCCATATCCATCCGAAGGAGTTCGAGATCGCCTTCACGGACGCGAAGCGAATCCTGGCTCACGCAGTGACGACTGGGTATCCGGTGAGCGAACGAATCGTTGTTTCTGACCTGAAGACATTGGAGCCTCAGGCTACGCCCTGTTCGATGGGAACTACAGGAGGTGCACTGTATCTGGATGGTTCAGTCTACTTTTGCCATACGGAGTTCGAAAAAGGCGCTCCACTCGGCAACTTGGATGAGGACGAAGGTCTGCTCGATATCATTCGTCGTGGGTATACCAAGCACCTAGGCCTCAGCTTGGATTGTCGAACATGCGAATACCGGTTTGTATGCGCCGGCGGATGCCCACTGTATCGCGTCAACGGCAAGAGCCCGATGTGTTCCGCTTATAAGATGATAATTCCCCAAATTTTCGACCTCTATGACGAAGAAAACGCACGAGTTTGATTTCTCCATCCACGGCATTACCCAAAACAACCTGAAGAACATTAACGTTTCAGGACAGGCAGGTGAAGTGGTTGTGGTCGCGGGCGTGAGTGGGTCAGGGAAATCGACTCTTGTGAATGACGTCATTGCCGCCGAGGCGAAGCGACAAGAAGCGATGCGGCGCAAGACTGATGACTTATATGTATACGCAGTCCGCCCGAACTTCGTGCACGCAACTGCGTTACCTGAATGCAGTTCGGTGTCTCAGCGGGCACTGACACAGACAGAACTTTCAACTTTTGGAACGCGGACAGGCCTCAAGGGTGAGATACAGAAACTGTTCGTGGAGAAGGGGAAAATTGTTTACCGTGGCGTAACAGTTGAAAAGCCATCCATTGTCGAAATCCGGCAGTTTGCTGAAAAATTTCATGCTGGTGCTCAACTCTACGCCGTGATGTGGGCCTACGCGCGCGTCAAGTCGAGTGATATTCAATCGCGCCTAGCAAAGTACGGGATTCGCTCAGTATTTCTACGCGATGAGAAGAAAGGCAGTTTCAAGGAAATCCCTCTCGGCAAACTGCCGAAGTCTGATCTGTCGAATTACGAGGTCTCCGTCGCCGTCGACGCCTGCACGAATGATAGCGTTGTGCTTGCGTTGGCCAAGGCGGGAATTATGCTCCTAGGTGACGATGTCGAGCTCAATTTCGACGAACACTACTTCTACCTTCCTGATGGCACCGTCTTCCGAAAGCCAACGCCTCTTCTCTTTTCGCGATCGAAAGCATCGTCCCTGTCAGGACGTTGCGAGGCGTGCGATGGCTCGGGGAAATGCGCGGCAGTGAATTTCGAGCACGTAATAAAAAAATCCGTGCCACTTCAGGAGGGCTTTCTGAACGTGCCGCTCACGAAGGCAGGCCGCTATGTCGCATTCAAGTTTCTGCCAGCAGGGCTAGCAACACTATTAGACAAGCGCGGTGTCGACGTCCAGGCGACATTTGAAGATTTGTCAGAAGACGATCGCGAGATAGTGATCCATATCCTTCGGGAAAAGTTGCTCTCAAATCACTCCGACGAAAATGTCAAAGCCTACCTCACGGAGGCAGATTGTCCAGCGTGCGGAGGGTCGGGCTATGGTTATCAAACCCGCGCGGTGTTTGTTGGTGGGAACTCCATCAACTTTTATCTCTCTCTCACCGCCAGCGAGCTTCGAGCCGAGTTACCTGACCTGGGTTTGGCCGACACAGAATTCGCGCAGCTCGACAGGAAGTTGAATATCATTGAAAAATTGGCGATTGGTCACATCGCACTGAGCAGATCGACGACGACGATTAGTTCGGGCGAAGCGCAAAGACTGAAGTTGCTCGATGTTATGACGTCCAGTCACATCGGAAAAATCATTATCCTAGATGAGCCGTCAGCCAATCTACAGTATCAGGACAATCTTGCGATCCTGGACGCGATTCTTGAACTAAGGCGGCAAGGAAATTGTGTTCTCGTTATTGAACACAATGCGCTATATCAACGAATTGCGGACCGCGTTCTGCTGGTGGGCCCCGGGGCTGGCGCGGAAGGCGGTCATATTCAGGAGTGCTTCACTCCAGCAATGCCCGAGATGCCGGACTTCTTTCGTTGGGGTGAGCGAGCGGCTGAGAAACATGCTCAAACTTTCGAAACATTGGCGCTTAAGCCCATGCGCAACGTGCGCATCACGAGCATCAAGTTGCCAACCGCAGAAATCACGGCGGTTGTCGGAGCCAGTGGCTCAGGGAAGAGCACGCTCGTTCTGGACATGATCTATTCGTCGCTCGTAAAGTCAGGGGCCACTGTCTCAAAGCTCGATAGCAAAGCGCCCGGGAGGTCATCGACATCCATCGTCGCGACTTACCTTGAGGTCTTCGACGATATTCGAAAGGTGTATGCGAAGGCCGCCGCGCCCCATCTGACCGAAAGCGATTTCAGCTTCAATTCGCGGGGTGCATGCCCAGCATGCGAAGGGTCTGGTATTAATGGAAAAAGGGTTTGTAGCGTTTGTTTTGGATCGCGCTTTCGGCCCGACGTTGTGCTCGCAAAGGTAGAAGGTGTAGGCATCGTCGAATTGCTTAATTGCAACATCAACCAAATAGAAATTGGCGCCGCATTCGCATTCTTGAAGGAAGTACGTCATATTTTCGACGGTCTCTCACTAACACACATCTCGCTCGGGAGGTCAACCTCCTCGCTGAGTGGGGGGGAACTCCAAAGACTAAAGCTCGCGAAATTCATATTAAATAATCGCCGAGCCATTTGCAGCGAAAAATCTAATATCATCGTCGACGAGCCTAGCCGGGGCCTAGACGATACAGCCGTTTCCCGATTGTACGAGACAATGACCGAGCACCTTAAGGGCTGCACGGTCATTGTGATTGAGCATAACCCGGCACTCATCTATCGATGTAATTACATCGTCGATCTTGGACCTGCGCTCAGTGAAAAAACGCGCGATAACATCGTCGTGGGATATCTTGGAGAAATGAAGTTTCCAAGTCTCAACCACGCCACCGTTTTTGACGAGCTAGCACGGTTCGAGGGACGCCAGGCATGGGAAGTTCCTCAAGGTAACCCGCCAGTACTCCACGAAGCGGCGTCAGAAGGGAAACGCTACCGGCTATTGCCGCTACTCTATACTGAGCAAAGAAACTTCGAATTGGAGCGAAAACTAAGCTCACATTTCAAGGTTGTGGTGAAGGACAAGAACTTCCATTTTTTGAATTCGCGTACTGAAGTGCAGGACGCGCTGAGTACAGCCCATGCATTTTTGTATAACCCTTTCGTGAGTCACCTTGAAAAATACCCGAAAGTGCCGGCGTCTATCCAAAAGGCCGTGATCGCTCAATGTAAAGGTCGCGTCGTATACCTAGACGAAGATCCTTGGAGAGCGTTGATAAAGGCCGAGATGTTCGAGGAGGCATTTCTGAAGGGCGGGGGCGTCGTGGTGACGCATCAGGGAGTCTTTGCTGGACCTGAAGAGTGTCAGTACTATGGTGTTCGCTTGTTTAGCATTAAGGAGAAATTGGTCGACGGGATTTCCCCTGCTGGCTTCGCCTTCAATCTCTACAGAAATTCATGTGCTCATTGTGGTGGCTACGGACACCTAAAATCGTACCCGTTCGAGAAATGGCTCGACAGGCGTTTCTCCCCGCTTGATCCGAAAATGACCTCCTTCGGTTTGAACCGAGTTATCCCAAAGACCACGATAGCGCACTTCGCAAAGGAGCGGCTCTTTGATTTTTCGGTCGCATTAAACAAGCTGACAAGCGATGAGTATCATATATTGCTCTATGGATTTAAAGCATACCGATTCCTGAAGCCCGGTAAGACTGGCGTAACGGAAGATAGCTTCTGGGAGTGGCGTGGGCTGAATTCATATATATACAACAACGCCGCGAAGCTCAGCAAGGGAGAAGATCTGAACTCTCATCTTAAATGGAAGAAATGCCCATTTTGCACTTTGGGTTTCAGAAGTACTGTGGAGCACTATGTGTGTGACGGAAAATCATTTGCGAGTTATTTAAATTACTAAATGGGTTAATTTCCAAAATTCGGCTATAGTCATTAGGGTTTTATTCCTCGATGCATGTTCCAATATACCATACCAAATCTGGCCTTTTGCGCGTACGGAAAAATGGAAGGCAGCTGGGTAACGTTCTGAAATATTACCTCGAAGATTCCTGCGCGAAAATTCAACGTGGTTTGTTACTGAAAGACGGGTATCTTACCCATTGCTGACCGAGATGGTCAGCCAACGGCGGGACAGCCCTGGCACCGAACAGTTGCCGGTAAAACGTCCCTCGTTTTGTCGCTGGTCACACACAGAAGAAGGGATGTCGCCGCCGCCGGGAGACCTCGAACTTGCCGAGACTATAGGGTTTGGTCAGAGTTACATCGTGAACCGTATCCAACTCGCTACACGAGAACTCTAACCGCTTGGCGGAAATGGAATTCTGTTCCGCACCATAAGGCATTTTGGTCTCGTCCCGCTTCGGGTCGCATCCCATCGCAAACGTCACCGGACGGCCCTTGACGATATCCACGAGCTCCGGTGGGGGTCAATGCTCCCAACTTAAGCCCCCTTATATGCCAAATGCTGGTGCGGCTTGACGCGTGGTGGTCTGGGATAACTTCGCCCGGGCTGGATGTGGCAGAGGGCGCGTGCTATGGCATCGAGCACGGTCTGTAGCTGGTTTCGGGCGTGTTCGAGCGCCAGGAGGCAGCCGGCGAGGATTGGTTTGAGGGCACCCTGGGCGTAGGTTCGATTGGGGCGGGGGGTCTCATCATCGCCCCCGAATTTAGGATTCTATCGAGGTGGCAACTATTCTGACGCGGGGGGGTATGGCTAGGGCAAACGGGTGGTCGGAATGTTCAATCACCCTGCCAACTCTCGAACTGAATTTCAATTTGTTTACTGATCTCAGTGATAAATGGTTTGAGGGCGTCCTTGTTCAGAATCCGGATCAGCGTCAGCCTGTCGATAGCTCCCGTCGAAATGTTAAGAGTTAATGTTACCTCTGCTTTTAGTTCATCGCAAAGTGATACCCCTGGATGCCGAATGAGAAGAGCGTCATGGCTCGTTCCAATATATACTTTGTGTTTCTTGTTGCTTTTGAAAAAATCAGAATAAGGCTTGCGCATGCCTGAATTTACAGAAATCAATCGAGCAGAAACCGTGTGCTGATTAACATCTTCTATATTGTCCAGAGCTACTTCAAATCGCTCTGCTGACTCGAGCTGCTTAGGAAAATCGGTGTGACCTCCAGATGTCAAAGTAAAATCCGGAGCGCTAACATCAAATTTGTATTTTTCCTGAGGAGAAAGGCAGCGTCGGGTTAAATTGGGGTCGGGGCTCGTCGAAAGAACCTCTAGGACATCCTCCATGTTTGCAACCCCCCCGCTTTGATAAGATTTAATCAGTTCCTGAGCGATTTCAATCGCACGTTGGCTTCCTCTTTTTGTGGCCTCGCTACCCAGCGGCTTGCTGTTATCGAAAAAGTTTGACTCGGAATTACCTGCATCCGAAGTCTCCTGTGACTCGTCTGCGCCGCAGTCCTCAATCTCTTGTTGCGGGCCTTTAATGCGCACTAGCGCAACCATTGTCATGTCACGGGAAATGACGACTTTTAAATTGGCCATCCCCGTCGGGCGAAGGTCGAAAAGTTGCCTTTTCGCGGCTTCGAGAAGCCGAATCAAATCGTCCATCTCCACCCAATCTCCGGGTGGAGAAAGCTGGCTCCGCGCCTCTTTAAGCGAAATAATGGGTAGGGTCAAAACATACTGAATTGCAGCCTGACTGAAAAGGTTTTTGTCATTTGAGGTCATTATTTTTCTCACGTAACAGAATTAAAATTTGCGAACGAAGAAGAGCCCTGAAAAGGTTTGTATACCGCCCCTGCGGTCGAGGTCCTTGTCTGGATTTTTCGCGGGGAAGAACCTGAATTCGATACCGCATAGTCTTGACCAGAGACTTTGTCTTAATTTCGATCGAGCTATCCAGATTGAAGAGAGCCAATCGGAGTTGAGCCAGTTCATGATCAATTTCAGGAAGAACAGTGAGTGTCAAACGAGGCGGAATCAGGCTGAGCAATGTCCGCGCAGCCTCAACAACATGAGTGAGAGGTGATGCGGAACTGCGTTTTTCTGAAGATGTCGCCAGCAAGCCGAGTCTCAGTCGATCGATGTCAGTGCACCACGCAATGGCTGAACTCATTTCTGGACATTCTGCTCTCGCGAATTTAATCGAAATCTGGGGCTCGCTTGAATCTGCGGACGAAAAATAGGGGAGCTGATCAAGGCTATGTGAATCAGCTGCGGATAGCCCAAATATGTCGGCACTTGATTCGTGTGAAAATCCGTCCAAACGAAGTGCAACATAGCTTATTTTCAAAGCAAGACTTGCAGGCCGTGGCTCATTCGGCGAGACCTCAGTCTGCGACCTGGAAGCGGGCTGCAGAAGACCCTCAATCAGTCTGATATCTCTGGGAAAATGGGAGCGACAGAGTAGCTCCTGCCAAACATCTTTCTCCTTCACTGCTTCACCAATGCCCGTCGATGCTTCAGTTTTTTCACGACGTCCGGCTGACCGAGAGAGAATTTGACGAAGGTTGTCGTCCTTCATTCCGGAAATAAACCGGGTAAAACCAGATCTTGGCCTAGAAATGAACTTACACTGGTAGTTAATCGCGTAAAAGAATACAGGCCACATTGACAGGTAGTACTTAATTGCTGAAAGTGGATGATGACCGGCATGCATTGCAGGCAGTGCAACTCGATTCCAGAGGACTTCAGGTGCAAGAGTCGTTCGAGGAGGCGGAGTGCTGTTTTTTATAGAAAGAATGGCTTGTTCAAATTCTGACCATACCATTCGGCTCTCAGCAGCACCACGCAGAGAGTGCCGCGTGACCAACTCCTCCCCTGTGACGGATCGGAGGTCACATTGAATTGCATTCATGAGACTTGTAATATGAGTCTGATCTGACTCGGGATCAATCGAAAGAAAATAGCCTCTTGACGTCGGCTCTGCAGCAAGAATGCGTTTTTTTAAAGAGGTGAGTACGTCACTTATGGCATGCGGTACCGGAATTCGGCGCCGACTCGATTCGGGGCGTTTGAGATGGCTGTACCCCGATGTCGTCACCTCCAGCATGTCTAGATCAGGAAATGTGTGCTGAAAATGAATAAGTCCGACTTCCGCGGGCCGAAACGGAAGGCTTGTAGCCAATTGCGTATAGAGTGCGGCTCGTGCTTCGTCAAGCGAGCCCGCTTCGAACGATCTGGTCACGGCCTCGACGATAGCTTCAGCCTCCCGGGTTGTGACATAGGTACTGGCAGCGTTGTGGGACTGGCCAATTCTTTCTTCGTCTCGATGATCCCGAATGAGGTCATGGGATATTGCGATACAGCCTCTCGCTCGCCAAAAACGAGCGAAGTGTCGGAAAATGGAGGAGGCTTGCTTCTGGGAGTCGCCAGTGGAATCCCCCAAAACGAGTCGACGCCCCTCTTCCCATTGCGTACCGTCCAGGTCTTCCAGACCCTCATTTAACTCGATCTTCTCAAGAAACGGACGCAGCCTCGATAGATAAGTCGCAATCGAAGAGACTTCGAGGCGTGACTTTTCACTTTTTCCTCTTTTGCATTCGGCGATGACCCAATTCGCTACATCGACGGCGATGCCAATGGAAATGCCGCAGTTTGCCTTCCAGTCGTGAAGATTATTGATAAGTTCAGTTTTGCGCGCACCATCTTCACCGTGCTGCTTGGTGTTGTCTCCCATATGATTCACGATACGGATTACTTGAGAAAGAAGATTGCGATCACCCTTGCTGGTAGATATTCGTGGAACTCTTCGTTCTGGTGCGTTTGAGAGTCCTGGGCGTCCATAGGCTATACGGGCAATAGATGAAATTGATATCGCGGCAGCCTCCATTTCGGTGCTTGCGGCCGTTACTAACCAAGGCGGGAGTCGAATCACATGGTACGCGCGAGCTACTGCTGAGTACTGATCAAGGAAGGAGTCTGGCTCGGACGCCCAGATGGTGTTCGGTATAAGCGACGAGATCCAGCGGGATGTCATCGTCACGCAATCTAGGTAGCTCGGTATTGGGCCCTGCCAAGCGGTATTGACCATCATCGTGGTGATGGGGTGGAGAGGAATGTTTATCGGCTGTTCGCTAGGTCTTTCAATTGTAAGGATCAGAGTATTGCTCAATCTCCATACATCCCTTTTCGAGATGCCTGCCCATGCCGAAGCGATGCGCGACGGCTGCCAAAGCAACTCTACGAACATAAGTGAATTAAAAACGACCACCCAAGGAGATAGCCCGCGGGCGCCGGAAAGAAGCTCCTTCACAATCAAGTCCCCCAAGGAGTAGTAGGCGAGCGTTTGATTGTGAAATGGCTCTTTGGGACGGATGGGAGGTGGATCAAAATCATCGGTGACTACAAGTTCGGAAACGACTCCGCGCCGCTTGGTTTTTGGCAGGATAGCTACCCTAGGAAAAACACTGGAGGGTAGGAGTAGCGATGGCCAACTTGCCGGTGCTACATCCGCGTAGACATCTTCTAGCAACGGGCGCAGATATTCGCACGCCTCGGTGGGAGACAATCCTCCTGCCGGATTAAATGTGGCAGCCGCCTCCCGGGCATGCCCAGTGATCACCCTTATCAACGGCGCGTAGACTTCCCTTCTCACCAACTCTGAAACAACGAAGTGGCGTCCGCCGTTCTTTGCCATTCCAGTTTCAGCTCCATCAATGGATTGCTGCTCCACCTTTACTGGATGAAGGGCTGCGACAGTGTCAATTTCGACAGTAAAAAAAACGGGTGAAAATGGCTTTTCTAGATTCGAAATCTTATTTATTTTATCCGCTGTCGCCGGATGTTCCTTGGCGAGCCTTTTTGCCAGTGACCGGAGCGCAGCAAGATGGCCGTTAAGCAAACTCTTCACGGACGATATTTTTGGGATGATTCGAGTGGAGTTGTTCTGCGTCAGCTTGTCATTCAGTTGCAAGTACTCCGTCGACGAATAGAGCGAAGTGAAATTGCTTCTTTCAAGCTTGCTCCCACGGTGTGCACTAAGAATGACAAAAGCTTTGGCGCTCAACTCTGAAAGTCGATTGAACTCCTTTACAAACCGACTGATTGGCATGCGCGGAGTAACCCTACCAACGATACTGCTCATTTCGTCGCGGATCTGCTGGAGAGAGTTTCTAACGATTTCAGGCTTCGGACAGAGGGGAGAGCCCACATACCCTGGATCGGTTGTT
>RRZT010094969.1_pt1 | contig 13311 bp, 9 predicted proteins | sample 2165551 | NCBI WGS metagenome assembly RRZT01 (sample SAMN10456910, study PRJNA506462) | wastewater metagenome | biome: wastewater; feature: sludge; material: wastewater sludge; isolation source: wastewater sludge with Escherichia coli K12::gfp cells carrying plasmid... | place: USA: Moscow, Idaho ... | reverse complement strand
TTGTTCCGTACCTTGTCGCAATTCTTGATTTTCCGGAACGGATGAAAACACCCGTGTGTGAAAAACACGGACACTTTTTTGCGGCTTTTCGCGAGGGATGGCACAGAGATGGCTGGTCATTTGCCCAACCTGTATTATTTTCGTTGTCCCGCTCCCGGCTTACTGCTCTCCTGCAGGCGCCATTCTCCTGATAAACGGTGACAAGTCAAGCGGTTCAACGGCTGTGCCGCCACGGCAAAGCCGTCGTCATATGAAATGCTGTTTTTTGCAGCCCCCGCTTCGGCCCTTTGCGGATAGCACACGGGGAATGACCGGGATTATTCTGGCCTCAATTCGTGTCTTGCCGGGCAAAGCGCACGAAATACTCTTCGAAGGCTGACAGCGGCAAGGGACGACTGAACAGGTAGCCCTGACAATTGTGACAACCCAGGCTGGCCAGAAATTCCTGTTGCGCTGCCTGCTCAACTCCTTCGGCGATGACCGAGAGGCCAAGGCTCTTGGCCAGAGCAATGATCATGCGGGCAATCGCCGCGTCGTTCGGGTCGACAAGCACATCGCGGATGAAACTCTGATCGATCTTCAACTGATCAAGCGGCAGACGTTTCAGATACGACAGCGAGGAATAACCCGTACCGAAATCGTCAAGGGAGAAGCCGATGCCAAGACGCTTCAGGGCCATCATTTTTTCGATGGCATTTTCCACGTCATTGACCAGCAGGCTCTCCGTCAGTTCGAGTTTCAGCCGTTGCGGGTTGGCTCCGGTCCGTTCGAGGATGTCCTGAACCTGTTGCACGAAGTCACGGTGGAAAAGCTGCCGCGCACTGACGTTGACCGCCAGCACCAGACGCGCCATTTCGGTGCAGGATGCCCAAGCGGCCAACTGGACGCAGGCCGTTTCCAGCACCCAGTTGCCGATGTTCAGGATCATGCCGGTTTCTTCGGCCAGCGGGATGAACTCCGCCGGTGAAACCATGCCACGCAGGGGGTGATGCCAGCGCAGCAGCACTTCAGCACCGAGCAAGCCCTTCTGCCCCACCTGCGCCTGATAGTGCAAAACAAACTGCTTCTGGCGACAGGCTTCGCGCAAATCTTCTTCCAGGCTGGCCCGCGCCATAACCTGCAACTGCATTTCCTGGTCAAAGAAACGCAGCATGTTACGTCCGGCCGCCTTGGCCTGATAGAGCGCCATATCAGCCTGCTTGAACAACTCATCGATGGCACCTTCCCGCTGCATGCCGGTAAAAACGGTAATCCCGATACTGGGAGAACTGTTGCAGTCGATCCCGCTGATCAGATAGGGATGGTTAACGCTCTCGATGATCTTGTCGGCAACGACCCGTGCCTTGTCTCCGGCTTCCTGAAAGTCCTTGCCCAGATTGTCGAGCATGATCATGAATTCATCACCGCCCAGACGGGCAACCGTATCGTTTTCCCGCACACAGTCTTTCAGGCGTTCGCCCACCTTCTGCAACAGCATATCGCCGACACCATGACCATGCATGTCGTTGAGCGTCTTGAAATTATCAAGATCGATATACAGCAGGGCGCCGTGACCGGCAGTACGCAGGTAAGTGGCCAGCGTCTGCTGCATGCGGTCAAGCAGCAGGCGGCGATTCGGCAGATTCGTCAGCGGGTCAAAGAAGGCCAGGTTGTGGATCTGCGCTTCCGAAGCCTTGCGCTGGCTGATGTCGCTGACCACCAGAATCTGACCAGCCCCCGGCTCTCCGGCGAAGAGCTCGCTTCCGCGGAGCCAGGCCCAGAACGAACTGCCATCAGCACGCTGCAGACACAATTCTTCCTCGTAGCCATTGCCCGGAAGCAGCAACTTCTGCTGGGCAAGCGCCCTGAACGCATGGTAATCATTTTCCGACGCGTGGAGGCTGGCAATCGGCAGGCCGGACAAACTTCCCGGACTGTAGCCGAAAATCTGTTCTGCTCGCAGATTGGCAAACTGGATGATCTCGTCCCGGACAAACAACACGCCGGCCTGAACGTTTTCCAGAATCACGCGCTGCTCGGCAAACGCGAGATTCAGACTTTTACGCATCTCTTCCATTTGCATCGCCAACTGGCCGATTTCGTCGGTGCGACGCCATCTCAGAGGCTGATCCAGATCACCTGCCGCCAGACGGCTGGAAAACGCGCTCAGACGCTTCAGCGGCCTCAACACCCAGATACGGACGGCAATCAGCACCAACGCCAGGGCAAACACAAACTGGCCGAAAAAGATGCCGGTGTAAATCCACCGGACTTCTTCGAACTCTTGCTCCTTCAGGAGAGAGTTGCTTTCCAGTTCCACCTCCCCGATCAACTCACCGTTACGCACAAGCAACTGACGTACCGTAAACAGCTTTCCTTGCCGGTTTCCCGGCAGTTCGCGGTTAAAAAAATGCGCCTGTTGATCTGCCTGCGTACTGATCGTGACCCGCACCAACTGGAGATCGAGAAAAGCGGCGTCGACAATCGTCACGACCGAGACCATGTCGTAATTCCAGACCGGATTGACCAGACTGTTGGCCAGCAGGATCGCCTTGTCGCTCAGCGCACTGCGCATCTCCTTGTACATTTGCTCCTGCTTCAGCGCGGTCACGGTGAAGCCGCCAACAAATGCCGACACCAGCAAAGCCGCAATCATCGCCAGTGCGATACCCACACTAAGACTTCTGGATCTCAGCATGGCAAGAAACGACAGGAACGGTTTCACAAGGGACATTGCATTGATCTAAAACAGTGGTTGGTGGTGGGTGCTTTCGACGCCGAGCACCACTTCTCGCTCAAATCTGCAAGACAATTCAGGGGACCAGGAGTTTCTGAATCTCGGGATTCTTTAAATTTTCCGGTGTGACTGTCTCTGCCTCGATCAGCAGTTTCTTTTCCTTGGGCGGCCGATTGTTGATGGCGTCAACCGCCGACCTGATACCAAGATAACCCATCAGCGCCGGGTTCTGTACCATCAGACCACTGATTTCCTTTTTTTCCAGAGCGGCAAGCAGGGAGTCCGAGGAATCAAAACCCACCAGTTTGGTCTTTCCGGCCCGTCCGGCCGCTCGCAGGGCCAGCAGCATCCCGTCGGTCGACGCCTCATTGACGGCAAAAACACCGGCAAGATCAGGGTATTTCTTGAGCAAGGCGAGCGCCGAAGCCTGCGCCTTGCCCTTGGATCCGCCGCCGTACTCATCCGCCACGATCTGGATTTTTGGCGCGTTGTTCCACAGATAATCGACGAATCCGTCAGCGCGTTCGTCCGTCGAGGCGCTACCAGCAACTGTACGCAGAACCAGCACCTTTCCCTCACCACCCAGCACGTCCACCAGCCGTTTGGCCGCGAGCTTTCCGGCAGAGAAGTTGTTGGTGGCGATGAAGTTCCGGTGCACGTTCCCGTCCAGCCCCGAATCGACCACGATGATTTTTATTCCCTGCGCGGCGGCCTTGCGAACCGGCTCAAGCAAACGCTCGCGATCCGTGGGAACGATTATCAGCGCATCCACATCAGGCCGGGTGTAGGCCTGGACAATCCGGATTTGTGAATCGATATCGTCGTCGTAGGCCGGGCCACGCCAGGTCAGCGTGACATTGCCGAGTTCCCGCAGCGCCTTGTCACAGCCCTGGCGCATGAATTTCCAGAACACCAGATCACTGGACTTCGGAATGAAAACTATGTGATGGTTTTTCCCCTGGGGATAGGCCGACTGAATCATCAATCCCAAGGCGAGGATCATCATAATCAACAGTCGCTTCATCTCTACCCTCCCAGACAAGAAAGAAACGGGACGACGACACTCTGAATTCGACTTGCCTGACAAATGTATTATGGGAACACCCATTATACGACAAATTTGCGCATAATTCCTATCATTACGCACCACTCATCGGACAAAAATGACCGGTCAGCATCTGCCGCTTCCCGGCAAAACCGGTCTGCCTTGACAGAGAAAAACCCGCATCTTGCAGAGCGCGCCGGACACCGCCGGCCACGGACCAGGTTGCCAGCGTCGCATCTTCAGCAGCACGCTGTGCCAGCAGGTGACAAAACTCCGGCGACCACAGCTCGGGATTACGTGCCGGAGAAAAGCCATCCAGATAGAAAGCGTCCGCCTGCACATCGAGATCGGGCAGCGTTTCCAGCGCATCGCCCACAACCAGCGTCAGGATCAGACGGCCACCGGCCAGTTCTATGCGCTGTGCTCCGTGCGCCAGCGTCGGCCAGCCTTCACGCAGCGCCCCGGACAGTTCGGCAAACTCCGGCAAGGTAGCGTGCGCCCGGGCCAGATCGGCAGCCGTCAGGGGATGTTTCTCCAGCGAAACAAAGTGCAGCGTGGTACAAGCCAGCGCATCCTGCTGCCAGGCCTGCCACGTCGCCAGAAAATTGACGCCCAGACCAAAGCCGGTTTCCAGGATGACAAAGTGCGCCCGCCCCTGCCAACGTGTCGGCAGGCCGTTCCCGGCAATAAAAACGTGTCTGGCCTGCGCCGGGCCGCCCCCCGCTGAATGGTAAACATCGCCGTAACGCTCGGAAAACGGTGTTCCGTCGGCAGTAAAGCTGAGTGAGGCGGGTTCGAAAAACGGCACTTCGAATCGCTGTTTACTCTTCCAGCAGGACGCGCAGCATCCAGGCTGTCTTTTCGTGGATATCGAGGCGCTGGGTCAGCAGATCCAGCGTCGGCTGGTCGTTGGCCGCATCAGCAACAGGCAGCACATCGCGGGCGGTACGCGCCGTGTCTTCCTGTGCGGAAACCAGCAGGGCAACCATTTCCAGCGCTTTGGGCGAACCCTTGACCGGTTTGATCGTCGTCAGCGCGGCATACGCTTCATAGCTGGCCGGCGCTTCGACCCCCAGTGCACGAATACGCTCGGCGATGACATCCAGCGCATTCCACTGTTCGGTGTATTGATCCATGAACATGGCATGCAGGCTGTTGAACATCGGCCCGGTCACGTTCCAGTGGAAATTGTGTGTCATCAGGTAAAGCGTGAAGCTGTCGGCAAGCAGCTTCGAGAGGCCCTTGGCAATGGCAACACGATCTTTTTCGGCAATGCCAATACTGATTTTGCTGCTGGTCTTGCTGGTTTTCATGGCACGACTCCTGATTGAAAAGTGGAAAAGAGACGGTGAGAGTATCTCATGATGCGCAATCGGAAGCACAGGAAACCGGAAGAAGCACCTGAGTGAAAACAAACGCCCTCTCAAGTAGAATAAAGTCCGGAACAGGTACTTGCAGCGTCACAAGCACCGGGATGAAAGCCCAGATCCTGCAACAGCATTTCTCCTGCAAAACACGACAACGGAAACGCAATGCATTCGGTCTCTTCCCCGAGCGGATACGAAAAACCCTCATCAACGCTTTGGCTTGTTCCGCCAGTGGTGCTGATCATCTGCCTGGCGCTGACTTATTTCTTCTATCGGCACCAGATGGAAGATCAACGACAGCACTTGCTGCAGGTGCTTGATGAGCGGGCAAAACACTCGGTTGCGCGTATTGAAAAACGCCTGCATAGCTATCAGCAGATTCTGGAAGACACCGCCAGCCTGTTGATGTTGAAGCCTGACCTGGATGATCGCGCCTTCAAAGCCCACGTTGACCGACTCCAGCTTGAAAACCGCTTTCCTGGCACCCTGGGACTTTCCTTTACCCGCGCACTCACGAAGGCAAATCTGGAAGCCTATCTCGCGCAGCAACGGATCTCCCGGCCCTGGTTTGACATTCACCCACCGCCGGGGAAACGTGAATCTCTCGCGGTGGTTACCTTCATTGAGCCTCTGACCCTGCAAAATCGCAAGATACTGGGCTTCGACACAAGCGTTGAGCAGGAACGCGCCGCGCTGCTGGTCCATACCCGTGACCAGAGTCAGCTGATGGTTTCGGGAGTCATCCTGCTGGTGCAGGATCAGGATGGCAAGCCATCCCCTGCTGTGCTGATTACTGCACCGGTTTACGCCTACGGTGCCGTGCTTGATACGGTGGAAGCCCGCCGTCGCCACCTGCTCGGCTGGAGCAATGCATCGCTGCGCATTTCAGACTTCATTCACGGTGTACTTGGAGAAGATGTCTCGGCAAGCTCTTCCCGGCTCTTGATCCGGCTTTTTGACGTTGACGCTGGTGGAAAAACGGCATTGCTGTTCGAAAACGATTTACCCGATAACACACGCCCCGACACCAACGCCCGGCAAAAAACGGTTGATATCCCGTTCGCCGGACGCATCTGGCGCGTCGAATTCACCACCCTGCCGAGCTTTGACAAGCACGCCGGACACCACTGGCCCCACGAAACAGCGATACTCGGCACTTTGGGCAGCATCCTGCTGGCCTGCGTGCTCTGGCTGGTCATTCATGGGCGCAACAATGCCCTGCGTCTGAGCTGGCGTGCAACCCAGGAATTACGGCAAAGCAAGGAACTGTTCCAGGCGGTGATCGAAGGCTCCAACGATGGCATCTTCGTCAAGGATGTTGATGGCCGTTTCCTGATGGCCAACAGTACCCTGAAACGCTGGCTGGGGCAGGAGCTGACTCCCGGACGCATCGAATATATCGACCACGAACTGGTTTCCCCCGAGGAACTGGCCTCCATCCGGGCAGAAGAGCGGCAGATCATGCGCGCACAACAGATCGTCACCAAGGAACAGGAGGTCAGGACTCATGACGGCCAGCTGCGCACCCTGCTGGTCACCAAGGGGCCGTTCAAGACCGCCGATGGTGAAGTCAGTGGTGTTTTCGGCATTGCCCGCGACATTACCGAACGCAAGCGGATCGAAGCCCAGCTTGAGCTGGCTGCCTGTGTTTTCCAGGCGGGTACCGAAGGCGTGGTCGTCTGCGACCTCGACAACCGGATCATCTCGGTCAACCAGGCCTTTACCGAGCTGACCGGCTATGCCCCCGAAGAAGCGCTGGGTCGGCTGATTTCAATCCTGCACTCAGGGCGTCAGGACGCCGACTTTTACCAGTTGATGTGGCGTTCGATCAACAGTACCGGCAAATGGGAAGGCGAGCTCTGGAACCGGCGCAAGAACGGGGAAATCTTTCCCGAATATTTGCGCATCAACACCCTCTACGACAAGGACGGCCAGCCTTCACGCCGTTTTGGCATTTTCTCCGACATCACCGAGCAGAAAAAAGCGCAGGATCAGATCTGGCAGCAGGCCAACTACGATGCCCTCACCGAACTGCCGAACCGGCGCATGTTCCGGGATCGCCTGCAGCAGGAAATCCGGCGAGCGCACCGCAACGCCAGCATGCTGGCCATTCTGTTCATTGACCTTGATCACTTCAAGGACGTCAATGATTCGTTCGGCCACGACCAGGGCGACCTGTTGTTGGTTGAAGCCGCCCGGCGCATTCAGGCCTGCGTGCGCGAATCCGACATTGTCGCGCGCATGGGCGGCGACGAATTCATCGTTGTCCTGCCCGACCTGACGGAAATCAGCCAGGTCACCCGCGTGGCCCAGAACCTGCTGAACACCCTGGGCCAGACTTTCCAGTTACCCAGAGGGAATGCCCATGTTTCGGGCAGCATCGGCATCACGATCTATCCCCATGATGCCGAAGACGAAATCACCCTGATCCAGAATGCCGATCAGGCCATGTATGCCTCCAAAACCCAGGGGCGCAACAATTTCAGCTTCTTCACGCAGACGATGCAGTCACAGGCGCAACAACGCATGCACTTGGCCACCGAACTGCGTCAGGCATTGGCAGACAATCAACTGTCGCTACACATCCAGCCGATCACCCGACCGGGACAAGCGCGACCGCTCAAAGCCGAGGCCCTGCTGCGCTGGCATCACCCGGAACTCGGTAACGTCCCGCCCGCGAGATTCATTCCCATTGCCGAGGAGACCGGGCTGATCATCGAGATCGGTGACTGGGTATTCAGACAGGCCGCCGATTTCCTCCGGCGCTGGCAGGAACAGCATCGGCGCTACGCCCCGTCGTCCGAGCAACTGCCACAGATCGGCATCAACCTGTCACCACAGCAACTGCTCGGCAGTAGCGACATGCAGGCCTGGGTCAGATATCTGGAAGCCATCGACCTGCCTCCCGACAGCATCGTCATCGAGATCACCGAAAGCCTGCTGCTTGAACGCAACCCCTGTGTGCTGGAAAAGCTCGCGCAATTACGTAACGGAGGCATGAAACTGGCGCTTGATGACTTCGGCACGGGCTACTCGTCGATAGCCTACCTCAAGAAATTCGAGGTCGACTTCCTGAAAATCGACCGCTCCTTCATCCTCGACATGGAAAACAACACCAACGACCAGGCCATCGTCGAGGCCGTCATCCTGATGGCGCACAAACTGGGCATCAGCGTCATCGGCGAAGGCGTGGAAAACGAAGGGCAACAGCAAATCCTGCTCGACTCCCGCTGCGACTTCCAGCAAGGCTACCTGTTCAGCCACCCGCTGCCCGAAGCGGAGTTTCTGGAGCGCTTTGCCAGCGCGTAAAATATCGTGAAAGGTGAAACGTGAAATGTGGAAAACCATGCCGGTAGCGATCGTTTCGGGATTGGTTTTCCCTTTATAAAACGCAAAGCGCCTGATTTCTCACATTTCACCTTTCACAGCGTCTGCCACCCCGGAAATTTCATCCTCCGGGGTGGCCTGCGCCATGAAAGTCAGCCTGACGCCTCCGTGGTGGATTACAGCTTCGGCGCAGACTTCATCACCTGGTCAAGCTGTTCCTTCCAGCGCTTAACCTGCATCACCGTACCGTGACCGCCGGTCGTATCGCTTCCGGGGATGACGATTTCGCTGCCATTCTTGATGCGCTTCATCTCGCGCTCCATCAAGCCGAGCGAACGCGGATTTCTTTCGTCGTCCGCCGAGTTGATGACCAGCACCTGGGCCGTGATCTTTTCCAGATTCGGCGCGGCGTTGTAGTCGCGTGAGGAATCCCACTGGTAGATGTAGTCGTTGGCGTCGGCGTTGAACGGCGCGGCGAGACGCTTGGCCAGATACTCGTCAGCTTTCACGCGGGTCGGCCCGGCCTTGTAGAGCGCCTGATCGCCGCCGTTGGTGCCCACCGCGAAGAACAGATAGGTGAGTTGGAAATTGCGCGGCTGCTTGCTGTAATTGCCGTCCATCCATTCAGGATCGCTCTTGATGGAATCGATCAGGAGGCGGCGCATCATCCAGTTGCGGCCGGACATTTCGGTCGGGAACGAGGCCATCGGCACGGCAATGTCCATCATGCCGGGATATTTCGTCGCCCACAGCCAGGTGTGCATGCCGCCCATCGAGTTGCCCAGCACCAGGCGCAGATGCTTGATGCCCAGATGCTCGGTCACCAGACGATACTGGGCTTCAACCATGTCGTCGTAGTTGTAACGCGGGAACTTCATGCGCAGGCCGTCCGAAGGCTTGCTGGTTTTGCCGGTGCCGATCGCGTCGGGCAGGATGATGAAGTATTTGCTGGCGTCGAGCGGCTGCCCGGCGCCGAACATTTCACCGGCAAAACCCGGCGTCAGCATGCTACGTGCCGAACCGCTCGTGCCATGCAGCACCAGCACCGGCTCACCCGTCGGCTCGCCCACCGTGGTGTAGCTCACCCGCAGCTCCGGGAGCACTTCCCCGGACTGGAAGCGAAAATCACGCGCCACCCAGACCGACTCCTTGGGAGCCGGGTAGTCAGCCGCCATGGCCATCAGGGAACTCGTCATCATTACCAGTCCTGTCAGCAGTGTTTTGGAAATATTGGAAAATTGCATCACAGCCTCCTGAATTGTAAGTGGTGCCAAAAGGGTGCCAGTCATTCAGTACCCATGCTCACGGCAATTGCCACTTCGACGGGTTAAACCCCGTCTGTTTTTCGTCAACATCCGGCGAAGCCGCAAACCTCAACCAAACACAAGACACTGAACACTAAACACGGTTTTCCCCGCTTCTTGCAACAAAAGGTGAAGGCAGGAAAGGTGCAGTTGCACACCCTTCCTCCTTCGACCCCCCTCCCCGACCCTTGTTATGACTTCGCCAGATCGTCGTTGATGAAGTTGCGGATGATCGTTTCGAAATCGGCATCGCCCTTGAAGCCGAGGGCTGTGGCGCGATCCGTATCCCATGCGGCCGGCCAGCTGCCGACAATGCGTTGCACGGTTTCATCGGCTTCCCAACGAATCCGGGCAACGGCTTCCGGCCCGGCGACCTTGCCCAGCGCTTCGATCATTTCGCCGACCGAAACACTGACGCCGGGAAGATTCATCATGCGGTTCTGCGCGAAGCCCTCGCTCGGCGCATCGTGCGCATGAATCAGGCTTTCCACCGCCTGACGCGGCGACAGCAGCCACAGGCGGGTATCCGGGTGTGCCGGACAGACCGCTTCTTCCTTCTGCAGCGGCTCGCGGATGATGCCGCTGGCGAACGAGGAAGCCGCCTTGTTCGGCTTGCCGGGACGCACCGAAATGGTCGGCAGACGCAGGCCACGCCCGTCGATGAAACCCCGACGGCTGAAATCGGAAAGCATCAGTTCGCCGACTGCCTTTTCCATCCCGTAGGACGATTTCGGATTCAGCGCCGTATCGTCCTGGACGATGGCTGGCAAGGTGCCGCCATAGACCGCCACCGAGCTGGTGAACAGCAGTTTCGGGCAATGGCCCAAGGCGCGGCAGGTTTCGAGCAGGAGGCGGAAGGCATCGATGTTGATGCGCATCCCCAGGTCGAAGTCGGCTTCGGCCTGACTGCTGACCACAGCGGCCAGATGGAAGATCGAGCTTGTTTTCACATCGACAATCTGCTTGATCATCGCCGGGTCGGAAATGTTGCCGGTGACGACTTTCACTCGGGGATCGTCAAAGCCTTCCGCAGCCACCATGTCGAACAGCAGCAGCTCGTCGATTTTCTCCTCAACGCCTTGGGCATTCTTCAATACACCACGTTGCAGCAACTGTTTTGCCAGACGTTTTCCCAGAAAACCGGCACCGCCTGTAATCAATACGTTCATGCCATCTCCTTCAGCCAGTTAAGTCCATCTTCGGTTTTCCCACGTGGGCGATACTCGCAACCGACATAACCCGCATAACCCATCTCGTCGAGCAGGCGGAAAATATGGCGGTAATTGACTTCGCCTTCGTCAGGTTCGTGGCGCGACGGCACAGCGGCGATCTGGATGTGGCCGATGCCGTCAAAGTATTTCTTGAAGGTCGTGGAAAGATCGCCTTCCATGATCTGGCTGTGATAAAAGTCCATCTGCACCTTGAGATTGGGCGCACCCACTTCAGCACAGATAGCATGACCTTCGGCCTGGTAGTTGATGAAATAGCCGGGCATGTCGCGGGTATTGATCGGCTCGATCACCAGCGTCAGGCCATGTTTGGCCAGCTTTTCCGCTGCCAGTTTGAGGTTGGCGATATAGATCGCACGATATTTGGCCCGATCAGCACCTTCCGGGAACATGCCAGCCATGGCGTGGACCGTCGGCGTCCCCATCGCCAGCGCGTATTCAATGGCCTTGTCGACCCCGGCGGCAAATTCCGCCTCACGCCCCGGCAGCGAAGCGATACCGCGCTCACCAGCGGCCCAGTTACCGGGTGGCATGTTAAACAGGGCATTCTTGAGATTGTTCTCCTTCAGCCATTGGGCGACATCGGCCGCCGGATAATCGTAGGGGAAGAGGAATTCAACCGCCGTGAAACCGGCCTTGGCCGCCGCAGCAAAACGCTCCGGAAACGGCACTTCGTTGAACATCATCGTGAGATTGGCAGCAAATTTTGGCATGGCATTCCTTTCAGAAGTCGAGTTTGAAAGCGGTTTTAAGCTCATCGACCTGCGCGTCATTCAGGCAGGAAGTGGGCGCATTGCGCAGAAGCAGGAAGATTTTTGACGTTTCTTCGAGCTCCTCGCTGGCATAAATGGCGCTTTCCAGATTCTTGGCCGAAACCACCGGGCCGTGATTGGACAGCAGCACCGCGCTGTATTTGCCGTTGAGCGCCCGTACCGCATCGCCCAGCGCCTTGTCGCCGGGGCGATAGTAGCGGATGAGCGCCAGCCGTCCGATCTTCATGACAAAGTACGGCGTCAGCGGTGGCAGGCAATTGGCCGGATCCAGCCCGGAAAGACAGGAAACCGCCGCCGTATAGGTCGAGTGGGTATGCACCACGGCCCCGGCCTGCGGACGGGTTTCGTAAATCGCGCTGTGCAGGAAGGCTTCCTTCGACGGCGGATCACCGGCCAGGTGTTCGCCGCTCCACGACAGCTTGGAAATTTTTGCCGGGTCGAGCGTCCCCAGGCAGGAATTGGTCGGCGTCATCAGCCAGCCGTCCTCAAGCCGGACACTGACATTGCCGCTGCTCCCGGTAGCCAGTCCGCGCTCGTAAAGCGTTTTCGAGAGCGTGGCGAGGCTTTCGCGCTGGCGGTTTTCTTCGGTGTGAATGATTGCGGTCATCGTGAAAAATCTCCGTATCAGGAACAAAATGAAATGTGGAAATCAGGGGCCGCGTCAGGGGTTACAGGGTGGATAAGCGTAGCGCCATCCACCCATCCATTCCACAGGACGCCCGACGAAGCCGTGATCGGTTTTCCACATTTCATGTTTCACCTTTCACGTTTCACAGAAGTCAGAGCTTATTCCACGCCTTGAGGAAGAAGTCCGGTGTGCCGAAGTTGCCGGATTTCAGCGCCAGTGCAATCGGTTTGTCTGCCGTATTGGCCGTGATGCCGGTTGTCCAGGGTACACCGGGGTCAATCTCCGGGCCGATACGCAGGCCGGTGACACCCAAGGCCTTGACCACGGCACCGGAGGTTTCACCCCCCGCGACGATCAGTTGCCCCACGCCCATCGCCACCAAGCCTTGGGCGATTGCTGCCAGACAGTCTTCGACCAGGCTGCCCGCCTTGTCGGCACCCAGTTGTGATTGCACGGCCTTGACCGCTTCCGGCGTGGCCGTGGCGTAAAACAGCACGGGTTCGTTGACCACCTTGTCCTTGGCCCAAGCCAGCGCGGCTGCGGCAACATCCTTGCCCTGCGCCAGATCAAAGGGATCGATGTTGAAGGCCGGGTGTTTTTCGCGCATCGCGGCAACCTGCCCTTGCGTGGCAATCGAGCAGCTACCGGAAATCACGGCGCGCAGGCCACCGGTCGGCGGCAGGGCATCAGCCACCTGGCTATCGGCCAGCAGCCCCGCCTTGCGGAAATTCTGCGGCAGGCCCAGGGCGATGCCCGACCCGGCGGTGACCAGCGGCATCCCGTCCAGCGCCTGGCCAATGACCATCAGATCATCGTTCGTCACAGCGTCAACGATGGCGAAGTTGCAGTCTTCGGCTTGCAGTTTGGCAAAGCGATCCTTGATGGCTTGCGCCCCCTGGGCAATCACGTTGAAATCGACCAG
>RRZT010079132.1_pt1 | contig 13311 bp, 15 predicted proteins | sample 2165551 | NCBI WGS metagenome assembly RRZT01 (sample SAMN10456910, study PRJNA506462) | wastewater metagenome | biome: wastewater; feature: sludge; material: wastewater sludge; isolation source: wastewater sludge with Escherichia coli K12::gfp cells carrying plasmid... | place: USA: Moscow, Idaho... | reverse complement strand
TTTCCAGAGGACTCAGTTATGAGTTTAAATAATGGCTTTATAACTAAACAAGAATTAATTATATTGGTATTGGACATTTATGATAGTCTAAACCATGCAGACCGAAATGCGTATAACATTGGCATGGAAGTTGGTAAGATAAAAGGAAAAGAATTTAGGCGGATTGTTCAAGGAGCTAGAATTTTAATAAGCTCTTACATATCCGATCTATTAGTTGAAATACTAAACCCTTTAATTTTAGAAGATAGTAAGTTTTATCCAGAGTTAAGGAAACGACATTTGGGTGACTTTTTATCTGGAATAGTAAAAGCAACACAATAAAATACAAAGAGCCTTAGGGCTCTTTCATTTATGCAAATAATTTCAAACACACATTATTTAAAGGAGTTAAACCACCCTAAACAAATAGGAATTATCAATGTTACAATTCTTAGTAAACTTTAAAGATGACCTTCCATTAGCAAATGAGGTTCTTGGCAATATTTCTAATTGCTCAAAAGAGTTTGATTCTAGCTTATATAAATTGATTCTTAGTAAGCATGATGGGCTTTGGATGTTACAGGTTAATGCTGATTACATTGATCGTAATGATAAAGAAGTCAAAGAAATCTTTGATGGAAATAAAGTTAATATTCTTTCTAAACTATTTTCGGTTGATTTTAGTTACAAGGAAACTACTAAAACTAAGATTACTAGCAAAGGAGTTACTCCTGCAGTTGAATATTCTTTAGTAGTACCAAAAGGTTTAGAAAACTTTATTGATAGTGTGCAGTTCATTATTGAAGAACGCCACAATGATTTTCCTTACGTTAAAGAGGAAACTTTAAGTAACATTAAACCAAACGACACATGGCTTAGCTTCCTTAAACGTTTATCAATCCAAACTCAGCAAAGCGTCTTTATTGCAATGATTTGTGACATGACTGCGTATGATTCCGTCATGTTTGCTTCTCTTCAAACAGGGGCTTATGATGAATTCATTTTCACTGAAATGGTTCGTGATGAGCATGTAGATTTCTTTAAGTACATGATGAGTAAAACATCTTTAGTCGATAAGGAAAAAGTCTATGAAACCATTATCAATAATGCTAAACGTGTAGAAGCATTAAACAAAATTCTTATCGACTCTTTAGTATCAAATTAATTATCAAGGAAACAACGCAATGAAAAAATTAGTTATCTACCATGCTTTTTGTACAGACGGCACAGCGGCAGCAGTAGCACATCGTATCGGTTATGAACGCAAACACCCAGGTAAAGATGCTCTAGATGAGTACACATACGTTCCAATGGCGCATGGTCTCTTAAACAACGAGGCCGCATTTAAAGAGGTTATCAAAGGTTTCTGGGATGTTACATTCCTAGACTTTGCTCCAACAGCCCCTTTACTTACAATGATGTTAGATTGCAATATTGAAGTAACAATTGTTGACCACCATCAAACATTTATTGATATGGTCAAAGAATTCAAACATCCAAATATGGATAAGCTTTATGTTGTCGCATCAACTGATAACAAATTATCAGGGGCTACCCTTACTTGGCTAATCGGGATTGTTGGGGTTACTCCAGATCGTTCGGGTGTTTTACGAGAAGTGGAAATCCATGGACATAAGTTTTTACTCAATGGTTCATTTGGGTTTATTAAAGAAGAAACTATTCTTCATAAAGACCCTCTGTATAACTTAATTGGAATTCGAGACACTTGGGATGAAAGCAACCCTAAGATGAAAGCTAAGGCGGATGCTTTACACTCCTACTTTGATTTCTACAATGTTCGAGGTTTTGATGATTTTTATAAATTCGTTAAGGATGAAACATTTGTCTTCAATAGCGCTTCCATTATCGAAGCGGGTAGTATGGTATTGGAGTTTAATAAACGTATTTGTAAAGATGCTTTAAAGAATGCGTATACTAAAACCATTGAAACATCTCAGGGTCCAATTAAGTTAGCCATTGGTATTGCTCCAGATGGTCAAGGTTCTCAATACGGTCAAACTTGGGGAGATATGAATCCCGGACAGAAAGCAATTTCAGTCGCGGTGTTTGTTAATTTCCTAAAACAAACAGTTACGTTAGGAATGCGTTCTCGAAACATTGATGCTCTACCACTAGCATCAAGCTTTCATAATGGTGGTGGTCATCCGATGGCATGTGGTTGCAGTCTTACTAATGTATCTATTCCTTACGAACACAGTACCCCGGTTGTTGCTGATTTTATTGATTGGATCATTCATGAGATTGGGGAACGTGTTGAGACCATCTATAATGTTGAAGTGGAAGCATAATGGGTTCTGGTACTTATCCTCGCTTGATTAAACTACACAACCTTCTTATAGATATTTATGAGATCGCTGCCATGGACATTGTACAAGATCGTCAGACCGATCGATGTGCTGTACGTATTGTTCTCAAGGGAGGAGCTGATTTATATTCCCATCCAATGACTCATGAGCAATGTCAATTTAGTCAAGACCAGATCCATAAACTGCTCACACACCCATCGCATCGCGACTCTAGAACAGCACAAGATGTAGCCCCAACAGATTATGTTACTGGTGCGGTTTGATAGTAATTTAGTAACCAAACTTAAAGGAGCTTCGGCTCCTTTATTTTTTTTCTATTCCAAATCATTTCAGATACATATTACTTACATGATATACCTAATGTATATTAAACAATCTTTATTATCATCGGAGACAAATCATGGACAAAGAAATGAAAGAAATGTTAGAAAGAGTAGGTAAAAAATTTCTTGACAGTTTTGATACTAGCAGAGATGGCAACATCGCCAAGGTGGAGTTGGCCAATTACCAACTTTATTTAGTGGCAGGTGAAGAAAGAACTCCTATAAAAGTAGTTTGGTTGTTTAGTCACATCTATGAATTTGAAATAGACCTATCTAATCTATCAGTAAACACGGATAGTATTTTTAAAGCACTCTTCGAGATTTTTAAAGTAGATCATGAAGATATGATGATTGTAAACCATCGTCATATACTAGATGAAATATTTACTTTCAGTATTGAAAACAAAGATGGTAGAAGAAATCGAAAATTCACAAAAGAGATCAGAAAATACATGGGGCAGCGTAGTCGTAAATATACTATAGACACCACGCGGCTGATCATTGAAAAAGCAATCACTACCGAAGCGATTGAGAATGGATTCGTTTTTAAGATGAAAGACAATACTGAAATTACGCTAATGGTACCAGAGGTATTTAAAACCACAGAGTCTATCCTAGAGCATATTCAAGACTTTGAAGCTGACTTTACTGGTTTTGAACTCAGCGTTCGACGGTTTAGTATTTTTGGGTCAGACATGAAATCTAGAACGATTCTGAGTCTTCGTCCAGATAATTGGTGACCAAACATCATTTAATAACGTTAAAGGAGCTTCGGCTCCTTTATTTTTTTTTTGTTGAAAATTCTATGAGCCTAATGTGAGTAAATAAAATGCCACAATTTTTATTAGAAATTCCAAACTGTGAAGAAACAATATCAAGTCCTTTAGTTATATCTGTTTTAAACAGAATCATTAGGACTTATAAATGGTATAAAGGTTTTGATTTTCAATTCCTTAACCTAGGAGAGTCTATCTTAGTTAAAGGTAGTGAAATTGATGTATTAAGTCAAGATCGTTCTCAACAACGTTTAGCAACAGATACAACTGTGTTTGTTGAAACTTCTGAAAGATATAACGAGGAGATGAGTAGAGCAAGCGCTATTGGTGAAGGAACACAAAAAAATATTTTTGTTTGCCCTAAAACTAAAATCACAATGCAACCAGGTTATCAGCACATGATTGTTGATATAAGTATGCGTTTTAGATTTACAACCAGACACGCTGCCGAAAATTTTAGAAAGCGAGTTAGATTGGCTTCTACCAAATCAGTAGATGGAATGCGCTTAGAAGTAAAGTATAACTATACCGTACCTTATCAGTATCTTTATATTTTAAAACATGCACATGACCTTATGGAAAATAAACATGGTTATGGTGTTAGTTTTGGTGACTGGTTAAAAGAAAGTTTTACTAAAAACCTTACAACCTTATCCAATCAATCCGGTGGTAAAAGCGTTCTTGCCATTGCTGAGATAAACCAAGGGGTTTTGGTTCTTGTACAATCTCCTGATGAAACCCCGCAAAAAGATAAAGATGGTGACGGAGATGCCTATACTGTCACAATGGAATTTGAGGTCATGTATGATCGTCCTGATGTGATGCGTATTAAATTACCCCACATTATCCATAACCAATCTATTGATTTTAAATTACTCAATCGTTTTAAACCACAGACTCAAGATGTTAGTACAGCTAGAACACACATAGCTTTACTTGATTCGCTTAAGACTGGGGCAATACCAATTGGTAAAAATATGATTTCAGGAGCTTCTTCACCTGTGTTTGATGATTGGTTAACTCCATTTTTCGTAAAGGAGTATCCTGATCTATTGAGATCTCTTTTGTTGGTAGGGGAAGAAGACCGTGGGGATGTAATGAACCTAAGGGAAATGACCGATTGGGAATTTACTGAAGATACACTTAAATGGTTAATTGCAACTAATAAAACTATTGGTAAAAAGAATTTTAATATTCTTTGGTTTAGGTTGTGGAGCTTTGATAAGTGTGAAAGTTTTGAAATTCTTGAAATGGATAAAGATTTAAACCTTAGAAGTAAAGAACCTTTAGACCCAAGAAAGAATTACCATTTAACTATTGGTATCAACATTGACCCAAGTGTTTTAGATAAAAGTGTTTGGGATGAATTAAAGAAACACCCGGGCTTCTTACGTGAATGGCTTGGAACAATTGCCCCAGATATTATACCAGACGTAGATCAATGGTTTAGAGACTATTATGATAAGTTTAAAGATACCTCTGATAAATCATGGCATGAAGAAAGCGATAATCAATGGGGTGGTACTTGGGATGATATGCCTGACTGGATTAAAGATAAGATAAGACAAACTCTTGAGGATTGGGCTTCAAGGGGTATTGAAAGATTTAAAATGAGAACTGTGATGCTGTATGGCGTTATGGTAAAAAAAGAAGGAGTTGATTACAATGCCTAGTTATGCTTATCCAAGTGCTCCAGTAGAGCAGGTAAAGAAAACAGTTACAGTTACAGATAAGGAATATCAACATAGCATTGTTGATACAAAGCTACAACCTTTAAATTCCCTCATAACACATATTGAGGGAGCTAGTCGAGTAGTAGATTACTACTCACAGGTTTTATCTGGAAATGATGAGCCTCAAAAATACTCTCCAGATTTAGCACCACATCTTCAACAATATCGAGAAATCTTTGATTTAGAAATAAAGCAAACTGATTTTAGTTTTGATTTTGATGAAACTAATCAAGAAGCAACTGCTTCCGGCACAGCCACAATCTACCCTCCATTAATACCAAACTTTGGAGATGTGTTCATTGCGGACATTGGTAATGGTACCGTTGGTCTGATGGCTGTACATGGATTAGCTAAGAAATCTATTTTTAAGCAAGCTTGTTATGAAATTCAGTTTAGTTTAATTCGCATTTTAACTGACAAGAATGAGATTGATGTTCTAAAGCAACGTGTGGTAGAAACTTATTACTTTGTTAAGGATTTTATTCTATATGGACAAAATCCTTTATTAGTAGAAAGTGAATACTTATTACTTCAAGACTCTACTAGAATTCTACATGAATCAGTTGATGATTATCTAACTGAATTTTATTCAAGAGAACTTTCTTGTTTAACAGTTCCGGGGCAGGGTCGTCCAACCTATGATCCTTTTGCTGTTAAAGCTTTTATGGAATGCGTTGAAACAAACAATCATCCAAAAGCTAAAACCATTAAAGTTAGAAATACTGATGAATTAAAAGAGTATTGGGATAACTCTATTTGGAATGCCATCATCAATCCTTCTAAAAACCAATACCGTTCTTTATGGTCAAGAGCTCGTCCTGTCCCAATCTCTTCATTTAACATTCATCCAAGAATGAATTCTATTCGTTTCTCTGGCTATGACATGTGTATCAAACCTTTGGATAAACTTGAAAATGTAGACACCTATTACAAGTTAAATGAAAAAGGGGATCAGGGTTTCTATGGCTGGTTTATTAACAAAGTAAACCCAATTACAGCCTCTGGACAAAGTCACAGTATGCAAGTTTCCGTTAATGGAGCTTGTTGGTGTAAGGTACAGAATTACTACCATTCACACCATAGCACCTTGCATCCATGGGACCCACAAAACCATCTTGCGCACTTAGAGCAGTATAACCACCCATGTCATGATCCAGATTGCCCGTGTGTTTGTCATCAGCCTAAAGATGAAAATAACGATGCAACTAAAGAGAATAGCTATATCTTTGATCCTAGTTTCTGGGATGACAGATTGACTTCTCAAGATGGTTTTGAGCAATTGGTTAAACGGCATCTAGGAATGAAAAAGATTGATCCGGCTATTGTGATTAGTTTATTGTTAACTCGCAGAGATTGGTCTCCAGTTGATCGTTACTACAAAATGTTAGTACTTATCATTATCTTAATTTCAGCAGTAAGGAGTATGTAATGGATTTACCAAGCATTCCCGATAAGGGGGAGGCTACTCACCGCCTCTTTAGAAAACTTTATCGAGTTAAAGCTCCAAGGGCTTTAACTTTATCTGAAACCGATATTGAGTTATATGGTCAACGAGTCACTGGTATTAAAGCTCTTGATAAATATCTAGCCAATGAGTGGATAGCTGGTCGTGTGACTGTTATTACCATGGCTAAGATTGTACAAGAAGGTGGAGGTATTCAGTTTTTAAACAAACCAGATACCAAACAAATCTATTATGATATCACCCAGCATTTTATTAACTGGGAACATATTCTAGATTATGACTTAAACGCGACCCCTCCTCCAATGGAAGATATTGCTTGCCTAAAGAACTTCCGAGATGCTTTAGAAGTCTTTGCGGGTTACTTCGATCGAGAGAATCCAGAAGCCAATGAACTCGGAGACTTTAGTATTCTTAGTGGTAGAACGTTGCGTCGTAAATTTAGACCACAGCGTGTCAGTATTGGTGGGTTGAAAAATGAAAGAGCAAACAATGATGTTGTTGTAGAACACATTCGCTCTTATGAGGACTTGCAGCAGATTGATCGAGGAAGATAATAATGCTGGATAATAACCCATTTGCCCACGAGGTGACTGAGGTTTCTAGAAAGGGTAAGGCTAACACTGCTTCCTATATTGAAGCAGTTCTTACCACTAGCAAGGGAACCATTAAAGTACTTAATGTCACGGGAATGAATCGCTATAGGGATTACCTAGAAGATTTTACACAGAAATTAATTATTACCATAAACACAAACTTGGGTGATTATGAGAAACTGTTGCTCTCTGATACTTCAGCTATTAAAATGACGGTAACAGTTTATGAGATTGGTTTTAATAGTGCTTTTAGCATGAGTGCTTTAGCTAATCCTAAACAGTTTACTTATAAAGCAAAATTACTAGAAGTTGACTCGTCACAAATTTCTCAAAACAACCCAATGAGTAACAATCCACAAATTGGTAATTTGACTTTTAAGGAGTTTGGTCTACAGCTTCTGGAACCATGTTTTGAATCAGTTAGTATTAGGACTGTTGGTGGGGTATTTAGAACTACCAATGGTGTTGATTTGATAAAGACCTTACTGACAAACTTTTCAACAGATGATGAAGTGGATGCTATCACTAATGTTAAGGGAGTGGATGTTGTATCAGGCTATAACGAAGAGCCGGTAGAGCAGATTTTAATTCCACATATGACTCCTTTGACTAAGGCTATAAGTCTAATCAATGATAACTGTAAAGGTATTTATCCAACCGGCTTTAGTTTCTTTTTGCAAAATAATCTATGGTACATCTTTCCACCATATGACTTAGATAGGTTTAATAAAACAAATCGAACTATTACTGTGGTTAACTTACCCAAAGATAGACTACCGGGAATTGAAAAGACTTTCTTTAATAGCGCAACTAAGCTTATTGTTTTATCAACTAGAGATTCGGTGGTAGTTGATAATCGAGAGGCTAAGGTTTTTAATGAAGGTTCTTCAATTCGATTTGTGGATGGGGATAAGTTATTTGATGGGATGGGAACAGTAGCTGATAACAAGTTTCTAATTAACGCTGGTAATAACGTTAATGAATTAGCCTTAGAAGCCCGTGCTGACAGCATGAACGTTCTTCGCCCTACTCAAACTCGTTCTACTTCTAACAAGAATAAGGAGCTCTCTAAACTTGCAAAGTCTAGAGGTTTCTACATGCAATTGGTTTGGGAGAATTCTGATGATAGTCTATTACACCCCGGAATGCCTGCAAAGATATTATTCTTAAAGGACAATAAACCTGCGTCTGCAACTGGGGTGTTGATTGAATCAGAAACAATCTGGAGCCCAATGGAAAAGAGTTTTAAACACGTTAAGTTACAACGAACCAGCGTGATTACTTTCTTTATTGGTAATGAAGAATACTTGGAGACCAATTAATGGTAATGATGGACACAGCTAATTTAGAATCCGCTAGTGAGAAAAGAACTGAGCGAATAAATTCAATTACTTCTTTAGTTATTGTTGTTATCTTATCAATTTATAAGATGTTTAATAGTTGAATACGAAGGAGCCTAGGCTCCTTTATTTTTTATTTTACCAAATGATTTATTAATAAGACATCAACATAGGCATTAGATGTGTATCCAGATACCTCGCACAATGGTAGAGCGGTTAATTTTTGTTATAGCGTAAGGAAGTAGAAATGTCAAAAGGTTTATTTATTGTTGTTGAAGGCGCAGACTTTGCAGGTAAAACAACTTTTGTTAAGCAACTTAAAAAAGTTCTTGGTATGCAAGATTTTTCTTCAGTGTTGTTTCGTAGTCCTGGTGGCTTAGATGGCGGGGAAGCTATTCGAGAACTATTGGTCAATACAGTTTTGTCGGAAGAAGTTCGAACATTAATCTTTTCCGCCAATCGAGTTGACTCCACACAGAAAATTATTAATCCTTTAATTAAAAAAGGCATTAATGTAATTGGCACACGCTGGCGTTGGAGCTCTAACGTTTATCAAGATAATCAGAAAGTAGCTGATTATGTGGATGAGGCAATGGGTGTAGCAATCCCAGATATTTATATTCTACTTGAATGTTCTGAAGAAGCTTTTGATAAATCTCTTAAAGCTCGCAATGAAAAAATGTTAGATGAGGATTATCAAATTGATCTAATGGATCAGGAGTACACTCAAAATTATGCTTCAGTTAAAGAACGTTTTAATGATGAGTATGAAGCTTATGCCGGAACTAAATTTAAGTTTGTCTACAACCAAGGTAAACCAAAACTTCCAACAGATGAAGAGTTTATTGAATTAGTTAAGCCCTTCTTGAGCGAAATTGGTTACTTTGAAGAAAAGCCTTCTCTTCCACGCGGCCTAGTTCATGATGCTGTTTATATTGATGACGCTGGATTTGAACCTGTTGATGAATCCTTATTACCAAAACCTCGAGTTTAAATATGTTGACATATAACGATGAAATATTAATCACTAAGCACGTAGATGGTAAATTACACGTTGGGTTATTAGAAACCACTCATATTTTAAAATCACAATCTGATGAACATGTTGTTAAAGGACATCGTATTCTAGATGTTAATATCACCAAACTTAACTATAATGATGTTGAAAACATTAGAACAGCCTATGGTATGATGTTTAATCATGATATCTATCCTTTAAGTGACGTATTAACAGATTTAGACAAGGTGGTGAATGGTCAACTTATTCTTAGCATGACAGAAACGCCAAACGGTGGTGTTACTTTAAACATTGCAAATGGTGATGTATTTTCATACTTTCAAGCTAATGATTGCAATGTACTTCCTAATCTACTTGCGTCAAGAACTAATTATAATCAAAGATTAGCACGATAAATAAATAGAACCCCCTAGGGGGTTCTATTTTTATGAAACTAGGAGGTAATCATGCTCCCAATCCCAAGAGTTAGATTAAAGAACGTCCCCTATAAAAACCAATCTTTGCAGGATATTTTGCCAACTTGCGCTATTGGGGCTGAGGTTGTTCAGCTTCAAAGAATGCGATCTGGTAAACATAACACTAGGTTAGTTATTATTGTGGATAAAGGAAAATTCTTTCCAGGTATTAAACGTTTTGATAGACGAGTGCAATTTTATGATAGGCTAAAACTTGAAAGCATCTTACCACCTGACTATGAGTTAAAATCAACTATTGAAGAGACTATACATGATTTAAATGTATACCATCGACATGATTTTAATCTTGATGATCTTGAGATCATTAATGGTAAGTTAGAAGCTAAGAAAACATCATTAGGTTATTATAGTAATCGTTATAATGATGATGAAGGTATTTTTTGGGATGAGTCTGCTGATACTCAAATGTGGTCCCCATACACATCAGACTTTATGTGGTCTTTAAGCGGACAGTTCCCAGAGAATGAGGAGATGGTTGGTGATAACGTCACCGAACGTCAATTCAAACAAGGTCTTGTTGATATAATGAACTCTGTTAGAAATAAAGTAGATAGCAATCTATTAGGCTCTCCAAATGGAATCGCTACTTTAGATGAGACCGGGCAAATTAATATTGACCAAGTACCAATAAGTATTTATTTTAATGAACCAAACTGGTAGGTGACAAATGGCTATTTTAACAATCTGTAAAGAAACTGCTTTACCCGGAGTACTCCAAGCCAACGCAATGTATTTGATTGCTCCTCCATCAAAACCGGATTACGTTGAAGTCTACATTACCGACAAAAATGGTACTGTAGCTAAACGCATTCCTACTACCGATGATATTCAATCACTTATTAATGCCGCAATAGGTACAATTAATCCCGGCTCTAAATTAGAAATTGTTGCTAACATTACAGCTCGAGATCTCCTTGCCCCTACTGAAAATATTACAGTACTTGTATTAGATGCAACTGATGATCCTAATGTTGAGGCAGGTGCCGCTACTTACGTTTACGAACCTAGCACAACCACTTGGCACAAAATTTCAGAAGCTGAGTCAATGGACTTAGTTTTAGATTGGGCTAATATAACAAACAAACCGAACTCTTCCGTTGCTGATATTGACGATGCAGTTTCTAAGCGACATTCTCACTCCAACTTAACTCAATTAAATAAGATTGATCAAGATGCCGAAGGTAACTTTACTTACGGTGGCGTGGCTCCTAAAGCTGCTTTAGAAACAAATAACTGGTAAGGGGTAGATTGTGCTTAGAATAGAAAAGGTAGTATCAACTCTACCAGATCCTATTTCTGCAAGTACACTATATTTCGTTCGTGCTGGTTTAGGTATTGATGTTTACGTTTCTGACTCTAGTGGGATTATTGCTCACAAGGTTAATGTTTCGGAAGATCAGGTTCTAGCCACAAAATTGGGTCAAATATATAACGGTGACGAAGACGTCACCGTTGATGACTCTATTTTGATGGCTATCTCTAAGCTAGATAATAAACTTAAAGCTTTAAACACGAATGTAAATAATAGACTTAATGAAGTAGAACAAGACGTAATAGAAGTAGCTAACATTGCTGGCTCATTCGATATTATCATTAAAGATAGTTTAAGACAATCTGTTGAGGTTACAAGCGGCGGAGAACAGACAGTTCTGTATACCGCTAAAGGCCAACCAACATACATGAACATTGTTAAAAAGTTTGAAATGTCAACCATTCATGCATCTATCACTGGAACCCATCCGGCATTTATTGTTAATGGTGTTGAGAAGCCAGAGATATTTGTTGGAACTTATCAAGGAGTGATAAAAAATGGAGAGCTATTAAGTTTACCTAATGAAGCTCCAGCTACTAATTTAGATTACGCTACTTTCTTAAATGCTGTTAGATCTAATGGCAATGGACATCATCTAATAACTAATGCAGAGTGGGCTGCTCTTGCACTGCGTTCTTATAAAGATGCTACCCAACCGTTGGGCAATAACTACTATGGTAGAAGTGCTGAATCTAATACCTTAGTCGGCCGTAGGGTGGATGAACTAACTCCTGGTATTGTAGCTTCTCCAGGAGTAGTTTTAACTGGCTCAGGTCCCATGAACTGGAGACAAAATGGTAAGATTAATGGTATAGCCGATATGTCTGGTAATATCTGGGAGTGGAATTCTGGGCTTAGGATTGTCAATGGCGAGATTCAGGTTATTCCTGATAACAATGCTAGTTCTTCAATCATAGATCTTGAAGCAAATTCTACCGAATGGAAAGCTATTAGCGGAGCCAATGGATCTTACTTAACACCGGATGGAAATGGAACCACTCCCAACTCTGTTAGAATAGCCTCCTCTGGTGCTGCTAACTATACTTTAACAATCGGTTCTCTTCAGGATTTTGGTACAATGACTCAACCGGTGAAGCCGGCTCTTCAGATTAGTAATGCGGCACTATCAAAACTAAGAGCACTATGTCTGTTTCTAGTTGGTACCTCAACTGCTTCTTTTAATAGTGATGGGGTTTTTATTAATCCAGCTATTGAGGGATTGTGTAGCAGAGGAGGTGCTTGGGCAGATGGTACTAAAGCAGGGATCTTTTCATTTTCACTATCAAATTTAAGAACCAGAGCTGAGCTAGATCTTGGTGCTAGACCTGCTTATATAAAACCATAGGTGTTAAATATGATTAAGTTAGTAGCAAGCGATGGTGGTAGCGAAACACACCATCTGACAGTTGATTGTAATGAGTTTATAATCGAGCCCTTAGAACATCCATTTATTGGTATTGAAGATGTAGTAGCCAACTATGATGGAAATAAGATTCAGTTGTTAAACTCTTTGCGTATTCTCTCACCTGATCATATCTGGGCCATTTGTCATGAAGATCCTCCAGTTAAATCGCTAACTCGTAGGCAATTTAGATTAGCTCTTGTGATGAATGGTTTTGATTTAACTACGATCACATCTTTAATTCAACAGATACCAGATGAAACATATCGCCAAATGGTAATTATTGAATGGGAGGATACTGTGGAGTTTGAGAGAGATAGTAAAACATTGATCATGATGGCTAAGCTAATGAATATTAGTAAAGAGCAAGTCAATGCAATCTGGCAACAAGCTTTAACATTATAAATAAGAGGCCCCTAGGGGCCTCTTATTTTATTAGCCTAAAGGATTATCATCCCCGCTGTCTGCGCCATCGCCAAATAGATCATCACCATCATCACCAGTGTCTTCGGCTGGAGGAGTGTCTCCATTACCGTCACCAGAAGACTCAGGCTCACTATCCACAGA
>RRZT011065520.1_pt1 | contig 13319 bp, 10 predicted proteins | sample 2165551 | NCBI WGS metagenome assembly RRZT01 (sample SAMN10456910, study PRJNA506462) | wastewater metagenome | biome: wastewater; feature: sludge; material: wastewater sludge; isolation source: wastewater sludge with Escherichia coli K12::gfp cells carrying plasmid... | place: USA: Moscow, Idaho... | reverse complement strand
TTCAAGTAGAAGAACTCGGTAAAGAAATGATACAAGATGAAGTTAGCAATAAAGCTATATCAGCAACTAAAATCCAACTTCTTTCAATAAGGGATAATAAATCTTTTCCATTCAAAGCAGAATCTGATGGAATTAAAAAAATAGTATCTATATTAAGTGCCCTTATTACAGTCTACAATACTCCGGGAACGTTTGTAATATTAGATGAATTAGATGCGGGAGTTTTTGAATATCTATTAGGTGAGTTAGTTTCTGTTATCTCGCAAGGAGCTAAAGGGCAGATACTTTTCGCTTCTCATAATTTGCGTGTTTTAGAAATGTTAAATCCTGAAAATCTGATCTTTACAACTATTAATCCAAAGCACAGATATGTAACCGTTAACGGCATAAGACCAAGCAATAATTTAAGAGATATGTATATACGGGCACTCGATTTAGGTAACGAAAGTGGTGATTCTTGGTATTCGGAAACAGATACTTCAGAAATTAGACGCGCATTTCGTAGTTGTTCACAGGAAAATATCACAATATGAGAAAAAAGGCACTCATATTAATCGTTGAGGGAGAAACAGATGAAGCAGTTTTCGAACCTATGTTAAAAAAGTTTTTATCCCCCGATCTAGTCAGAGTTCAGGTAACATATGGAGACGTTTTTACAAAAAAGGAAAATTATAAGAAATCACCTAAAACAATTGTTGGAGAGATTGTTTCAACATTCAAAAAACGATATGGATATAAACCAACAGATATAATTGGAATAATCCAGATTACAGACATAGATGGATCCTACTTAAGTGAGAATAATTTTAAAATTGATGCAGACAGCCCTGAATTTGTAAAGAATAAGTCAACTCATTTCTATGATATGGAAAGTAAAAATATTATTTGCCAGTCCGAAGTAAAAGAAGTGACCTTCTAAAAACTTGGTCGCTTAAACACAAACGAATGGAGCAATTAAAATCTATCACTAAAATTGCTGAATTTCCTTATCGCTTATACTATATGCATTTTGATCTTGACTGTGTTATCGGTGGAAAACCATGTTATACAAGTGCAGAGAAAAGAATTTGCACCAATAATTTTTGTCAAATGATTAACGGTGATTTAACGAAATTTATCAAGTTCTTTAATGATCCCAACTTAATCTCTGGCAAAAATTATGATGAAACTTGGTCAAATATTGCATCAGATTCTGATCAGTTCAGAATTCAAAGCAATATTAATCTTCTGTTTGAATTTTTAGAAGAAAAAGGATACAAAAATATTTAGGTCAATAATAATCCTCTTCAATGCAAACCGGCTGCGAAAACTGGTATTCTCAGCCGATTTGTATATTACATTCGCATTTTAATAAACCGAATTTAAGGATTAACACTACGGATAGAATAGAAACTCGATGTCCCAGTATTATTCAATAATATAGGCACTGACTATTTCTCCGTAATACGCGATATGATAATCCCTGTTCGAGCCGTGGAACGAGCTGTCCACATCCTGAGGGTAACTTGCTTTCGTTATCTCCGGTCCAATGGCTGCCGGATCCTGGCGCTGCTTGTAAATCACGCGGCACTCGAGAGTGAGCGGGAGCTCCGCGATCCCCGGAACAGAGGTCACCCTCGGCTGTTCGAGGGACAGTCCGAGCTCCGTGATCTTGTCGCAGTCACGTCCGGACTTCGTTCCGCACACGCCGAGAATCCTCTTGTCGACCTTGCCGTAGGGAACGCTGATCGTAAACTCGTCGCTGATATCGAGTTGCTCCTTCGTATATCTTCCCTCTCTGACAAAAGCTGTGAAAATCGGTCTGTTCCATTCGATACCGATCATCCCCCAGCCGATGGTCATGCTGTTTACGCCCTTCGCGGTCTTTGTCGTCAGCAGAACTCCGCCTCTGAGCTTGCTTAATATATCTCCTGCATAATCAAAAACATTGATTTCCTTTTTCATTGTGATCTCCCTGAATTTTCCAAATTCCTGTTTTTATTATCAATTTTACTTTTCCAACTTCATGATAAATCGAATCGCAGCATCAGGCAAACCCGAACGATAACTTTAACGGATACTTTGAAGAAATAAGGGAAAAATACGCAGAAAAGCGCCGCATTAACCAGTAATGCAGCGCCTTCGTACAGCTGAACGATTCACTATAAATTTTATGCGATGTCGTCGTAGGTGACGAGCTTTATGTCATTTCCGTCAAGCCAGGTTTTCACAGCCGGATCGCAGAGCATATCGGCTTCCTTTGTCCGGCTCAGCGTCATGCTGGAATGAGTCAGGATATACTGATCGAGCCAGCCCGGATGGCAGACCATCATCGGACATTCGTCGTCCCCATAGTCCCTGAGCGAAAGTCTTTTAAGCGTCTCGAAGGGATCATAGCCGGGATCTCCAGCTTCCATCGCGGAAATCATCTTCGTGGTCCGGAATGTGACCGGACCGTCCAGCGCGCAGGGCAGCAGCGGAAGATTATGCCGCTCCGCGACGATTTCCAGTCCCTTGAACAGATTGTCGCTCTTCACCGCATGGGCTTCGAAATAATGAGGCTCTTCGCCTGTAAGCTCCTTAAACCGCCGGTACTGAGCTTCGATTTCCAGGACCACTTCGTCGAGATTTACAAAGTCTTCCTCCGCGCTGCGGTACTCGCTGCTGGGCTTAAATTCTCCGCTTTCAGTCGTGATGGACGGAATAAGAGCAGGATCTGTTATCGGGCGGCCGACGCAGATGTTCGTATGGAGCCCCAGGCAGAGATCCTTTCGTTTCATAAGAGCAAGTCCACTCTTTACAGTGGGCATGTTGGTCATGACGCCGACAGAACGGATAAACCCGTCGTTGACTGTCTTCGCGATCCCGTAATTCACGGCTTCGCTATAGCCGAGATCGTCTGCTCGTACTAATAGTCGTTTCAATATTTCGGCTCCTTTACTCGGCATTTTTCGCCTGCCTGCGGCAGAGCACGTAGGTGACAACAGCCGCCACGACAATGGAAATGATGCCCGAAATCACGCCCTGGATAAAGTTGTTTGAAGAACCGCCTGCGTAGGCCGTCAGAGCGATAAAGTTTGCGACCGGAACCATGTTGTAGGCATTGACGCCCATCAGCGCAGCGTAGAGACCGCCTGCGGCGCCGCCCGCCATCATCCCGATGAGCGGAGTACCGTTGGCGACCCCGGTTCCGTACAGACCGGGCTCGGTTACGCCGCCGATAAACGCCGCGATCGTATTGGTTAAAGCAAGAGACTTCTGTTCCTTATTCTTAGTTGCCAGCCAGAAGCCGAGACACATGCCGGTGACCGCCATTGAAGCGGAGACAGCGCCCAGCGTAATGATCGGATCGTAGCCTCTTTCCGCGAATACAAGAATCATCTGGGAGATCATGACCTGATGCATCCCTGTCATGACGAGGAATTCCCACAGAGCTCCGACAATCAGGGCGCCGAAAGGCCCAGTGACATTTCCGAACCAGATAATGGCTTCGCAGATGTAGGTGCCGAGAAAGCTGCCCAGCGGTCCGAGCACGCAGAGCATCAGCGGAAGAATGACAAAGGTGGTCAGCGTCGGAACACCGAGGACGCGGAGTGAAGCCGGAATGACCTTTTTAAAGAAGCGTTCCACAGGAGTCGCGATCCATACGGTCAGGATAATCGGGAGCAGTGTGCTCGAGTAATTCTGAAGCAGCGCCGGAATCCCGAACACAGTAAAGGAGCTTCCTTCCTCAACCATTGAGATAATCGTCGGGTGCAGCAGGATCGCGCCGAAGAAAATACCCATGACAGGTGTCAGACCGAACTTCTTGGCTGCGGTATAACCGATTAGGACGGGGAAGAAATAGAATCCCGCATCGCCGACGAAGGTAAAGAGTATATACAGATCCGAGGTTTCTGCGATAAGTCCGAGCATGCTGGGACCGAGAACTGCGGCCAGCATCTTGAACATCGAAGCGACGAGCATTACCGGGATGGCAGGCGTCAGGGAGCCCGACAGATAGTCCAGGATCGTGCTTCCCATTCTCTTAAAGCTGAAGGGCTGTTTTTCTCCCGGAGCATCGAGATTTTCATCGACCGCTTCATTTTCATGGAAGCCCCCCAGACTGCAGAGCTCCTTGTAGACATCATCGACCGTCGGTCCGATGATTACCTGATACTGAGTTCCTGCCCGGTTTACGCCGATGATGCCCGGGATCGCTTTTATTTCATCATCATCGACGATCGTATCGTCCTTTAAATTAAAACGAAGCCGCGTGATGCAGTGAGTCACAAAGGTTACGTTCTCTTTTCCGCCGACCTTTTCTAAAACATCAGCTGCAGTCTTTCTGTGATTCTGATTCTTCTTTGCCATAGGATTCCCCTCTTCATAGGTTTCTTTTTGTATATTCAGGATACAGGAATCCGTTATTGATGTGAATGCACGATTTTTCATCCTGGTTCGTGCAAATTAATGCATTGCACGATTAGCCGTGCAATTCATGCATACTATCGAACAGACAGGAACAGGCTTCCCGGCTGATAAGATCCCATGCGCGGGACGGATTCTGTTCCAGCAATTCCAGATTTCGCAGATCCTTTAAGAGATAGTACAGAAGAGTATCCAGCATACGAAGAGTTCCCGCCTCACGATCAAGGCGCAGGGAGATGCCGATGATGGCCCGGACTCTTCTGCCCAGGGAACGGACCACATCCTTCTGTGGAACGTAGATATGCACAAATTCGGATTTCGTGACGGCCGGATCAAAGAATACGACGGAATTCCCTGTCATGCTCGAATAGAATGGGATTATCCCGTCATCTGCAAACAGACGTTCTTCGAGAGTCTTGAACTGAGCCTCATTGCTTCCGTACCGGTAGACCATGGCTCTTAAAAATGTGTCGTAATCGCTCATCGAGGTCGACCGATGCACTGAGGTGATCTTTTTTAACAGCTCTAGCACCTCGGAATCAAATCCTTCGATAAAAACTTCAGAAAACAGGTCCTTTCGGTTTTCTGTGGTTAACGGCTCCGCATAATAGGCAAACTTCAGAGGATAGTTGTTATAGACATCAAAGGTAGGAGTTGACGTGAGCGCGGCATCATAATCGGAAAAGGAGACCCGGCGCATCTCATACTGGTTAAAAACCTCCACAGAGTCCACCATAGCTCCATAGTTCCTGTTAATGCTTGCACGGATCTGTTCCCCCGCGGCCCTGGAGTCCAGGGAAATGACGGCAAGGCGGCGCTTCTTATAGGGGCTGCGGCATCCGGCAAGAGTATAGCGAAAAAGCTGAACGACCGGTTTTATCTCCGCTCTGTCAACAGGACAGTCCAGTACTTCATTCAGTACAGAACCGTAGATGCGGCCGTATTCCATGGGCAGGAAAGAGCTGTTGCTGAGGCTGTATTCATTGTATCCAGGAAGACGGGCGCGGGACGCTGTCCCATAAAGATGGCGGATCGTGATGCTGAGCTGAACAGACAGAAAATCTATATAGGCTTTCTTAAAAGGATCACTTTCAAACAGGGAAGGTCCGGTAATCTCTTTGATTTTACGAATGACATCGGAAAGGAGTCTTTCGTTTCTATCGAAAATTTCCGGATCACAGCTTTTGTTCTCCTGTTCATTGCGAAGATCAAAATCGCGGCTGCAGATCAGCTCCCGGGCAAAACCGACAATTTCGTTTTCAGCTTCTTCAGGCAGATCACCATCGATAGACAAATCACGAAAGATTTTTTCGGTGAGCCTGTATTCGACTGATTCAGAGATCCTGTCTGTAAGATCAAATTTCTCGAGGGGATGGGCTGAAGCTCTTCCCCGGATCAGACAGAGATAGGTAGCGCATTTCTTGGAATTCAGATCCGTCAGGGAGACTGGACTCTCCCGCAGAATTTTCAAAAAAGCATGGCGCAGCGTTTCGTATTCCTGCCGGTCCGTATAGCACATCTCGTTGAACTCCGGAACCTCGCACGCAGGCATAAATTCATGACACTGCCTGCTGGCACCCTCAACCATAGCCGCCCGAAGATCGGATTCTCTGCCCTTTACAAACAGACCGATACCCGGTGTCGATGTCAGCTCGATCTGATAGGACTGCAGGAACTCCGTGACCCATTTAAGATCCGGCGCCAGTGAGGTGCGGGACAGGAACAGTTCGTCAGACAGATCGTCTATCCGGATGCTGTCACTGGCCAGAAGCTTCTGCAGGATAAAAAGTCTCCGGTTCATATTTTCCATCGAGTGGTCCTGATACAGCATCCTCATTCGCTGGATCGTATCCCGGGTTTCGATAAAGCAGTCTTCATCGATGGGTTCAAGCCGGTATCCCTTCGACTCGACTGAGAGGAGCTCCGCAGCCCGCTCCTCCCGGAGCAGCCCCTTCAGATATGAGATATCGCTCTTAACCGTCCGCACAGAAGCTGCCGTGACCGCGGCCAGCTCCCGGGAGGTCGTATAACCGTCGCTGCTGAACAGGCGGTCGAGTATAATCAGATGCCGGTTTTTATCTATTCTTATCATGATGGGATGTTTATGCCTTTACAATTTATAAAACTTCCAGCGAGGTTCTCTTTTCTGTAATTATACATATTTACTCAAACTTCCCACACCGCATGGTGTGAATAAGATCCTTGAAAACTCTATACACAAACAAAAAAGCATAAGTCCAGCCCTTTGATATAATAATTTGCGTCCAAACAAAAAACCACAAAGGAGACTTATGCTATGACAAGCGTATCACAGAAAAAGGGAAATGACTACGAACTGGAGACTTCGATTTCACGTTTTATCAAAGAATACAAGATCGGTGCACTTCTTCGTTGTTGCCGGGCTGAAAAAGAGAAAGGCATTCCTGTGATAGACGTCTTCAGATATCTTCTCTGTCTGGTTTTCTCTGACAGAAGTATGTACATGCAGCTGCAGACTAACTCGTTTAAAGAGGATTTTTCTAAGAATACGGTTTACCGTTTCCTGAACTCGACCAGAACAAACTGGCTAAGATTTACTACGCTTCTTTCAGAACGAGTCGTCAATCATTTCATGCGCACCCTGACTGATGATACAAGAGACGATGTCTTTATTATCGACGATACGCTTTATACAAAATCAGGATACAAACGCTCGGAGCTTGTTTCAAAGGTTTTTGACCATGTAGACGGGAAATTTAAGAAGGGCTTTCGCCTTCTGACGCTGGGCTGGTCCGACGGAAATTCTTTTGTCCCGGTTAATTCCACATTACTGGCCAGTTCGAAAGAAGAAAACCTGCTTGGTCCGATTAGATCTTTCGACAAACGCTCCATTGCCGGACGTCGCAGGAAGATGGCGCGAATGAAGGCTCCAGACGTTCTGGTCAGCCTTCTCACTACGGCTCAGGCTGCCGGTCATCAGGCAAAGTATGTTCTTTTCGATACCTGGTTTGCGATGCCAAGAACCATACTTCGAATCAAAGATGAATGCAGTCTCGATACGATTGCCATGATCAAAAAAAGCTCACGGATCAAATATCTTCTTGATGGGAACAGCTTTGATGTCAAAGAGATTTACTCTCGCAGTAAAAAGCGTCGCGGCCGTTCAAAGTATCTGCTTTCCGTAGAGGTCATGATCTCAGTCAAGGACGAAAACGGCGTAATCAGAACGCTTCCGGCCCGAATCGTCTATGTCAGAAACAAGAAAAAGAGGAAGGATTGGATAGCTTTAATCAGCACCGATACTTCGCTTTCTGAAGAAGATATCATCCGAATCTATGGGAAGCGCTGGCAGACCGAGGTCTTCTATAAAACCTGCAAGTCTTGGCTCAAACTTGGCAGTGAGTGTCAGAGTCTTTCTTATGATGCGTTGACTGCTCATGTTGCAATCGTCTTTACGCGTTACATACTGGTCTCGTTAGAGCAGCGCTGCAATGCCGACGAACGCACGATTTGTGAACTATTTTATGTCCTTCATGACGAACTGGCAGACATAACATACAACGAATCGCTTTGTATTATTGTAGAAGCAATGCTTGAGAGTCTTCGTATTGCTTTCAATATTACCGAAGAACAGCTCGAAATATTCACAGTCGACTTTATAAATCGCCTTCCGAAATACCTTCAGGCTTCTCTGGGGTGTATTTTAGCTGCCTGATTTTGGTTTATTGTTGAATCTATAGAGTTTTCAAGGATCTTGGCCACATTTTTAATGTGGGAAGTTTGAGTTATTTATTCCCTTCAAAAAATAAGAACCGCGCGGTTTCCCGCGCGGCTCTTACCATATAAAAGTCTGACTGCCATTCATACAGAGACTCATGCAAAGGGATTTTCCGTCGGATACAGACGTTCCGCCGGACGGTTTTCAGAAATATCTTCAATACCGAGATATCTGAGAACCTCGTACAGGGCCTTGCCGTAATGACCGAACGCCACCGCTCCGTGGTGCGGATAGCGCTTTTCAAGCAGGACATGGCGGTAAAAACGGCCCATTTCAGGAATCGCGAATACCCCGATTCCGCCGAAAGAACGGCTCGGGACCGGAAGGATTTCGCCTTCCGCAATATACGAACGCAGATCTCCATTGCTGTCGCACTGCAGACGGTAAAAGGTCACCGGACTCGGCGCGATGTCGCCTTCGAGAGTGCCGCGGGTGAAATCCGGTTCGCTTCCGTCCGGTTCAAGCAGACGGTGCTGGATAAGCTGATATTTGACGGCTCTGTCGGAGCACATCTTGCAGGACGGCGTGTTTCCGCAGTGGAAGGCCATGAAGGTATCCGTATGCTTGTAGGGGAATTTGCCGTCGATGTCTTCATCGTAAATCTGTTTCGGTACGCTGTTGTTGATATCCAGCAGCGTCACCGTATCTCCGCTGACGCACATCCCGATGTATTCGCTCAGCGCGCCGTAGACGTCGACTTCGCAGGAAACCGGGATTCCGCGGCTTACGAGCCGGCTGTTCACGTAGCAGGGTTCGAAGCCGAAGGTTTCCGGGAATGCGGGCCAGCACTTGTCGGCAAAAGCGACGTAGCTGCGGCTTCCCTTATGTTCTTCCGCCCAGTCCAGCAGCGTCAGCTCGAACTGCGCCATTCTCGCCAGCAGGTCCGGATAGAACTTTCCTTCTCCCATTTCAGCCGCCATGTTTTCACAGACCGCAGGGATACGGGGATCGTCCTTATGTTCATTATAGGCGACCAGCAGATCGAGTTCAGAATTTTCTTCAATTTCCACGCCTAATTCGTACAGTCCTTTGATCGGAGCGTTGCAGGCGAAGAAGTCCTGAGGACGCGGTCCGAAGGTGATGATCTTCAGATCCTTCACACCGGTCACCGCTCTTGCGATCGGAACGAATTCCGCGATCATATCGGCGACTTCTTCCGCGGTGCCTACCGGATAGGACGGAATGTAGGCGTTCAGATGGCGCATACCCAGATTGTAGCTGCAGTTGAGCATGCCGCAGAACGCGTCTCCGCGGCCGTTAATCAGGTCGCCGTCGCCTTCCGCCGCCGCGACGTACATGACAGGTCCGTCGAAATGCTTCGCGATAAGCGTTTCCGGCGTTTCCGGACCGAAGTTGCCGAGGAACACGACGAGGGCGTTGCAGCCGTCCGCCTTCGCTTCGTCGACAGCCTTCAGCATGTCCTTTTCGTTTTCGACGGTTGACTTGATTTCTGTGACAGGAAGCTCCATCTTCGCGCAGGCTTCTGCGACCGCGGTTCTCCGCTTTTCCGACAGCGCGATCGGGAAGCAGTCCCTGCTTACTGCGATCAGGCCGATTTTCACATCCGGTATATTGTTAGTCTGCATTTCTTCTCCTTGATTATAGTCGTCAGTTTATATTTATCGTTAAAATTACAGGTTTTCGTTTATTCAGATTGTCAGACTGTTTCTGATCAGTCCGGCTGATCTGCCCGCCGATCTTTGCGCTCAATACGAACCGGTCAGGTCGATATTCTCCCCGGTCAGCGCCTGCTTCGCACCGTCCGAAGCTTCCGCGGAATCCGGATGGGCCAGAAGCCATTTATTCTGCGCCCACAGGTAGGCGTCGTCGTTACCCTGCACCCGGAACAGCGTCGGACTTTCCAGATTCGTCCCTTCCGGCAGCGCGACGAGCACCTTGAATCCCGCCCCCTCTTCCGCTCCGCAGGGCGCGTAGTGCAGCGTCGTCGCGTAGACTTCGATCAGGGTGTCCGCAGGACAGCGGAAGGCTTTGACTCTGTCTGTGGACAGATTCCCGTCTTCAATTTCGTCCTGTCTGACCAGCAGCAGGATAAAGTCGCGGCTTCCGAGATTGAATTCGCTGCTTCTGTGATATTCGAGACAGTTGAGCTTCGAATTGTGACCGTTGCACCAGCCGAACTGTGCCGGCAGTCCGCCGAACAGGCTCTCTCCGATCACCGAGGCTTCTGCAAGTCCCGATATCGCAGGATCGTCCGGTACGTAGTCCGTCCCGGCGGGAAGCGGCGTTTCCGCTTCGAGCGCCGCGGCGATGGCTGTGATTTCCGATTCGTATCCGTTCACGATCCGGCCGTATGACTTAAATTCCGGATCCTTAACGCTGTAGATCTGCATGTTATTCCTCCGTCTGTTCCCGAGCCGCTCTGAGCGCCGGGTAAAGCGCGTGCCACTGTCTGTAACGTTCGTCGTAAAGTCTCGCCGTTTCAGAATCCGGTGTCACGGTTTCCTTCGTCGACACGAATGCCTTCGCGCACGAACTGACGTCCGGATAGACACCGCAGGCGACTGCCGCAAGCATCGCGCCGCCGTAGCCCGGTCCCTGTTCGGTCCGGGGGATCAGCAGGTCGATATCCAGGACATCAGCGAGGATCTGCCGCCACAGCGGGCTCTTCGCTCCGCCTCCGCACAGTGTGCTTTCGGTGACTTCGATGCCCTGCTCCTTCGCGATTTCCAGACAGTCCCGGATCGCGAAGGCGACCCCTTCGAGGACTGCCTGAGTCATTTCTTCTCGTTTCGTGTCCATCCGGAGTCCGATAAAGGCGCCTCTGGCCGCAGGATCGTTATGGGGACTGCGTTCGCCCATCAGATACGGAAGGAAATAGACGTCGTTTTTTCCGAGATCTTCCGGGCCGATTCCGGTCTGTTCTCCGGCATAATCGCCGGTCTTCAGGATCTCGTCCATCCACCATTTGTTGCAGCTTGCCGCAGAAAGGATGCATCCCATCAGATGATAGCCGCCGTCCGCGTGGTCAAAGGCGTGGAGCGCGTTCTTCGCGTCCACCTTGAATTCGTCGCTGGTGATAAAGACCGTGCCCGAGGTTCCGAGGCTGATATTGCACCTGCCGTCTCCGACCGCCCCGCATCCCACAGCCGCAGCCGCGTTGTCGCCGGCGCCCGCACAGACCACAACATCTTCGGAAAGGCCGAGAGCTTCGGCTGCTTCGGGAGTAAGCCTGCCGATCGGATCGCTGCTTTCATGCAGCTCGGGCAGCTGTTCTTCCGTGACGCTGCAGATTTCAAGCATTTCAGTGGACCAGCGTCTGTTTTTGACATCGAGGAGCAGCATTCCGGAGGCGTCGGAGTAGTCTGTGGCACAGGCGCCTGTCGGCTTGTGATTGACGTAGTCCTTCGGAAGCATGATCCGTCTGATCTTCGCAAAATTTTCCGGTTCGTTTTCCTTCATCCACAGGAGCTTCGGAGCCGTGAAGCCTGCGAAGGCGATGTTTCCCGTGCGTTCGCTCAGGACATCCTTTCCGATCTCGGTATTCAGCATTTCAGTCTGTTTCTGGGTCCGGCCGTCGTTCCACAGGATCGCGGGACGGATCACCTGATCGTCATCGTCGAGGACGACCAGCCCGTGCATCTGGCCTGCCGTCCCGATCCCGGCCACCTGAGAAGGATCCGCATCCTGAAGCAGCGCCGGAATGCCGTCCTTAACGGCATTCCACGAGTCTTCGGGTTCCTGTTCGCTCCAGCCCGGTTCGGGGAAGGACATGGAGTATTCCCGTTCTACGATGTTCAGGATCCGTCCCGTTTCATCTGTAAGCAGGAGCTTGACCGCGGAGGTCCCGAGGTCGATTCCGATAAACAGCATGTTTTCTCTCCTTTATCGATGTGTATGTCTGTTGTGTATGTGTAGTGTGTATGTAGTGTGTATGTGTAGTGTGTATGTGTAGTGTGTATGTGTAGTGTGTATGTGAATCGCTTTTCTAACAATAAGATACCGCGCGGCGGGTTTTTCGGATATCCCGCGGATCGGACAGATCTTACCGTGAGAATCGGAGGTCTGCCGTACTGCGTTTACAGGCACAAAAATAGACCGCCGTGGGAAGCGGCGGTCCGGGAGAAATAATTATAAGAGATAATAAGGTATTGTCAGGATTTGCGTTCGATGCGTTTTCCGGATTCTTTGTCAAAGTAATGCGCCTTGTTCATATTGAGCTTGAAGTTCTGGGTGCTGCCCACGTGCGCCCGGACATCCGACGAAGCCTTGGCCATATAGTAACCGTCGTTGTAGTCGAAGCCGAGTTCGACTTCCGCGCCGAGGAGCTCATACAGATTGACCTTTGCGGAGATCGTGTTCGGATCATTCGCAGCCGCAGCCGGAACACAGCGCAGATCCTCCGGGCGGACTCCCAGCGTAATGTCTGTGCCGAGATACCCCCCGTCGATGAGCGTCATATAATCCGAATCCGGAATCTGCAGGTCGTGGTCGCCGATGGTCAGAAAGACCCTGCTTCCATCGGAACGGACGGCCGCGTCGAAGAAGTTCATCTGGGGAGAACCGATAAATCCGGCCGTAAACACGTTCTGCGGATGATTATACAGGTTTTCCGGCGTATCGACCTGCTGGATCACGCCGTCTTTAAGAACGACGATCCGGGTGCCGAGGGTCATCGCTTCGGTCTGGTCATGGGTAACGTAGATGATGGTCGCGCCGAGACGTTCGTGGCGCTGGGCGATTTCACTTCTCATCTGAACACGCAGCTTCGCGTCGAGGTTGGACAGCGGTTCGTCCATCAGGAAGACCTTCGGATCACGGACGATCGCCCGACCCATCGCGACACGCTGTCTCTGGCCGCCTGACAGCGCCTTCGGCTTTCTGTCCAGCAGATTTTCGATATCGAGGATTTTCGCCGCTTCGTGGACCTTTTTGTCAATTTCGTCCTTCGGAACCTTCCGGAGCTTCAGGCCGAAGGCCATATTGTCGTAAACCGTCATATGCGGGTACAGCGCGTAGTTCTGAAAGACCATCGCGATATCGCGGTCCTTCGGTTCGACCTCGTTCATTTCCTTGTTGTCGATAAGCAGCGTACCCCCGCTTATTTCTTCGAGCCCCGCGATCATACGCAGCGTCGTCGATTTACCGCAGCCAGACGGGCCGACAAAAACGATAAACTCCTTGTCCTCGATTTCGAGGTTAAAATCCTTCACCA
>RRZT010100451.1_pt1 | contig 13319 bp, 12 predicted proteins | sample 2165551 | NCBI WGS metagenome assembly RRZT01 (sample SAMN10456910, study PRJNA506462) | wastewater metagenome | biome: wastewater; feature: sludge; material: wastewater sludge; isolation source: wastewater sludge with Escherichia coli K12::gfp cells carrying plasmid... | place: USA: Moscow, Idaho... | reverse complement strand
GGTTGTCGAGGGGCGCCTTCATGCCGAGGGTCGGGATGGAGAACACGAAGGTGAGCAGGTAGGCGACGCCGGCGATCAGGGCGAGCTTGCGGGACCGGGTCATCGGCGTGCGGCGGCCGGTCGCCGGCGGGCGGGTGCTCGGGGGTGGGGTGGTCGCTTCGGTGGTGTGGACGTCGGTGGTCATCGTTCGTTCCCTTCGTGGTGAGAGCCGGGGCTCGTGGTCGGAAGTGCCGGCGGACGAGGGCGGACCCGCGTGATCGACAGCAGCGGCACACCGAGGTCTCGGAGCCGCTGCAGCACGCCGTGGAGGGCGGCCTGGTCGACCAACGGGCCGGAGAGGACGGTGGTGCCGTCCGCCTCGACCCGCAGCGTCAACCCGTCGAACCACGAGGCCCAGCGGTCGTCGAGGTGTCCCTCGACGTGGATCTCGTAGGCGGCGGGGCCGTTCTCGTCTGCTGGCACGAAGGCACCGTCGCAGCAGAGGTGGTGAGCGCGGATCACCCGATGTGGTGATTCACGTGGTGAACGCCGGCGCCCCGTACCCAGAAGCGCGGGTCGGGTGGGCGCGGCGGGTGGCGGGGGGTGCGCTACAGGCCGAGCTCGTCGCCGCGGCGGACCGCGGCGCGGCGGCTCGTGACGCCGAGCTTGGCGTAGATGTGCTTGGTGTGGGTGCGGACCGTGTTGAGCGACACGATCAGCTCGCGGGCGATGTCGGGGCCGCTGAGGTCGGACCGCAACAGGCGCAGGACCTCGAGCTCGCGCTCGCTCAAGGGCTCGACCAGTCCGACCGCCCGGGCGGGCCCGCCGCCCCCCTCCCCGGATGCGGACGTCGTTTCGCCGGCGTCGGCGGCGAGCACCCGATCGGCCGCCGCGGCGGCCTCCCCGTGCTTCGCCGTCACCCGCAGGAGGTCGAGCATCGCGGGCCCCTCGTCGAGGAAGACCCGCACGTCCCCCTCCGGCTCGGCCAGGCCGAGCGCCCGGTCGAGGGGCACCAGCGCGGAGCGCACGTCGCCCCGCCGGTGGCGGGTCAGGGCCTGGAGGACGAGCACCTCGATGACGGTGCCGGTCCGCCCGCCCGCATCGGCGGCGGCGAGGAGGCGGTCCAGCAGCGGCTCGACGTCGGGGGACCGCTCGGCCAGCAGAAGGCGGGCGAGGGTGACGTGCTCGAACTCGTGGACGTAGGTCAGCTCGTCGGCGGGGGACAGGTGGCGATCGTCGGCCCAGCGCCGCGCCGCGGCGAGGTCGCCGCGCTGGATCTGGAGGCGGGCCCGGACGGCGGCCACCGGACGGACGTCGGGCGAGTAGTCGCCGAAGTAGTGGCGCTCGGCCTCGTCGAGCAGTGCGAGGGCGGCGTCGAGGTCCCCGTCGGCCTCGGCCAGTCGGGCGGTCGCCACGCGCCACCGGTACGGGTTCTGGGGCAGACCGCCGGCGTCGCCGAGGGACCTGTTGGCCTCGAGGTGACGCCGGGCGGCCTCGCGGTCGTCGCCGGCGAGGGCGACCACGGCGAGGCCCACGTGCATGTCCGCCGCGCCCCGTAGCGCGGGCGCGCCTTGGGGCTCGACGAGGGCGAGCGCACGCTCATAGGCGGCGGTGGCGTCCCGGCGACGGCCCTGCGTGAGGTGCATGTCGGCCAGGGCGATCGCGCAGCCCGCCACGTCGGAGAGGTGCCCGGCCGCCTCCAGCAGGCCGAGCGCCTCGGCGTAGCGGAGGGTGGCCCGGTCGAGGTCACCGAGGTTCCAGAGCGCCAGACCCATCAGCGCAGCGGCACTGCCGCGGCTGAGGAGCTCGTCGTCGTGCATCGTCTCGAGCGCCCGGCCGGCGTGGGCGATGGTGGCGTCGAGGTCGCCGGTCAGGAGGGCGAGGGCGGCGCGGTGGACGGCGATCTGCGCGGGAAGACGTCGACGCCGCTCGGCGTCGAGAGAGGCGCGGGACCCCGCGGGGGGATCGCACTCTTGAGCAGGGATCGACGCCAGCAGGGCCTCGGCGCGGTCCATCAACGCGCCGACGCCGGCGGTCTCGCCCCGGAGCATGCGTGAGCCGACGAGGTCCATGGTGAGCACCGGCCGGTGCTCGAAGACGGTGTCGGGCAGGGCGTCGAGCCACGCGCGGACGACGGTCTCCCGCCGGGCCTGGTACAGGGCCGGCGCCTCCCGCTCGACGAGGTCGGCCGCCCGCTCGACGTCGTGGCCGGCGAGGGCGTGGTGGATGGCCTCGCCGGGGTCGTCGTGCTCGTCCCACCAGGCGGCCGCCCGCCGGTGGAGGTCGTCGACCCGCTCGGGCCGCTCGTCGACCAGACGGGCCTGGAGCACGTCGGCGAAGAGGTGGTGGTACCGGTACCAGCGCCGGCGGTCGTCGAGCGGGATCACGAAGAGGTTGGCCCGCTCGAGGGCCTCGAGGGTGGCGGCGCCGTCCTCGCTGCCGGTGACGGCGTCACACAGGGGGCCGGTCATCCTGTGCAGCACCGAGGTCTCGAGGAGGAAGGTGTGGAGGTCGTCGGGTTGGCGCTCCAGCACCTCGCCGGCGAGGTAGTCGACGACGTAGCGGTCGTCGCCTGCGAAGCCGGCGATGAACTCGTGGGGGTCGTCGCGCCCCTGCATCGACAGGGCGGCCAGCTGGAGGGCGGCGGCCCAGCCCTCGGTGCGCTCCTCGAGCACCGCGACGTCGTCACGGCCGAGGGTCAACCCCATCGAGCCGTTCAGGTAGGCCTCGGCCTCCTCGGGAGTGAAGCGCAGGTCGGCGGCCCGCACCTCGACCAGCTCGCCCCGGGCTCGCAGGCGGGCCAGGGGCAGGAGCGGATCCGAGCGGGTGGTCACGACGAGGTGGACCTGGGCCGGGAGGTGGTCGATGAGGAAGGCGAGGCCGTCGTGGACCTCGGGCCGTCGCACGGCGTGGAGGTCGTCCAGAACGAGCACCACCTCGCCGTCGGTGTGGCTGAGGTCGTTGACCAGGGTGGCGAGGACGGCGTCGAGGTCGACCGCGCCGGCGCCGAGCTCGGCGAGGGCGCCCTCACCCGCCGGACCGAGGGCCGTGGCCACGTAGGCCCAGAACTGCGCCGGCTCGTCGTCGCGTTCGTCGAGGGACACCCACGCCACCTGGGCGTCGAGGCCGCTGACCCAGTCGGCGACCAGGGTGGTCTTGCCGAACCCGGCGGGCGCGGAGACGAGGGTGACGGCGGCGTCGGCGTTCAGCGGGACGCTCAGCCGGGTGCGCGCCACCAGGTTCCGCCGGCGGCGGGGCACGTGCAGCTTCGTCTCCAGCAGCGGGCCCGGCACCAGATCTCCCTCGACCCTTCCGTCGACAGCGCTCCCACGCTACGGCGCGGGCCGACGGCGCGGGTCGGGTCCCGACTCGCCGCGCAGCGTGGCCGGATCCAGCCCTGGTCCGCCGAAGCCACGGACCTTGGAGGAAATCGCTGCCGTATACGGCAGCTATTTCCCCAACGGAGCCAGGCGGTGTGGGTCGAAGGCGTCGGTCGGCCACGGTCGGTGGTGGACGTCAGCCGGCGGGCGATGCCAGGGCGGCGCGTCGCGTCGTGAGGAAGGCGCGCTCGGCGGGGTTGGTGGTGAGGGCGAGGGCGCGGTCGTAGGCGTCGGCGGCGGCGGCGACGTGGCCGGCCCGGGCGAGGAGATCGGCCCGGGCGGCGTGGAAGGGCTGGTAGGCGTCGAGCGGGGCGGCGTCCAGCGCGGTGAGCGCCGCCAGCCCCGCCTCCGGGCCGTCGCGCTCGGCCAGGGCGGCGGCGCGGTTCAGGGCGACGACGGGGTTGGGCCGCAGGGCGAGCAGGTGGTCGTAGAGGGCGATGATCTGGGACCAGTCGGTGTCCTCGGCCCGGGCGGCGTCGGCGTGGACCGCGGCGATGGCGGCCTGCACCTGGAAGGGGCCGGGCTGGTCCCGGCGCAGGCAGGCCCGCACGAGGGCGTGGCCCTCCCGGATGAGGTCCGGGTCCCAGCGGGTGCGGTCCTGGTCGGCGAGGCGGACCATGGCGCCGGTGGCGTCGGTGCGGGCCGGCCGGCGCGCCTCGGTCAGCAGCATGAGGGCGAGCAGGCCGACGGCCTCGGGCTCGTCGGGCATCAGCTCGGTGAGGACGCGCCCGAGGCGGATGGCCTCGCGGGAGAGGTCGACGCGGGTGAGCTCGTCGCCGGTGGTGGCGGTGTGGCCCTCGGTGTAGATGAGGGAGATGGCCGAGAGCACGGCGTGGAGGCGGTCGGGCAGCTCGGCGGGCCGGGGAATCCGGTAGGGGGCGTGGTTGTCGCGCAGCTTGCGCTTGGCCCGGACGATGCGCTGGGCGAGGGTGGCCTCGGGCACCAGGAAGGCCCGTGCGATCTCCGGGGTGTCGAGACCGCCCAGCAGGCGCAGGGTGAGGGCCACCTGGGCGTCGGCGGCGAGGGCCGGATGGCAGCAGAGGAACATGAGTCGGAGCTGGTCGTCGGGGACCACGTCGACGAAGCCGTCGAGCTCGTCGAGGTCCGGGTTCGGCTCCGGAGCGGCGGGGGTGGGATCGGGGCCCATGGCGTCGAGGTGGAGTCGGTGGGCGGCTTCGTGGCGGTCGCTGCGGCTCGCCTCCCGGCGGAGGCGGTCGATGGCCCGGTTGCGGGCGGTGGTGGTGATCCACCCGCCGGGGTTCGGGGGCACCCCCCGGGCCGGCCACTGCTCGGCGGCGATGGCGAAGGCCTCCGCGACCGCATCCTCGGCGAGGTCGAGGTCGCCGAGGATGCGGACGAGGGTGGCGGTACAGCGACCGACCTCCCGCCGGTAGATGGCGTCGAGGTCGCCGTCCACGGGCGCGCTCAGGGGGACTCGCCTCAGGCGTCGGCCGGCGGCTCGACCTGCATCGGGCGCAGCTCGACGGGGCCCTCGCAGGCGGCGGCGCACTGGCCGGCCCAGTCGAGGGCGGCGTCGAGGTCGGCGGCCTCGATGACCCAGAAGCCACCCATCTGCTCCTTGGTCTCGGCGTAGGGGCCGTCGGTCATGGACACGTCGCCGCCGGCGCTGCGCACGACGGTGGCGGTCGAGGCGGGCTGGAGGCCGGCGCCGAACACCCAGGCGCCGGTGGCCTCCATCTTCTCGTTGAGGGCGCCGACCTGCTGGCCGAGGCGGGCGATGTCCGGATCGCTGAAGTCGTTCTCGCCGTACTCGTCGTCGTGCCAGACGGAGATGAGGTACTGGGGCATGGGAGGGAGTCTCCTTCTTCCTGGTGGGTGGTGCGGTGAGTGGCGATCGGCGCCGCTCACGCTGACCACGAACGGGATCGCGGGAATCGACACCCTCGACCGAGGTTTCTTCCCCATCCCAGGGACGGGTCTGTCACCGCAGCCGCTTCTCCACCATGGCGACGCGGTGGCCGGGCTCGGTGTCGGGCCACGGTTCGAGGTCGGCGACCACCTCGAAGCCGAAGCGCTCGTGGAAGCGCAACGACCGGGGGTTCGGGGGCACCGTGTTGACCTCGGCGCACAACACGCCGATGCCACGGCCCAGGGCCCACGCCTCGAACGAGCGGTACAGGTCCTGGGCGACGCCGGCGCCGCGGAAGGGTTCGGCCACGGCGATGCGGTCGACGTACGCGAGGCGCTCGTGACGCCCGGCGAACCACCGGTAGTTGGGGCTGTCGTACGCCGACCCTTCGGCAAAGCCGACCAGGATGCCGGCGATCTGGCCGCCGTCATCGACCACCTCGGCGTGGTCGGCGAGGGACGTGAGCCAGGCCCACCGGTCGGCGTCGGCGGCGCCCACCTCGGGCACGTTGGCCTGGTTGAGCGCGTGTGCGGAGGCGGCGTCGCCGGGGACGTACAGTCGGAGCTCGGGCATGGTTCGGCTGACGATAGGTGAGAGGGAGACCAGGCGGCCGCCGCCCCGGATGCCAGCGGCCCTCCTTTCCGACATCGTCACGGGGACCGCAGCCGATGTGCCGGCCGGTGCCGTCACCGTCGTAGCGTGACGCCATGACCGAGCATCCGTCACTCGCCGGCACCGGCGTCTGGGCCCACGAGCTGCGCTACGGCGACCCCGGGGAGATCGCCGACCTCGCCGCCGAGCTCGAAGGGCTGGGCTTCTCGGCCCTCTGGGTGCCCGACGTGGGCGGCGACCTGTTCGGGTCGCTCGACACCCTGCTGGCGGCGACGTCGTCCACCGTCATCGCCACCGGGATCCTCAACGTGTGGATGCACACCCCCGCCGAGACCGGCGCCTGGCGGGCGGGGCTCGGTGCTGCCGATCAAGAGCGCCTGCTCCTGGGCATCGGGATCAGCCATGCCTCGTTCATCAACGCCCACCCGGGCATGTCCTGGGACAAGCCCCTGACCACGATGCGCACCTACCTCGATGGCCTCGACGCTGCCGGCGTGCCTCCCGAAGGCCGTTGCCTCGCCGCCCTCGGGCCGAAGATGCTCGAACTGGCCCGCGACCGCTCGGCCGGCGCCCACCCCTACCTGGTCACCCCGGAGCACACCGCCCTCGCCCGCGAGACCATGGGGTCCGACGCCCTGCTGGCGGTGGAGCAGGGCGTCGTCCTCGATTCGGACCCCGACGCCGCCCGTGAGGTCGCCCGCAACGCCCTGTCGATCTACGCCACCCTCCCGAACTACACCAACAACTGGAAGCGGCTGGGGTTCACCGAGGACGACGTGGCCTCGCTGAGCGACCGCCTGGTCGACGAGGTGGTGGCCTGGGGCGACGTCGACGCCCTCGCCGCCCGGGTGCAGGCCCACCGCGACGCCGGCGCCGACCACGTCTGCGTGCAGCTGCTGGCAGCCCCGGGCGCGCCGGTCGACCGCGACGCCTGGCGCCGCCTCGCCCCGGCCCTCCTCGCCTGACCGAGCCTCGGATTCGCGGGGCGCCCGCCCGGATCAGGGGAAGCGGAAGCGGGTGACGTCGGTGGGAAAGTCGAACCAGGCCATCGCCTTGACGGGCGTGAAGCGCACGAGGCCACCCGAGCCTTCGCCCTCCCACGAGTCGGGCTCGGGTTCGTAGCCTCGGTCGCGGTACTTGCGGGCCATCTCAGCCGCGATCCGGCCGCCGAGCTCGAGGCCCGGGGGGTCGGCCGGTGCCGCCGTGCCCTCCACGATCACGGCCTGCCAGCCGTCCTCCAGGTGCAGGACGCAGTCGCCGCGGGCGGCGACGTTGCGGGCGTGCAGGGTGGCCGGGGAGCCGTCGTAGTAGAGGCCGCCGTCGAGCCACACCCCCCAGCGGGGCACGACGTGGGGCCGCCCGTCGGCCCGGGTGGTGGCCATCCAGTACTGGGTGGAGTCGACGAGGCGCTGCTCGACGGCGTCCCACGCCAGCAAACCGTCGTCGGATTCGGGCACCCCGTACCCCTCGGGCATCAGCGGCCGATCAGTGCTCGGCTCGGTCATTGCCTCCCCCTCGTGGTAGCGCTCGTCACCTCGTGCCGCCCGGCGCCGGATGGTAGCGGCGGCGCAAGGCTGAGTCCGCGGAACACACTGGTGCCGTTCTCGAAAGCGCACTTCCTGTGCGGCGGTGGGACCTGGCCGCCACCGAGGGCCGGACGAGCAGGCACCCGAAGGCAGACCTCCTTCAACAACTCGCGCCACAGGTAGAGAATCTCGCTGATTCTTTCGATAGACAGCGCTCGCTGTGGACCGGTCCGTCGAGCCGTGTCAGGGTGGCGGAGTGAGAGGACACTCTCACATAAGGCGTGTAAACTCCTGACTTGTGGGAGTCTCCCGATCACCGCTGCTGCCGCTGTTCCGGTCCGACACGCAACTCGGCGTGCTGACCGAGTTGTTCTGCGGAGCGGACGACGAGTTGATGATCAGCGAGCTCGCGGAACGTATCGGGCTTCCGTTGTCGTCGGTGGCGCGGGAGGTGCATCGCCTCGCCGAGAGCGATGTCGTGCGGGTGCGCAAGCGGGGTCGTGGCCGGTTCGTCTCTGCGAACCGCTCGTTGCCGTGGGCTGCACCACTGACTGAGTTGCTCGACCGGACCACGGGACCGGCGGGAGCGGTTGCGGAGGCGTTCGCGTCCGTCGAGGATGTCGAATCCGTCTGGATCTTCGGGTCCTGGGCCGCCCGGCGGCTTGGCATCGCTGGCGCGGCGCCGCACGACATCGATGTCGTCGTGATCGGCACACCAGGTGCCCTGGCCGTCAGCCGGGCCGCACTCGCGGCGGAAAAGCGCATCCGTGTTCCGGTGAACGCCGTCATCGTCGAGCGCGACGACTGGGACGTTCCCGAACCCGGGTCGTTCCTGGCCCACGTGAAGTCCGGGCCACTCGTCGGCGTGATCGATGCGGTGCCGCTCCATGCCTGACGATGACGCGGTAGCTGAGCTCCTCGCCACGAGGAGGATCCTCAGGGTGCAGGCTTCGTCGGCCTACGTCAACAGCCGACTGAAGCAGGCAGCGGACAACGTGGACAGTGCCAACCTGCTGGCGGCAACCAACCCCCGTGCAGCCGTAACCCTCGCGTGCGACGCCATCCGATTCGCCGTCGACGCTCACCTGCAGGCCAACGGACTGCGGGTAGCGAACGAGCCGGGCGCGCACCGAGTATCGGTCGCCTACAGCAGGGCGCGCCTGAGCGGGCTCGTGACCGAAGCCGACCTCGACGAGTACGAGGCTTTGCGTGAGGTCCGCAACGCCATCGAGTACCCCGAAGCTGGCACCCGCAATGTGCTGACGACCGATGAAGCCACCCAGGTCGCAGCGGCCTCCGAGCGGATCGCCGTGTCCATCACACGCTGGTGGATCGACAGGAGCAGGACGACCTGACGCGGCGAGTCGTCAGCCAAACGCGCTGCCTCGTTGACGAGGTAGGCCGGCCCCGGTCCGAAGGACCGGGGCCGCCGAGGTTCTCGGGTTGGAAGTCAGTCCACGTCGAAGCGGTCGAGCATCATCACCTTGTTCCACGCCGCCACGAAGTCCTTGACGAACTTCTCGCCGGCGTCGGTGCTGGCGTAGACCTCGGCCAGGGCCCGCAGCTGCGAGTTGGAGCCGAAGACGAGGTCGGCGGCGGTGGCGTTCCAGCGGACGTCGCCGCCGGCGCGGGGCCGGCCCTCGTAGAGGCCCTCGGTCGATGCCGAGGTGGCCCACTCGACGTCCATGCCCAACAGGTTCACGAAGAACTCGTTGGTGAGGACGCCGGGCCGGTCGGTGAGCACGCCGGCGGACGAGCCGCCCACGTTGGCGCCGAGGGCCCGCAGGCCGCCGACGAGGACCGTCATCTCGGGCGCGGTCAGGGTCAACAGGTTGGCCTTGTCCAGCAACCGGGTCTCCGCCGGCAGCTTGTCGCCGGCCGGGAACCAGTTGCGGAAGGCGTCGGCGTCGGGCTCGAGGGGAGCGAAGGCGTCGACGTCGGTCTGGTCCTGGGTGGCGTCGGTGCGCCCGGGGGTGAAGGGCACCTTCACCTCGACGCCGGCCTCACGGGCTGCCTCGCCGACGGCGACGCAGCCGGCGAGGACGATCAGGTCGGCCAGCGAGATGCGCTTGCCGTCCGAGGCCGAGGCGTTGAAGTCGGCCTGGATGCCCTCGAGCACGGAGACCACCTCGCCGACGCCGGCGGCGACGTTCACGTCCCAGTCCTTCTGCGGGGCCAGGCGGATGCGGGCGCCGTTGGCGCCGCCGCGCAGGTCGGTGCCGCGGAAGGTCGAGGCCGAGGCCCACGCCGTGGAGACCAGCTGCGCCACCGACAGGCCGGAGCCGAGGATGCGCTCCTTCAGGTCGGACACGTCGGCCTCGTCGATCAGTGGGTGGTCGACCGCCGGGACCGGGTCCTGCCAGAGCTGCGCCTCGGGCACCCAGGGGCCGAGGTAGCGGGTGACGGGGCCCATGTCGCGGTGCAGGAGCTTGTACCAGGCCTTGGCGAAGGCCAGCCGGAACTCCTCGGGGTTCTCGTGGAAGCGCCGGGAGATCGCCTCGTAGGCCGGGTCGACCCGCAGGGCGAGGTCGGTCGTGGCCATCATCGGGGCGTGGCGCTTGGCGGGATCGTGGGCGTCGGGCACGGCGTCGGCCGCGGCGCCGCCGACCGGCCGCCACTGCTTGGCCCCGGCGGGGCTCTCGCTCAGCTCCCACTCGTAGCCGAAGAGGGTGTCGAAGTAGCTGCTGTCCCACTGGATCGGGGTGGGGGTCCAGGCGCCTTCGAGGCCGCTCGTGATGGTGTCGCCGGCCTTGCCGCTGCCGTACGAGCTCTTCCAGCCCATGCCCATGCTGTGGACCGGGCAGCCCTCGGGCTCGGGGCCGACGAGGTCCGGGTTCCCGGCGCCGTGGGCCTTGCCGAAGGTGTGGCCGCCGGCGATCAGGGCGACGGTCTCCTCGTCGTCCATCGCCATGCGGGCGAAGGTCTCTCGGATGTCACGGGCGGAGGCGAGGGGGTCGGGCGTGCCGTTGGGCCCCTCGGGGTTCACGTAGATCAGGCCCATTTGCACGGCGCCGAGCGGACCGGACAGCTCGCGGTCGCCGGCGTAGCGCTCGTCGCCCAGCCATGTGTCCTCGGGGCCCCAGATGACCTCCTCGGGCTCCCAGGCGTCCTCGCGCCCGAAGGCGAAGCCGAAGGTCTCGAAGCCCATGGACTCGAGGGCGACGTTGCCGGCGAGCACGAGCAGGTCGGCCCAGGAGATCGCCTGGCCGTACTTCTGCTTCACCGGCCACAGCAGGCGCCTGGCCTTGTCGAGGTTGGCGTTGTCGGGCCAGCTGTTGAGCGGAGCGAAGCGCTGCATGCCGGCGCCGGCGCCGCCGCGTCCGTCGGCGATGCGGTAGGTGCCGGCGGCGTGCCAGGACAGCCGGATGAACAGCGGCCCGTAGTGGCCGTAGTCCGCCGGCCACCAGTCCTGGGAGTCGGTCATGGCGGCGACGAGGTCCTGCTTCAAGGCCTCGACGTCCAGGCCGGCGAAGGCCTCGGCGTAGTCGAAGTCGTCGTCGAGGGGGGAGGCGTGGGGACCGTGCTGGTGCAGGACGGAGAGGTCGAGCTGGTCGGGCCACCAGTCCTTGTTGGACCGCGGCCGGCGCTCGGTGTCGGGCTCGGGGGCCGAGATGGCCGGGTTCTCGCTCTCGCTGGTGCTGGTGTCGTGGGTGTCGGACACGTCGGTCTCCTCGGTGGCGGGGCGCGTGGCGGGTTCGTGGGTGCGCTACCGGCCACTCTGCGCCCTGTCAGTCAATCAGGGAAGTTCCGATTTCCTCTCACTTCGATAATCTGAAGCTATGCACCGGCCCACGGTCCAGCAGTTGCGCTACGCGGTCGCCGTGGCCGACGAGCGCCACTTCGGTCGAGCCGCCCGGGCCTGCTTCATCAGCCAGCCCGCCCTGAGCAACCAGATCCGCGAGCTCGAGACGAAACTGGGTGCCCAGCTCTTCGAGCGCACCAACCGGGGCGTGCTGATCACCGCCGCGGGCGAGGAGGTGGTGGCCCGGGCCCGGCGCATCCTCAGCGAGCTGGACGACCTCTGCGAGGCCGCGGGCGACGCCGGCGGCGAGCTGGGCGGGTCGCTGCGTCTCGGCGTCATCCCCACCATCGCCCCCTACGTGCTGCCCCGGGCCGTCCCCCGCATCGAGCAGGCCCACCCCGGCGTCGAGCTCTACCTCCGCGAGGACCGCACCGAGTCGCTGATCTCCCAGCTCCAGTCCGGCGAGCTCGATCTCCTCCTCCTGGCCCTGCCGCTGCACCGGCCCGGCATCGACGAGCTGGCCCTCTACGACGAGCCCTTCCTTCTCGCCGTACCTGAGCACCACGCCCTCGCCCGCGGGCGCCGGCCCGCGCTCTCGGCCCTCACCCACGAGCGCCTCGTCCTCCTCGAGGAGGGCCACTGCCTGCGGGACCAGGCCCTGGCGGTCTGCGAGCTGGCGGGCCACGACGGCACCGTCGAGGTGCAGGGCACCAGCCTGCCCACCGTGGTGCAGATGGTGGGCTCGGGCCTCGGCGTGACCCTCCTGCCCGCCACCGCCGTCGAGCGCGACGTCCACCCCGGCGAGCGGGTCGTCGTGCGCGAGCTGCGCCCCGACGTGCCCACCCGCACGGTCGGCCTGGCCTGGCGCTCCTCGTCGGCCCGGGCCGACTCCTACCGCTCCCTCGGTGAGGTCATCGCCGACGCCGGCCGCGCCACCATGACGGCGTTCTTCGACCGGGCGGCGTCGTAGGCGAGGTTCGGGGGAGGGGGGTCCCGGCGCCCTTCAGGCGGTCGGGGCCTCGACCAGGGCGGCGAGCTTGTCCATCGACATGCGCCAACCCAGCTCGTTGTCGGCGGGGCGGACCCCGGCTGGAAGGCCCTCGTGGGTCCCCGTGACGAGCGTCGAGCCGTCGGGACCGTCGGTGAGGCGGTAGGTGATGGTCATGAGGCCCTGGAGGGCGGGGTCGTCGGTCTCGAACTCGACCTCCTGCACCACCTCCTCGTCGGGTACCAACCGCACGAAGCGCCCGTGGTGGGTGTCGGTGTTCGACGCGCTCTTCCCGGTCCCCGTGTCGACGTCGTAGGTGAGGGAGATGCGAAACGTGCCGCCCTCGCGCGGGTCGAACGTGTGGACCTCGCTGGTCATGCCGTCGGGCACCATCCACTGCTGGACGGCGACGGGGTCGAGCAGCGCCCGGTAGACCGCCGCTCGAGGGGCGGCGAGGGTCCGGGTGAGCTCCGTCGTGGCCATGGATCGGAACCTATCCACAGGTCTCCGGGCGCCGCCGGGCGCGACGGGGCACACTCGCACCATGCGCTTCGTCGTCATCGGGGCCGGTGCCATCGGGGGAGTGGTCGGCGGGCGGCTGTTCGAGCACGGCCACGACGTCGTGCTCGTGGCCCGCGGTGCCCACCACGACGCGCTGCGCGACCGGGGCCTCACCATCCAGTGCCCCACCGGCGAGGTGACCCTGGCCGTCCCTGTGGTCGACCACGTCGGGCGCCTGGACCTCGGCACCGACGACGTCGTGCTCCTGGCGGTCAAGAGTCAGGACACCGCCGGCGTCGTCGCTGCCCTCGATCCGGTGGCGCCCCCGAGGCTCCCGGTCGTCTCGCTCCAGAACGGCCTCGACAACGAACGAGTCCTGCTGCGCCACTTCGACCCGGTCTACGGCGTGTGCGTGATGTTCCCCGCCACCCACGTCGAACCTGGCGTGGTGCAGGCCAACTCGACGCCTGTCGAGGGCCTCCTCGACCTCGGTCGCTACCCGGCCGGCGCCGACGACGGGTCCGACGAGACCGCCGCCGCCATCGCCGGGGCCTTCCGGTCCGCCGGCTTCGTCTCCGACGTGCGGCCCGACATCGTGCGCTGGAAGGCGGCCAAGCTGCTGTTGAACCTGGCCAACGCCATCGACGCCGTCTGCGGCCTCGAAGACGGCGGCGGCGAGCTCTTCGAGCGGGCCCGGGACGAAGGCCGGCGTTGCCTCGCC
>RRZT012041471.1_pt1 | contig 13320 bp, 10 predicted proteins | sample 2165551 | NCBI WGS metagenome assembly RRZT01 (sample SAMN10456910, study PRJNA506462) | wastewater metagenome | biome: wastewater; feature: sludge; material: wastewater sludge; isolation source: wastewater sludge with Escherichia coli K12::gfp cells carrying plasmid... | place: USA: Moscow, Idaho... | reverse complement strand
TTCAATCACATGATCTTCGTGAATATGCCCTGGTAAGGGTAATTGCACCAAGATACCATCAACTGTCTGATCTTGATCTAGTTTCCCAATTTCTTCTAATAAAGTCTCTTCTGAAATATCCACATCAAATTCAAGGACGTTTGAAACAAAGCCCACATCTTGTGCCTGTTTTGCTTTTGAAGCAACATAAGTTTGTGATGCTGGATCTTCCCCGACAATCACAACTGTAAGACCTGGTTTTCTACCTTCAATCTTTGCGACTTTTTCTTTTAAACTTTGACGTATTTCTTTTGAAACTTCAAAACCATTGAGTATCTGGGTCATAAAAGCCTCCTTTTTACCATAGTACATTTTATCATAAGTTATAGAACCTTGCCATCTTTGACTTCTAAGATCATGGTTATTGGCCCATCATTGTCTAAAATCACATTCATATGTGTTTGAAAGACCCCTGTTTCTACGTTTATTCCTATGTCTTTAAGATGCTTGTTGAATGTTTCATAGAGTGCATTGGCAGCATCTGGCGCTTTGGCATTGGTGAAACTGGGTCGGTTTCCTTTTCGAATATCCCCTGCCAGTGTAAATTGAGAAATTGAGAGGATCTCCCCTTTGACATCTTGAATGCTTAAATTAATTTTATCTTCATCATCTTCAAAGAGCCTTAAAGTTGAAATCTTTTGAGCCGCTCTTAAGATATCTTGTTCTGTATCATCTTTTTCAATGCCAACAAGTAAAACATAACCATGGTTAATTTTTCCCACGATTTCTTCAGCTACCACAACCTGTGCACTTTTAACTTTTTGTATTACAATTTTCATAATTCACCTTCTGTCATATTACATATACATGATACAATAGATTCAGGTGATTTTATGAATAAACCATTAGCATTTGAAGTAAGACCGCAAAATATTGATGAAATAATCGGTCAAACCCATTTATTAAAAGAAAACCAGACATTAAGAAACATGGTCGAAAACAAACATATTCAATCCATGATCTTTTTTGGACCACCAGGAACTGGCAAAACTACAGCCGCCATGGCCATTGCGAATTCCTTGGGACGTCCCTTTAGATCTTTTAATGCGGTCAGTGATAATAAGAAAAAACTGGACCAGCTCTTTTTAGAAGCAGAACTCAGTTCTGGACTTGTGGTGATTGTAGATGAGGTGCACCGCATGAATAAAGGGATTCAAGATGTACTTTTACCCCATATTGAAAGTGGGCTCATCACCATGATAGGTGCCACAACCGCTAATCCATATTTTTCTATTAATCCAGCTATCAGGTCTCGTGTGCATCTTTTTGAATTCTTACCTTTAAGTGAAGATGAAATCAAAGCGGTACTTCAAAGAGCCATTGAAATCATAAAAAATAAAAATGTGGAAGATGAGGTACTTGAACATATCGCATCTTCAAGTAATGGCGATGCGCGCTTTGCGATTAATGCTTTAGATTTACTGTTAAATGCGACAAAAGATGAAGTCATTACTTTAGACCATTTAAAGAAACTGAGCCTATCCATGAATATTTCAATGGATAAAGATTCTGATCATTATCATGATACACTCAGTGGTTTTCAAAAATCCATTCGTGGTAGTGATGTTAATGCAGCACTGTATTATCTAGCGAAACTCATTGAAGTGGGTGATTTGGATTCCATTGAGCGTAGACTCATGGTGATTGCCTATGAAGATATAGGACTTGCGAACCCTGCCGTTTGTGCGCGTGTTGTGAGTGCCTGTGAAGCGGCGCGTAAAGTTGGATTTCCAGAAGCAAGAATCATTTTAAGTAACGCTGTCATAGAGTGTGCTTTGAGTCCAAAATCTAAAAGTGCAGAACATGCGATTGATAGAGCCATTGGTGCCATTCGTAAAAATGCGTATCAAACGCCCAAGTATTTAAGACTGAATGCGGTGGGGATGGATGATGAAGATATGTACGATTATGATCGTTCTGATTTATGGCATAAGATTCAATATTTACCAGATGGCTTAAAAAATACTGAATTTTATTTCCCAGGAAATATTCACTCAGCAGAAAAAACTTACGCTGAAAATTATGAAAAGTTGAAACGAATCCCGCGTTCTAATCAATTAAGAGCATTAAAAAAGAGTTCGAAGCAATAAGCTTTGAACTCTTTTTATTTGGCTTGAAGCCGCAATGTTTATTTTTATAGTTTTGTTGTTTGGTTTGCTGCTTTTTCGATTGCTTCGAGGTAACCATCAATACCGATTGTTACACTTGATTTAAGATCTTCAGTAGCAACGCCATCTTCTCTTGGTGTTTCAAGTACTTGTGATACTGTTTTACCAATTGTGTATTTTTCTAATTCTACAATTTGCTCATCCCACTCAGCAATCGCACCACCGAATGTTTTCATGTTGTAGTCTGGTCCTAATTCTTTTTTGGATTTTACAATGCCTTTAGGCGCAATTTTTCCATCTGAGAATTCTGCACCGTTTTGTGCTGCATCAATGTATGTATAAACGATTTCTTTGTTGCCGTTTAGTGCAACTGCTGAAATTGTTGAGTTGATTTCAATGCCGTCTTTACTTGCTGACGTTGTACTTGCTGTACCAACTTCAACAACGTCTTTAACTTCAACTGCGTTAGCAACTGCTTTTTCAACAACTGTTAAGTATGCACTTACGTCGATTGTTACACTTGTTTTGAGATCTTCTTCAGCAGGTACTGCAGGGTGTTTTTCATCTTTTTCGTATGTTTCCATTGAAAGTATTTCTGATAATGTTTGACCTTTCATCCAGTCTTCTAGACTTTCGATTTGTTCAAACCATTCTGCAATTGCGTTACCATATGTTTTCATGTTGTAGTCAGGTCCTAATTCTTTTTTAGTTCCTTTTCCTTCAAATGCTACAAGTTCACCTGCTGCATTTAATTTAACTGAGTTTTGAGCTGCATCAATATACACGTTTACAAATTTGTCTTCGTCCATTACGACTGTTGCGTAGTATGTGTTGACTTCAAATTTTCCGTCTTCCTCACCTGGGTCTACGCTTGACTCTGTTGTATAAACTGCTGTACCGATATTATATGTTTTGCCTGCTTCTGCAGTACCTTTGTCGCCACCATTTGTTTCTGGTTTGTCTTTAGCACCACAGCCTGTTAAGACTAGCAAAGCAACAACTAAAATTGCTAAGATTTTTTTCATAAATATAATTCCTCCTCTTGCTACTCCATCATAGGACTCGAACTTATTTGAGTCAACATCTAAATTACAAAAGAAAAGAGATATAATCACAGATTATACACAATTGCCAAAAGTTTATGAAAATTTGTGAAAAAACAATCATATTTCACTTTATTTTGACTTTTTCTTTGTTTTTTCACAAACAAAAAAACAGCATTGCTGTTTCTTAAATTAAATGTTTTTGAATCACTTCAACTGGATTTTTCTCAAATATATCAATCCAAATAGAAGGTTGTTGGTGTTTAAACCATGTGATTTGACGTTTCGCAAAACGTCGCGTATTTCTTTGAATTAATGAAATTAAAGTTTTTTTATCAATTTCATCTTTAAAATAACTTTCAAATTCTCGATATCCAATGGATTTGAAACTGTTATAACTAAAAAGGTTTGAGTCTTTTTCATAAAAATCTCTGACTTCCTTTTCTAGTCCAGTTTCAAACATCATTTCTACACGCCTGTTAATACGTTCATAAATTTTTTCGCGATCACCTTGTAAGAAGAAGACTTCTGCCTCAATGATTTGTATATCTTTTTGATTCTCTGTGAGTTCATGACGCATCAAGCCATGCTTTTCAAATGAATCCAATGCTCTTAAGATGCGTTTACGATTATTTGGATGAAGTGTTTGTGCTGCTTCAGAATCTTTTTCTAATAGACTTTGATAAAGGTCTTCTGTAGATAAATCACTTTCTAATACTTCTTTGGGTTCGTCTTCAAAACGATAATCATAGAGTAAGGCTTTAATATAAAGACCTGTCCCTCCTACTACGATGACATTTTTTCCTCTATTTTGAATTTCTTTAATGAGCCTTCTGGCTTCTCTTTGAAAATCAGCCACACTATAAGCTTCTTCGTACGTTCTAATATCAATACAGTGGTGTGTAATGCCATCTCGTTCCTTTAATGTGGGTTTTGCACTGCCAATATCCATGCCTTTATAAACAGCGACTGAATCAGCTGAAATGATTTCTGCATTCCATAGTTTCGCAAGCGCAATCGAAGCAGATGTTTTACCAGCGCCTGTAAGGCCTGCAATGACACATATCTTTTTCATCGTAAAAACCCCTTTAAGATATCTTTTTCATCTAAGATCATAAATGTAGGGCGCCCATGTGGACAATGGAAGGGTTGTCTTGCGTTTCGTAGTTGTGAAACCAAGGTTTCCATTTCTAGTTTTGACATGTATTCATTAAAACGTACAGAAGAGTGACATGCTAAGGTCGCAAGCGTGTGACTTCTAAAATCTTCTTCACGGATGGTTCTACTTGATTCTAAGTAATCAAGTGTCTTATTCACAAATTCATGAAGTTCTTTTTCTTTAAGCCATACTGGTCTTTCTCTTAAGACAAATGATTCTTCATCCAAAACATCCATCTTAATTTGAAAGTCTTTAAAAGCATCAATCACTTTTTCACTTTGAATGACCAAACTTCTTCTGCCATCAAAGATTTCAGGAATGAGTAAAGGTTGAACATCACTCACCGTATCCAAGAGTTTATCTTGGAAGTATTCATAACGGACACGTTCCATGGCCGCATGTTGATCAATGATATATAAGCCTTGTTCGCCTTTAGCTAAGATATACTTGCCACTCATTTGGGCTAAGACTTGTAGTGGTTCGATCTTTGGTTTTTGAATTGTTACTTCTGGTTCTAAAACCTCTTTATCTTTAATTTCCAATTGCTTTGGTGCTTCTTCATGAATTTCTTCAACTTTCTCTTCAAGATATATAGGTTTCTTTTCTTCTTCTACTTCTATTGTGTGTTGAACTTGTATAACTGTGTCTTCTTTGACACTTTGTGGTTCACTTTTTAAAAGTTCATCCATCATGGAAGTTTGTGTTTCTTCTATTTTAATTCTTGGGGCAGATACTTTTTGTGTGAGCTTGTTTTCAATGGCTTCAATAACCATTTGAGATAGGACCTCTTCTTTTGAGAGTCTGATTTCCCATTTTGATGGATGTACGTTGACATCCACAAGTTGTGGATCAACTTCTATTTTAAGAACACCTATAGGGTATCTGTCTTTTGGGATATGACGTCTGAATCCTTCAACCACGGCTGATTGAATTTTTGGATGACGGATCATGCGATCATTAATGTAAAGCCAAATTTGGTATCTATTAGATCGGGTGTGTTCTGGTTGAGAAAACATCCCTTCTATTTTGAAGTCAAAGTTTGATTCTTTAATTTGAAATGCATTTTCTGAAGGGGTCTTTCCAAACACACTATAGAAAACACTCTTTAAACTGCCCTGTCCTAAGGATCTGAAGACTTCTCGTTCTGAATCTACAAGACGAAAAGCAATATCAGGGCGTGATATCGCAAATTTTTGAACCGTATCCACAATGATGGCCGTTTCGTATCGAATATTTTTAATATATTTTAAACGGGCTGGTACTTTGCTAAATAAGTCTTCGACTTGGACTGTAGTCCCTTTATTACGCGCAAAAACGGAAAGGTTTTTTTGAACCCCATTATCAATGATGAGTTCATATCCTTCTTGTCCGTTATGAGTTTGTGTAATCATGGTACTGACAGATGCGATTGAAGGGAGTGCCTCTCCTCTAAAACCATAGGTATTGATATGGTTTAAATCTTTGGCGTCAAAGATTTTAGAAGTGGAGTGTCTTTTAAAAGCATTTAAAAGATCGTCTTTATTCATACCATCGCCATTATCAATGACGCGTATGGAGCGCATCCCACCTTCTTCAATGTGTACTTCAATTGAGGTACTGTTTGCGTCCAGGGCATTTTCAATGAGCTCTTTAATGATGCCAGAGGGTCTTTCAACCACTTCTCCAGCCGCAATCATATTCGCAAGATGCGATGACATGACTTGTATTTTATTCATCTTCATCACCCAGTATTTCTTTAATTTCTGATAAAAGCATGAGGGCTTCGATGGGGGTTATTTGATTCACATCTAAGTTTCTCATCTTTGTTTTTACTTTGAGATAGTCTTTGGGTTGTGTTTCAATCATTTGTGGTTTTTGTGTTATATCGATGTTGTGTCGTTGGGCTTCTAAAACATTTAAGTTTTGGTTGGCCCTTTCAATGACCGAGTTTGGTAAGTGAGCTAATTTCGCTACATTAATCCCATATGACTTATTGGCGCGTCCTTCAATGACGCGATATAAAAAGGTCACATGATCATCTTCTTCATGGACTTCAACATGGATGTTCTTTACTTTTTCAAGCAAGTTCTCTAAATCAGTAAGTTCATGATAGTGTGTTGAAAAGACCGTATTACAAGATACTTGGTTTACCATATATTCTAAGATGGCTTGTGCAAGTGCCATCCCATCATAAGTGGATGTTCCACGTCCAATCTCATCAAATAAAACAAGTGAATTTTTCGTAGCACCAAAAAGTGCAGTTTGGGCTTCCATCATTTCAACCATAAAGGTAGATTGTCCCATTAAAATATCATCACTGGCACCCATTCTGGTAAAGATTTGATCTGTAATGGGTAAAATAGCCTTCTCTGCAGGAACATATGATCCCATTTGCGCTAAGATTACATTCAGTGCAAGCATGCGCATGTAAGTACTCTTACCACCCATGTTGGGTCCTGTGAGGATGAGTAGTTTTTGATTTTCATCAAATGTCACACTGGATGCGATGTATTGATGATCTGAAAGTTCTCTTTCTAAGACAGGGTGTCTTCCGTTTTCAATCAGTAAGTTTTGATTATCAGTAAAGGTTGGTTTTGTATAACCTGGATAGGATGAAATTTCTGAAAGCGCAAAAAGTACATCAAGTTTCCCAATCGCATCACCAATGATTTTAATCATCTTGGTGTATGTGAGCGTAAATTCCGTGAATTTTTTCATCAGTTTATTTTCTATTTCTAGAATTTTATCACTGGCTTCTAAGACTTTTGTTTCATAGTCTTGAAGTTCTTCTGTGATATAACGCTCTGCATTGGTAAGGGTTTGTTTGCGGATGAAACCATGTTCTGGTAATACATTTTCCACTTGTCCTTTAGATACTTCAATGTAGTAACCAAAAGCGCGTGTATAACCGACTTTGAGGTTTTTAATGCCAGTCTTTTCTTTTTGCGTCGTTTCATAAGCAAGAAGCCACTTCTTACCGTCTTTTGCGATGGATAAAAGTTCATCTAAGTCTTGATCTACACCTTGTTTAAAAGTACGGCCTTCTTTGAGCTGTACGGGTGCATCATCGTGAATGGTGTTTTCTAGTGTTTCATAAAGGACATCTAAAGTATCAATGGCTTTTAAAAATTGAAACGGAACAATATCTTGAATCTGTTTAAATTCAAAAAGTGTGTTTTTTAAACGCACAAAGTCTTGTGCATTATTTTTCTCAGTACTCATGCGTGCAATCACGCGGTGAATATCATAGGTACTTTTTAAGTGTGTTTTTAAGGTGTCTTTGAGCATAATGTCCTGTAAGAGCACATCAATTTGGTCTTGTGTTTCAAGAATGGCTTCTTTTTGAACCATGGGGCGCATTAAAGCATCTTTGAGTGCACGTGCACCAATATTGGTTTGTGTATGATTTAAAAATGAATAGAGTGATAAATCTTTATTGGTACTGTGATTTAAGAGTTCTAAGTTCATCATACTGGAGTAGTCCATCTTTAAGTATGAGAGGTCATTTAAAACAAGCACATCACCAAAGTGATTGAGTGGTTTCTTTTGTGTGTAATTTAAATACGCAAAGAGTTTTTGAAGTGCTTTTTCTATCTGTGCATCTTTGTATTTCACGTCTTCATAGTAAGATGCTTCATATGAAATATAGATTGATGTTTTGTCTTTGATTTGGTTGATCATGTGTTCATCAATACTTGGATCAACCACAAGTTCTGAAATATCAAATTGTTCCAGTGTTTTAATAATCTCTGTGGCTTCATTCATGATACGAATGGCACGAAGGCTGCCTTCAATGATGTCTGAAAAGACCAGGGTTGCATAGACTAAGTCTTGGTGAAGTGCGGCAATTTCATTGGTGTTAATTTCTTCATGTTCAATGAACGTTCCTGGTGTGATAATCTCGACCACTTCGCGTCTTACAATGCCTTTGGCTTCTTTGGGGTCTTCTACTTGTTCGACAATGGCGACTTTATAACCATTGGTGACCAGTTTTTGAATGTATGATTTTGCGGCATGGTGTGGGACACCACACATAGGCGCTTTTTGTGCACCACCGGCATGTCTTGATGTTAAAACTAAATCTAGGACTTTGGATGCGGTAATGGCATCTTCAAAAAAGAGCTCGTAGAAATCGCCAAGGCGATAAAACACCAAGGCTTCTTTGGTGTTTTCTTTAATTTCCATATATTGTTTTAACATTGGGGTTAATTTTTCTTTATGAATCATCTTCATCATCTTTCAGTGCTTCATGCATTTTTAAGCGTTTATTAACTTCTTTTTGTAGAATATAAGATCCTGGTCCATAGGAAAGAATGAATCCTTCACGGGCATGAATGATCTTGGTGACACCTTGGTAGTGGAGTCCTTCTGTATTAATATTATCTTCATCTTTAAGGCTTGCGGTTACTTTTGTGGGTAAACTGTTGAAACTATTGATGTTGTCTAAACCACCAATACGTTCAATAAAGTTTGTGACCTCATCATCTTTAATGCCAATGTTGAGGATATCAATGGCAACTTTATTGTAATAGAATCGTGTCACATAGAAATATATAAAGAAAACAATCACACCAAATAAGACCATGATGAGGACTTGTTGGTTGATGATATTTTTACGTGATATGGCAATTAAATCGAAAATGTTTCCAGGATTTGCGGCACTTAAGATGCCCAAGTATGAGAAACCTAAAGTAATGGATAGACCCAGTAGAATGGCTGAGATAAATCCAACCATAAAGAGGTGGAAAATATACAGCACAGGTGTTGTAAGGAGTAAGAGAATTTCAATGGGATATGTAATACCAGTTAGCATGGATAATGCAGTGCCTAAGAGTACTGTCACGATTGCTTTTCTCTTTTTCTTTTTGTCTGTTACAGTAAATGATAATGCGAATAAGTATGCGGGAATCGCAAACATATTAATAACATAGTAAAATGTTGTGAATCGTCCGGCACTTCCAACACCAATAACCGCAACACTGTCTTTGAGTTGTGCAGCCCAAATATTCACATCACCCACATAAGTAATGTTTTCTAAACTGTTCCACGTACCACCCATGGAAGTAAACCACATTTCATTTCTCACAATATTATCAAGGCCCAAGAGGGTACTGAGACGCTCAAAACCTGAATATGCAAATAAACTCATGGGATTGGTAAAATCAGATGCAATAAACCTTAAAATCGTATACACTGATTCAATCACATAAGGGAATAAAAAGGCCATGGCCACACCAAATACAGTAGAGGCCACCAAGCTTTTCATCAAACGAATGGTATCTCTATCTAAAAGTTTGGTGAAATTCGCATTTCTAACATTCATGGGTTTGTGATAAATACGTCTTACAATTAAGTAAATCCCAATGAGTCCAAAGTAGCCTGTATTCATGAGTTTATACTCATCTAAGGCAATACTAAATTTTAAGATTTCTGAATATGCAGTGGCAGGTAAGGTCTTGGGTGAGAAAAACAATATCATGATTAAAAACATTAAATATGATATAATTCCAACGACAACAATGTTTCTTTCATGGGTCCTTGTATACAACAGTTTTACAAACACCATATAAGGAAAGGCTCTTAAGACAAGCCCCCCTGTAAAGAGTAAAATATCTTTAATTGTTACTAAAAGAGGATAGTCGAGTTTGAGGATTTCATTCACATAAGGATTACCTAAAAACGAGCCCACAGCAATCAGGATGGTTGCCACAAAAACGGACTTGATGGGTAGCTGTAATTCTTCTAAATATATTTGAAGTCTATTCATAAAACACCTCTATCTTACATTCATATATTATACACTATTATCTAATTTCATTAAAGGAGCATTTCATGAGAACTCAAATCAACGAAAGTAAAAGAAAGTTTTATCTCGACTATGTTTTAGTCGGGATCATTCTTGTCAGTGCCGTTGTAGGATTGATCGGAATTTACCTGGCGGCAGCCTTCAGTGATTTCGACACAACAACCCACGACATCACGCGACAAGTCATGTGGTTTGCGATCAGTTTTATCTTCATGTTTATCTTATTAAAGTTTGGAACAGACCGTATCTTCTCGGCCGCATACATTGCCTATGGTATCTTAATGGTACTCTTACTCATTCAAGTCCTCGCAAGATATCATATTATCAACACAGATTTAATCCCTCGTATTAACGGGGCTTATGCATGGTATGTTATTCCAGGTGTTGGCTCGTTTCAGCCATCGGAATTTATGAAGATCATGATAATCTTTATCAGCGCCAATATTATTCATGAACACAACAAAGAAAAAGATGATCACTCATTCTCTAGTGACTTCTCACTGGCATTTAAACTCTTTAGATTGGTTTTGCCCCCATTAGTCTTAATTGTTTTACAACCTGATACAGGGATTCCAATTATTATCTTAATTAGTGTGGCCTTTATGTTTTTCTTATCAGGTGTAAGATCTGAGTGGTTTATTATCATCTTCTCAGTCGCATTTGTCTTATTCTTTGGGATTATCTTTCTGTATTACAATAACCCTGCTTTACTGAACAGAATGTTTGGTGGAAACGCTCAAAGTTATCGCTTGAATCGATTCTATGGATGGCTCGACTTTGAAAAGTATGCGGACAGTCATGGTCACCACTTATTCAATGCGATCGCTTCCATTGGAACAGCAGGTCTTAAAGGGCATGGTTTGGGACAAGTTATCTTACAAATCCCCGAAGCCCATACGGACTTTATCTTTGCGGTATTAGCGCAAAACTTTGGATTCCTTGGCGCAACAGGTGTTGTAATATTATCATTCTCACTTGACATGAGACTCGCCTGGATTGCCTTTAACAGTGATTTAGATCGTGAAAGATACCTACTTGTAGGTGCCATCGCGATGTTATTTTTTCAACATACTGAAAACATCGGTATGGTTCTGGGCGTTTTACCAATTACGGGTATTACACTGCCCTTCTTCTCATACGGTGGATCTTCCATTCTTTCATATATGTTGCCTTTATCAGTAGCCTTCTATATGTATAGTGAAATTACCCAAGCTCGAAAACACTAAATAAAAAAACCTTACGATTGTAAGGCTTAGAATAAAGCGTTGAGCTTCTTAATATATGAAAATTCTCTAAAATGCGCAAAGCGCATTTTTTTATTGTTTAATTTGATTTCAATTTTATGAATGTTTTCTAAATGAATGTGTAAGTGATCATAACATAGTAATGCATGGTCAAAGTTATCATACTCTAAACGAATGATTGTTTCAGGGGCAAGTATTAACGGTGCCGCAAGGCTTCTGGCATGTCGATGATGAATCCCAGAAATTTCTGTCATTTGTAGCAATTCTAATCCATCAAAAATGACAGCGCCACCAATGGATCTGTTATAAGCTGTGGAACCGTATTGTCCTGAGATACATAAGCCATTGCCTCTAAAGAGTTCGAAATACTCATCATTGAGGTAAACTTCGATGTGTTGTGTTTTTACGATATTCTCTACTCTAATTTCATTGAGTGCATGAAGTTGAATCAGTTCATTATCATCGCGATAGCAGTTTGCTTCTAAGATTGTTTTCTCTTGAATTTTATATTCATTAGAAGCCAAGTCTTCATAGAAGGTTTCAATTTCATCCATGACATAATCTGTTGAGAAACCCAGTGTGCCTGTGTGAATGCCCACAAAAGCGACTGTATCTGCTTGATCCATGTAATGGTGAAAAGCGTGAAGTAAGGTGCCATCGCCACCCACACAGACTACTAAGTCTGGATTTTCTTCATCGTATATTTTACCCATTTTAATCAATCGTTTTGTGATTTGAGAACATGCATTTTTTGAAAAGTCATCGCCTCGATTGAGTACCGCAAAGCGTTTCATAATACCACCCTTTTATCGTTATCATTTATATCTTATGTCTATTTTAACACAAATTGATGAATAGTATGAGAATGTTAGTAAATGACATTATTTCCCACTAAGTTGAATCTCGCGTCATATTCCTTCACAGAATATACATTGTATCAAAGGTTGAATTGTTGTAATATGTTCATATGGAACAAAAATTAGAAATAGAATTTAAATCAAAAATTGATCACGAAGGCCATTTATTGATCCGTGATTATTTTCCCTTTGGAACACCAAAGCTTCAGGAAAATGTTTACTACGATACAAAAGACCGTAAATTTTATGAGAAAGGAGTCATGTGTCGTGTAAGAAAAATAGAAGATACTAATCTTCTCACGCTCAAAGAGCCACATCCTGATGGTATTATGGAATATGAGATTAATCTTACAGGACCTTTACATTCTGACCCAAGATCACAAGAAGCACTGGATGTTTTTAATGTGAAAATGGAAGACTTAGAAGAAATTGCATTCAGCAATACAGTGCGTTATGAACATGAAGATGTGTATGGCACTTGGTGCTTAGACATCACACAGTTCAAAAACCATAAAGACTATGAAATTGAGTATGAATTATACCATGAAGAAAAGGCTGCACAGAAACATTACATGCAGACCTTAAAATCGATTGGTATTGAGTATGAACCCATTGAACCTAAATTCGTGCGTGCTTTATATTCAAAAGCTCAAGTAGATGATGCGTCTTAGCATCCAGCTTATAATCATAAATCATTTGAAACGTATAATTTTCATCAAGTAATTTGTCATAAATCATCTTAACCCCCAGCATGGCATTGATTTGCGATTTTCTGACAATGGGGTAATAAATGGTGAGATGACCATCTTGATATTCATAACATGTTTGATACTGAACCACACAGTTTGTGTGGTTTTTTATCATCCGTATTTGTTTTTCTGTATAGGTGATCTCTACTTCTTTAAGAATTTCTCTAAGTTTTTGATGCTTCATATCATCTTTGAGACTGTCTAAAGTAATGTTTTTATTTTGTGACAGCATCCACTGGTCAAGACCCAGTTTATCAGCGATTTCTAGAAGTTCTATAGATTTATCGACCCCATCTTTTTCTATATAGAGAAATGATTCAAGTCTTGATGACATTT
>RRZT012988173.1_pt1 | contig 13321 bp, 5 predicted proteins | sample 2165551 | NCBI WGS metagenome assembly RRZT01 (sample SAMN10456910, study PRJNA506462) | wastewater metagenome | biome: wastewater; feature: sludge; material: wastewater sludge; isolation source: wastewater sludge with Escherichia coli K12::gfp cells carrying plasmid... | place: USA: Moscow, Idaho ... | reverse complement strand
CCAGTTGTAGCTGAACTCGAAACGATATAAACAAATCCAGAAGTTGCATCATTAATCTCTTTAATGCGTTTTTCTGTTGTTAAAGGTGTAATTAGAAAAGTAACTTTTTGATCGTATTTCTCAAATAATTCTTTGTGTTGTGCCAAGTAAATTTCGTACGGCATATCAGGTAAAATCAAGCCTGAAACTCCACTTTCTTGACAATTTTGTAAGAATTTTTCTAATCCAAATGTCATCACTTGGTTGTAATAACCCATCAAAACAATTGGTGCAGAAATTTCATTTTGAACCGATTTTAATTGTTCAAACAAAATATCCAATGTCATTCCATTTGCTAACGCTTTTTCACTTGTAGCTTGTATTGTTGGACCATCAGCTAAAGGATCAGAATATGGAATACCGACTTCGATAATGTCAACATTGTTTTGATCTAATTCTTTTAAAATAACAGGGGTATCCGATAAATTCGGATACCCAGCTGTTGTGTATATTGTAATGAGGTTTTTATTTTTTTGACTAAATAATTGCTCTAATTTGTTCATTTTTATTTTGCTTGTTTTAATAAGATTGTATAGACTGGAAAGTGGTCAGAATAACCATTTGCACGATAAGTATCACCGCTCCACATACGGTTAGGGAATCCTTTATATGCACCTTCTGTAGCTTTTAAATAATCTTTGTTATAAATTTCAGTTTTGAAGATTTTATACGTTGAATAATCTTTATTTTTTGTTACCAATGACGAAGTCGAGATAAATTGATCAAATAGATTCCAAGCATCACGATAAGCTAAAGTGCCAACACCTTTTTTGTATAAAGGTAACATAGGGTCATAATATCCGTTATCCGAAACTTTAGCAATTTCTCCAGCCGGATCAAATGTGTTTTTAATACTTGGAGAAATAGGATCATCATTAAAATCACCCATTGCAATTACTTTTGCATTTGGATTCTTAGATTTTAACTCATCAAAAATTCCTTTCATCACCTTTGCTGCTTCCATACGAGCTGGCATCGAAACTTTTTCTCCACCACTACGAGAAGGCCAGTGATTCACTAAAAAAGTGATTTCTTCACCGTCTAATAAACCTGTAACTTGTAGAATGTCACGTGTATATTTTCGTTTACCTTCAGCATCATAATTGAAAATAGGATGAGGTCTTGCATCAATTACTTTGAAACGAGATTTTTGATACAATAAACCTGTATCAACTCCACGAGCATCAAACGAATTGAAATGAACAACACCATAATCGTATTTTTTCAAAGCAGAGCTTTTTGCTAAATCTTCTAAAGTTTCTCTTGTCTCAATCTCGCAAATACCAACTATTACTGGAGCAGAACCTGTAACATCTGCACCTAATTCGCTAATAACTTTTGAAATATTATTGACTTTCTGGAAATATTTTTCTGTATTCCATCTTTTATTTCCGTTTGGTAAAAATTCTTCTTGAAGAATTAATGGACGGATAATTTTCTTTCCTTTTATATTTTCGTACGTATAACTTTGTTTGAATTCTTCTGTTTCGTACTTCGATATGTCAGATTCTGCAATCTGAATGTGATAATTTTTGTCATTAAAAGGTAAAGTTCCATTTACATATCCAACTGATTTTATGGTGTCAAAAAGATTCTCGACATTGTAAAACGCTACAGTTGCACTTGAATATTTGCTTTGAGCTTTAACATTTAACGTTAAGAATAAATTAAAAATTATTAATAAAGTTAAAGATTTATTAATTTTAAACATATGTTATTAATTATGAATTTACTAAATTTGTTGTCCTATTTTTTCTGATGAAGGAAATAAATAGCTAATTTATAAATAAAAATTCGTTTGAATGAACAAATTATTGTTAAGTCTTTCAGTCTTTGCAGCAACTGTCGCTATGGCGCAGGCGCAAACAAAGGTTACTGGGGTAGCAAAAAATGCTGCTACAGGTGAAGAGGTTTATAACCTCACTGTACGTTTGGACGGAGGAGCAGTAAGCGATGCTGCTATCACCGATCGTATAGGTTATTTTCAGTTTGTAGATATTCCGGATGGAACATACAAATTACAAGTTTATGGCGTGGGCTATGACCCATATGAAAAAGAAATCACTGTAGCAGGGCAAAAAGAGCTTGACTTAGGTGATATTAAATTAACATTTAATCCAAATACAGCAGAAGTTGGAATTATTACATTAACAGATGATGAATTATCTGATGATGAAAGTTCGACAGCTTCAAATTCAGGACTTTTACAATCTTCACGTGATGTTTTTGCTCGCGTTTCTGCGTACGAATTAGGTTCGTATTGGTTTAAACCAAGAGGTTTAGACAACAAATATAATGATGTATTATTCAATGGAGTTCGTATGAACAAAATGGATAATGGTCGTGCAACTTTTAACAACTGGGGAGGTTTGAATGATGTAACTCGTCGTCCAGATGAGTTAACATACGGAATTGAACCTTCTAATTATGCTTTTGGTGATTTAGGTGGAGTTACAAATTTTGATACTCGACCTTCAACAATGCGTAAGGGAGTAAGTTTGGCTTATTCTAGTACAAATCGTTCATACAGAAACCGTGTAATGGCTACATATAATACGGGATTGATGGATAACGGTTGGGCGTTTATGGTTTCTGGAAGTAGACGTTGGGCAGAAGAAGGTATTATAGAAGGTACTTTCTATGATGCATACGCTTACTACTTAGGAGTTGAGAAAAAGTTTAATGAAAAACATACCTTAAACTTTACAAGTTTTGGTGCGCCAACTCGTCGTTCTACAGGTTCACCTAATACACAAGAAGTTGTGGATATGATGGGGATTTATTACAATTCTTATTGGGGATGGCAAGATGGTGAAAAACGTAATGAGCGTGTAAAGAAAACATTCGAGCCTATTAATATGTTGACGCATCATTGGAATATTAACAATAAATCAAAATTAACAACAACAGTTTCTTATCAATTTGGTAAAGAAAGTAGTTCTCGTTTAGATTGGTTTGCAGGAAATAATCCTTCTCCAGTTTACTATCGTAATTTACCATCTTATTTTGCATATAGTGGAGCAAGTCAAAGTGCTATAAACAATCAAACTGAATTATGGAGAAGTGGCCAAATTTCTCAAATAGATTGGACAAGTTTATATGAAGCTAATATTAACAATGCTGGGAGATCTGTTTATTGGTTGACTGCTGATGTTAACGAAGATAAAACAGCAACTGCTTATACGAATTTTCAGACAGAGTTAGCGCCTAACATAGATTTAACAATTGCAGCATCTTATCAAAATACGAAATCTCAACTATATCGTGAAATACAAGATTTATTAGGTGGACAATATGTTGAGAATAAAGATAACTTTACTCATAAAATGTTTAATATTTTAGATCCTGATTATCAGCCAACAAAAGGACAGCGTCAAGGATATAATTATGAAATTAATCGTGATTATGCAGATTTATTCATGCAATCTAAAATAAAAGGAAAATTTTTAGACGTAACAATTGGTATGAAAGCTGCTTTGACTAAGTTTTATCGTGAAGGTAAATGGATGCACGAATCTTATCAGACTACTTCTTATGGAAAAAGTAAAACTTACGATTTCTTAGATTTTGGAGTGAAATCTAATTTCTTAGTAAAATTAGATGGTCGTAATTTTATTCAGGCAAATGTTATGTATCAAACAGAAGCACCAACTTCTGATGAGATTTTTCCAAATGCTCGTGTAACGAATGTAACTGTTGATGGTGTTGAGAGTGCAAAAATATTCTCAAGTGATTTATCATATATTTTAAGAGCTCCACGTATTAAAGCGCGTGCTACGGCATTTTATACAAGAACAAAAGACGAAATTGAAAAAGCTTTTGGTTATATCGACGGAGCAAATGATCAAGTATTCGTTTCAGAAGTAATGACAGGTGTTGGAAAAGAATATTTAGGAACAGAATTAGCAATTGAAGCTCAGGTTTTTCCTGTTTTAACTCTTTCAGCTGTAGCTTCTATCGGTCAATATTTATATAAAGATAATCCAAACTATAATTTATATTCAGATGATTACAGTAATGATGCTTTACCTTATAGAAATTTTGGGACTGCATATCTTAAAAACTATAAAGTAGGAAGTGGACCTCAGTCTGGTTTTACTTTAAGTGCAGAATACCGTGATCCTAAATTTTGGTGGATTGGAGCTTCAGGAAACTTATTAGCTAACAATTATATTGATCCAGCCGCATATAGAAGAACTGTAAACTTTTTTACAAAAAGTGAGGCTGAAGGAGGAGAATTATTAGACGTAAACAATGAAGATTTAAAAAAGATTTTAAAACAAGAAAAGTTAAGTAACGAAATCATGTTAAATATTAACATGGGAAAAACATTTCGTATAGGGAAATATTCTGCAGGTATTTCAGGAACTATTAATAACGTGTTGAATAATAAAAACTACGTTACTGGAGGTTTTGAGCAATTAAGAATTGGTAACTACGAGAAAGCGATCGATACAAATTATAGAACTTTATTTGGTCCAAAGATGTTTTATGGAATGGGAACAACTTATTTCGCAAACATTTATTTCAGATTTTAATTTATTAACAACGAATACAATTTAAAATGAATACAATATCAAAATTAACAATAGCAAGTCTTTTGAGCTTAGGCTTATTTATAACTCAATCTTGTGTACAAGATGATGATTATGCAACTCCGCCAATCGATTGTGCTGATAAATTAACAGCAAATATTACAATAGCTGATTTAACAACTAAAGTAACTTCTGGGCAGATAAAACTTGATTCAAATGGAGCAATAGCAGAGGATCTTGTAATGGACGCTTATGTAATTTCAAGTGACGAAACAGGAAATTTTTATAAAACAATTTCATTACAAGATAAAGTAGAAAACCCAACTTCAGGTATCCAGATTGAAATTGATGGATCTAATCTATACACAAGCTATCCTTTAGGAGCGAGAATCCAAATTAGATTGAAAGGTTTAGTTGTAGCGAAAGATAGAGGAATTATGAAAATAGGATCTGTTGACCCGCAATATGCAGTTGGTCGTATACCTTCTATAAATATGAAGAAATATATGATCAAAACATGTGACCCTGTAAAAACAATTACTCCAAAAGTATTTAATAGTTTGTCGGAAGCTTTAAATGCTGGGAATTTGAATACATTAGTAACAATAAAAAATATTCAGTTTCAATCTCCAGATACAGATAAAACTTATGGAGTGGAAGCTACAACTGTTAATCGTGTATTAGTAGATAAAACAGGAAAAACAGTTGACTTACGTAATTCTGGATATGCTAAATGGTACAATGAAGAATTACCTAAAGGTAGTGGAGAGATTACTGTAGTTGTTAGTATTTACAATTCAACTTACCAAGTTTATATCCGCGATACAAAAGATGTAAAATTCGATCAACCTCGTTTTGATGTAGGTGGAGGCCAAAATCCAGGTGGAGGAAATAATACAGAAGCAACTAATTTATTGTTCAAAGGTTCTGATTTCAATGTTTGGGCTGACTTTTTATCTTCAATTAACTCTTTTGGCTTAGTGAAAGATACCTATGCAACTAGCGGAGTTGGTGTTGGTAGAGATAACACAAATGCATTACTTTTAAAAGGAACACCAAAAGCTAATGATTACGTATTTACAACTATTGTAAATAATACAATTCCTGCAACTCCAAAGAAAATTACATTTTATGTAAAAGGAACATCTGGGAAATCATTGTCACTAAATGTGTATAAATCTGATAAAAAATACGTAGTATATAATGTAGGAGATTTATCGAATGCAAATGTATCTTTATCACCAATTGATGCAAATCAATATACAGGTAAAATTGATACTAAAGGCGAATGGGTTCTTGTTACTCTAAATATTGAAGGAGTAGATATTCAAAAAACTGCTGGTGAAAATATTTTTGCACTAAAAGTAGGAAAAGATGAAGCTTATGATTTAGTTATCGATAATATCAAAATTGACTAATTAATCAGTTTAAATATTATAATAATTAAGGCAACCAATTGGTTGCCTTTTTTTGTTTTTATTAGGTTAATAAACTCCTAAATATTCTTCATTTTTTAACGTGATTTCACATTCTGAAATGTATAAAATTCAAATAAAAATTATCTGTTAATGAGTATTGATTTTATTTAATTCAAAAAATATTAACATAAAATCGATTTTAATTTTATTAAAAAAAGTTAAAAAAAGATTTATTAATCATTTAATAAGTATTTAATAATGGATAATTGATAAAAAAAAGCAATTTATGTCTTATTTGGATAAAATGTTAATTATATATCATTTTGCTTTTTTCTCTAAAAAATAATGTTCAGATTTGTTCCCCTATTTTATAAAAATAAGACTATGAGGAGAAGAATCACATCTTTGAGTTTGTTAGCTTTCTTAGGTTTAGGAACGGCTGCATTTGCTCAAGTAACAGGTGTTGTAAATGATGCAGATAATTTTCCGGAAGCGGATGTAGAAGTATCTGTAAAAGGTACATACAAAGTTGTCTATACTGACCAAGACGGAAAATTTGACATTGATGCTAAAATTGGAGATATTTTAGTTGTTAATGGAAAGGAATTTAGTGTTACAAGTAACGCTTTAGGTACATTAAAGTACGCTGCTGCTACAAGTTCTACGGTTGATTTAAGTGAAGTTGTTGTAAAATCTATTTTCAACGCTCCATCTAAATCAGGTGTTACAACTGTAAAAGCAAAAGATTTAGAACAGATGAATCCATCTGTATCTATTGACCAAATGTTAGGAGGTAAAGTTGCAGGTCTATCATCTCAAGCGATGAGTGGAGCTCCTGGTGCAACTGCTAATGTTACAATTCGTGGTGCAATTGGTTTGAATGGTGGTGTAAAATCTCCATTATATGTTGTTGATGGTACATATATGACAGCAACAGATGTTGTTGCTATTAATCCGGCTGATATTGAAGAAGTAAGGGTGTTAAAAGATGCTTCTCAATTAGCAATCTTTGGTTCTCGTGGAGCGAATGGTGTAATCATCATGAAAACAAAATCAGCGAAAAAAGGTGAAGCTACAGTAAGTTATTCATCTCGTATTGGAGTGAACCAAATGGTTGATTTGCCAAATATCAACTTGATGAATGCCGAGCAATTGTTAAATTATCAAAATGGTTTAAGTACTATTGGTAATTTAGGTTTAGGGCAAGCTCGTACATCTGAAGAGATTGCAACTTTATCAAAAAATAACCATAAATGGTCTGATGATCTATACAAAAATGGACTTACTTCATCACATTTTATTACGATTAATAAAAATGATGGTGATACATCAAATAATTTTTCTGTAGGTTATGATAAAAATGAAGGAGCTGTTCGATATTATAATGGTATGGAAAGAATTACAGCTACTTTCAATAATACAACCAAAGTAAAAGATTGGTTACGTTACGGAATTAATTTAAACGGGTCTTATACCACGTTAGATTCTCCACGTGATCGTGTTAATGCACAATCTCCATTTTATAATACATTGTTAAATCGTCCTTACGAGACTTTTTATTCAATGGACGCGAATGGAAATGTAGTTTTAGATGCAGATGGAAATAAAGTTTACAATCCTAATGCGAACTATATGGGATATCCTGTTGCAGATGAAATGGAAAAAACGGATGCTCAAACAAGATATTTACGTATTTATGGAACTGGTTTCGTTGAAGCAGATCTTGCTAAAAATGTAACAGCTCGTACAACTTTAGGTGCTACTTATAATCGTACACAGTACGAAAACTTCTTAAAACCATCTTCAGTTTTATCTCAATTATTAGGAGACGGAGGTTCTAAAACAGATAGAAGTACAGACCGTTTTGATTACAACTGGCGTAATGAGGTTTCTTACGAAAATACTTTTGCAGGTAAACATCATCTACGTGTAACAGCAGCATCAGAATATATCAATCAAAGTTTATATTCTATGACAATGTACGGAATTGGTTTCCCTAATGATTATTTACAAACACAAGGGTTAGCTACTTTAATTGAACAAGATTCAAAAACAAACAGATGGAGAATTTCTAAGTTTGGATATTTAGGAGCGGCTTCTTATGATTTTGCAAATAAATATTTTGTTGATGCATATATTCGTCGTGACGGAACTTCTTTAGCAGGTGTTGATAATAAATATGGAACATTCTGGGGAGTGTCTCTAGGATGGAATATAGCAAAAGAAGGATTCTTAAGAGATTCTAAAGCTGTCAATAATTTAACACTTAAAGCTTCGTATGGGGAAGTAGGAGATGATTCAGGTTTAGCTGCTTATGCAAATATGAATCTGATGAATATTTTAAATACATATAATGGTAATCCAGCAAGTTTTCCTATAACAGTTTTAGCAGATAACAATGCTACTTGGGAAGCAAATAAGAAATTTAACATTGGGTTGGATTTTGGCTTCTTTGGAAATCGTTTAACTGGTGCTATGGCATATTTCCACGATTTGAGATCTGATTTCTTATTTAACAAACAATTACCTTTAGAGGCTGGAGGATATACTACAACTATTAATGCAGGAGAAATTAAAACAGAAGGTTTTGAATTAGAATTAAACTATGATGTGATTCGTTCTAAAAACTTCGATTTATCTCTATATGGTAACGTAACCAGCTTAAAGTATAAAGTAAATCAATTAGCAGATGGAGATAATTTAATAATGCCAGATTCATACGAAAGCATGATTCACGTAGAAGGAGGGAAACCTTATCAATTCTATATGGTTCGTTATGCAGGTGTTGATACAAATACAGGTAAAGATTTATACTTGGACAGAGATGGAAATATAACTGACGTTTATGATGGTGGAGATGCAGTCGCAACAAACAAATCTTCTCTCCCAACTTTAATGGGTGGTTTTGGTTTGAATGCTAAATTCTATGGATTTGATATCAACGCTGACTTTACTTATTCTGCAGGAGGATACATGTACAACAATACATATGCTTATTTAACAGATCCGACATCTTTAGATAACCATGTTGTTGAAGCTGCTGATTATTGGAAGCAAGCTGGTGATAATGCGTCATTCGCTCTACCAAATACAACAGGGCCAGAATATTCTACAAAATATTTAGAAAAATCTGATTACATCGCATTCCGTAGTTTGTCATTAGGATACAACTTTACAGATTTAGTAAAAGGAACGTTTATCAAAAACTTAAGAATGTTTGCTCAAGTTCAAAACTTAGCATTATGGACAAATTACCATGGGAATCCAATTGCAGGAACAGGAACAAGTGAAAGTAGTGCAGTAGGTTCGTCAGGATATGTGTCAAACTCTTTTACCGCATTCTCTTACCCATTAGTTCGTTCATATTCTATCGGATTTAATGTGTCATTCTAAAAATTGTAACAAAATGAAAAAAAATATTTTAGTCTTATCGTTGTTAGCTTGTGCATTAAGTTTTACATCTTGTAGTGATGACGATATCAATCAAAAACCATATGATGCGATCGAAGTTGGCGATTACTTTAAAACAGAAGCTGATTTTACAAACGCGTTAAATGGGGTTTATAAAGGTTTCGCGCAATCAGGTTATTATGCTGGTTTGAGTAATGCTAGCGATTTAGTTTCTGTTGGAGATATCATGGCAGACAACTTAATTCTAGATCCTAACGGACGTCGTGCAGGTCAAAGAGCACATACTTGGTCATATAATTCGAATTCTGTTCCTACAGATATTTACTCAACTTCTTATAATATTATCTCAAGAGCTAACATGATCTTGTCTAATGTTGATAATTTACAAGACGGCGATTTCAAAAATAATGTAATTGCGCAAGCAAAAGCGCTTCGTGCATTAGCCCATTTCGAGGTGGCTCGTACATATGCTGAGATTCCAACTCAAGCTGCAAATGCTGCATCTACTGTAGGTATTGCTTATGTAGATAAATATGATCCTCAGGCAGCTCCAAAACGTGATGCAACAATTGCTGAATCTTATGATAAAATTATTGCTGATTTAGAAGATGCGATTCCAAATTTAGAAGCTTCTTCAGAAAGTTCTGTTATGGGGAAATCTGCAGCACAAGCTTTATTAGGAAAAGTATATTTATATAAAGGAGATTATAAAAAATCGATCGAATTTTCTCAACCTGCTGTAGATGCAGTTGCTCCAGCATCACAAGAACAATTAGCTGGATTATGGACTTCTAAAAATAGTGATGGTGTATTATTTGAAATTGCATTTATCAATTCAAGCGATCCAACAATTGGTACAAACTATAGCCAAGGGGCAACGAACGAAAATATTGTAATTGAATATGCAGTAGATAAAGATTTCTATGCTTTGTATAATCAAAAAACAGAATCTGAGCGTATAAATGCGTATTTCAAAATTTTCAACCCTAGTAACCACGATAGTCAAGCTGTTATCGCAGTTAATAAATATATCAATGGTAAAGTAAAATTAGGATTGAATAACGGACGTTATTTACGTGTGGAAGAAGCAATTCTTAATTTAGCTGAAGCTCAATATTTATCTGGAGATCAAGGTGCCGCTTTGATTACTTTAAATAAATTAAGAGATGTACGTTACTCTAATTATACAGGTGGAGAAACTGGAACTGCAATTTTTGATGCAATTCAATTAGAGCGTCGTAAAGAATTAGCTTTCGAAAACGGAGATCGTTGGTTTACATTAAAACGTTTACAAGGAGTTGCTGGTATCTCTCCTGTTTACACAAGCGGTATTCAACGTAGTGGAAACGGTTATTTAGCAAATGGTACAGGAACTGCTTCTTCAGAACAAACATTAAAAGCTGGAGACCACAAATGGCAATTACCTATTCCTCAATCCGTTTTAAACTTAAATAAAAATATGACTCAGACTCCTGGGTACTAATTATAATTTTTTATAGCTTTTAATAAAAAGAGAGAGACTACCGTTTTCGGTAGTCTTTTTTTTTACAGTTGATGTTAAAATTTTAACTTTTATTTTTATTTTATTAATATGAATAAGCTTTTTTTATATAGGTAGATTTGTTATTATTTTATTCTAATTATCGGTTTTATCAATGTTAATATTGAGTTTTTGTGCTAAATATAATAATGTATAGCTATTTTGTTAAGATGTTGATAAATAAAAAAATATAGATAACTTTTTGGAAATCTTAAAAAAAAGTTAGAGTTTTGTCCAAAATGTTATAAAATATAAAACTATGAGGAGAAGATTAACATCTTTGGGCTTATTAGCTTTCCTAGGATTAGGGACAATAGCTTTTGCTCAAGTTACGGGTGTAGTTAACGATGGTAACAATTTCCCAGAGTCAGACGTTGACCTTACTGTAAAAGGTACAGATAAAGTTGCGTATACTGACGAAAACGGAAATTTTAATATTGATGCTAAAGTTGGAGATACTTTAATTATCAATGGAAAAGAATTTAAAGTAACATCTACTAATTTAGGAGCTTTAAAATATGCAACTGAATCGAAAGATATTTCATTAGGAGAAGTAACAATTCTTGGAGGTATTAAATTAGATGAAGCTCAAAAAATTGGAGCTTTTCAGACTGTAAAAAAAGAGGATTTTGAAAACACGCCAGTAGCTTCTGTAGATGAGGTATTAAATGGTCGTGTTGCTGGGTTAAATTTTTCAACAGGAGGAGGTCAACCAGGTTCAGCTAATATAATTGCAATTCGTGGAGCGGCATCTTTTGTAGGGACAACAAATCCTTTGTATGTTATTGATGGTGTAATTGTTGGTAAAGGAGCCGATAATGCAGGCATAATGACTTCATTTAATCCGTTGTCTTCAATTGATCCTAACCAAATAGAGTCTGTAACAGTTCTTAAAGACGCTTCTTCAACAGCTCTTTATGGAGCACGTGGAGCAAATGGTGTTATTGTTGTGACAACAAAAAGAGGAAAATATAATCAGCCAACTAGATTTAATGTTTCGACAGATATGGCGGTTCAGAAAGTTGCTTATGATAAAGCAAATTATATGGATGCTGATGAATTTGTGAAATGGGGAGGATTAACAGTTTATAATAGCCCAACTAAAATGGCTCAGGAAGGTCTTACTACTATGGAAGACGCTATTAATTGGTTTAAAGGTCCTAAATATTTAGAATGGGATGGAGTTACTAATGAAAACTGGAGAAAAGGTATTCAAAGAAATAATTCTACTGTCAAAACATATAATTTCTCTATGATGGGAGGAGGAGAAAATACTTCTTTTAGAGCAGGGATTTCTTACTATGATAACCTTCCTTTGATAATAAACTCTAAGTTTGATCGTTTAAGTGGATCGTTAGCTGTTGATCATAAAGCTTCAGAAAAATTTAAAATGGGAGCTAATATTAACTTTACAACAGTTAAAAATAGAACTTATTTAGATGGAGGAGCATTTTCTAATCCATGGTTAACACAATGGACTACAATTCCAACAACACCTATTTATAATGCAGATGGTTCTTATAATACAGATTTAATAGGTGCTGGAGCTCATAATCCAGTAGCTGTTCAAAAAAATAATTTTATTAAAGGAGCTATCTCTACATTTTTAGCATCAGTTTACGGAACTTATAATTTTACTAAAGAGTTAGCTTTCGATACGCAATTTGGTACTCAATATCAATTACTAGATGAAAAACAATGGTATAGCCCCTATTATGGAGATGGAGTATCTGTTGGAGGTAGATTATATGACTCAAAAAGACAATATTTAGACTGGAACTGGGTAAATACAGCATCTTATAAAAAAGTTTTTGCTGATAGACATGACTTACAACTATACGTAGGAATGGAGTATCAAGAGCATAAAGGTATTTTTAATTTTGCTCATGGAACGACTTTCTTGATTCCTAATCCAATGATGTCTAATGCTGGTAGTATTATAGCAGCTACAGGTTCTAATGTTAAATGGACTCAATATTCATATTTTACACGTTTGAATTATGTATTAGATGGTAAGTATTCATTATCTGGGCAATTTAGACGAGATTCAAACTCTACGTTAGGAATTAATGAGAGACATGGAAATTTCTGGTCTGTTGGTGGTTCTTGGAATATTGCAAGAGAATTTGCAATGACAGGAACAACATTGATGTTAAGAGCAAACTATGGACAATTAGGAAATATCCCTTATGCTGATTCTTGGGGAAATATTTATAATAGTATGACACTTGTTGGAATGGATTCTAGTTTGTATGGTGACACAGCTGGTTTTACTTTAGCAACTGTTGGTAATCAAGATTTGAAATGGGAGGTTACAAAACAATGGAATATTGGATTAGATTATGGGTTTGCCAATAATTTAATTTCTGGTTCTATTG
>RRZT011744207.1_pt1 | contig 13321 bp, 25 predicted proteins | sample 2165551 | NCBI WGS metagenome assembly RRZT01 (sample SAMN10456910, study PRJNA506462) | wastewater metagenome | biome: wastewater; feature: sludge; material: wastewater sludge; isolation source: wastewater sludge with Escherichia coli K12::gfp cells carrying plasmid... | place: USA: Moscow, Idaho... | reverse complement strand
TGCTTACTTGTGGCGGTAGACGATGCGTCCGCGGGTCAGATCGTATGGAGACAACTCGACCACCACCCGGTCCTGGGGAAGGATCCGAATGTAGTGCTGACGCATCTTGCCGCTGATGGTGGCAAGCACCCTGTGCCCGTTGTCCAACTCAACACGGAACATCGCGTTGGGCAGGGCCTCGACCACCGTTCCCTCGAGTTCGAGCGCTCCCTCTTTCTTCGCCATTCACTCCCGATCTACGTTTGCCTCTGGACTACGTCACCACCGGGGGTCCGCCATGCCCGGCAGGCACAGCGAACCCAAGTGACCGACGTCCCATGTTAGCCTCTCGCCCCGGGACTGGGCAAAATCGGGAACCACTAGGCTCGGCCACATGACCTACTTCGCCGTCCAGTACCTGTATCGGGCCGACGCAGATGTCGCGGCCGTCCGCCCTGAACACCGTGCCTATCTGGCCACCATCGTCGACGCAGGCCAACTGCGGGCGTCCGGGCCTTTCGTGGGCACCGAACGCGACTCCGCCCTACTGATCTTCGAGGCGCCTGACGCCGACACAGTACGCGCGCTGATTGCCGCGGACCCGATGTCTGTGAACAACGTGCTGGAGTCAGCGACCATCACCCAGTGGAATCCCGTCCTCGGGATCTTCAGCTGATCTGTTCCGGACCTGCCGTTTCCGGCACCCCGATCGCGTGTGAGCTTCGCCACCCAGTGCTGTGCCGCCACAGCGACCACGACCAGCCGCAAGCGCGTATCGCGCCGCGTGGTACTTCAGTCGGCGAGCTTGGACACCCGGACGCCACGAGCGGCCAGTTCGGCACGACCGCCGTCAGGCTCGGTCAACACCCACGGGCCGTCTTCGGCCAGCGCAACGGTGTTCTCCCAGTGCGCGGCCCACGAACCGTCTTGAGTGACCACGGTCCACTCGTCGTCCAATGTCACTGCCATCGGAGACCCAAGCGTGAAGATCGGTTCTATCGCCAGGCACATGCCCTTCGACAGCCGTGCTCCCCGGCGTGGTCGGCCGTGATTGGGGACGTCGGGCGGCTGGTGCATCGACGTGCCGATGCCGTGCCCGGTGTACTCCCGGACGACCCCGAACCGATGGGGAGCGCGCTTGGCATGCTGCTCGATGGCGTGGCTGATGTCACCCACCCGGGCCGCTCGGGCGGCCGCTGCGATGCCGGCCCACATGGCCTGCCGGGTTTGCTCCACCAAGGTGGCGGCGGCAGCTCTCACCTCGCCGACACAGAACGTGCGGGCGGCATCACCGTGCCAGCCCGCCACGATCGCCCCGAAGTCGATCGAGACGATGTCGCCCGCCGCAAGTCTTCTGCTGTCGGGGATGCCATGCACCACGGCTTCGTTCACAGAGATGCACACGGTAGCCGGGTATGGCGGATATCCCCACTCGGCACCGTAGTTCAGGAAGGAGCTGGTGGCGTTGTGGTCGGCCAGTACGGAGCGCGCGATGACGTCCAACTCCGCGGTGCTGATGCCTGGCCGAACGGCACTGCCCATGACGTTCAAGGCCTCGGCGACGGCCAACCCAGCCCGGCGCATGAGCCGGATCTGCTCATTCGACTTGATCTCGATGCTGCGGGCGCTCACGAGACGTCGTCGATTGCGCCCCGGCCATCGGCTCTGTCGAGGGTCGCCACAATCCGTGAGCGCACCTCTTCGACTGTGCCCAGCGCTGCCACCTTGGCCAGCAGTCCCTCCGACTCATAGTGCCCGAGCAAAGGCTCGGTTTCCTGCAGGTAGACGTCCATGCGGTGACGGATCGTCTCCTCTGTGTCGTCGGCACGGCCCTCGAGCTGTGCCCGCCTCAGGAGCCGTCCGACCAGATCGTCGGGATCGGCGTCCAGCACCAGCACGGCGTCCAACTGGATACCGCGCGCGTCGAGGTAGTCGTCGAGCGCACCGACCTGGTGCATCGTGCGCGGGAAGCCGTCGAGCAGGAAGCCTTTGGCGGCGTCAGGCTGGTCGAGGCGGTCGGCGACGATCTGCTCGGTGAGTTCGTCAGGGACGTAATCACCGGCGGAGAGTATGGCCTGCACCTGTCTCCCCAATTCAGTCTGCTGCCTGACATTGGCTCGGAAGATGTCGCCGGTCGAGATGGCGGGGATGCCGAAATAGTCGGCAATGCTCGTGGCCTGGGTGCCCTTGCCCGCGCCGGGCGCCCCCATGATCAGCAATCTCACTTCAGGAACCCTTCATAGTGTCGCTGGTGGAGCTGACTCTCGATCTGCTTCACCGTATCGAGACCGACACCCACCATGATGAGCAGGCTGGTCCCGCCGAACGGGAAGTTCCGGTCCGCATTAAACATCAGAATGGCCACCGACGGGATAAGCGCAATCGTAGCAAGATAGAGCGCGCCGGGAGCCGTCAGCCGGCTGAGCACATATGCCAAGTAGTCCTCGGTTGGCTTGCCGGCCCGGATGCCCGGGATGAACCCCCCGTACTTCTTCATGTTGTCGCTGATCTCAACCGGATCGAAGGTGATTGAGACATAGAAGTACGCAAAGAAGATGATCAGCAGGAAGAAGATGATGCTATACCACAAGCCGGTACCAGTCGCCAAATTCGCCGCGATCCACTCCGCCGCGCGGCCGGTCGGCTGGAACATCGTGAACAGCACCGGCAGGTAGAGGATCGAGCTGGCGAAGATGACCGGGATAACGCCGGACTGGTTGACTTTCAAGGGGATGTACGTTGAGGAGCCGCCCAGCAGACGGTTTCCGACCATGCGTTTGGCGTACTGAACCGGTATCCGCCGCTGCGCCTGCTCGACATAGACGACGCCGGCCATCACGAACAGGCCAATGACGATGACCACGATCATCACCAGCAACCCTTGGTTGGGATCGGGATGGCCGTTGCGGATGTTCCACATGGATGCAGGGAACCGAGCCGCGATCTGCGTGAAGATCAGCACCGACATGCCGTTGCCGACCCCACGGTCAGTGATCAACTCACCCAACCACATGATGATGGACGTGCCCGCAGTCATGGTCATGATCATCACGATGATCGGGAAGATGTCTGTGCTGTAGACGATGGGGTCACGGCAATCCTGAAACAGCTGTCCGTTGATCGCCAGCATGGTGAATGAGGTGGCCTGCAGGACAGCCAGGACGATGGTCAAGTACCGGGTGTATTGGGTGATCTTCTCCCGGCCTTGGCCGCCCTCCTTCTTCAAGGTCTCAAGCCTGGGGATCACGACGGTCAGCAGCTGCAGGATGATCGAGCTGGTGATGTAGGGCATGATGCCCAGCGCGAAGATCGACAAGTGCAACAATGCGCCACCGGAGAACATGTTGATCATCGAGTAGAGACCCGCCTGCTCGCCGGTAGTGGCCAGCTCTGCGCAGGTCCGGATGGCGGCGGTATCGACGTTCGGGGTGGGAATCGTGGACCCAAGTCGGAAGACCACCAGGATGCCCAGCGAAAAGAGGATCTTCTTGCGAAGGTCCGGCGTCCTAAATGCATTCAGGAAGGCGGAGAGCATCCGGTTCCTCTTTCGTCCACTCGAAGTTATGGGCTTCGCCGCGCACGGCAAGGCCCCGCGCTGCGCGCAACTCCCGTAGCCTAGCAACCGCAGCCCCGGTTCCCCTATTCGGGCCATGGTGATCCGCCTCGCGGCGGTCATCGCCAGGTCACGCGCTGGCCGACATGCCCGCTTTGCGCATCCGGGACGAAGCGAAAGCGGGCAACCCTGAAGGATCGCCCGCCCGCCGATTGATTAACGCGGTGTTTCAGCGCTCGGTGACCGAACCGCCCGCAGCCTCGATCTTCTCCTTCGCCGAAGCCGAGAACGCGTCGGCGGTGACGTCGAACTTGACCGACAACTCGCCGGTGCCCAGCACCTTGACAAGCTTGTCGGCACGGACCAGACCGTTGGCCACCAGGTCCTCGACGCCGACCTGCCCCCCCTTGGGGAAAACCTCGGCGAGCTTCGCCAAGTTGACGACCTGGTAGCTCACCCTGAACGGGTTCTGGAAACCGCGCATCTTGGGGGTGCGCATGTGCAGCGGCATCTGGCCGCCCTCGAAGCTCTCGGGCACATTCTTGCGAGCGCCTGAGCCCTTCGTGCCGCGACCGGCAGTCTTGCCGCCCTTGCCGCCCTCACCGCGGCCGACACGCTTGGCTTCAGTGCGCGCCCCGGGGGCTGGGCGCAGGTGATGAACCTTCAGCGCCATTTCACTTCACCTCTTCCACTTCGACCAAGTGGCGCACCGCATGTACCATGCCCCGAATCTCGGGACGATCGGCGTGCGCGACCTGGTCACCGACCTTACGAAGGCCGAGCGCCTGCAGAGTCTTGCGGGCGGCCGGCTTCTCACCGATCCCTGACTTGATCTGGGTCACCCTGAGCTCAGACACGCTGTCCCGCCTCCTTACGGGCCTTCAGGAGAGCCGCCGGAGCGACCTCCTCGACGGACTTCCCGCGACGCCGGGCCACCTGCTCCGGCTCCTCGAGGGCCTGGAGTGCAGCCACCGTGGCGTGCACCACGTTGATCGCGTTCGCCGAGCCGAGCGACTTGGCCAGCACATCGTGCACGCCGGCGCATTCGAGCACCGCACGCACCGATCCACCGGCGATCACGCCGGTACCAGGGGACGCCGGGCGCAGCATGACTACACCGGCAGCCTTCTCCCCCTGCACGGGGTGTGGAATGGTGCGCTGTACCAGCGGCACCCGGAAGAAGTGCTTCTTGGCCTCTTCGACGCCCTTGGCGATTGCTGCGGGCACCTCTTTGGCCTTGCCATAGCCAACGCCAACGTTCCCCTCGCCATCGCCCACCACGACCAGCGCGGTGAAGCTGAAGCGACGTCCACCCTGCACGACCTTCGCGACGCGGTTGATGGACACCACCCGTTCTAGATACTGGTCCTTCTTGTCCCGGTCACTGCTCTGGTCACGGCCACGACGGTCATCACGGCCACGACGCTCGCCACCCTGGCGGCTGCCGCCGCGCTGGGATTCACTCATCGCTGTCAATACCTTTCGTCGTGTCTCAGAGTCCGAGCCCGGCCTTGCGGGCGGCGTCTGCCATGGCGGCAATCCGGCCGTGGTACTGGTGGCCCGCGCGGTCGAAGACGACCTGCTCAACCCCGGCGTCCTTGGCGCGCTTGGCGATCAGCTCGCCGACCTTGACGGCCTTGGCCGACTTATCGCCAGACAGTGCCCGCAGCTCGGGCTCCATGGTTGAGGCGGAGACCAGCGTCTTGCCTGCCACGTCGTCGATTATCTGCACCAGCGTGTGCCGCGAACTCTTGGTGACCACCATGCGAGGCCGATCGGGATACCCGGTGATCCTCTTGCGACCGCGCACGGCGCGACGCTGCCGCGCTGCAGTCTTGTCCGCCAAGTGCTTGTGTGCACGCAACGAGATAGCCATGATCACTTACCAGCCTTTCCGGCCTTGCGGCGCACGTGTTCACCCTTGTAACGCACACCCTTGCCCTTGTAGGGCTCCGGCTTGCGCAGCTTGCGGATGTTCGCCGCAACCTCACCCACGACCTGGTTGTCGATGCCGCGGATGTGCAGACGTTGGGGGGTCTCCACCTCGAAGGTGATGCCTTCTGGCGCGTTCACCACGACCGGGTGGCTGAAGCCGAGCGCGAACTCAATCTGCTGCGGGGACTTCTGCACCACGCGATAGCCGACGCCCACGATCTCGAGGGTCTTGGCGTAGCCATCGGTGACGCCGACGACCATGTTGTTGACCAAGGTACGTGTCAGCCCGTGCAGTGAACGCGATTCGCGCTCATCATCGGGACGCGCGACGACCAGCTGGCCTTCGTCGTTCCGTTCAATCGTGATGGGGGCTGCGATGGTGCGGCTGAGCGTCCCCTTGGGACCCTTGACCTGCACGTCTCGACCCTCGATGCTCACCTCGACACCGGACGGGACGGTGATCGGGAGCCTGCCAATTCGTGACATTCCAGTTCCTCCTTCTCGTTCCGTCCGGTCACCAGACGTAGGCGAGCACTTCGCCGCCAACGGACTTCTGATGAGCCTGCCTGTCGGTCATGAGGCCCTGGGAGGTCGAGATGATTGCGATCCCCATGCCGCCCAGAACCTTCGGCAGGTTATTCGACTTGGCGTAAACCCGCAGACCGGGTTTGCTGATGCGACGCAGACCGGCCAACGAACGCGTCCGGTCCTCCCCATACTTCAAGGTGATGGTCAGGGTCTTGCCCACCTCACCGGCAGGGGCGTCCGTCACTTCGAAGGCGGCGATGTAGCCCTCCTGCTTGAGGATCTCGGCGATGCCCACCTTGATCTTCGAATGGGGCATCGACGTCTCGTCGTGGTGGGCCTGATTAGCGTTGCGCAGACGCGTCAACATGTCTGCGATCGGGTCAGTCATAGTCATGGCTTGTCAGCCTCTTTCTCGCAGCGGTTTCCCAATCGGGACCTGCCGCGTCGGGTATCGATCGGTGAGCTCGCTCACCAGGAGGACTTGGTCACGCCGGGCAGGTCGCCCGCGTGGGCGAGCTCGCGCAGGCAGATGCGGCACAGGCCGAAGGCACGGTACACCGACTTGGGCCGCCCGCAGCGCTGGCAGCGCGTGTACGCGCGGACCGCGTACTTCTGCTTACGGGCCTGCTTGACCTTGAGTGCAGTCTTGGCCATCTACAGCCTCACTTCTTCCTCTTGGCGGCGGCCTTGGCGGCCGACTTCGACTTGTACTGCACGTTGCTCCGCCGGCGAGCGATCTTGGCGTCGTCGACAGGCTTGAACGGGAAGCCCAACTGCTTGAGCAGCGCCCGGCCCTCTTCGTCCGTGGTGGCAGAGGTCACGAAGGTGATGTCCATACCCCGCACGCGGTCGATCTTGTCCTGGTCGATCTCATGGAACATGACCTGCTCATTGAGACCGAACGTGTAGTTGCCTAGCCCGTCGAACTGATTCGAGTTCAGACCGCGGAAGTCGCGAATTCTTGGCAACGCAAGGGTCAGCAACCGATCGGCGAACTCCCACATGCGGTCGCCGCGCAACGTCACGTGGCAGCCGATAGCCTGACCCTCGCGCAACTTGAACTGCGCGATGGATTTGCGTGCCTTGGTGACCTGTGGCTTCTGGCCGGTTATGGCGGTCAGGTCGCGAATCGCGCCGTCCAGGATCTTCGAGTCACGTGCGGCCTCGCCCACACCCATGTTGACCACGATCTTGGTCAGCCCAGGGATCTGCATAACGTTGCCGTACCGGAACTCCTCATTCAACGCGGGACGAATCGCGTCGTGATAGCGCTGCTTGAGGCGCGGGGTCGACTCGGCCGAGGCCCGCACCACGTCGGCCGGCTTGTCGGCCTCTGATTTCTTGGCCTTTGCCATCAGATCTCCCTCCCGGTCTTGCGGGAGACGCGCACCGCGCGGGTCCCTTCGTACTCCGAACCGTCGGATCGACGCTTGGTCACTTCAGCGCGCTCATAACCGACCCGGGTGAGTACCTCATTGCCGGCCGCGTCCTTGGTCACCAACTGAACGTTGGACGCGTGGATCGGCGCCTCGGAACTGATGATCCCGCCCTTGGTGGTGCGTCCGGTGCTTGGGTCTGCAGTGTCGCGCACGTGGCGTTTCATGATGTTCACGCCCTGCACCACCACACGGTTGTCTTCCGGGTGAACGGCGATCACCTCGCCGACCGCACCCTTGTCCTTGCCTGCGATGACCTTGACACGGTCACCTTTCCTGAGCCTCACTCAGATCACCTCCGGGGCCAGCGACACGATGCGCATGTACTTCCTGTCGCGCAACTCACGGGCGACCGGACCGAAGATGCGGGTGCCGCGGGGCTCGCCATCGTTCTTGAGGATGACGGCCGCGTTCTCGTCGAACTTGATGTAGGAGCCGTCAGCACGACGGTGCTCCTTGGCGGTGCGGACGATGACGGCCTTGACCACATCGCCCTTCTTCACGTTGCCGCCGGGGATGGCGTCCTTCACGGTGGCCACGATCGTGTCACCGAGACCGGCGTAGCGGCGGCCCGAGCCGCCGAGCACACGGATGCACAGGATTTCCTTGGCACCGGTGTTGTCGGCGATCTTCAGTCGCGACTCCTGCTGGATCATTTCTTCTCCTCTGCCCCACCGGTTCCCCCGTCATCCGGGGGCCTGGTGGAACTCGTAATGTGTCCGGTCTTGCCGGGACTGACTAGCGGGCCTTCTCGACGATCTCGAGCAGACGCCAACGCTTGGTGGCCGACATCGGGCGGGTCTCCATGATGCGAACGCGGTCGCCCACGCCCGCCTCGTTCGCCTCATCGTGCGCGCACAGCTTGGTGGACTGGCTGAGGACCTTCCCGTACAAGGGGTGTTTCACCCTGTCATGGACCTCCACCACGATGGTCTTGTCCGCCTTGTTGGATACCACCAAGCCCTCGCGGACCTTGCGGCCCGCCCGCTTGGTTTCGGTAGTCGTCTCGCTCATGCTTCAACCTTCTGGTCGGGGTCCTGGATGATGCCCAGGTTCCGCTCCTGCAACACGGTGTAGATCCTGGCGATGTCCTTGCGGACCTCGCGCAGCCGGGCAGTCGACTGGAGTTGACCGGTCGCGGACTGGAAGCGGAGGTTGAACAGCTCCTCCTTCAGTTCCAAGACCTGGGCGTTGAGTTCCTTACCGGACAGCCCACGCAGTTCGGCGGCCGTAAGTGCGTTGTTGGCCATGATCAGTTGTCACCTGCTTCGCGCTTGATGAAGCGAGCCTTGAAGGGCAGCTTGTGGATGGCGAGGCGGAGCGCCTCACGGGCCACTTCCTCGGAAACGCCGGACATCTCGAACAGCACACGTCCGGGCTTGATATTCGCGACCCAGAACTCGGGCGAGCCCTTGCCCGAACCCATGCGAGATTCGGCAGGGTGCTTCGTCAACGGCCGGTCAGGGTACACGTTGATCCACACCTTGCCACCACGCTTGATGTGGCGGGTCATGGCAATACGCGCCGCCTCAATCTGCCGATTGGTCAGGTACGACGATTCCAGAGCCTGAATGCCGTACTCACCGAAGGCCAGGCTGGTGCCGCCCTTGGCGACACCGGTCCGATGCGGACGGTGCTGCTTGCGGTGCTTAACTCGACGAGGAATCAGCATGCTCAGGCTCCTGCGTTCTCGGTAACGGGGGCGCTCGGTGCACCCTTCTCGGCATCAGCGCCACCAGCCTCGGTGCGCGCGACGTCGGCGCGACGGCGTCCCCCGCGGTCGCTACGGCCCTCACCGCGCCCCGGACGACGGTTGGGGCGCTGGCCGCCACGGGCGGGCGCAGCCTGGCGGGCGGCCTTCTGGGCAGCTCGCTCAGCGCGGGTGCCGACAACGTCGCCCTTATAGATCCAGACCTTCACGCCGATCCGTCCGAAGGTCGTCTTGGCCTCGTAGAAGCCGTAGTCGATGTCCGCGCGAAGGGTGTGCAGCGGCACTCGACCGTCGCGGTAGCCCTCTGAACGGCTCATTTCTGCGCCACCCAGACGGCCGGAGCACTTGACGCGGATACCTTGGGCCCCAGCACGCATCGCGGTCTGCTGCGCCTTGCGCATGGCGCGGCGGAAGGCGACCCGGGCCCCCAGTTGCTCGGCGATACCTTGGGCGACCAACTGGGCGTCGATCTCGGGGTTGCGCACCTCGAGGATGTTCAGCTGGATCTGCTTGCCAGTTAGCTTCTCGAGCTCAGCACGGACACGCTCCGCCTCGGCGCCGCTGCGCCCGATGACAATGCCCGGACGCGCCGCGTGCAGGAAGATGGTCACCCGTTCGCTGCGGCGCTCGATCTCGATCGAACTGATGCCCGCTCGCTCGAGGGTCTTGCGCAGGTACTGCCGGATGCGGTCATCCTCCCCCACGAACTCGGCGTACTGCTTCTCTGCGTACCAGCGCGCCTTGTGGTCGGTGGTCACACCCAGGCGGAAGCCAATCGGGTTGATCTTCTGCCCCATCCTCAGGCCTCCTTCTGCTCGTCGGTCTTCTTCCCGGCATCGACCTTCTTGGCCGGCTCGGACTTCTTGCTGGCCTTGGCCTTGGGCGCCGGGACCGCCTTCCGCTCACGCGGCTCGACCACCACAGTGATGTGGCTGGCGCGCTTGTAGATGCGACTGGCCGAGCCCTTGGCCCGGGGGCGAATGCGACGCATCGTGACCCCCTCGTCCACGAAAGCAGCCGAGACGTAGAGGTCGTCGGCCCGCAGCGCATCAGTGTTCTCGGCATTGGCGACGGCCGAGGCGATCACCTTGTAGACCGGCTCACTGGCGGCCTGCGGCGCGAACTTCAGAGTGCTCAGGGCATCCTTCACGTCCATACCGCGCACCAAGTCGACGACCCGACGCACCTTAGTCGGGCTCATCCGCACATGACGCGCGATGGCGTACGAGCCAGGCCGATCCCCGAGCAGGGCAAGGCGACGGCTGGGTCGCTCGTTGTTGTTGCTCATAGTCGAATCAGTTCCTTGTCTGCCCGGGCCTCAGCGCCGGCGGCTCTTCTTGTCGTCCTTCACGTGACCCCGGAAGGTGCGCGTTGGCGCGAACTCCCCGAGCTTGTGACCGATCATGGACTCGGTGACGAACACCGGGACGTGCTTGCGACCGTCGTGCACTGCGATGGTGTGGCCGATCATGTCCGGCACGATCATCGAGCGGCGCGACCAGGTCTTGATGAGGTTCTTGGTGCCCTTCTCGTTCTGGGCATCGACCTTCTTGGCCAAGTGCTCGTCGACGAACGGGCCCTTCTTCAAGCTGCGTGGCATCTCTCAGGCTCCCAATCAGCGCTTCTTGCCGGACTTGCGGCGACGGACGATCAACTTGCTACTGGCTTTGTTCTTGTCGCGGGTACGGCCCTCGGGCTTGCCCCACGGCGAGACCGGGTGGCGACCACCCGATGTCCGGCCCTCGCCACCACCGTGTGGGTGGTCGTGCGGGTTCATGACGACACCGCGGACTGTCGGGCGAACGCCCTTCCAGCGCATGCGACCCGCCTTGCCCCAATGGATGTTCGACTGCTCCGCATTGCCCACGCCACCGACGGTGGCGCGGCAGCGGACATCCACCATGCGCATCTCACCGGAAGGCATGCGCAAAGTGGCCATCTTGCCCTCGCGTGCGACCAACTGGATCTCGGCGCCGGCCGAGCGGCCCATCTTGGCCCCCCCGCCAGGACGCAACTCGACGGCGTGCACCGTGGTGCCGACCGGGATGTTGCGCAGCGGCAAGTTGTTGCCGGGCTTGATGTCCGAGCCCACACCCGAGACCACGGTCATGCCGGGCGTCAGTCCGGCCGGTGCGATGATGTAGCGCTTCTCGCCGTCCGCATAGTGCAGCAGAGCGATCCGCGCGGTCCGGTTGGGGTCGTACTCGATGTGGGCGACCTTCGCGGGCACATGGTCCTTGTCGTATCGCTTGAAGTCGATCAGTCGGTAGGCCTGCTTGTGGCCACCCCCGATGTGCCGGGTAGTGATGCGTCCTTGGTTGTTGCGCCCGCCGGTCTTGGACTTCGGCGCCACCAGCGACTTCTCCGGGGTGGAGCGGGTGACTTCGGCGAAGTCGGAGACGCTCGCACCGCGGCGACCTGGAGTGGTCGGCTTGTATTTGCGAATAGCCATCTGTCTCGTCGTTCCTTGTCGTCAGGCTTGGAAGATGTCGATCCGGTCACCGGCGGCGACGCTGATGATCGCACGCTTGGTGTTCGGGCGACGTCCCATGCCGTAGCGCGTACGACGGGTCTTGCCCTGCCGGGTGAGGGTGTGCACGGAGAGCACCTTGACGCCGAAGACCTGCTCGACCGCGATCTTGATCTCGGTCTTGTTGGCCCGTGGGTCGACGATGAAGGTGTACTTGTTTTCGTCCAGAAGGCTGTAGCTCTTCTCGGAAACGACGGGCGCGAGCAGGATGTCGCGTGGGTCGCGGATCTTGGTCTCGCTCACTTCTCGTCCTCCTGGTCCTCGGTGGCGGCGACAGCAGCCTCGGACTCACTGGCGGTGGCCTTGATCGACTTGCCCTTGGCGGGGCCGGCCACGAAAACCTCGAGGGCGGCCTGGGTGAAAACCACGACATCCGAAACGACCACATCGTAGGCGTTCAGCTGGTCGGCGGCGATCACATGGACACCTGGAAGGTTGCGCAGGCTCATCCAACCGATGGTGTCGTCGCGCTGGAGGACGACCAGGTAGCGAACGTAGTCGCCAACGCTGGCCAGCCGGAGCGCAGCCTGCTTGGTCGATGGGGTCTGGCCCTCGACGACCTGGTCGATCACGAAGACCAAGCCCTCGCGGGCGCGGTCGCTCAGGGCACCGCGCAGTGCGGCGCCGATCATCTTCTTTGGGGTCCGCTGGGCGTAGTCGCGCGGCTGCGGGCCATGCACCACGCCACCACCAGTCCACTGGGGAGCTCGGCGGGAACCCTGCCGGGCCCGGCCGGTACCCTTCTGGCGCCACGGCTTGGCGCCGCCGCCGGATACGTCACCGCGTGTCTTGGTCGCGTGGGTGCCCTGCCGGGCAGCGGCCTGCTGGGCCACCACGACCTGGTGGATCAGCGGCACATTGGTCGCCGCGTCGAAGATCTCGGCGGGAAGCTCGGCGGTGCCGGTCTTATTGCCCTTGGCATCCAGGACGTCAACCTTCAGAGTCTCGCTCATTTGGCATCACCCTTCTTTGCGGCGTTGCGGATGACCACGAGCGAACCCTTGTTGCCCGGGATCGCACCCTTGACCAGCAGTAGGCCCTTCTCTGGGTCTACGGCGTGGACGGTCAGATTCTGGACGGTCACTCTGTCGGCACCCATCCGGCCGGCCATCCGCAGGCCTTTGAAGATCTTGCCAGGGGTGGAGCAGCCGCCGATGGACCCCGGAGCGCGGTGCTTGCGGTGCACACCGTGGCCGGCTCCCAGACCCCTGAAGCCGTGCCGCTTCATCACACCGGCAGTTCCCTTGCCCTTGCTGATCCCGGTCACGTCCACGATGTCGCCATCTGCGAAGACGTCAGCCGAGATCTCCTGGCCGATGGTGTATTCGGACGCAGACGAAGTGCGCAACTCCACGAGGTGCTTGCGCGGCGAGACGCCGGCCTTGTCGAAGTGACCTGCCACCGGCTTGGTCACGGACTTGGCGCGCACCGCGCCGTAGCCGAGTTGCACGGCGGAATAGCCGTCTGCCTCCGGCGTGCGCACCTGGGTGACGACACAGGGCCCAGCCTGAATGACAGTCACCGGAACCACCCGGTTGTTCTCATCCCAAACCTGGGTCATGCCAAGCTTGGTGCCCAGCAGTCCCTTCACATTACGTTCGTTGCTCATGTCAGCGGCCTCACGGAAGCTTGATCTCGATGTCGACACC
>RRZT010380016.1_pt1 | contig 13324 bp, 15 predicted proteins | sample 2165551 | NCBI WGS metagenome assembly RRZT01 (sample SAMN10456910, study PRJNA506462) | wastewater metagenome | biome: wastewater; feature: sludge; material: wastewater sludge; isolation source: wastewater sludge with Escherichia coli K12::gfp cells carrying plasmid... | place: USA: Moscow, Idaho... | reverse complement strand
CAGGACGACGATGGCGGCGCGCGCCACGGTGGCGGCCATCCAGTTGCTGGCCACCACGATGGCGTTGACGCTCCCGTGGCTGGTCTTCGGCGCCGCCAAGGGCATCGTCACCCCCGCGGACGCGGGACGGCTCGCGGCGCTGACCGCCGTCATGTGGCTCACCGCGTGGGCCCCGGCCAGCCTGGCCTTCATCACGACACGACTGCTCGGCCGCTACGCCGCCGTCGGGGTCGCCCTCGTGATCCAAGTCGCTGGCACGCTCACGGCGGAGACCCCCGCGGGAGCGTGGTTGCCGTGGTCCTGGCCCGTGCAGGCCACCATGCCCCTCCTGGGCATTCATGCGAACGGCGTCGCCCTGGAAGCCGACTCGCCGGTCTGGTCGTGGAACCCGATCGTGCCGACGGTCGCCGCCACGCTGGTGGCCGCCGCCTTCCTGCTCGTCGAGATCTTGGCTGCGCCGTTGCTGGACCGGCCCAGCCCGTCCCGCAGGCTGAAGGACGTTGAGGCGAGGCCTGTGACGCCTCTCGGCTTCCCGCGTTCTGCGGCTGGCACGACGCGAGCCGGACGCATAGCCTCCCCTCTGCGAGCGGTGGCTGTCTCCTTGCGGCACACCTGGCTCGGTGGAACGACCGTGACGGCCTTGATCCTCACCGTCGCCGTGGCGATCACGTGGGGCGGCCGGCACTCGGCCACATTCGGGACGTGGGTGACCCTCCCCGTCCTCTCCACGCTGCTCGGCGGCTTGGTCTGGTCTGCACAGCGGGAGGCTTGGCGCATCACGTCGCTGCGTGTCTCGCGGCCCGGGTTCGTCCTCGGCAGCCTCGTCGCCGGCGCGGCCCTCCTGACGCCCGTGGCCCTCGTGACGGCCGGCGCCGCCCTGCCCGTCCTGGGCGTCGGTGCGGGCCGCTACGGACTGCTGCTGTGGCTCGTGGCCATGATGTGGTACGCCGTCAACCTGTGGTTGACGACCCGGTTCGGGGTCCCGACGGCACTGGGCGCCTCGCTCGTGGTGTACACGTTCAGCCTGGTTCTGGGCGGCAGTGCGTTGGCGAGCACGGGCTGGTGGTGGCTGGGTCTCCTCGGCTGGCCGGAGTCGGCCGTGGGCGGGCGCGGCGTCGTCGCTGCCGGTCTCACGCTTGCCGTGGGAGGCGTTGCCACCCTCTTGTGGCTGGCTGCCCTGAAGCGTGCCGCACGAACCACGTCCACGGACCGATGAACCTGGGAGTCCGCGACTCCTGGCTCGCCCTCCCCGCCTCACCCACTCCCACCGTCGAGGTCCCCATGAACGACACCACCCCTAATCCCACGATCGTCGTCATCATCCAGGTCGCCTGCGATCCCGCCTCCTCCGGCTACTCCCAGTTGACGCAGGCCGTCCACGCCGCGGTGCGCGCATCCTTGGACGCCCAGGCCGCGTTGCCGGCAACTCCGGTGGCCCTGGCCGACCGGACCGTCACGCACACGCGCCACGTCGGCAGGACTCCTCAGCCACGCGCCCTCGGACCGACTCCGCCCCGTCCCGAGCCCTGCTGCCACGATCCGCGCTGCGACCGCAACCTGCTCTGCCTGCTGCTCTCCCCCGACTCCATCCGCATGATCGCGCGCCGCTTTTTCTGGTCCGAGAGGACGCTGTACCGGCGGTTGCGGGAGCTCTACACCACGCACCACTTGGGCGGCAGGAACCAGGTCAGCGTGCGCTGTCTGTCGGGTCTGCGGTGCGCCGATGCGAACACTCCGTTCGTCGCGGACGAGGCCAGCTGAGCGGCCGCTCAGCTGGCCGTGCCCAGGTCACTCGGGGCGCCAGCCCATGTCCAGCATCGACATCGGCTGGTAGCCGAGCCGCATGGCCTGAGTCTCGATGCGCTCGAAGGCAGCCGCCGGGAAGGGCCGGGGATAGTCGACGATCAGCCCACTCCCGTCGACCGACGCGGCTCGCACCCGCCGCACGGCGTCCGCGAAGAGGATGACGAAACTGGCCAGCGACTGGTGGCACTCCAGGACCAGCGCGCCGCGCGCGGCGCTCCAGATCTCGGCGGCCGACGTCCCCTCCTCGTGGGCGAACGCGTGGACGGCGAGGCTGACACCGCCCTCGGCATCGGCGACAAGATCGATGATGTGGCCGTCGTTGACGGGCCCGGGCCAGCGGCACGCCACCGATTCGACGCCGGCGAGCACCTGCTCCACCGCGGCCACCAGCGCGGGGAAGCGGTCGTTCAGCCAGTGGTTCGTCAACGACCAGCTACCCGTGTCAGTGGTGAGGGTGAGGATGCCTTGGCCGCCACGAAAAGCAATGTCGAAGCTCGTGATTTCCATTGCACAATGGTAGCCCTGACCGTCACCTCGGATCGCCCCCGAGGGCGGATCGGCACCCTCCAGGGACTGCCATTTCAAGGCCGAGTCTGACGATTTCGCGAACCACACTGCCAACTGGGGATGAATCCGTTGTTGCGACAGTCGGCTTCCGAGATGCTCGGAACGGGACGACAGCCGCGTTCCCACCACCGAACCGAGGAGAAACATCATGCAACCCGTCTTCAGCCCGACACGTTCGCTGGCCGGACTCGCCGCGGTCACCGTGGCGCTGACGGCACTCACGGCAGCCACGCCGCCCATGGCCGTCGCGGCCACCACATCCGCCAGCGCCTGCCTCAACGGCTACTCGGGCCCCTACGCAGTCGTCAATTCGTACGGCGGCATTTCCCTGAAGTGTGGCGACACCACCAAGGGCGTGATTCACATCGACATGTCGCACCCCATTCGAGAATCGGGCGCAGACGACGTGAATGTCAACGAATGCATGAACAACATCATCGCCTACGGAACACCGATCAGCGCCTCGACCGGCAACAGCGCCAAGCGGTGGCGGACTCCCAGCGGCGTCTACGCCTACATCGTCTGGCGCACCTCGGCCAAGGATGTGGTGACGATGTACACCAGCGGGACGCCGGGCAATCGCTGGGACCTGTGCGACTGAACTGAACCATCGAGCCGGTACGGGCGGAAGCGTCGGGCACTGGTATCCGCGCCCGACGCTTCCGTCTACGCGGCGAACAGGCCGGCCCGCTGCGTGGACACCATGGCGGCGTACTGCGAACTGATCCGCATCATGTCGTCGTGGTGGCCCGCCGCCTGGAGGCGTCCCCCCGCGAGGAGGTAGACACGATCCGCGGCGACCGCCGTGGAGAGCCGGTGGGCGACCACGATCACCGTGCGAAGGCGTCCTTGCTCCTGCAGGATCAGGTTGAGCAGACGTTCACCCTCGGCATCCAGACCGCTGCCCGCCTCGTCGAGGACGAGGATGCTGGGTTCCCGCAGGAGTGCCCGGGCGATCGCCAGTCTCTGCCGCTCGCCCCCCGAGAGCCCCAGTCCCCGCAGGCCGACCGGCGCGTCGAGTTGGCCCGGGCGCGCCCGGACCGTCGCACCGAGGTGCACGTGGTCGAGGGCGGCCCAGAGATCTCCCTCGGTGGCCCCAGGGGAGCCGTAGCGCAGGCACTCAGCCACGCCTCCCTCCAGCACGAGGCTCTCCTGATCAACCAGGCCGACCTTCTTGCGGACGTCGGCCGGCGTGAGGCCGCGCACGTCCTGGTCCCCTAGGCGGATGTGCCCGGTCGTCGCATCCCGGAAGCGGGTCGCCAGGCCGAGCAGCGTGGACTTGCCCGCACCGCTGGGCCCGACGATCGCGTGCACGCCGCGCGGCCCGAACTCGCACGTCAGCCCGACCAACGTCGGGACGGACGCCCCGGGGTAGGAGAACGTGACGTCGCCGAACACCAGCGTGTCGCCCGCCGTGCCATCCGGGGAGCACTGCGAGCCGGCACCGGGCTCGCCCTCCAGTTCGGCGAGCTCAAGGATGCGCTCGGCGGCCGGCAAGGCCTGACCGAAGGACGCCGCCGCCCCAGTCAGCTGCTGGACTGGGCCGAACAGCAGGAAGACGTACATCAGGACGCCGACCAGCTGCGGCGGCGTCAACTGACCGGCATCCATCAGGACCACCCCGGTGACCAGCACCACCAGGAACGGGGCCGCGAAGCCCGCCGAGCCAACAGCGGAGAGCGCCGCTTGGGCCCGGACGACAGCCAAGCCTCCCGACCGTAGAGTGCGCACGATCCCGTCGAGGGCCTGCACCTCGCTGTCCTCCGCGGTGTTCGCCTTCATCACCCGGGCCCCGGACACCGTCCGATCCAGGCGCGAGGCCAGTTGCCCCGCCCCGGCCTGCACGACAACCATCGCGGTTCGCACCCGTCGGGAGAGCAGCGCGATCGCGAGGCCCACGAAGGCCAGCGCGAGTCCCACCACTGTGGTGAGGAGCACGCTCGTGAACGCCATCATCGCCACCGCGCCAACGAGACCCGCCAGCCCGAGGATCGCGTTGAGGGGCGCACCCACGACACCCACCCGGGCCACGGGCACGTCGGCGGTCGCCCGGGCGACCAGGTCGCCGACGCCACCGCGCTCGGTGACGTCCAGGCGCAGGTGGACCAGCCGGCGCGCGACACCACGGCGCAGATCCGCGACGCAGTCCTCGCCCGCGCGACCGGACAGGTAGGCGCCGACGGCGCTCAGCGCCGTGGAGACCCCGAGCAGGCTGCCGAGCTGGGCGAGCGCTCCGGCGGGCAGGGCCCCCGCGAGGACCGAGGCGAACAACTCCTGGACGACGACCGGCTGGTAGAGGCTGACGCCGAGGGCTCCGAGCTGGACGAGCAGGGCGATCGCCAGTAGGACGGCCTGCTGCTTGATCTGACCGACGATGAGTTTCATGCCGCGACCCCCTGGCCCAACGGCCAACCGGCACCGTTCGCCACGGCCCGCACACGACACACCCGGGTGTCCGCAACCTCGGCGGGATCCGCGTGGCCGGGGTCGGCTGGGAGGACGCCCGCGGTCTGGGAGCGCAACAGCGCGACGAGCGTGGTGTGGGCGTCGGTTACCCACCGTTCCTCGGCGGAGGAGCCCTCGCGGTGGTGGGGGCCGGGCACGGCCCCGTCCGGTTGCTGGGAGCGCTCCACGAGGGCCCACAGCGCACCGTGCAGGTGCGCATGGGGCTGGCTCAGCCGGTCCAGGCACCAGAGCAACTCCGACCCCAGGTCGAAGTCGCGTGCGCGTCGGGCCGCGAGTGCCAAGACGTCCAAGGACGTGACCAGTCGCTCCAGGGCGGCGTCCGGCAGGGACCCGAGTGTCCCGAGGAGGTCGGCGTACAGGAGGTCGTGCGTGAGGCGGTAGGCCTGCTTCCGTGACAAGGTGGCGGGGTTCGCCAGGCAGGCCAGCGACGAGGCTCCGGTCAGTTTCATCGGTTCGCCGGCCGTGTTCGGCAGGCCGAGGCTCTGCAGGGCGTGGGCGAGTTGCAGGTGTTGGTCCGGAACCCGGACGCTCGCGGTCCACCGGCGGATCCAGTCGACCTCGGCGGGCTGCAGAACATCGTCCGGCAAGAGCGCAGCGAACAGCACCACATGGGGGAGCAGGTGGTCGGCGATGTCGTTGCTCGCGACGTCCAGCGCCCGCCACGCGTGGGCCGCCATGGCCGAGGCGCGTCGCTGCAGCCGGTGATGGGGAGCAGGGGACAACCGCAGCACCAGCAGAAGCTCCACGAGCCGAGCGGGGGGGAAGGCTTGGGCCACGGGGTCCAGCCGGATCGCCCGGTCGGGGTGGAAGAAGTCCAGGGACGCGAGGAGCCACCTCTCGCAGCGCGCGCCGATGGCGCTCACTGCAGCGCCACCGTCCGCGCCCACGAGCGCTCGGCCGGAGCACCGCGAAGCCAGTCCCACAGGACGCAACCGACTCCGGCAGCTCCTTCGAGCGTGCCCACGGCATCGAGTCCTGCGTAGGGCACGACGCCCGCCTCATCCGGGAGCCCGATCCTCACCTGGTGCCGGACGCCGAAGGGCAGGTCTCCGTCCACAGCCTTGAGGATCCCCTCCAGTGCGATCTCCTCGAGCACGTCCACGTCCGCCCCGCACGCCTTGGCAGTCGTGACGACGGCGAGGACGCCCGCGAGCCCATGGCACACGGTGGCGCCGTCCACGCCCCACGTGGACTGCGGCCGCTCGGCCATCGCGCGGAGCCCCTCGATCGCCGTGCCAGCGGCCTCTGGGTCCGGGACGGCGAAGGTGGACTGGAGGATGGCGGCGGCCACCCCGGGAGTGCCGTAGCACCAGGCGGAGCGGGTCTCGTCCAGCGGGACTTCGGCACCGTCCACCCACGCGTCGAACGACAGCCGTGCGGGCCAGTAGGGGCCGGCCTCGTCCCGCACGGCCGCACCGAGCAGGTGCGTCCTGGTGCGGGCGAGCGCCTCCTCGACCTCGGCGCCGCCGGCGCCTGCCAGGACGGACGCCGCCAGGAACGCCAGGATGCCCGCCGCCCCGTGCGCCATCCCCAGATTGAAGTCACCGCGGGGGTACTGTTCGGCGTCCGAAGGGATGGGTTGGCCGGCCGCCGACACCCACCAGCCGGGGACACGATGACCCTCCACGTCCGTGTCGGCGGCCAGGGTTAGGAACACCTCCATGGTCTTCCGGAGCGCACGGTCGACCTCGTCCGTGCCCTGCTCGTCCAGCAGCAGGCGTCCGACCCCGCCCAAGCCGTTGATGACGTCGTAGGCCCCCCACGCCACACCCCCGCCGGTCTGTAGCCGGGTCAGCCACGCGTCCGCCCGCGCGATCTGGTTGTGGGCGACCCAGCGGACGAGATCGGCGTGCATTCTGCGCTCGCGCCCGTCCGCCGTGACGAGCGTCTGCACAGCCGCGAGGAGTGACGCCGGGCCGTAGTACAGGCCGTTGCTCGCCCGGTCACCACTGTTCATGGCTTCGCGCAGGAAGCCGTTCGCGACGCGGCCGGCGGCCGGGTCCTCGCGGGCCAGCTCCGCCCAGAAGAGAGCCGCCCCCGGGTAGCCGTGCGCCAGGCCCATCGGCTCCCAGGGGGTCATCTCCCGGAATGGATCCGTGTTGCCCGGGTCTGTGGCGACGGCGCGACACCGCACAGGGTCGGCCAAGCGGACGGCCAGGGTCTCGACTGCTGTCGTCACGCGCTCGGTCACTGTCGACATGTCTGCTCTCCCATCAGGTGCACCTCCCGCTGCGCATTCGCGTGTGCCGCAGCATGCGCCACGAGGTGGAGGCGGCGTTCGAACTCGGTCGTGGGGCCGAGCAGGCGATTGCACGTCATGTGCAGGGCACTCGCGAAGGCGGGGGCGACGGCCTCCGGCGGCAGTCCTCCCAGCCGTGCCGCCCACGCGCGCATCGCAACGCGCGAACCCTCGGTAACTTGGACCAGCGCCTGGCCCCAGACCTCCTCCCGGAGGCCCTGCCAGCCCTCCCGGGGATTGAGGAGCCGCGTGAACCTCGCCAGGTGCTGCCGATCGTCGCCCAGTGGGTCTCGAGGGACTATGTCGCCCAGCAGGGCCACCACGACAGCCGGGTCGTCGTCACACCCGGGGACCAGCCCCCCGGCGAACGCCGCCGTCAACAGCGAGATGAGCGTGGCGCCGAACGTCACGTCGTCCAGGTGGCGGTGGGCCGCCCTCAGCGCCAAGAGCCTCGGTACCGCGGAACTGTCCGCGCAGAACAGGTCCTCCGCTGCGGGCAGCGCCTCCAGCCCTCCGTACCGCGCCACCTCTGGCTCGTACTCACGGAATGCGTTCCAGGCGCTGAGCCCCGTCTCGCGTAGGCGAGCCGCCCACGCCGCGCTCGCCCGGACGGTGACCGGCCAGTCCTCGTCGCGCGCCGTGTGGAGGCGAATCCGGAGACACGGTCCCTGGGGTTCGGAGTAGCGCAGGAAGAACCAGGAGTCGATGCGGCCGTTCAGCTCGGCCAAGAGGCGTGGCAGCTCGACCCGAACGACGTGGTCGTGCCACTTGCGGGGAACGCCGACGTGGAGCGACACCCAGGACGACGCCAGCCCGTGCACCAGCCGGTCGTCCTGCTGGGGCGCTGTGACGGGCAGGCGCGACGCGGTGCGATGCGCGCCGTGGGCGTCGGCCGGCAGGCGCGACCCGAACGAGGCGACGAGTTCACAGGGCGCCGGTACGCCGTCGACCTCGAACCATCCGATGTCCGTCGGCGCGGCGAACGACTCCTGGATCACGACCGCAGGGTCCCGGCCGATCTCGTCCAACAACAGGGCGACGTGCCAGGGCACTTCGGTGTCCACGTCGAGGCGTTGGTCGGAGCTCAGGAGGGACACGTGGCGCGGCACCCCCTGCTCAGCGGCCCATCGGGCCCAGATGGCGGCATGCTCGGCGGCCGGACTGCCCGCCAACACATGGCGGATTTGGTCGACCTTCCACGTGGCCGGGCTGAGGACGAGGTTCTCGCCATGGCTGACCCGGGGCAGGAAGGGCAGGTGCGAGCACAGGCCCCAATCCCACCCGGTCCACACCCGCTGCCCCTCGAACCCCAGCTCCCACAGGAAGCGTGCGACGTTCGGGGCCTGCGACTCCATGTTCACCATCGACGTGGTGGTGGGAAGCACTTCGCCGCCGGTGCGACGGTCTAGAAGGTACAGGCGCTCACCGGTGGCGCCCACCAAGAGGTCGTCGAGCGACACGGTCGGGATGCGGCCGGTCGGCAGTCCCGGCGCAACCCGCATGGTTGCCGGACCCCGGACGTTCATCAGGTTGGCGGCCCGCGCGGCCCGCGGCGCGAAGGCGATGTCGAGCAAGGACGCTCCGGGATGCCGTTGCAGGAGGTGGTCCTCCCTTTGGTGGGACAGATCGCCGCCGTCGCCCCACAGGTGGGCGAACCGGGCGGCGGTGGTCCCGGCCTCAGGCGAGCCCGGGTTGGGGGAGACCACGAGGGTGAATGCGCCGGCGTCCACCGCCTCGGGCGAGGCCGCAAGGAGTCCGAAGTAAAGGTCCATCCCGCGTGGCGTGCCGTCGCGGTACTCCAACGCCTCGATGTCCTCGCTCGTCAGCCGCAGCTCGCGGCGCCCGGCCTGGAGAGTCGTCGACAGGAGGGCTGCCAGGTGGACGTCGCGGCGATTCAATCCATCACGACCGTCCTTGCCCTTCCCCGCGCCCGCGACGGGCCACTGGTAACCCTCGGGCGCGCCCAGCCCCACCGCATCGTCAAGGAGATCGCTCACGGGGACGAGCTGGGCGGTGCCGAATCGCTCCAGGAAACGCTGGCGGAACGAGCGGAGCGCGACCGTGCCGGTCGCGGACGGGGTGAGCCGGACGAGGACCTCAGCGGCGTCCTCGCAGGCCTGCCGCACCTTCTCCCCGATCTGGACACGCGTGTTCAGGCGTGTGTCGACGTGCAGGGGTGTGTCGTGGGTCATCAGGGCGTTCAGGGAACTCCGGACGGTGGCGAGATCCTCGCTGCCGACGTCCAGCCGCGCGCAGGCATCCGCGATGTCGCCCAAGGCGGTCCGCAGGGCCGCCACTTCACTCGTCGCGTCGCACCGCGCCAGCGTCCGCAGCAGGTGGTCCATCGGATCGCTGCCGTCCAGCGGCACGTGCAGGTCGGTCACCAACAGGTCGTTCGCGACGAGCACGCCGACGGCCTTCAGCAGGGTGTCGATCGATGCACCGGTTCCGTCCGCGACCTCGGCGATCACCTCGGCGCAGGTGCGTTCCCCCGCACACGCTTCCCAGAGCCGCAGCACGGCGGCAGTGGCGGGCAGGGACACCGTGCCGCGGAGTCCGCTCCCTGTGGGGCGGCCTTGGCCTGGAGGCGTGTCCAGGACCAGCCGACCCGCGCGGATGCCGGCGAGTTCGTGGCGGCGAAGACGCAGGTGGGGCAGGATGTCAGTTCGGCCCTGGATCGTCTCGACGAGTCCGCGCACCCACCCGAGGTCGGGCTCCGCCTGAATGGAAGGTCGGTCTGAGTCCACGCGGGTGCAGTCGCCGAAGGTCCCCCTCTCGATGCCCGCGAAGAGGCCGAAGGGGGTTGGGCGGCGGCGCCGCCGGATGTCGTAGCGGAGGATGGTCAGCGCCAGCCTCCTGGCGTCCTTGGCCGCGGCAGGGGGACGCCCGGCGTCCAGCGCCTTGCGCAGGGCACGGCTCACGGTGGGAGCTGCGACCGTGAGAGCGGCCAAGAGCCTGTCGTCGCGCGCGGCGGCCATGATGATCCCGCCGGCGTCGAGCGACTCGCCCTCGTCCGACCGGAGGGTTGCTAACTCAATCGTCGGGGGCGGCAGGGGCCCTCGCACGAGGAAGGAGTCCCACGCTGCCATTGGGGATGCCGTCGACATGGATGCACCACTCCCATCGTTCTCGGTCAGGCGGCGGGGCGGGCTCCGAAGCCCGCCCCGCTCGCGAGGGTGGACGCTGCTGAGGTCACTTGAAGATGCAGCACCAGCTGCAGAAGCTGCCGCCGCCGGGGCTCGTGCAGCCTGGGGTGCAGAGGATGATGCTCAGGATGTCCGGGGTCGCGTCCTTGTCGACGATCTCGGTGTCGACGGAGAACTCGAAGTCGAAATTCAGCTCGTCCAGGGTGTCTGTGTACTGGGGATCGACGGCGATGGCGGTCATGATTCCTCCTCAGGATCAAGTACCAGCGGATACGGCTCGGATCGGCCGCTGACAGAAGGTTCGATCCCCTGCGGAGTACCCGGCAAGGCGTTGGCAGCGACGCGGCAGTGACTTGGCAGCGCGTGATGCGAGACGTGGCGGTTGACTGCAAACCGTCTGCCGATCCCCCCCCGGAAGGGTTCCCACCGACGCTGTCAAGGGGTGGACTCGATCACGACCACCCGTGGTCTCCGACGATCGAAAGGACGGCCCCATGAAGCTCTTATCACGCATCGCGCTGGCGCTCGCCACGATGCTCGCCCTGTTCCTCCCCACGATGGCGCCCGCCACCGCCGCCGCCCCGGCCCCGACCGGTGTGGCCGTGCCGATGGAGTCCGAATCGGCCTGCGGCGCCCTGTTCCACGTCCAGCGCGTTTCAGGAGGGTTCCGCATCTACGCGTTCTCCTCGGACCTCTACTGGATGCTGGCCCCGGACCACTACGGCACTGCGAGGATCTTCGTGTCGCGGGACGGCCGCGCCCCGTGGCTCATGAAGTCCGGTGGTACAAACGTTAGCGGCTACCGGCAGTTCGACAACACGTACTCCACCTCCAGCAGCATGCACTGGGTGTTGGCCGAACTCTACGATGACGACGGCTTCAAGATCTGCGAAGGCGCCTACTACTACTGATGGTGACCCCATCCCGGGTGGGCACCCCGGGGCGCCGACCCCAGCGCAGAGAGGCAACTCATGAACGAGAACCAGACGGATCGCGTGGAGCTCGTCCGGCTCCTCGTGTTGGCCGAACTAACCGCTGCGGGCGTGCACGCCGAGTCCACGCGGACGCCGCAGGGCCTCGAGGTCCGCGTCGGCGCAGGCGTGACCGACAGGGCCGTGCGGCTGGTGCGCCGCGCGGATCAAACCTACGGCGTGCCGATCAGCCTCGTCGCTCCCGACGGCGCCCTTGACCTGGTGACCGGCGGCGAGGCCCCCCAGCGCGGCCGCTACCTCACGTCTCTCAGCATGCTGTGCGGGCTGTTGGCACGCGAGGAGTTGCTGGCGCGTGGTGTGGCCGTGGTCCAGGTGATCGATGACGAGGACGGCGGCGCCACCGTGGAGATCGCCCCCGGAACTAACGTTGACCCAGGCTCCGCCGCCCTGGTCGACGCGCTCGAGCAGCGCTGGGGTCTCGTCCTCCGCCTCACCCGCCCCGACCCGGGCGCGGCGCACCCTCCGATTCCGCCGCGCGCCTGAAGGGACCGCGTGGCTCAGCTGCGCCAGGTCCGCCACAGCCGGGCATACTCACCGTCAAACTCCATCAGTTCCTCGTGCGACCCCAGCTCGGCGATGCGGCCGTTGACGACGACCTCGATCCGGTAGGCGTCGTGGGCGGTATGCAGCCGGTGCGCGATCGGGACCACCGTCCTGCCCCGCCAGCAGGACGTGCATCGAGCCCTGGAGGTGCCGCGCGGTGCTGGGTGGATCAGCGAGGTGGCCTCGTCCGACACCGGCGTGTTCGGGCCAGCCGGCACCAGCCGGGCGAGCGGCAACTGCTGGGCGCTGGCGACAACTCGGAGCGCCCCGGACCTAACTGAAGATCGACTAAGGCTCGGGCTGTGCGTCAGTGACGGCGAAGAACTCCTCGGCGACGGCCCGGTTGGCGATCTTGGCGTACCGCAGGGTCATGGTCAGGGAGTGGTGGCCCAGCATCGCCGCGACCGCCTCCAGACTCATGCCCCGGTTGATGGCCTGGGTGGCGAGGGTGTGCCGAAGCTGGTGGGGGTGGATGTGGCCCAGCCCCGCTGCGGTGGCGGCGTTGTTCAGGATCCGGGTGACCGAGTGCCGGTCCGCGGCCCGGCCGTTCTCGCGGGGCAGCAGCAACGGGTGGTCGTCGGGGACGTACTCGGCGCGGTAGCGGTCGATGAGGTCGACCAGGTCGGGATGCAGGGGCAGGTAGCGGTCGTCGCGGAGCTTCCCGACCGGCACGTGCAGCCACGGCGCTTGGCCGAACATGACCACGGCGTCGGCGGGCAGCGCGGTGAACTCACTGACCCGCAGCCCGGTGCGGAGCAACACCGAACCGATGCAGGACCCGAGTTGGCCCTCCGCCCGCGATGGACTGGCCATCGGCGTCCACAAGGTCGGAGGAAGATGTGTCGACGCAGACGTCCACCAAGAACGGAGCAGCCGACGGCTCGACGCTCTTGATCTCGACGGTGTCATCCCCCACTTGGCGGACACCCAACCCACGCAACTGCTGATACTCCTTCAGCACGTCGGCAGCCAGATCCCCAGACGCGACACCGTAGAAGGCCTCGAGTGGGATCTCGTAGTTCGAGGCGACCTGGTTCTGGACCTCGTAGAAGTTCGTGACGACTCTCGCCGCTTGCGCTTGGTCCACCGAGAGAGTCGGGGTCGGGGTGGGGGCGACCGTGGGTGACGGGATCGTCGGCGTGGGGGTCGGCGTCGAGGACTCTGGCGCACACCCGGACAGCACGGTCAGGGCGCAGGCCAGTGCGAGGGTGGTGGTCACCTTGAGATTGCGCATGCTGTTTCATCGAAGATGCGGTCGAGGAACTGTTCATGACCCATGGTGTGTCACATATCCGTACTGGGTCCCACAATCAGAGCGCGGTGGAGGCTCAGTTCGGACTTGCCGTGCATCCCGCTCCCGACTTCGTGGTGTTCGATTCTGCTGGCTCGCTTCGGGCGATTTTGGAGTGTAAGGGAGCCAACGACGTGTGAGTCCCGTGGAGTGGTGGGTTTTGGAGGAGGGCGTGTCCTGAGCTGATGGGAGGGCCATCGGCGAGATCTTCGGTGTGTACGGCCAAGCACGCATCGAAGGAGTTATCACCGATGGCCCACATCCAGTCTGCCGT
>RRZT010501809.1_pt1 | contig 13325 bp, 9 predicted proteins | sample 2165551 | NCBI WGS metagenome assembly RRZT01 (sample SAMN10456910, study PRJNA506462) | wastewater metagenome | biome: wastewater; feature: sludge; material: wastewater sludge; isolation source: wastewater sludge with Escherichia coli K12::gfp cells carrying plasmid... | place: USA: Moscow, Idaho ... | reverse complement strand
GTGGGGCGACGACTACGGCCAGCTCGTCGACAAGTTCCGCATCCTCTGGCACGTCAACATCGCCGGCGCCGCCTGATCAGCCGAACCAGCCTTCCAGCACGGCCAGGACGCCGTCGTCGTTGTTCGCCGGCGCCCGGTGGCTGGCGACGGCTTTGACGGGTTCGGCGGCGTTGGCCATGGCGTAGCCGCGTCCGACCAGGCGGAGCATCTCGAGGTCGTTGCCGCTGTCGCCGAATGCGACGGCGTCGGCGGGGTCGATGCCCCACCGGTCGAGGAGCAGCTGCAGACCGTTCGCCTTGTGGCAGCCGGGCATGAGCAGGTCGATGCTGGAGTGGCCGCTGGTCACGGCCCGCACGACGCCGCCGACCCGGGCGGTGAGGTCGGCCGCCTGCTCGTCGGTGACCCCGTCGGCGCGCTCGATGCCGAAGGCGAACACCTTGTCGGTCACGGCGTCCAGTGACGGCACCCGCTGCTGGCGGTGGTGGTAGGTGGCCATGCGGTCGTAGAACCAGTCGCTCATCGTGTCGGGCACGTAGGCGCCCTCCGGGCCGGCGGCGAGGAACGCGATCGACGAGTCGGCGGGCAGGCTGTCGAGATGGGCTTCAAGGTGCTGCGCATCTCGATGACGTGGCGCGCATCGGATTCGGGGAGCTTGGCGACGGACACCACCTCGTCGCCGACCCGCACGTAGGCGCCGTTGTGGGCGACGTAGGCGACCTCGTCGAACGGCAGGTCGGTGAAGAAGCTGCGGAGTTGGTAGTACTGGTTGCCGCTGGCGACCACGAATCGGCAGCCGGCCGCGCGCATGGCGGCGAAGAGGCGGCCGAAGCGTTCGCGGTCGTAGGTGTGGTTGCTACGCAGGAAGGTGCCGTCCATGTCGACGGCGACGAGGCGGGGCGGGCGATGGGCGTCCGTGCGGGGACCCTACCGGGCGACGTATCAGGGTGGACGCCGTGGGCTCCTTCCCGTTGAACCCGCCACAGGGCGGGGTCGACGGAAGGAACCCCACATGTCCACTGCAGCACTCATGCGCGCCCTGATGAGCGGCGACCGCCTCGATCTGATCATCGCCCTGATCCCTCAGGCGGCCGACGTGATTCCGCGCCACGACGCCTACCGGTTCGCCTCGGCGCTGGACCTCGTCGCGCTCAACCCGCAGCCCCTGCCGCCGAAGGCGCGAGACCGCGTCGCGCTCAATCCCCAGCCTCTGCCGCCCAAGGTGGCCGGACGCCAGCTCGCCCACTCGATCGTGCGCGGCGCCGCCTTCAGCGGCCGCCCGGACTCGATGTTCGAGATCCTCGACGACTGGTGCGGCACCGGATGGCCGCGGCACTGGCCGTGGCCGTGGCCCTGGCCCGTCAACCCCGAGCCCGAGCCGCACCCGGAGTGGGCCGTCGACACCCTGCTGGGGGGCATGCTCGCCCTGGCCGAGATCTCAGCGCATTACCCGGCCGGATCAGAGATGCGTGACGCCCTCGACAAGGGCGTGGACATGCTCGGCGAAGCGGCAGTAGGACGCCTGGGCTGAGCCAGTCGCTCACCGCTCGCAGCTGAATCCCCTCCGGGCACGCCGGGGGGATTCAGCCGCGGCGTGATCTGGCGCGAGCCCTCGATCGCGAGGCGCCGGTATCGGTTGTCGCACCGTAGTTGGCGACCGTAGGCGACTCCGCCCGCGCCACCCCCGACGCGGAGACGACGCATGCTCCTCATCGCCGCGGAATACTCTCGCCCCCACCGCAGGTATGAAGAGCCCCAGAACCAAACTCCGCGCCATCACCGCTGACCAGGCTAGATCGTCCAGCCACGGCACCCCCTGCCGTCAATAGCAGACCCGAAAATCTCGCGCCACCAACTCGCGGAACACCCTCGCGCAAGGCCGGTTGGCACACGTGCGGCAAACTCCAAGCGACCGAGCACACCCGCGGATGGCGGGGCGTCCGATGGCGAACTATTCTCGGCGTCCGTGCACACGTGGATCGCCCAGGGCCAGCTCGCGCTCATCAACGGGGTGCTCGTCTTCCTCGTCACCCTCATCCCGACGCTGCTGTGGCAGTACCGCCGCTACGGCACGGTCAGCGGGCTGCGGTTCCTCGGCGCGACCGCCCTCGGCGTCTACGTCGCAGGGCTGCTCACCTACACCTGGCTGCCGCTGCCGATCCGCTCCGAACAATGGTGCGCCAGCCACCAGGTACTCCCCCAGCTGAGCCCGTTCCGGTTCGTGCCCGACATCGCGGCCGCCTACGCACAGCGCGGATTCCCCGCCTTCCTGTGGTCGTTCACCACCCTCCAGGTGGTGCTGAACGTGGTCCTGTTCGTTCCCTGGGGCGTGATCGTCCGGCGATTCCTGCACCGCGGCATCGTGGCGGCCACGGCGTCCGGGCTCGCGGCGTCCCTCGTGATCGAAACCGCCCAGCTCACCGGCCTGTTCGGGTTCTACCAGTGCGCGTACCGCACCTTCGACGTCGACGACCTCATTCTCAACACCAGCGGCGCCCTGATCGGCGCACTGATCGCGCCCGCGCTGCTGTGGTGGATGCCCCGCGCCCGCCTCCTCACCCGCGGACGCCACCTGCCGCGTCCGATCACCTCATGGCGGCGGTGGATCGGCATGGCCATCGACACCGTCTCGTTCACCGCCCTGTCGCTCGGGCTGACCACCATCGTGATGATCGCCCAACTCGCCCTCGGCGCCAACATCAACGACGCCACCGACCTCGACTGGAGCGGCTTCCTCATCGGCGTCGTCTTGCCCTGGGTGGTGTGCTTCGTGATCCCACCATGGGGCGGACTCGCGGCGTCCGCAGGCCAGTACGCCGTCTGGCTCACCCCCAAGTGGCGAGGCCCCGACGGGGCCTTGACCGATGGACGCCTCTGGCAACGCCTCCTGCGCGCCAACGTCGTCGCCGGCCCCTACCTGATCGCCGCCGCCCTGCAGCAGGCCATCGGCGTGCGCTGGTGGACCGACCTGCTGTGGATGGCCCCCGCCGCCCTCGCCGTCGCCATGGTGCCCTTCACCTCGACGAAGCGGTCACTCGGCGGCGTCGTCACCCGCTGCGACATGGTCGACATCAGAGCCGACTGAAACTGTCCGCCTCGTCCGCGTCAGCCGATGTACTCGAACTCGTCGCGGGACAGGTCGAGCAGGTACAGCACGGCGTCCAGGTTCGGGACGTTGAGCGACGTGTCGGCCAACGCCCGCACCGCCGGCTTGGCGTTGAACGCCACCCCCAGCCCCGCGGCGGCCAGCATGTCGACGTCGTTGGCGCCGTCGCCGATGGCGACGGTCCGGTCGAGCGGCAGGCCCTCGGCCGCAGCGAGGCGACGCAGGGCGTCCGCCTTCGCGGCCCGGTCGATGATCGGTCCGGCGACGCGGCCAGTGAGGCGTCCGTCGGCCACCTCGAGCCGGTTCGCCTCCACCTTCGTGATGCCCAGCTCGGTCGCCAGCGGCATCACGGTCTCGACGAAGCCGCCCGACACCAGCGCCACCGTGAAGCCGAGGCTGTGCAGGGTCGCCACGAGTGTCCGGGCGCCGGGCGTGAGGCGCAGCGAGGACGCCACCTCGTCCAGGACGCTCACCGGCAGGCCGGCGAGCACCGCGACCCGGTCGCGCAGGCTCTCGGCGAAGTCAAGTTCGCCGCGCATCGCCGCCGCCGTCACCGCCGCCACCTCGGCCTCCCGTCCGGCGTGAGCGGCGAGCAGCTCGATCACCTCGTCCTGGATCAGGGTCGAGTCGACGTCCATCACGACGAGGCGGCGTCCGTAGCGGCGCAGGCCGGCCGGCGACACCGACACGTCGAAACCCTCCCCCGACGCGACCAGCGCCAGCGCGGGCTTGAGCACCTCGGTGTCGGGCCCCGACACGTAGAACTGGATGGTCGTCGGGAACCGGCCGAGCCGCCGGATGTGGCCGACCCGCACGTCCAGTTGGGTGAACACCGCCGTGATCGCGGCGATGTGCCGGGCGCGCAGCGGGTCGCCCAGCACCGTCACCACCGCACGTGCGGGCGCTTCAGACTGCTGGTCGCCCTCGCCCTTCTGGACGGTGACCTCCAGCCCCATGTCGTCGCACAACTGCGTGAAGGACGCCGTCAGGTCGGCTTCGGCGGCCTCCGACAGCTCCGACAGCAGGAACGACAGGGTCAGCCCGCCGCGCACCACCTGCTGCTCGATGTCGAGGATGACCGCGCCGTGCCGCGCCACCTCCCGGAAGAGGGTGCGGCGCTGCCCGGGCCGGTCACGTCCCGTGACCGTGATCAACAGGGTGGGCGCCTCAGGCGACGGTTGCGGATCCACGGGGGTGAGCCTAGCCAGTGGGCCGCGGCGGCGTCCGATCAACCACCGCCCATCGGGCGGGGCCGACCAGCCGGGCCGGCCGATCAGGCCGGGCCGAACACCTCCGGCGCGATCACCGGACGCACGTACCGGCTCACCTCGCCCTGGCAGAAGTACCGCCGCAGCACCTGGTCGCCGATCACGTTGCCCAACGCGCCCATGATCATCGCCTGGTCGAGCGACAGGTGCCGCTTCGCGACCTTGCCCGACCGCACCGCGACGGCGTCGTAGAAGCCACCAGGCCCGTACGCGTCGAAGCTCTTGTCCAGCTTGCGCAGGTTCGCGACCGCCTCGTTGGGGCGGTGCATCATCGCCAGGAATGCCGCGTGCGGGGTGACGACGCCGTCGCCGTAGCTCGTCGGCGGGTTGTCCCAGTGGTAGTCGGTGTGTTCGTGATCGGAGAAGTAGCCGTCGGGCCGGAGACCGAGGGCGTCCACCCCCCATTCGGCGTAGCCGTCGTACGGGTCGGACGCCGGCGAGAACCCCCAGTAGCCGTACCGGGCGTCGACCAGGCCGTGGTGGATCTGCGCGTCGACGTGCCGCGGATGGTTGCGTCCCCACGACTTCGGCGCCCACGCCTCCTCGGGCACGAACACGTCGGGCATCAGCTCCTCGAACATGCTGCCGCCCCAGCCCGGCACGACGTGCAGCCCGGCATAGGTGTGCGCACCCTCGTACACCCGGACGCCGAGGTATTCGCGCCACTCCCCCACGGGTGGCATCTCGGGCCACGTCCAGTCGGGCGGGAAGGTGCGCCAGCTCTGGAAGTGCGCGGACGCCGGGATCTGCTGCTTCGCGATGCCCAGATGGGTGGTGATGCGGGTCTCGGAGACGGTCGTGTCGTAGTGGTGGTTCGCCGTGTACCAGACAGTGCGGCCCTCGCCGATCAGGTCGCGGGCGACCGTCGGGGGCGGCGAGTTCAGCGCGGTCGGCTCGACCAGGTAGAAGCCGCCGTAGCTGAGGTACGGGCGGGCGAACGTCGGGTCGGCGAACACGTCGAAGCGCATCCGGTCGAACATCCGGCCGGCCTGGGCCCTGTTGGCGGCGTCCCCGTTGCGGACGCACAGCAGCGCGGCGCCGAGCCACGCGGCGTCCACGCTCGACACGAACGGCACCACCGGATCACCGCTGCCCGGCCACGCGTACACCACCGAGCCGTCGGCCGGGTTGTACCATCGGCTTCGCTGGCCCTCGTTGGCATCCGCTTCGCTGGCCCTCGTTGCCGCTGCCTGCCACCGTTGCCCGCCAACGCTCCTAACCAAGAGCATGCAAGCGCTTGCATGACCATAAGCACGAATCATGCGACAAGGGAAGAGGTTCCAGGGAGCAGAGGCGGCGAGGACGCGTTGTCGCTACCCGTGGTTCCCGTCGCAGTGCGGCCTCCCGCACCCGTCGCCCCGTTCGTAGTGCGGCCTCCCGCACCCGTCGCCCCGTTCGTAGTGCGGCCTCCCGCACCCGTCGCCCCGTTCTCAGTGCCGCCTCCCGCACCCGTCGCCCCGTTCTCAGTGCCGCCTCCCGCACCCGTCGCCCCGTTCGTAGTGCCGCCTCCCGCACCCGTCGCCCCGTTCGCAGTGCCACCTCATCAGGGCCCCCCTGCTCGTTCTTGCTGCCCCTCCTTCTTGTCGCTGCGCTTCCTTCGTTCCTGCCCTCAGTAGTTCTCGATGCCGCCTCAATAGAGTGGGCGACGAGAACGAACGGCAGCAAGAAGACACCACGGGCAGCATGAACCTCGCCGTCGCCGACGACACCGGCAGCGGGAACTCACCACCGGCAGCAGGAAGTAACGAACCCGGGCGAAAACTCATGACCGGCAGCAAGAACTCACGAACGCGGGCGAGAACTCACTACCGGCAGCAAGAACGCTGGCCCGACCGCACCGACCAGCCGCAGCAACACAGGAACTGGGCGAGAACCCACGCCGGGCAGCAGCAAGTAACGAACCCGGGCGAAAACCCACGCCGGGCAGCATCAAGTCGCGAGCCCGGGCGAAAACTCACTACCGGCAGCAAGAACTCACGAACCCGGGCGAGAACTCACGACCGGCAGCGGGGAGTCAGCAACCACAGCGGGAAGTCAGACGCTGCGGGAACTCACGATCCGCAGACCACCCCTCGCCAGCCAGGGCCGCGACAAGAACCCCAGCCGGATCACCCCAGTCCAGCGGCGGCAGCGCGGGCGAGGCGCTCGTCGGTGGCGGCGTCCACGACCGGCACCTGCACCCACTGCTTCATGGCGGGACGCTCCGGCATGGGCTGAAACAGCCGCGCCCCGGGCATTCCGAGCGCGTCGGCGTGGGCGGCGTCGGCGAGTTTGAACACCAGATCGCCACCCCACAAGGTCACGAAGAACTTCCCCGCCGCGTTCTTCAGCCCCGGGCAGCCGAACATCTTGCCCTGGCGCCAGTCGCCGGTGCCCAGCATCGCTTGACACAGCGCCTCGAACCGGTCGGATCCGGCCGGCGTCTGCGTCGGCATCACGTCACTGGGCATGTCCACCTCCGGGCATCGGGTCTGGCTCAACCTTGGCGGCCGCCCGCCAACCCCACAAGCCCCACGCCACGAGCCCCACCCCGCCAGGCCCCTAAGATGCGGACACCGACCGACCACCAAGGAGTCCGATGCCGTCGCCCACGCCCACCCCGGGCCGTGATCTCGACCGGCTACCGAAGGCCCACCTGCACCTGCATTTCACCGGGTCGCTCGACATTCCCACCCTCACCCGCCTCGCCGACGCCGAGGGCCTCGAACTTCCCGAGCATCTGCTCGACACGGTGGCCCTCAACGTCCCGAACACCAAACGCGGCTGGTACCGGTTCCAGCGCTCCTACGACATGGCTCGCCGCGTGGTGCGCAGCGAGGACGCCATGCGTGCCGTTGTCCGCGCTGCCGCCGCGAACGACGCCGCCGAGGGGTCGCGCCGCTTGGAGATCCAGGTCGACCCCACCTCGTACGCCCCGCACGTCGGCGGCATCGTCGCCGCACTCGAGATCGTCCTCGACGAGGCCCGCGCGGCGTCCGAGTCCACCGGCGTCCAGATCGGGGTGATCGTCGCGGCGTCCCGCATTCGCCACCCCCTCGACGCCCGCACCCTCGCCCGGCTCGCCGCCCGCCACGCCGGCGACGGGCCCGGCAGCGTGATCGGCTTCGGCCTGTCGAACGACGAGTGCGCCGGCGTCACCGACGAGTGGGACGCCGCCTTCCGCATCGCGCGCAACGCCGGCCTACCCGGCGTCCCGCACGGCGGTGAGCTGCGTGGGCCGGGGCACGTCCGCCAGATCGTGGACGCCCTCGAGCCCACCCGGATCGGGCACGGCGTCCGCAGCGCCGAAGATCCCCGCCTCCTCGACGCCCTCGTCGCCGCCGACATCGCCCTCGAGGTCTGCCCGTGGTCGAACGTGCACCTGGGGGTCTTCGCCGACATCACTGATGTCCCGCTGCGCACCCTCACCGACTCCGGTGCCCGCGTCGCGCTGAGCGCCGACGACCCGCTGCTCTTCCACGCCCGGCTGACCGACCAGTACCGCGCCGCCCGTGACCATCTCGGGTTCGACGACGCCGAGCTGGCCGCGCTGGCGCGGTCCAGCATCACGGCGTCCTTCGCCTCGGACGCCGACAAACGCACCTGGCTCGCCGAGGTGGACGCCTGGCTCGCCCGCCCGCCCACCCCACCGGACGCCCATCGCGCGCGTCCCTAGCAGGCCGGGCGGCGTCCGGGGGCGGTGTTTCAATCGTGAGAAGGTTTGGCAACCCTCACCCCCGCCCGCGCGGACACGGGAGAATCGGGGCATGGCCTCCACGACCAATGTCATCGCTGCGATCAACCTGCGCCTGTCTCTGCTGGGGCTCCCGATCGCGGAGACCTCTTCTGAGAGCGCGGCGTCGCGGCTGGTGCAGCCGATCCTGGCGCGCCAGCGCGAGCTGAGCCGACGCCTCGCCGATCGGCTGTGCCCGGCCGATCAGCGCGTCCAGGCGTTCCTCGACTCCTACCTGGCCGACACCGACGTGTCGCCGCAGCTGCCGCAGCGCACGCTGATCCTCGACACGGCGGGCCTGGCCCGTGGGTTGAGCCTGCCCGCGAAGAGCGACTCGTTCACCTCGCCGCTGCTGTCGAGCTACCGGCTGCGCAACGGCGTCCTGCACAACCCGGCGAACGACCGCCGCACCACCGCGGGGGTGTTCCACATCGCCGAAGGCGGCCTGCCGATTCCCGACGACAAGCTGGCGGTGCCGAAGGCCGTCTACGCCCGGCTGCTGGTGGAGGCGTTCAAGCCGCCGCGCGAGTCGATGGTGTTGCCGTTCACGTCCGAGGAGGTCGAGCCGGCCGAGGCGTTCGTGACGCTGCTGCTGCGTCCGCTGGTGGTGCCGGAGGTGCCCGGCTACAGCTCGGAGCGCCGCATGGAGACCCGGTTCATCGTGCCCGGCGGGCTGGTCGCGAACCTCGACTTCGTCGAGTCGATCTTCGGCAATGCGGGTGACCCGCAGCTGCCCGAGAACGACGCCGCGCTGCACCCCGACCATTGGACGGGGACGACCGGCTGCGTCATCCTCGCGCCGCACCTGACCAGCCTCACCAAGAAGGAACTGGGCCTGCCGGCCTGGGAGGACGCCACCGAGCGGCAGCGCCGCGACGGCATGGCGTGGAAGACCGACGACGAGCTGTACAACAACGGGCAGGCGTTCAAGTGCTGCGCCCGCGACGAGCGCGGCGTGATGGTGACGGTCATCGCCGACAACTACTTCGGCTACTGCAAGAAGGAGGTGAAGACCCAGATCTCGTACTCGGCGAACCTGTTCGGCGGCGTCGAAGAGGAGCACGCCGGCGGCGCGCTGGTCTTCACCAGCCACAACCAGGGCCAGGAATTCACCGACGACACCGCCCACGGCGAGTACACACTCCAAGAGGTGTTGGAGCGCGATCCCGACCGGTTCGCCCTGCAGCCCGAGGGGCACGCCCTCGACACCCAGCAGACCCACCTGGTGCTGGTGCCGGCCGACTCGACCTACAGCCTGCGCGACCAGACCATCACGTGGCGCAACCCCGACGGCGAGACGTCGTCGATCCGGTTCCGGGCCGACAAGACCTATCTGGGGCCGAACGGCTACCGCGTCCACATGGCCCAGCTGTCGACCGACGGCAACCAGTGGAGCATCATCGGCACCTACTCCGACTACACGAGCTGCCACAAGCCGTCGACAGTCTCGGGCGGCGGCAAGTCCGAGATCAGCAAGGCGATCACCGACGCGATCATCCTCGGCAATGCCTACGTCGCCGACTTCGACGCCGACATGGACGCCGTGCAGCGCATCATCGACACCGACTTCGTGAACCGGTTCCGTGAGGTTCGCGAACCCGACCGCCGGCCGATTCTCAGCGACGCCCGCAGCGTCGGCTCCGTCATCAAGCTGCTGACGCCGAACCGGACCGACTTCACCGACGCCTACAACGCGTGGCTCGGGTCGATTCCGCCGCACATCAAGGAGCTGGTCTTCGTCGTCAAGCGGTTCTACCGACCCGAGTGGGGCAGCGACTGGCGCAGCCACTTCAGCGTCCCGGTGGTGAACGGACGCAAGGGCGTCGCACTGCGGCTCGACGGCCAGAAGATCGCCGTGAACACGCTGCGGGTCGGCTTCGAGGCCGACGGCTCGTGGCGCATCTTCGGTCTGCGCCACGACTTCAACCCGGCCGTGAAGGTGCAGACCGAGGACGACATCTCGGCGTCCATCGTCACGCCGCCGCACACGGTCAACACCCACGGTGACGGGTCGGCCAAGTTCGTTCAGAACTGCGAGAACCTGCTGTTCCAGCGCCCCGACGACGCCATCTACCGCGGCTACGACAAGCAGGCCGAGCTCGACATCAGCGCGCCGGGGACGTTCCTGTCGAACTTCGAGCCACTGACGGCGTCCGATGCGCGCGCAATGATGGACGACGCGATCGGGTTCAGCGCATTCACCGAGCCGATGCAGGCCCTGATCAGGGCCCAGGCCGAGGTGGCCGACGGGGCCTCGCCGGAGTTCTTCGTGTCGTCGGCGAACCCGCGGCTGGTCAACGGCAAGCCGTCGAAGAATCCGCGCTACCTGCAGGAGCGTCCCGACGTGGCCAACCCGCAGGCGACGGCGACGGCCGACCTGGCGATCCACCTGTACCGACGGACGCCCACGTCCGAGCCCGCGCCGCACAGCGTCGACATCATCGCCGCCGGACGCCGCAACAATCCGCCGGAGCCCGGCGTCCCGCCGCTGTGCGCGTTCAACCCGCTGCACTTCATGGAACTGCCCGAACTGTTCATGGAGTACATCAGCTCGATGACCGGCAAGTCGCCCTCGACGACCGGCGCCGGTTCCGAGGGCGCCATGACGAAGGGCCCGTTCAACGCGATGCCGGCCACGTTCGACCTGAACGCGGCGCTGCTCAGCTACATCCTGACCGGCTACGACGGCTGGGTGTCGTGCGCCGGGTACGTGGGTCCGAAGGTGCGCGTAGACCACGACATCTCGATGCTGGTGCCCGAGGTGTTCGCCCGCATGAGCCCGCGCGAGCGCCGGGCGTCCGCCCTGATAGAGGGCGGCTACCTGGAGCGCCTCACCGACTTCGAGCACAACGGGCAGGAGGTGTTGGCGTCCAGGTTGGGCTACCGGATGACCGACCGGTTCATGACCACCTACTTCGGGCGCATCTTCCTGCACCCGCACGTGATCTTCACCGACGAGATGCTGCAGCCCGAACGGCAGGACGTCGACGTGTTCGCCGAAGCGATGGCCACGATGGTCGCCACCCACCAGCGGGTCGCGAAGGCCTACTTCGACGACGGCACCATCGAGTACGCCGTGCCGCCGCTGCGGGCGCTGCTCGAGATCATGGCGACCGGCGTCTGCTCGGAGGGGTGGGATCTCGACGCACCCGAGTTCCGGCACATGTTCGACCGGGACGCCGTGCTGGCCAGCGACTGGTACGCCGCCCGACTGGACGCCAAGCAGGCCGCCGACCTCGCCCTCGCCCAGCACGCCGTCGACAGCCTGGAGGAGTTCCTGTCAGGCCCGAACAACGCCGACGCGGTGCGCCGGCTCGGGCTCGACGACCTGCTGGAGCGGGCACGCGACGAGGTCACGCGCTTCCGGACGCCGGCGTACCGCGACTCCTTGGTCGGCACCCTGGGGCGCGACCCGCTGGGGTGACATGCCGGGGCAACGTTCTGGGACCTGACGGGGCGCGAGCCGACGCGCACTAAGCTGGCTGGCATGTGCGGAATCATCGGGTATGTCGGGCCTCGCGTGGCCAAGGATGTCGTCGTCGCAGGTCTGCGGCGCATGGAGTACCGGGGCTACGACTCGGCAGGTGTGGCGGTGATCGACGACGGACGCGTCGAGGTCCGCAAGAAGGCCAGCAAGATCTCGAACCTCGATGTGGCGCTGGCCGCTGATCCGCTGCCCGACACCGGCATCGGCATCGGCCACACGCGCTGGGCCACCCACGGCGGCCCGACGGACGCCAACGCGCACCCCCACGTGTCGGCCAACGGCCGCGTGGCGCTGGTCCACAACGGCATCATCGAGAACTTCGCCGGCCTGAAGGCCGAACTGGTCGCCGAGGGCGTCCAGTTCACGTCCGACACCGACTCCGAGGTGGCGGCCCAGCTGCTCGGACGCCTCGTCGAGGGCGGCGCCGACCTTGCGGACGCCATGCGCGAAGTCTGCAACCTGCTGGAGGGCGCGTTCACCCTGGTCGCGATCGAGACCGCCGAGCCGAACCGGCTCGTCGCCGCCCGCCGCAACTCGCCGCTCGTGGTGGGTGTGGGCGAGGGCGAGATGTTCGTGGCATCCGATGTGGCCGCGTTCATCGAGTTCACCAAGCAGGCCGTCGAGCTGGGCCAGGACCAGGTCGTCGACGTCACCAAGGACGGCTACCAGGTCACCGACTTCGAGGGCAACCCCGCCCCCAGCACCCCGTACGAGGTCACGTGGGACTTGTCGGCCGCCGAGAAGCAGGGCTTCGACTGGTTCATGCGCAAGGAGATCTACGAGCAGCCGCAGGCGGTGAGCGACACCCTGCTGGGCCGCTACACCGAGGACGGCGCGCTCAAGCTCGACGAGCTGCACATTCCCGAGGCCGAGCTGCGCAGCATCGACAGGATCATCATCGTGGCCTGCGGCACCGCCTACTACTCGGGCCTCGTCGCGAAGTACGCCATCGAGCACTGGACCCGCATCGCGTGCGAGGTCGAGATCGCCTCGGAGTTCCGCTACCGCGACCCGATCATCACCCGCACCACCCTGGTGGTCACCATCAGCCAGTCGGGCGAGACCGCCGACACCCTGATGGCCATCCGGCACGCCCGCGAGCAGCAGGCCAAGGTGATCGCGATCTGCAACACCAACGGTGCGACGATCCCGCGCGAGTCCGACGCCGTCATCTACACCCACGCCGGCCCGGAGATCGGTGTGGCGTCCACGAAGGGCTTCCTCACCCAGGTCGCCGCCTGCTACCTGCTCGGCCTGTACCTGGCGCAGGTGCGCGGCACGAAGTTCGGCGACGAGATCGCCGACATCATGAACGAGCTCGCGTCGATGCCCGACGCGATCCAGCGCGTTCTGGACGCCGCCGGCCCGGTCCTCGCGCTGGCCAGCGAGTACGTGGACGCCAAGTCGGTGCTCTTCCTCGGACGCCACGCCGGCTACCCGGTGGCGCTGGAGGGTGCGCTGAAGCTGAAGGAGATCGCCTACCTGCACGCGGAGGGCTTCCCCGCCGGCGAGCTGAAGCACGGCCCGATCGCGCTGGTCGAGCCGGGTATCCCGATCTTCGTGGTCGTGCCGCCGCAGGGCCGCGACCAGCTGCACGACAAGGTGATCTCCAACATCCAGGAGGTGCGGGCCCGCGGCGCGCGCACCATCGTCCTGGTGGAGGAGGGCGACACCGAGGTCGAGCCCTACGCCGACAAGCTGATCCGGCTGCCGAAGGCGTCCACGCTGCTGCAGCCGCTGCTGGCCACCGTGCCG
>RRZT012313495.1_pt1 | contig 13326 bp, 13 predicted proteins | sample 2165551 | NCBI WGS metagenome assembly RRZT01 (sample SAMN10456910, study PRJNA506462) | wastewater metagenome | biome: wastewater; feature: sludge; material: wastewater sludge; isolation source: wastewater sludge with Escherichia coli K12::gfp cells carrying plasmid... | place: USA: Moscow, Idaho... | reverse complement strand
CGTCGTGCTGCATCGCGCGATCCTCGGCTCTCTGGACCGCTTCATGGCTTACCTGATCGAGGAGACGAAGGGCCGCTTCCCGACCTGGCTGGCCCCGACGCAGGTCAAGGTCCTGCCCGTCAGCGAAAAGACGCTGGACTACGCGAAGGACGTCACCGCCAAGCTGCAGGCCGCCGGTGTCCGCGTTGTGCTGGATGAGTCCAACGAGAAGATCGGCTACAAGATCCGCCAGGCCCAGCAGGTTGACCGCGTGCCCTATATGCTGGTTCTGGGCGCAAAAGAGGTCGAGTCCAACAACATCAGCGTCCGTGACCGCAAGGGCGAGACCACCACGATGGATCTGGATGCTTTCATCAACCAGGTCGTGGACGAAATCAAGACCCGCAAGAATAACGGTTAATTCCCGATAAAATAACTACCGCCGTCAGGGAACTGACGGCGGTAGTTTTATTTTTCCCTTCGTGCTTTTCTGCGATACTCCGTCGGGCCGCAGCCGTAGACCTGGCGGAAGGCGCGGGCAAAGTAGCTCGCGTCCTGAAAACCGCACTGCATCGCGATTTCCGTCACCCGCAGTCCCGTGCCGCACAGCAGCTCCGCCGCGCGCTGGGCGCGTTGGTCGCGCAGATACTGATTCGGTGTCGTGCCGATCATATCGTGGAAGCACCGCAGACACTCGCTGGGGCTGATGGACGCACTGGACGCGACCTGTTCGACCGAGATGTCCTCGGCGTAATGCTCTTGGATAAATTGCAGCATCGTCTTGATGCGGTCGGCGTTGCGCAGTGCCTTTTTCGGCATGGCCTGCACCGCCGGAGCGTGGCTGACCAGCTGGAAGATCATCTCCGACAGCGCCGCGCGGGTCTTGAACTCGTAGCCGGGGATTTCGTTCACCACCGCGCGGAACGCCCGCTCCATGTCCTCGATGGCCTCGTGCTGCCAGTCCACCGTGGGGCGCAGCACGGCGCAGGGACGGCTGGGGTCGGTCAGCAGCGGCTGCAGATATTTCTGCCAGAACACGCTGTCCGGGTTGCCGCCCACCAGCCGTGGGTGGAACACCATGCTGTGCAGGCGGCAGCTGCCCGCATTCAGCGGCCAGTCGCCGTGCAGCACCCCTGCGTTGATGAACAGCCCCTCGCCCTTTTCCAAGCGGAATTTCTCGCCGCCTGCCGTCGCCAAGATCATGCCCTCGCTGACGACCAGTACCTCCAATTCCTCGTGCCAGTGCCACGGCACGGGCTCGGCCTGCAAATCGTCGTGATAACAGGCGATGGGGAAGGCGGCGGTGCCATGCTCCATCAGCTCCCGCGCCGAATCGTCCACGGTCGTTCTGCACAGCGACAGTGCCATTTCTTGCTCGCCTCCGTTTTTGGTGAAATTGTACCGAGATTTTGCGGAATTAGTGCCTGTATATTCCGCAATTTGATGATATAATCATAATATCACAACTACAGAAAGTCAAGAGGTTTTTCGTATGGTATCTTTGCTTTTGCCGGTCATCTATCTGGCGTTCATCAGCCTGGGCCTGCCGGACGCGCTGCTGGGCGCGGCGTGGCCCAGCATGTATCCGCAGCTCGGCGCGGGCGTGTCCTGGGCGGGCGGCGTGTCCATGATCATCTCCGTCGGGACCATCGTGTCCAGCCTGGCCAGCGACTGGCTCAACAATAAGCTCGGCACCGGCAGGGTCACAGCGCTCAGCGTTGCCACCACCGCCGTGGCGCTGTTTGGGTTTTCGACCTGCACGCAGTTCTGGCAGCTTTGCCTGTGGGCTATACCGTATGGCCTGGGTGCCGGCAGTGTGGACGCCGCGCTGAACAATTATGTGGCCCTGCACTATGAAAGCCGCCACATGAGCTGGCTGCACTGCATGTGGGGCATCGGCGCGGCGGGCGGCCCGGTCATCATGGGCTGGGCGCTGGCGGGCAGCACCTGGCAGAACGGCTACCGCATAGTGTCCGTTCTGCAGTTTGTGCTGACGGCGTTACTGCTGTTCAGCCTGCCGCTGTGGCAGACCCCCGCCGACGCCGGAGCAGGGGAGGAGTTTACCCCGGAACACCGCACGATTTCCGAACTGCTGAAAGTCCCCGGTGTGCCGGAGGTAATGCTCTGTTTTGCGTTTTACAGCGGTGTCGAGGGGATCGCCGGTATGTGGGCCGCCAGTTACTGCACCCTGACCCGCGGTCTGGACGCAATGACCGCCGCCAGCTGGGCGAGCCTGTTTTACGTAGGCATCACAGTCGGACGGTTTTTCAGCGGCTTTTTGACGATGAAATTCAACGATCAGCAGATGATCCGCATGGGACAGCTTCTGAACGCCGTGGGTATTGTGCTGATCCTGCTGCCCTTCGGCAATGCGCTGCTGCCGGTCGGCCTTGTGGTCGCCGGACTGGGCTGCGCACCGATCTACCCCAGCATCATTCACGAGACGCCGTCCAACTTCGGCAAGAATCTCAGCATGTCAATGACCGGCCTGCAGATGGCCGCCGCCTACACCGGCAGCACGCTCCTTTCACCGCTTTTCGGCGTTCTGGCGCAGAATATCACGATGAAGCTGTATCCCTTTGTCCTGCTGCTGATGCTGGTATTGATGACGGTTTTTTCCGAGCAGCTGCACAGAAAGACGGCTGCAAAACGGGCAGCGAATGCCTGAAGCTGAGCCTCCCTTTGACAAGGGAGGCTTTTTTATTTTCCCGCCCCTCTAGCTATTTCCTACGCTATCCTGTATAATAGAGGCAAAAGAGGAGGTGTCCCTATGCAAAAATGCAGCCTGTGCGGCGGACGAGTCGTCAATGGCCGGTGTGAGGACTGTGGTCTGCCCATCCCGCCGGAGCACAGCTACACCCTGCGGGGCGAGAGTGCCCACTATCACCGCGTCAACGGCGAGGATGTTCTCCACCGCGTGCGGCCCGCGGGCAACCGCCCCAAGGTGGAAGGCTACGACGACGAGGAACGCACCGCCCATGTACATGAGAGCGGTACAGACCGCCACAATGCACCGCGCCCCGCGGTGCGCACGGCCCGGGTGGAGCACCACATCGAGGCACCCTCCAGACGCAGCCGCAGTGCCAATGTCGCGTGGCTTATCATCGTTGTGGCGCTGTTTTTGATTTTGCCCATGCTGCAGCTCCTGCTGCAGCGTAAAATCAGTTCCTCGGTTTCCGAGCCCGTTCCCGAATTTTCCGAAGAACAGGCCATAGAGGCCGACAGCGACGCCTACGACGACCTGCGCCCGCTCGTATCCGCCGGGGGCACCGACTGGGACGGCGACCTGCCCGCCGGGCTGTACGTCGTGGGGCAGGACCTGCCCGCGGGCACCTACACGATCAAGTGCGCCGAGGACGGCACATCCATGGAGATGCACCTTGTCAACGATGCCTGCGGTGTGGAAATTTATGAGGATCTGTCCGCCTACGACGCTGCGGATTCGGGGCTGGACGACGTCCCGCTGCCCGCGGGTACGGTGCTGTTCCTGACCGGGAACAATGCGCTCTATTTCCACAGCAGCAACGCGCAGGTCGATGACCTGTCCACCGATACTGCCCCCAACCCGGTGACCGGCGATATTTCGTATACCCTCAGCGACAGCGAGGACAGCCTGTATCTGCTTGTGGGCGAGGACATCGAACCCGGCGTCTACGACGTGACCTGCACGGCGGGCAGCGGCTACTTTGCCTTTGACCTGCCGATGGAGAACACCCGCACGATGTATTGCAGCGCCTGGCTCTACGGCGACGACACCTATCAGGACACCCTGCACCACATCGTTCTGGCCGAGGGCACCGAGCTCACCCTCTCCAATTATAACGATATGGGGTATACCGTGATGTTCCAACCGAGCGAGACGGTGTATACTCATGAATGACAAAGAGGCAGCCTGCAAAAGCTGCCTCTTTTTGTTGGTTTATAGGGGATGAATCTATCCCTCCCGGGGGCCTTGCGGATGCGGAAACGCGCACGGAGGGGTCAAGACCCCTCCCTACAGACTGACATTCACGGGTGCTTTGTAGGGAGCGGTCTTGACCGCTCCGCTGCGGCCATGGTACAGATCCCGGGAGGGATAAATTCCTCCCCTTACATTACTTTACGTTCTGCAGCCGTTCCACTTCCGCCGCTGTCAGCTCACGCCACTGGCCGGGCGCTAACGCGGGGTCCAGCGCCACGCCGCCGATGCTCTCACGGTGCAGGGCGTTCACACCCGCATCAAACACGCCGAACATCCGCTTGATCTGATGATAGACGCCCTGCCGCAGCGTGACCTGCACGGTCAGGCCGTCGTCGGTCAGCGGCTCGACGCCCGCGGGAGCCATCGTCTCGCCGTCGGTCAGCGTGACGCCCGCGGCAAAGCCCCGGCGCATCGCGTCGGTCAGCGGCGTGTCCAGCGTGACTACGTACTGCTTCTCGACGTGGTGGGCAGGGGAGAGAATGTCATGCGCCAGCGCGCCGTCGTCAGTCAGCAGCACAAAGCCGGTGCTCGTCTTGTCCAGCCGCCCCGCGGGGAACAGTTCCCGCCGCGGAAAGTCCGCCGCGACCAGATCGACCACCGTCGTGTCCTTTTTGTCGCGGCTGGCACTGACGACGCCCTCGGGCTTGTTGAGCATGATATACACAAATTTCCGGTACGCGCCCGCCAGCGGCACGCCGTCCAGCGCCACGGCGGCGGTGTGCTCGTCCAGCTGGGTGTCGGCCTTGCGGCAGACTGCGCCGTCGATGCTGACGCGGCCCTTCGTTACGGCCTTGCGGCTCTCGCTGCGGGTCATGCCGGTGCGCTCGGCCAGGTATTTATCCAGCCGCATCATGCCTCGTGCTCCTGTGTGATGGCCGCCGTCCTGCCGCGTGTGACCTTGATGAGGTCCGCCGGGGCGCATTCGATCTGCGTGCCGATGCGCCCACCCGAGACGAGCATCGTTTGCTGCGCAAGGCAGCTCTCATCGTAGACGGTCACGAACTGCTTTTTCATGCCCACAGGGCTGCACCCGCCGCGGATGTAGCCCGTGACCTTGTTGATGTCGGCAACGTGGATCATGGCCACGCTCTTGACGCCCGCAGCCTTAGCGGCCTTTTTCAGGTCCAGCTCGGCCAGCACCGGCACGACAAACACATAGTAGTTTCGGTCCGCGCCCTGCGTGACGAGCGTCTTGAACACCCGCGCCGGGTCCTGCCCGGTCAGCCGCGCCACGTTTGCGCCGTCCACGGCCTGGCCCTCCTCGTGGGGATATTCGTGGGACGTGTAGGCGACCTTTGCACGCTCCAGCATCCGCATTGCGTTGGTTTTTGCTTCTTTTGCCATATTGTTACCCTTCCTGATTGTTAATAGCGCTGTAGGGGCCGGGCATGCCCGGCCCGGCCGCCCCGCTTTGCCTTCCCCCAAGGGGGAAGGTGGCCCCGCAGGGCCGGATGAGGGGCAGAGCTTCCGTGATTGCCCGTGAACGGGTTGCATTGGCAAGGCCGCCCCTCATCAGTCCGCTTCGCGGACAGCTTCCCCCAAGGGGGAAGCCTTTTTTCTATTATAAATCTCCCCAACAATTTTCGCAAGGGGGCTTGACTTTAGCGCTTTAAAGTGTTAGAATACCGTCATTGAGAAAAATTCACGGTTGTAATAGATAGGAGAACATATCATGATCATCGTTTTAAAACAGCACGCCCCCGCTGACAAGGTGCAGGCCTTCTGCAATGAGCTGAACAGCATGGGCTTCCAGATCAACGATTCCGTCGGCAGCGACACCCACATTCTCGGCCTGATCGGCGACACCAAGGCCCTGGCCGAGAGCTGGGTGCTGGCAAATCCCGTCGTCGAGACCTGCCGCCGCGTGTCCGAGCCGTACAAAAAGGCCAACCGCAAGTTCCACCCCGACGACACCATCGTCGACGTGGGCGGCCACAAGATCGGCGGCGGTTACTTTGCCGTCATGAGCGGTCCCTGCAGCGTCGAGAGCAAGGAGCAGATCACCTACGTGGCCCAGCGCGTGCAGGCCGCCGGGGCCAGCATCCTGCGCGGCGGCGCGTTCAAGCCCCGCACCAGCCCGTACAGCTTCCAGGGTCTGCGTGCTGAGGGTCTGGAGCTTTTGCAGGAGGCCCGCAAGGTCACGGGCCAGCCCATCGTGACCGAGCTGATGAACAACGAGCACATCCCGCTGTTCGTTGACGCCAAGGTCGATATGATCCAGATCGGTGCGCGCAACATGCAGAACTTTGAGCTGCTCAAGGCTGTCGGCAAGCTGAACGTGCCGGTGCTGCTCAAGCGCGGCCTGTCCTCGACGCTGGAGGAGCTCGTCATGAGCGCCGAGTACATCATGGCAGAGGGCAACCCCAACGTCGTCTTGTGCGAGCGCGGCATCCGTACCTTTGAGACGAGCATGCGCAACACGCTGGACATTTCCGCCGTTCCTATGTTGAAAAAGATGACCCATCTGCCCGTTGTCATCGACCCGAGCCACGCGGCAGGCATTGCCTTCATGGTGCCCGCGCTGGCCCAGGCGGCAGTGGCCGTCGGTGCCGACGGTCTGATGATCGAGACCCACAATGACCCGGCCAAGGCCAAGAGCGACGGTGCCCAGAGCCTGACTCCCGATCAGTTCGACGCCCTGATGAATACCATCAAGCCGGAGCTGGAGTTCTTCGGGAAAACGCTGAACTAACTGTAAAGTGCCTTCCCCCAAGGGGGAAGGTGGCCGAGGCCCCGCCCGAGGCCGGATGAGGGGCCAGGTTACCGTGATCAGCCGCAAACGGGTTGCCATGGCAAGCTCAGCCCTCATCAGTCGCCTGGCGGCGACAGCTTCCCCCGATGGGGAAGCCGTCCGGGCGAATTCCATATCCGCCCGAAGGGGCTTGCGGCTGCCGCACACAACCATGGGTGGGCAACACTCGCCCCCTACAAAGAATCCCGCTGTCTGGCACAGACAGCGGGCATTTTTTATCTCTTATACAGCTTTTTCCGCTGCTGGTGCGCAGCGATTTTGATATACACGGGCCGCGGCAGGAAGCGCCCCAGCGTCATGCCGGCGGCAACCACGGGGTTCGGCACAATGACCGTTTTGCGGCGAGCCATGCCGTCCAGCGCACAGCGCACGCAGTATTCCGGCGTGATGCCCCGCAGCGCAAACTCCACGTTCGCCACAGCGTTGAACTCGGTGTTGACCGGGCCGGGGCAGAGGCAGCCGACATACACGGGGCTGCGGGCCTCGCGCAGCTCCTGCGCCAGCGCACTCGTCAGGCTGACAACGTAGGCCTTGGTGGCGTAGTAGGTCGCCATGTAGGGGCCTGCGGGCATCAGCCCTGCGCAGGAGCCGACGTTCAGCAGTGCGCCGAAGCCCTGCTTATAGAGCTGCTGCCCGATTTTCTTCGTCAGGATGTGCAGCGCCCGGATGTTGACCGACAGCATATCGAGGTCCTTATCCAGTTCCGTCTGCAAAAACGGCCCGCAGTCGCCAAAGCCCGCGTTGTTGATGAACAGATCCACGCGGCGGCCCTCCAACGCCTTGACCAGGCGAAGGCACTCACTCTTTTTGGACAGATCCGCAGTGAAGATCTCGCAGACCGTCGTCAGCTGGTCGGACAGCTTTTCCAGCCGGTCCGCGCGGCGGGCCACCAGCAGCAGGTTATATCCGCGGGCGGAAAGCTGGCGCGCGAACTCGGCCCCGATCCCGGAGCTTGCACCGGTGATAACTGCAAATTTTGGCATAGCTGCCTCCTTTTCTGCTATAAAAAAGTACAAAAAAGGCTTCCCCCGAGGGGCTGCGCCCGCAGGCGCGTGTCGAAGCGCAACCGCCGGAGGCGGCTCTTGGCGCGGAGACTGAAGCTGTCGCCGATAGGCGACTGATGAGGGGGAACTTACCGTAATGACCCGTTTACGGGCAATATGGGCAAGCTCGCCCCTCATCCGGCCCTGCGGGCCACCTTCCCCCGAGGGGGAAGGCTTTTTGCTTTAGTGGTGCCGCCCTACGCCGCCGCCGCGGGTGGAGCCGCCGCCGGAACGGAAGCCGCCGCCGGAGGGGCGCGCCCCGCCAAAGCCGCCGGACGGACGGCTGCGGCCTGCACCGCCGCCGCTGCTAAAGCCGCCGCCGGGACGGAACCCGCCGCCGGGACGCGGACCACCGCCGGGTCTGGGGCCGCCGCCAAAGCCGGGGCCGGGACCAAAGCCGGGGCCGCCGAAGCCGGGGCCGCGCGGCGGGGGAGGGGGCGGCGGGCGGCGCGGGCGCCGGGACGCACGGCCCATGCTGTACCAGAACATATTGTTGCCGAAGCTGCTGCCGCCGCCACCGCCGCGCGGAGGGCGCGGGCCGCGGGGGCGCATCAGGTAGGTGATGAGCCAGATGACCAGCAGCACCGCCACAACCAGCAGAACAAAGCGCATAACATTGGGCCCTCCTCTATCGGGGGCGCTGGTATCGGTATAGCTGCTGTTCAGCGTTACGCCGTAGATGCTGCACAGCCGGTTGGCCAGCGCCTGCACGGTCTTTTGGGTGCCGGTGTCGTAATCACCGTTGACCCAATAGGGTTCCATGTACTCGTCCAGCAGCGACCCCAGCGTGCTGAACGACAGCTGGCTTTCCAGCCCGTCGCCGCGCATGATGTAGTAGTCGCCGCCGTCGGCCTCGTTGGGGGCCAGCAGCAGCAGCACCCCGTTATCCAGGTCGTCTGAACCCAGCCCCCAGGCGTTAAAAACGTCGTAGGCAAAGCCCTCCATCGTCGTGCTGCCCAGCAGTTCATCCAGCGTGTAGACGCCGATCTGCGCACCGCAGGCATCGGACAACTTGATTGAAACGTCATTGACATACTGTTCTGTCTCGTCGGACAGGATGTCCGCATGGTCGGCCACGGCGTTTGTCGTGCTGACCTGCACCTTGGGCGCGGCCAGCGCGGGTAGCGCCGCCAGCGTCAGTGCGGCCAGCACCGCACCGGCAGCCGCCGCGCGTCTGGCAAATGTTTTCAGTTTCATAATTTCCCCTTGTTATCGTGGTTTATTTGGTAGCAAAGCGTTCCGGTGCCTGCGCACCCCACAAACCGGAGATTAGATTGGCCGGGAACTGCGAGACAGTTTTCTCGTAGTCCTCCACCGAGAGATTGTATTCATTGGCGGCGCGTTCTATCGTCGCCTGCGCCGAAACAAACGCATTGTACTGGTCATCCAGCGCCCGCTGGGTGCTGTCATCGACCTTGTTGTTCAGCGACGCATACAGCGTATCCACCGCATTGTACAGCCGACGGTTGGCCGCGTACTGCGCCTCAGGGGAATCGTCCGTATCATTCCACGCGGCCAGCGCGTCCTCGGCTTCCTGTAAAGCAGCCGCCGGGGTGCTGTCCACATAGCCCGCCTGTTTGATGAGGTTCGCCGCCGCGTCAGCCTGCGCCTCAAAATCTCCCTGAATGCTGTGGCCGTACTCGTCCTGCGCGGAGGTGTAAATTTCCGCCGTTTCCCTGTACACGCCCTTCAGCTTTGCCCCGCCGATGCCCAGCACCGACACCAGCGCCAGTGCAACGAGCACAATCGACGCTGTGCCGCGCTTTTTAGCAGGTGCGGGCAGCTTTGTCTCGACCTCGCCGAGGATTTCCAGCTGCGGGCCATGAATGGTAAAGTTTTCCTGTTGTTCAAGCTGCATAGCAAATACCTATATTGTGCTGTAGGGGCGGATGCAAGCATCGCCCCCTACAGCGGCAATCAGTTGTTGATCTCCAGCATCTTCTGGCGGAGCTCGCCCTCGATGCGGCCCAGCTCCTGCTCGGCGTTGGCGCGCTTGGCCTTGCCGTCGGCGCGGATCTTATTCAGCTCATCCAGCGTCTCGATCAGCTGCTTGTTCGTCTGCTGCAGCGTCTCGATGTCCACAATGCCGCGCTCGGACTCCTTTGCAATTTCAATCGTGCCCTGCTTGAGCGTAGCAGCGTTCTTTTTCAGCAGCTCGTTCGTGGCGTCGGTCACGGCGCGTTCGGCCTGCATAGCCTGCTGGCTGTGGGCGATGCCCAGCGCCAGCACCATCTGGTTCTTCCACAGCGGGATCGTGTTCACGATGGTCGTCTGGATCTTCTCGGCCATCATCGTGTCGTTGGACTGGATCAGGCGGATCTGCGGGCCCATCTGGATGGACACATTGCGGGTCAGCTCCAGATCGTAGAGCTTCTTCTCAAAGCGGTCACACAGGTCGGCCAGGTCGCGGGCGGCCTGGGCATCCTCGGGCAGCTGGGTGCGCTGGGCCTTCTCCTGCGCGGCCTTCAGGTCGTTGGCACGGACCTCAGCCAGCTTCTTCTTGCCGGCCAGGATGTACATCGTCAGCTCCTTGAAGTAGACAAGGTTCAGCTCATACATCTTATCCAGCATCGTGATGTCCTTCATCAGGGTGACCTGGTGGTCCTCCAGCTGGGCCTTGATGCGCTCGACGTTCTTGTCGGCGCTGTCGTAGCGGGTCTTGAGCTGCTCAATGCTGTTGGACGTCTTTTTGAAGAAGCCGAAGATGCCCTTTGGCTGCTCGGTGGTGGCGTCAAAGCCCTGCAATTCAGAAATCAGGTTCGTGATGAGCTCGCCGGTCTCGCCCATGTCCTTGGTCTTGACGCGGGAGAGCGCGGTCTCGGAGAAGTCGCTCAGCTTCTTCTGGCTGGCAGCGCCGTACTGCAAGACCATCTGGGAGTTCGTGATGTCGATTTTCTCGGCAAAGTCGTTGACCATCTTCTGCTCCTCGGGGGAGAGGGGCGTGTCCTCGACCTGCACGGGGGTCGCTTTTTTGCTTTCCGCGATGACTTTCTCATCGGCGGCGGGGTCCAGGGTCAGCGTCGGGGCCGCGGGGGCGGCATCCAGCGTCAGAGAGGGGGCGGCGGGTACGTTCAGGTCCAGTTCGTTGCTCAGGTCAGCCATAGTGATCTTCCTTTCTTGTATCCTCTATTTACTTGGCAAGGTTCTGGCTGTTCAGGATACTGTCCAGCACCTCAATATCTGTAGAAATATCCATTGCCTCGGCGCTGTAGAGCGCATCCAGCTGGTTTTCAAAGGCTGTCGCCGTCGTCTCGGCGTTGCGGCGCAGCTCGGCCTCGATCTGGGCGGCGTTCTCGCCCCTGACGCCGTTCTGCTCCAGCGCCGCGTAGGTGCCCATCAGCTTGACGACCTCGGGCAGGTAGTAGCGGGCAAAGCGGTCCACGCTGCGCGCCTTGTCGGGGGTTTTCTCCACAACGGCGGCAATGCTGCGGCCTGCCTTCTCCATGCGGTCCATGGCCCGGGAAAGCTGCGGGTCGGGGATTGCCTCGTTCAGTTTATGCAGTGCATCGAGGTTTGCGGCAATGCCGTTCAGCATGGCGTCCACGTCCTCACTGCCTGTGGCGTAGGGCACGTAGGTGCGCACAACGCGGGTAGGGCAGAGCTTTGTGCCCGCAAAGTAGGCGCCCGCGCTGACCGCGGCGGTCAGCACCAGCCCGCCCAGCGTGTAGATGGGCACCAGCAGGGCCATAATAGGCCACACCAGCGCCGCCATATAGACCGGCAGCACCGGGCGTTTGGTTTTTTCCTGCCATTTGCTCATGCAGGCACCTCCCGTATCATCATTCCGTAGGGGCGGATTCCATATCCGCCCGTTCCGTGCCGGGCTGCCTGCGGGCGGATATAGAATCCGCCCCTACGGGAGTCTGGCACAAATTCATTATAGAACAAAATCCGTTCACTTGCAACCATCCGCGCGCAAAAACGGTGCTAAAGCAGCGCCCCATGCCGCCTGCAGCCGCGCGGGGGACCAGGCGGCGTTGGCGGGGCTGGTGCTGGGCAGCACGGCGGCGGGCAGGTGGGTCAGGGGCTCTGCATATTTCGCGTAGATACGCCCCGACGCCGCGCCGTTGCAGAACACGGCCCGCACGCCCAGCTTTTGTATCAGCGCGGCCACATCGTTCGGCACGGCGTTGCGGATCGACGCATCCGACGCGCCTTTGATGTCGCACGCGCCGATCGTGTCCCACACGGCCAGCCCGTGCTTTAAAATTATGGCCTTTTTCGCCTCGATGTCGGCCCAATCGGGTACCGGCTCACCGGTCACGGCGGCGATCATCGGCCAGAAGCGGTTCTGCTTGTGGCCGTAGAAAAAGCCCTGCTCCCGGCTCTTGGGGCTGGGAAAGCTGCCTAAGATCAGCGCGTTGGCCCGCGCACCGTGCAGCGGCGGCAGACCGGGGCCGACATGGGTGTACTCGGCCATTTAAAACGCCTCCGGCCAGAGCGCACGGCAGAGCTCGGCAATGCCGTGGGGCTCGGCGTCGGGGCCGATGCGGTCCGCGGCAGCCTTGGCGGCAGCGCTGCCGCTGCCCATGGCAATGCCGAGGCCCGCCGCTTTCAGCATCGCAACGTCGTTATCGCCGTCGCCCACGGCCACGCAGTCCGCCGGGTCGATGCCCGCCAGCTTCGCCAGCTCCCGCAGACCTGCGCCCTTGTCAATGCCCTGCTGCAAAATATCGCAGCCGTCGCTGCCGGGGTAGGAGAACAGGAAATTCAGCCCCAGATAGCCGTATTTTTCCTGAAATCTGTCGGCCATCTCCTGCGAGAGAAAGCCGAACGCGCCGAAGGGCATCTCCTCCAGATGCTTGTCCTGATCCTCGCCGTCCACGATGTTCAGCGCCAGATTTTTCTCCCGCTCGCGGCGGGCGAACTCCTCATAGCCGAGGTAGGCGTAGTTCGCGTCGTGGTAGGTAAAGCGCAGCGGCAGGTCGTAATCCTCAAAAAAGTCCACCAGCGCGTACATTTCCTCGGTGGTCAGGCGGTGCAGGGCCAGGTCTGCGCCCTTGTAGTCCACCAGCTGCGCACCGCCCGCGCAGACCCAGTAGTCGGGCCGGATGCTGCGCAGCAGGCCCTTGCCCACGCCGATGCGCCCGCGGCCCGTGGCAATCGCGATCTTGACGCCGGCCTTCTGCACGGCGCAGACGGCCTCGGCGTTTTCCTTCGGCACACGCTCACAGCTGCCGGGCCGCAGCGTGCCGTCTATATCGAGTAACAGGAGCTTGTATTTCATAAAAGTTGACCTTTCTTAATTTGTAGGGGCGAACATGGTTCGCCCGCGGTCGTGTGCGGCAGCGGAAAGTGTCCGGGCGGATAGGGAATCCGCCCCTACGCTGTAGGGGTCGATGCTCGTCATCGACCCGGGAACTTTGCGGCTGCCACTGCGTTCCGCGGGCGAGCAATGCCCGCCCCTACATGCGCTGTATTCTTTCTGTATTATACCAAAGTCTAACCTCGTCCTGCAAGGCATATTCTGCCTTGGGGTGATGTTTGTGCAGCTGGATCTTTCTTGCCGCCGCAGGCGGCGTTGGCGCTGGGCCGTGCCGCTGGTGCTGGCCGCGCTTTTGCTGGCCCTGCCGCAGTTGGCGGCACTCCGG
>RRZT012224171.1_pt1 | contig 13327 bp, 10 predicted proteins | sample 2165551 | NCBI WGS metagenome assembly RRZT01 (sample SAMN10456910, study PRJNA506462) | wastewater metagenome | biome: wastewater; feature: sludge; material: wastewater sludge; isolation source: wastewater sludge with Escherichia coli K12::gfp cells carrying plasmid... | place: USA: Moscow, Idaho... | reverse complement strand
GCGCGCCCTGCTTCACGTAGGCGCCCGCCACGAACGCTGTCGTGCGGTGCGAGTCGACGTGGTCGCCGCCATCCTGCGCGTCGTCTTCGATGACAAAGATCAGGGTGTCGTTCGCGTACCGGCTGCGCGCGATCTTCTCGACCAGCAAGCCGACCGCATAGTCGTTATCGGCTTGCTGTAGCTCCGGCGTATTGACCCCATCAATCGCGGTGTCGAAGTTTCCGGTGTGATCGTGCATGAAGCGCACCAGGCTCAACGCCGGCAGACCGCCCTTGGCGTATCGGGTGTCGAACTCTCGCTCCCACTCCTTGTAACGGTAATAATCCGGAAACGCGTTGTCGAAACCGCGAAAGTACGGATCGGTGTGCGGGGCGAGGGACGCGCTCGCGGGGTAGGCCACGACGGTGCGGGTTGCGGCCGGGTCTTTCAGCAGAGGAATGCTGTAGGGGGAGTCCTGGGGGAAGACATAGCGGGTCCCGTCCACAAAGAAACCGTAGTTGCGAACCGCGAGCTTCGCCCGCAGCGCGGCGTCCCACAAATAGCCGGTATTCACTTCGTTGTCCGGTCCATCCGACGCCGCCACGTCGGTCTGGCCCGCCAGCAGATCCGGATCGGCCGGCGTCAGGGGATTGGCTTTCTGGCGGGTGAGGAGATGGGCGGCTTGGCCCTCGGCGACGGTCGGAAGGGTCACGTTCACATTGCGATCCACGCCCCCGCCATCCACGCTGAGGCCGCGTCCCGCGTAGGCCACCGGGAACTGGCGTTGCACCACGTCGGGGGCGCGCGCCGACGTGGTCCACGGCCAGCCGTCGGTGCTGGTTTCGGAGGTGGCGTAGAAGTTGTCCAGCGTGACGAAGGTTCGCGCCAGGTTGTGTTGATTCGGCGTGAGCGCCTCGCCAAACTCGGCCAAATCGGGATCGCCATTGCCGATTTCCAGATCACCCAGAATCTGGTCGTAAGTCCGGTTTTCCTTGATGATATAGATCACATGCTTCACGCCCTGACGCACGGCCGCCATGACCGCCGCGTCGTCGGCGCTCGCGGTGCCGGAGAACCGGTTGTTCGCGGCGACCTGCGCCGTCAGCGTCGCGAGCTGCCCCATGTCGGGGAGCGGGAAACTCTGGAGGCCGGCTTTGATCAACTGGGGATTGTACTGGTTCGCCTCCCAGCAATTTGGGTGCGTCGGCGGGCCGGCGCCATAGCACCAGCCGGGATTCGGGCCCGTCGGCGACTTGCCGTTGACCGCGTACACCATCGGCGCCTTGCCATCCGGCGATTTGCCATCGGCGCCGAAGCTCACCGAGTTCGGGTACCAGCCGGTCGGGATGAGCCCCACGACCTGGCCGCCGCCACCGGCTCCGCCCAGCTCGACCACCGCGATGAAATTCAGATTGCCGTTCGTCACGTAGAGCTGCTTCTCGTCCGGCGAGAGCGTCGCGCTGTTGGGGTTGGCGCCCGTGTAGCCCGCCAGCGCGGGAGGCAACACCGACGCGGGCAGGACCGGGATGGTCGCGAGGATCGCGTGGGTCGCGGTGTCGATCACGTCGATCGTGTCCGACTGGTCTTCGACGACGTACAGGCGCGACTGGGCCTTGTTCAGCGTCATCTTGTTCGGTTGGCCTTTCACGGGAATCCGGGCCGTGACCGCCGGCGCCCCGCCCAGATCCACCGCGACGATCTCGCGGTCGCGGATGCTGGACACATACGCGGTCGCGCTCGATCCGTTCCCCTTCACCGCCACCCAAAACGGATATTCGCCGCCCGGCGTGCCCGCCTGGGCGGCGTCGCTCTTGCCGGGGCGCAAGTCGAGTTCCGTTCCCGCCGACCAGTTGCCGTAGCCGCCGGTGAACACCGTGATCGAGTCGTTGTAGTAATTGGCCACCACCAGCGTCTTGCCATCGCTCGAAATCGCCACGCCGGCGGCACACGGCTTGACGCCAACCATCTGGTTGACCTGAATGGCGCCGTTGGGGTCGATGTCCAGGCCAAGACCCCGCGCGTGGCCCAGGGCCAGGAAATTTCCGGGCTGCTCCCCCCAAGTTCCGGTGGCGCTCCGAGTGATGATGTGGACCTTGTCATCGGGGCCGCCGGCGACGTAAAAAGCCCAGCCGGATGGATCGAAGACCATCCCGTTGTAGGTATTGGGGATCTGCACGACTTGCTTCTTGATCGGCGCGGGCGTCGAAATGTCGTAGATGAACACGTACTCGTTCGAGTCCTGGGCCTCCGGTGCGGGGCTGTCGGTGTTGTAGACGCGGTTGTATCCGCTGGTCAGGACCAGCAGGGTCTTTTGATCCGGACTGACCACGGTGGTGACCGCTTGCCCGGCCAGCCAAGCGGGATTGTCGGGCAAATCGGGGTTCAGCGGCACGAACCGGGAGCCGGGGGGCGCCAGCGGCGTGATCCGTTGGCCCAGATTGGGCAGCTCCTGCTCGCCCAGATTGGGCAGGCCCGGTTGGCCCATGACCTGGATGTCCGACCGCGCGTGGGCCGGCGCGCCCGAGAGAGCCAACGCCAGCGTCAGGCTGGCCACCGAAAGCGGGAAATGCTCGCGAACTGCTCTGATCATTGGCTTTGGACTCCATCGTCTGATCGGCCCGTGGAATTCGGTATTCACCACAACGTCAATCTGGAAGTCGCCGATTGGGGTAGCACGGCGAACGATACCGTCACCGTCACCGGGCGAGAACGGTCCGGCCAACGTTCGGCGCGACGCTCTCCCCCGACCGGCTCCGGCCGCCGAATCGCGGGAGGGTCGCGGTTTCCGCCGGCGTTCGGGCGAGCGATGCCGGCGATCCCAGCCCGATGGCGACCGCTCGTTTCGATCGCCTCCAGCGAACCGGCCAAGGGGCCGGAGGGCGGTGATACCGCGCATGATACCCGGAATGCCGCGTTCGGGGCCGAGGATCGCGCCTTCGCGCTGCGGGCGCGGGGCAGAATCCGCGCGACCGCCACCGAGCCAAGCGGATCGGACAGTACGAGCATGACTGTGCCCAAGTCGTGGCGTCCGCATGACCGGGAGAAATGGCGAGCCGCTCGTGTCAGCTATGGCTTAACTCCTTCACCAGATTTTTCGAGATTTCCAATGAATACAAGGGTTAATATTCCGGTCCAACTCCTTCCGATCCCGGTTTAACCACTTCCTTATCGAAAAATTCCGGCTGAACCGCTTCCGCAACTGCAAGGCAAAACACCATGCAAGGCCAGGGTGACCGGTGAAGAGGACCGACGCTGATAATAAACGCTATGCTGATATCTAACATTTTGCTTTCAAAATTTTATCGCTCGTTGGTGGCGTCGAACTGCGGAAGCGGTTCAACCGGAATCAGGCAGCGGTCGAACCGGAATAAGAGCAGGGGTTCAACCGGAATCGGAAGGGGGTAAACGGTATTTCTTCCCCAGGGAAGGAGTGAAGCCGGAGCTGACAATGGTCGTGCACGGCTCGTCCGGCGGGGTGGGGCTGACGGCGGTGGCCATCGGCAAGCAACTGGGCGCGACGGTGATCGCCACCGCCAGCGGCCCGGAAAAATTGCAAGTGGCCCGCGAGCACGGCGCGGATCATCTGATCGACACCAGCCGCGAGGAGATCCGGTCGCGGATCAGGGAGCTGACCGACGGGCGCGGCGCGGACGTGGTCTACGATCCGGTCGGCGGCGAGCTGTTCGCCGCGTCCTTGCGCGCCATCGCCTTCGAGGGGCGAATTCTGGTGATCGGTTTCGCCGGCGGCACGGTGCCGCAAATTCCCGCCAACCATTTGCTGGTCAAGAACGTGGACGTGATCGGTCTGAACTGGCCGGCCTACGCGGAACGCCATCCGCAGGTGATGACCGCGAGTTTCCGCACCCTGATGAACTGGTATTTGGCCGGCGCGATCCGGCCTCACGTCTCGGCGATTTACCCGCTGGAACGGGCGATGGATGCCCTGGACCTGGTGGTCGCGCGCAAGTCCAGCGGCAAGGTGGTGATCGCGGTGGGCGAGTGAGACATGGCGGTTGAGTTGACGATCCGCCATTTGGGGCGGATGACGCAGGCCACGGTGCGAGGTGGCGACACGCAGTTAAAAAAATTGCGCAACGCGTTGCTGCTCAAGGAATTCCGCATTGTCGCCGAACAGGAGAATCTCCTGGAGTTGCGCCGGCGGGCGTATTTGACTCAGGATGATTGGCCGATGCGAGTGATCGTGCGTCGCGACGGCAGCCAGTTCGATATCCGCTATTGTCTTTACGTTCCTTGGGGCTGGATCGCCGGGTTCGTGGCCATGATGTTGCTTGTGTTGCCCTTTGCCGGCATCCCGAACGCGCCGCTGGCTTTCGGGCTGGCCACGGCGGTGGCGGTCCTGACGATTTACAGGCAACAGTTCGATTGCCGGCCCGACGCGCGCTTCTGGCAAGAACGGCCGCGACGCCGCTGGAACACAACCATGGAGGGGATCATGCGGGAAGCGTTCGCCCGCTCGTAGCCGGATCGCTCAGCCATCCTTGGCGCACGGGGGGAGGAGAGAGTCGTCGAACCGACTCAGCCGAGCCACGTCCAGCACGGCGATGCGCTTGCCTTTTACCGCGATCAAGCCGGATTCGCTCAAACCGTGCAAGATCCGCGACAAGGTTTCCGGCGTCAGATTGAGCCGCGAGGCGATGACGTGTTTGCTGGCCGGCAACTCGAAGTCGGCTCGGCCGTCGGTGGCGGTGCCGGCCAGTTGCAGCAGAAAACCGATCACCCGCTGGGCGGAGGAGCGCAGGGAATAGTCCTCCACATCGCGAATCAGGCCGTGCAGGCGCATGCTCAACCCCGCCAACATGCGACGGGCGAAGGCGCTGTCGCGGTCGATGGCCGCGAAGATGCCCTGCTTGGCGATATACAACAGGCGGGAATCCTCCAGCGCCTGGGCCATCACCGGACAGGGCCTTTCCATGAACATCACCGCCTCGCCGAAACTTTGCCCCGGTCCGACGATGGAGACTACCTTCTCGTGGCCTTGCGGCGACGAAAACGCCAGCTTGATCTGGCCGTACACGGTCACGTAGAAACCGTCCAGCCAGCAGCCCTTCTGGAACAGGATCTGCCCTTTGCTCAGGCCGATCTCGCGTGTTCCAGCGGCCAAGTTGGCGATCTCGCTCTCGCGCAACTGCTGAAACAGCGGCAGGTTGGCGAGTACCCTGCCGATATCGATTTGCTTGCCCACCCGTTTTGCTGTTCCTCGCACCCGGTTAACGACCGAGTATTGCCACACTCAATTTGGTGCAATTATTTCGAGAGTTTGATGTAAATCAAGGCATGGCGATAGCGGTTGCCGTATTTCATTGGCAGTTCAAACGACAACCGAGGCCACATTGCCACCCGCTGCCTCGTAGGGGGAATGCACCATGCCACAGATCCGCCCAAAACTAAAACGAGTGACCGTCGCCTTGGCCGCGCTACCGCTGGCTGTCAGCGTGGCGCTGGCGCAAGAGAAGCCCGCCGAACCCGCCAAGAAAGACGTTAACCCGGCCGAAGTGAAATATCAGGCTGGCGGTTCGCCCCTGGCCGGCGAAAAGATGCACCAGAGCGTCGATCCCAAGGCCCCGCCGATGACCGAGGCCGAGTTCGTCAAGGCCCGCCAAATCTACTTCGAGCGCTGCGCCGGCTGTCACGGCGTGCTGCGCAAGGGCGCCACCGGCAAGCCGTTGACGCCCGACATCACGCTCGGCAAGGGCACCGAATATCTCAAGGTGTTCATCGCCTACGGTTCGCCGGCGGGTATGCCGAACTGGCAAACCTCGGGCGAGATGACCGCCGAGCAGGTCGATCTGATGGCGCGCTACGTCCAGCAGGAGCCGCCCACGCCGCCGGAATTCGGCATGAAGGAAATGAAGGCCACCTGGAAGGTGCTGGTGCCGGTGGACAAGCGCCCCACCAAAAAGATGAACGATTACAACATCGAAAACATCTTCTCCACCACGCTGCGCGACAGCGGCGAAGTGGCGCTGGTGGACGGCGACACCAAGCAGATCATCAACATCGTCAAGACCGGCTACGCGGTTCACATCTCGCGGCTGTCGGCCTCCGGTCGCTATCTGTTCGTCATCGGCCGCGACGCCCGGATCAATCTGATCGACCTGTGGTTGGAAAAACCGGACAACGTGGCCGAGATCAAGATCGGTCTGGAAGCCCGCTCGGTGGATACCTCCAAGGCCAAGGGCTTCGAGGACAAGTACGCCATCGCCGGTTCCTACTGGCCGCCGCAGTTCGTGCTGATGGACGGCGATACCCTGGAGCCGCGCAAGATCGTTTCCACCCGCGGCATGACCGTGGACACCCAGGAATATCACGCCGAACCGCGCGTCGCGTCCATCGTCGCCACCCACGACAAGCCGGAGTTCGTGGTCAACGTCAAGGAAACCGGCAAGATTTTGCTGGTCGATTACAAAGATATCGACAACCTGAAAATCACCGAGATTCCCTCCGCCCGTTTCCTGCATGACGGCGGCTGGGATTCCAGCAAGCGGTACTTCCTGGTGGCCGCCAACCAGTCCAACAAGGTCGCGGTGGTGGACACCAAGGAAGGCAAGCTGGAGGCGCTGGTCGATGTCGGCAAGATTCCGCATCCGGGTCGCGGCGCCAACTTCGTCCATCTCAAGTTCGGTCCGGTGTGGGCGACCGGCCATCTCGGCGACGAAAGCATCACGCTGATCGGCACCGATCCCGACAAGCACAAGGATGGGGCCTGGAAGGTGGTGCAGAGCCTGAAAGGGCAGGGCGGCGGTTCGCTGTTCATCAAGACCCATCCCAAATCCACCAATCTGTACGTCGATACCCCGCTCAACCCGGACGCCAAGATCAGCCAGTCGGTGGCGGTGTTCGATCTGAAAAATCTGGACAAGCCTTATCAGGTGTTGCCCATCGCGGAATGGGCCGGCTTGAGCGACGACGGCGCCAAGCGCGTGGTGCAGCCGGAGTTCAACAAGGTCGGCGACGAGGTCTGGTTCTCGGTGTGGAGCGCCAAAGACAAGCAATCGGCGCTGGTGGTGGTGGACGACAAGGCCTTGAAGCTGAAGACGGTGATCAAAGACCCCAAGCTCATCACCCCGACCGGCCACTTCAACGTCTACAACACCCAGCACGACATTTACTGATCAGAAAGGGGAACCGCAATGCGTATCAAATATCTCAGCGCGCTGGCTTTGGCGCTGCTGATCGCGCCGGCGGCGCAGGCGAGCGAGGAACTGGCCAAGAAATACAACTGCCTGGCCTGTCACCAGACGGATAAGAAGCTGGTCGGTCCCTCCTATCAGGAGGTGGCGGCCAAGTACAAGGGTCAAGCCGACGCGCCGGCCAAGCTGGCCGCCAAGGTAAAAGCCGGCGGCGTGGGCGTGTGGGGCCAAATTCCCATGCCGCCCAATCCGACCGTGCCTGATGCCGACCTGAACGCCCTGGTTGCCTGGATTCTGGGCATGGCCAAGTAAGGGCAAACTGTTCCGGCCGTCGCTCGTCGAGAAGCGGCCGCCGGCCGAAGGCCGATCCTTGACTCCTGTCTGCTGCGACGGGCTGGTATCGCGACGACAACAACGATGCAGCGCCTATTTGTCATGCGCCCTCGCCGACGGTTGATCGAGCGTTCGCCCCTCGGCGCGCGATCGACCGACGAGGGCATTTTCTTTGCCGGGGTCGGCACGATCAGAACGCTCGCTTTTTGCCTGTTCGGTGGCCTGTGGCTCGGTGCGCCCGTATCGGCCGAGGAACCGCCCCCTCCAGCCCCGGAACGCGGCCGGGAACTGATTCGCATGGTGCGGCAGGATTGCGGCTCCTGTCATGGCCTGACTTTGCGGGGTGGTCTGGGTCCGGCGCTGTTGCCGGACGCTTTGCGCGGCAAGCCGCCCGCCGGCTTGAAACACACCATCCTGCTGGGTCGGCCCGGTACGGCGATGCCGCCCTGGCAGCTCTTTATGAGCGAAGCCGAGGCCGATTGGATCGTAGCGCAACTGCTGCGCGGTTTTCCCGAGGAGTCCAAATGACGACGCCGAGAATAGTGCTGTTCGGCTGGTGGGTGTTGCTCGCCCTGTTACTGTCGCCGCCGGCGTGGAGCGGGGAGATGCCGTTGCGCGGCACCGGCGATCTCGGCGTCATCGTCGAACGCGGTGCCGGACGCATCCTCGTCGTCAGTACCAGCACCAACAGTATCGTCGGCCGGGCGGACGGTCTGGGCGACCTGTCGCACGCCTCGGTGGTGTTCTCGCGCGACCAGCGCTACGCCTACGTGTTCGGGCGCGACGGCGGCTTGAGCAAGGTGGACATTCTGCGAGGGACGCTGGAGAAGCGCGTCGTCCAGGGCGGCAACAGCATCGGCGGGGCGATTTCCCAGGATGGGAAACGGGTCGCGGTCGCTAACTACGAGCCGGGCGGCCTCAAAGTGTTCGCCGCCGACACGCTGGAGCCGGTGGCCGACATTCCCGCCGCGCATGGCGACGGCAAGCTGTCGAAGGTGGTCGGCATCGCCGATCTGCCGGGCGACCGCTTCATCTATTCCCTGTTCGACGCCGATCAAATCTGGATCGCCGATCTGCACGATCCCAAATCGCCCAAGGTCGAGAAATTCGGCAACATCGGCAAAGCGCCCTATGATGGACTGGTGACGCCGGACGGCCGTTATTACCTGGCGGGATTGTTCGGCGAGGACGGCATCGCGCTGCTCGATACCTGGCAACCGCAACAGGGCGTCAAGCGGATTCTGGCCAACTACGGCCGGGGTGAGGAAAAGCTGCCGGTCTACAAGATGCCCCATCTGCGCGGCTGGGCGGTCGCGGGTCATCAGGTCTATCTGCCGGCCATTGGCCGCCATGAAGTGCTGGTGGCGGATACGATCAACTGGAAAGAAACCGCCCGCATCGCCGTGCGCGGCCAACCGGTGTTCGTGGTCGCTCGGCCCGACGGCCGGCAGGTCTGGGTCAATTTCGCTTTCCCGGACAACCGGTTCGTGCGGGTGATTGATACGGTGACTGGGCAGCTCGTACAGACCCTGGCGCCGGGCAAGGCGGAGATGCATCTGGAACTTCCGCCACGCGGCGAGGCGGTGTGGGTTTCGGCGCGTGACGATAACAAGGTAGTGATCTACGACACCGCCAGTTTCGCCAAGTTGGCCGAACTGTCGGCGGAGAGTCCCAGCGGCATTTTTTTCACCTCCCGCGCCCACCGTATCGGTTTCTGAGATGGATGCCACCGACCTCGAATTGCTCAACCGCTTTCAGCGCGATTTTCCGCTGACGAGCGAACCGTTCCGAGGTATCGCCGAATGCTTGGGATCGAGCGAATCGATGGTGCTGGCGGCGCTGCGTCGGTTGAAGGAAGAAGGCAAGGTCAGCCGGGTCGGCGCGGTGTTCGCGGCTCGAAAGCTCGGCGCCAGCACGCTGGCGGCGCTGGCGGTTCCACCTGCGCGGTTGGAAGCGGTGGCGCAACGGGTCAACGACTATCCCGAAGTCAATCACAATTACCAGCGCGAACACGATTTCAATCTCTGGTTCGTGCTGACCGCAGCCACGGCGGCACGCCTGCAAGCGGTGCTGGCGGAAATCGAGGACGAAACCGGCTTGCCGGTGCTCGATCTGCCGCTGCTGAAAGAATTTCACATCGATCTTGGTTTCGATTTGCGGCATGGCGGGCGTGAAACCGCCGCGAAGATGTCCCAGACAACGGTTGACGCTTCAACGCCTGTTGAGTTGAGCGCATTCGACAGAGCATTGTTCGCCGCTCTGCAACCGGGGTTGCCGCTGGTGAACCGACCTTATCAGCTCCTGGCCCGGCAGTTGGGCCTGTCCGAGCGAACGGTTTTGGAGCGGCTGCGGTACTGGCTCGAACGGGGTGTTATCAAGCGATTGGGCGTCATCGTCCGCCATCGTGCGCTGGGCTACAGGGCCAATGCGATGGTGGTTTGGGACATTCCCGATGCTGATGTCAGCGCGGTCGGTCGGGCGCTGGCGGCGGAATCTGGCGTCAATCTTTGCTACCGCCGTCCCCGCTGTTTACCCCGCTGGCCCTATAACCTGTTCTGCATGATGCACGGTCGCGAGCGCGAACAAGTGCTGGAGCGAATCGAACAAGTGCGGATCGATCAGGGATTGGCGGCCTGTCCCCATGCCGTGTTGTTCAGTACCCGCTGTTTCAGGCAGCGGGGCGCGTATTACCTGCCTTTGACGATGCCCTCGCCGCTGGCGCCTTTACCGGAGGATATCGGGCGCGCGAGCGGTTGCGAGGTGGCGGCATGAACGAGCTGAAACGCCGCCTGATCGACGAGTGGCAAGGCGGTTTTCCGCTGTGCGAGCGGCCGTTCGCGGTAGTGGCCGAGCGGTTGGAGTCGAACGAGGATACCGTGTTGCAAGCCCTGCGGGAGTTGCTGGCGGATGGCACGCTCACCCGTTTCGGGCCGCTGTATCAGATCGAACGGCTGGGCGGCGCCTTTTCCCTGGCGGCGTTGCGAGTGCCGGAAGCGGATTTCGACCGGATCGCGTCCATCGTCAACGGCTTTCCGGAAGTCGCGCACAACTACCGGCGTGACCATGCCTTCAATATGTGGTTCGTGCTGGCGACCGAGGCGCCGGCCGGCGTGGGCGGGGCCATCGAACGCATCGCGGCGGCAACCGGATTGCCGGTGTTCAACTTTCCCAAGGAACGGGAATATTTCATCGAAACGCGATTCGCGGTGGGGGCGCGGCGGGTTGAAGGTGGTGCGTCGCCAACCCAAAAACCCTCACCCCCGGCCCCTCTCCCGGAGGGCGAGGGGGGAGCAGCCATGCGGGCATTGAAGCCGCTCGTTCTTGCCACCCAAGCCGGCTTGCCGCCGATCCCGCAACCCTATCATGCCGTCGCCGCACAACTGGGTACCGACGCGGCCACGGTCATCGCCGGCCTCCGAATCTTGCTGGACGCCGGTGCGATCCGCCGCATCGGGGCGGTGCCGAACCATTACCGCATCGGCTATGCCGCCAACGGCATGACGGTGTGGGACGTGGCTGACGAGGCAGTGGATGATTTGGGCGAGCGAATCGGGGCGCTGGAGTTCGTGACCCATTGCTATCGCCGCCCGCGCCATCATCCGGATTGGCCCTATAACCTGTTCGCGATGGCCCACGGCGCAAGCCGCGACGAGGTCGCCGCCAAAGCTGACCGCATCGCCGAAATTCTGGGTGATGCCAGCCGCGCCAGCGACATCCTGTACAGCACGCGGATTCTCAAGAAGACCGGTTTGCGTCTCGGTGGCTGAAGGAGGTTGCTGATGTTCCGCATCACCCAGTTCATGCACGAAATCGCCCGGCCCACACCGCCGATGCCCAAAAGTAATCCGCCCGGCCCGGTGGTGATCTGGAATCTGGTGCGGCGCTGCAATCTGGCCTGCAAGCATTGTTATTCGATTTCCGCCGATACCGATTTCCCCGGCGAATTGACGACCGACGAAGTGTTCGCGGTCATGGACGATCTCAAACGCTTCCGCGTGCCGGTACTCGTTTTGTCCGGCGGCGAACCGCTGCTGCGCCCGGACATTTACGCCATCGCCCGCCGCGCCAAGGAGCTAGGGTTTTACGTCGCCCTGTCCAGCAACGGCACGCTGATCGACGAAACCAACATCGCCCGCATCGCCGAAGTGGGTTTCGATTACGTCGGTGTCAGCCTCGACGGCATCGCCGAAACCCACGACCGCTTCCGCCGCCAAGCGGGTGCCTTCGACGCATCGCTGAACGGTGTCCGCTTGTGCCAGGAGCACGGCATCAAGGTCGGCATTCGCTACACCATGACCCAGGATAATGCACACGATCTGTTGCCGCTGCTGGGATTGCTGGAAAGGGAACAGATCGACAAGTTCTATTTTTCCCACCTGAATTACGCCGGACGCGGCAACCGCAACCGCAAGGACGACGCCCACCATCGAACGACCCGCCGGGCGATGGATTTGCTGTTTGAGAGGTGTTGGCAGTTGGTGCAAGAAGGCCGGCCCAAGGAATTCGTGACCGGCAACAACGACGCCGATGGGGTGTATCTCCTGTTCTGGGTCCGCAGGCATTTTCCAGAGTTGGAAAGCCACATCCGCGCCAAGTTGGCGCGGTGGGGCGGTAACGCCTCTGGGGTCAACGTCGCCAACATCGACAATCTCGGCAACGTCCATCCCGACACGATGTGGTGGCATCACGCGCTGGGCAACGTTCGCGAGCGGCCGTTTTCGGAAATCTGGCCGGACACGTCCGATCCGCTGATGGCCGGGTTGAAAGCCAAACCGCGTTCGGTCAAGGGCCGCTGCGGTCAATGCCAATACTTTGATATTTGCGGCGGCAATACCCGGGTGCGCGCCCAGCAACTTACCGGCGATCCCTGGGCCGAAGATCCGGCCTGTTATCTGGACGACGAAGAGATTGGCGTCGCGGCGGGCGGCGAACGCCTGACCGTGACCCCGTATCGAACCGCTCGCCGGAGGGTCGCGTCATGAGGAAAACCCTGCTGTTTGCCTGCCTGCTGCTGTTTGGATTTTCGGCCAGCGCCGCGCCTGACCCCGCGCCGCTGTACCAACAGCATTGCGTCTCCTGCCACGGCGCCGACCGTCTGGGCGGGATGGGACCGGCGTTGTTGCCGCAGAATCTGGAGCGACTGAAAAAGCCCGAGGCGTCGAGCGTCATCGCGTCCGGACGAGCGGCGACCCAAATGCTGGGCTTCAAGGACAAGCTCAAACCGGAGGAAATCGAGGCGCTGGCCGACTTCATCTACACCCCGCCGGCGGTGACGCCGCGCTGGGGTGAGGCGGAAATTCGCGCCTCGCGGGTCGAGCAAGTCAAACTGGGCAGCCTGCCGAATAAGCCGATTTTCAGCGCCGATCCGCTCAATCTGTTCGTGGTGGTGGAGGCGGGCGATCATCACGTCACCCTTCTCGACGGCGACCAGTTCGAGCCGATTCACCGTTTCCCAAGCCGGTTCGCGTTGCACGGGGGACCGAAATTCACTCCCGACGGTCGCTACGTGTTTTTCGCGTCCCGCGACGGCTGGATCAGCAAATTCGATCTTTACAACCTGAAAACGGTGGCCGAAATCCGCGCCGGCATCAACACCCGCAATCTCGCGGTGTCCGGCGACGGGCAATGGGCGATGGTGGCGAACTACCTGCCGCAGACCCTGGTGCTGTTGAACGCGGCGGATTTGAGCCTCGACCGGATCATTCCGGTGGTGAGCGAGGCAGGCAAGAGTTCGCGGGTGTCGGCGGTGTACGACGCCGCGCCGCGCAAGAGCTTCGTGGCCGCGCTCAAGGATATTCCCGAAGTCTGGGAACTGAGCTACGACCCCAAGGCCGGGCCGGTGTTCAAGGGTTACGTCCACGACT
>RRZT012052147.1_pt1 | contig 13332 bp, 14 predicted proteins | sample 2165551 | NCBI WGS metagenome assembly RRZT01 (sample SAMN10456910, study PRJNA506462) | wastewater metagenome | biome: wastewater; feature: sludge; material: wastewater sludge; isolation source: wastewater sludge with Escherichia coli K12::gfp cells carrying plasmid... | place: USA: Moscow, Idaho... | reverse complement strand
TAGTGACTATGACAACGCAGCCGAAATCGCCAAGAACCTCGTGGCGTGCTGGCCCAATTCACCTGCAGAGATTGCCAAGTGTGCCGGGATCACCCTGCGGGAACTTCAATGGTTCACTTCGGGGAAGGCGTCCCTTGACCGGCATGCGCGTTTTGACCTGGAAGCCTTGCTCGGCATCGAATACGACGAAAGCATGGGCAGATATGTAGAGGCCGGACCTTATGTCCTGGTGGCCCACAAACCACTGGCCCTCAAGGAAGTCTATGAAGGCATTTCCGGCGGTGGAGATGCCTGTCCCTGTGAGATTGTCCCTCGTCAGGGAGTCGCTGATCCAAGCTGGAGATACGTGTTGATCAACACTTATGGAGAGCCTCCGAGCATTGTTATGGCACCTCGCGGAGCAAAAATCACGGAGCGCCTTCCTGAGTTGCTTATGAATTATGGCGGCACCAAGGCGGTCGCCCCGGAGTTCTACCGGGATGCCGTTTCTACCTGTGCCCGGGCCTGCCGCGAACCTGCCTCCAACATCCGGGAGATGAAAGACTTCGTGAAACGCTACGAAGCGCACTGGGCAGATTGCGCCTGGCAGCCGGAGTGAACATGTCTGGTTGAGCCAAAGCGCGGAGATTGATCAATGGAAACGGCAGATATGCCATTCGAGCAGAAAAAATTGGGTCGCAAGCATATCAAGAGATTCGCCAGCGGCATCGCTCATATGTTTGCCTGCTCGGCTCAGCATTATGCCTGGCTGGCGTACCAGCATCGGTTGCCGACGGTGACAATTGACCTTCTGGATCTGCGAATCGAACCCGCTGATTTCGACATTGAGAGGAACCGGGTTATTGCCGGGATGTGTCAGAGAACACTCCTCCGAAACGCCGGGCAACTGGCACCACCCGGCGCTGTTGTTTCGGCGGTCCTCTCTGCCCACTTTGGGATCGATGACTATTCGGAGGACGGGCGTTCTGCTTCGATTGGCAGATCTGTTTTTACCGTGATCCTGACCGATGACCGAGGTAAGGAATGGCGCGTTGACCATGCTGAGGAGAGAATGCTGATTCAATCTTAGCCAGACATCTCAATGGAAACCATGTAAACAGGAGGCGACTATGCCAAAGAAACCAGGATCACATCATGTTGTGCCCAGCGCCGACGGTGGCTGGGACATCAAGAAAGACGGTGCGACCCGTAGCAGCGGCCACTTCGACAGGAAGCAGGATGCCGTCGATGCCGGGCGCAAGATCAGCCAGAACCAAGGCACCGAGTTCTACATCCATGGCAAAGACGGGAAGATCCAGAACAAGGACAGCCACGGGAACGACCCATATCCGCCGAAGGGGTGATGCCCGGGCAAATTCGATTCCCATTTTGGGAACCGAACCGGCGTCCGAAAACCGGATTCGAAGTTTTTGTGGCTCGACGCCAGGTATCCGGTTTTACTGCAAACTCGTCAACCTCGTCCGGTGCCGGGAAATCAGGGGAGAAAATCGTTTCTCTGGTCCGGTTGTCGGGAAGTGGTTGTGTGAGATGACTTCGGCGTTTATTATCAAGGAGCTACGAGGAGCGCGGGCTTTGAGGCTGTTTTGTGGTAGGTCGTCGTTCCCTCCGATTTTGCCGGTCTGAGAGCTAACGCAAATCGGACTCACCTCAAAACCGCAAAAATTATTCACCCAGATTTCCCGCATTTCCGACCTTCCGCCGAAACCGCCTCACGCCGAAATACTGAATTTTCAGTGGGTTGAGCATAAAGAACGGTTCAAGACGAGTTCGCGAGATTTTTCGGTGGAACGGAGAAAACGTAGGTCCGAAAGTGGCCCCAAAAAGGAAGTGGGGTTGAAACGGCACTTCCCGCCTCCGGAGACTGCCCATTCAAGGCGGCGGCCCGAAACTCTTTGATGGCAGGGGCTTTCCGGTAATCGAAAAATCGGAGCCGTGGTTGTAACTTTTTTCTGCTTTAGCAGATGCGTTGCAGCGTCGAACGCTCGTCTGAGGAAATCGAAGTGGCCGTTTAGGAAATCCGCTTGATTTTTCCTTCCCGCTCATTATTTTAGGATATGCAGTGAAAATAAAATAAAATCGAACCTTATTTTAGGTTCGAGGCAGGCAGGATGAAACGAGAACTCCAAGGCAGATACGTGACCATATCGACGGTGGGTGAGAAGGCCCAGGCCTTCGTGCCCGCGCCGCTGCCGCCGAGTCCACCCATAGACTGGACTCCGGAGTTGCGCAGCAAGTTCGACCAGGCGCTGCTGGCGCTCGGGCGACTGGACAGCGTATCGACGCTGTTGCCGGGCACCTCGCTGTTCCTCTACATGTATGTCCGTAAGGAAGCGGTGCTCTCTTCCATGATTGAGGGAACGCAGTCGTCGCTCTCGGATCTACTGCTGTTCGAGCTGGATCAGGAGCCCGGCGTGCCGCTGGATGACGTGCGGGAGGTCAGCAATTATGTCGCCGCCCTCGACCATGGCTTGAGGCTGTTGGAAGAAGGGCTGCCGCTGTCGCTGCGGCTGTTCCGCGAGATCCACGGCGTGCTGCTGACCACGGGCCGGGGCAGCAATCAGACCCCGGGCGAGTTCCGGCGCAGCCAGAACTGGATCGGCGGCACCCGGCCGGGCAATGCGGCCTTCGTTCCGCCTCCTGCCGAAGAGGTGTTGGAGTGCATGAGTAAGCTGGAGCTCTTCCTGCACGACCAGCCGGAGCCGACCCCGGTATTGCTCAAGGCAGCGCTTGCCCATGTGCAGTTCGAGACGATCCACCCGTTTCTGGACGGTAACGGCCGTCTGGGGCGTCTGCTGATCGCGCTGCTGCTATGCGAGCAGAAGGTGCTGCGGGAGCCGATGCTCTACCTCAGCCTCTACTTCAAGACGCATCGTCAGTATTACTACGAGTTGCTGAACAATGTGCGCATGACCGGTGACTGGGAAGCCTGGCTCGATTTCTTTGCCGAGGCTGTCATAGTCACCGCCACCCAGGCTGTGGAAACGGCCCAGCAACTTCTCGATTTGTCGAACCAGGACCGTGACAAGATCAGCGGCCTCGGACGGGCGGCGGCATCCACCCTGCAGGTCCACCGGGCACTGATGGAACATCCTATCGCCACCTCGGGCTCGTTGGTGGAAAAGACCGGCATCACCCCGGCCACGGTCAACAAGGCGCTCGGCCACCTGGGGCAGCTCGGCATCGTCAAGGAGCTGACCGCCCAGAAGCGTAACCGTCTGTTCAGTTATGCGGGTTATATCGAGATCATGAGTCGCGGCACGGAACTACCGGGCAGGTAGGTCAATTCGATTCCGGTTTTCGGAATCGAATCAGATTCGTTGTGATGCTGTTCTTGCTATTCGCTCGTGCTGCAAACCCAGCATCCTCGCCCGGAGCTTGGAAATCGGGGGAGAAAAGTTGCTTCCCCGGCGGGAACTTGGGGCTCGACTTGACTTCCTATGTGAAACCCTTGTTTTTCGATGTGTTACGGGGTAGATCGGGGTCGGAGGCTGGGTTGCGGTCGAGAGCTGTTTGATCAATCAACTTATTGAAATAATTAAATAAATTAAAGATCTCTAAGGGGAAGCTCATCTTTACCCACTCTTGTTATCCACTGATGACAAGAATGAGGTTTGAAGATGGGCTTTTTGATTTCCTCTGCCACAGGTAAAATTTGCTCAAGGTCGTCCCGCACCACACATTCCACATCCAACGCTGGGAATCCTAGCAGCATGTACCTATCATCATCCGTGTACATCTTTCGCCTTAACATCCCGATACCCTCTGGAAGATTGTCGGGACAAGTGATTTCCGGTATTCTCTCTGAACCGACTCGTGCACTTTGCCAAACAACGAGAAACTGGCACCTGACACCCAAAAATGCTGATGATGGATATAGAAAAAGACGGGGATATCAATGGCAAGAGCTGATTTACTCACCAGCCTGGTGAAGTTTGGTGTGCGTGGTGATAAGATCCGCTTTCGCAAAGTGGCTGAAACCATTATTGCCGAAGAACGCGCCAAGCAGCATACTGTTTTGGCGGATAAGCTCGAAAAGCTGCTCCAGAATTCCGAACCGGAAAACAAGCCGGTGACGAACGGAACCGTATCTCCGCTTTCTACCTAGCGGATTGATAACCTGCTCCATGAGGTATCGCCACAAAAACAGTTGGATGACCTTATTCTGCCCGAAGAAGTGAAACAGATCTGCCGGGAAGTGGTACAGGAACATCACCGGGCGGATTTGCTCCGTTCCTACAGTCTTGAACCCCGCAACCGGGTTCTTCTGATCGGCCCTCCCGGAAACGGTAAAACATCGCTTGCAGAAGCCATTGCCGAATCATTGATGGTGCCGCTTTATGTGGTCCGCTATGAAGGTGTTGTCGGAACCTACCTCGGGGAAACCGCTGTCAGGCTGCGTCGATTGATTGATCACGTCTGCACCCGTAAATGCGTCCTCTTTTTTGATGAATTTGAAACATTGGGGAAAGAGCGTGGCGATACCCATGAGACCGGGGAAATCAAACGTGTTGTCAGCTCTTTGCTGATGCAGATTGATGCCTTACCCAGTCATGTGGTGGTAATTGGCGCAACCAACCATCCCGAACTGTTGGATCGTGCAGTCTGGCGACGGTTTCAGGTAAGAATGGATTTGCCGGAACCGACTCGTGCCCGCCTTGAGGAATGGTTTGAGCGCTTCCAAAGAAGGCTGGATATTGACCTTGGATATACTGCGGGGACGCTTGCCAAGAAACTCTATGGGTTGAATTTTGCTGAAATTGAGGAATTTGGTACGACAGTCTTTCGTCAATATGTTTTAGAACAGCCGGATGCTGACATAAAGGACATTATCAGCCGAACGTTGAAGCACTGGGCTGTCCGTTCCGCGAAAACAGAACAGGATACCGGGGGGACTGATTAATGGCGGAGCTACCACTTTTACTTTTCCCATCACGGGGTACTGCTGAGCGAACAAAGCGATCTCACCCAATTATTCCTCCACACATGCCTTCTTTTGCTCGGCAAGGTGACCGTTTATCGCCCATTCTTCACAATCTCCAGACATCATTTAACGCTCGCTGTGTTGAACTACAGCAGTCACCTGCGGGTATTGTTCCGGAACAAGTTCTTGTAATTGAGACAATAGGCAATGTCGAAAACTTTGCCAATGCTGTTAAGAAAATTCCGGGACTTGAGTGGATGGGAGAAATCGAAGCTGATGAAATTGCCCCTGATCAGGATTTTTACTATGACGAGAAGCCGGAAAAAGAACTGAGAGGCCGTCTCTATTTGGTCATGAGCAACCAGGCTGCACTTACTGAAATGTTGTCGTTGTGGAAAAGCTATCAGACAAATCCACAAATGAAATTTGAACGTGGTCTTACCAGATTCAGAGATGTTTATGACCACCTAAAAAGCATCAGACGATGGGGAGTTGAAGATCGACTGGCCGAACGTGAGGTTTTTGATGCCTGGAAAGAAGATTTAGACGGCGAACACGGGCGACGATCTGTAAAATTTGAAGCAGAACTTTGGTTTAAGGATGACGAAAGTCAACGCAGTGAAAGTGAAAGCATTGTTTCCGGGTTAATTCAAGCACTCGGGGGCAGCGTTATTTCTCAGTGTGTGATTCCCTCTATTGCCTATCATTCGGTTCTGGGAGAAATCCCGGCGCAGACCGCCCTGCAAATACTGGAGCAGCCGGAAGTTGATCTGATCAAATGTGAAAACATCATGTTCTTCAGACCAACCGGTCAGATGGCGACAGGGAAAGAGCCAGTTGAAGGTGATATTTCTGATTGCCAGGTTTCCACAGAAGATCAACCTGCAGGAGAACCTGTTATTGCTGTTCTCGATGGGCTTCCACTTGAGAACCACAGGCTTTTGGCCGGAAGACTTATTGTTGATGATCCGGATGACTGGGCCTCGGAATATCCCGCCATCGATCGCCAGCACGGAACGGCCATGACCTCGCTTATTGTTCATGGTGATCTCAATGACGGTTCCAACCCTTTAAGCAGACCGGTATATGTGCGGCCGATTATGAAGCCGACAGCATGGCATCAGTCGCCTCGGCCTGAACAGGTGCCGGATGATGTTCTTTTTGTCGATTATATTCACCGAGCCGTGAGACGGATTATGGAAGGTGAAGGCGATGACGAAGCAGCGGCACCAACGGTGAAGATCATCAATCTCTCCATAGGCGATCGTGCCCGACACTTCTCACAGGTCATGAGCCCGCTTGCACGTCTGCTGGACTGGTTGAGTGCAAAATATAACGTGCTGTTTGTTATCAGTTCCGGAAATCACCCAGAGCCCATCGACACGGGCATGTCCAGCCATGATTTTGAAGCCTTAAATGCCAGCGATCGAGAAGCTCTGGTCGCAAGGAAAATTTACGAAGATGCCCGGCACCGGAGGTTGTTATCTCCAGCAGAAAGTATCAATGGGCTGTTTGGTTGATGTTTTCGAATCTACCCTGCCAAGCCCGGTCTCAGCTTTTGGTGCTGGGTATCGAAGAGCTATAAAGCCAGATCTACTATTCTCTGGTGGGCGAGTGCTTTACCGCCAATCTCCCGCATCTGGAAATACATCTCTGCAGCTCAGCAATCGAAGAATCGCCCCCGGGAATCAAGTGGCCGCTCCTAGTTCCCTGGCCGGTGAGCTGAATAAAAGCCAGTTCTGCTGTGGAAGCAGTAACTCCGCAGCATTGACAAGCCGCGCTGCGAGCATCTGCTATGATTATCTGACAGCTATCTTTTCCGAGCAGGCTCCTGATATCGATTTTTCCTCCTTTGGAGTTCCAATTCTTAAGGCGATGCTCGTACATGGATGCAGTTGGAATGAATTGGGTAGCAGGCTGGATAAAATCTTACGAACAAACGATAACGGCAGGAAGATAAAAAACTGGATCTCACGGTGGGTTGGGTATGGAGAACCCGATCTTGAAAAGGCTCTGGGATGCAATGAGCAACGAGCGACTCTGATTGGCTTTGGACATTTGAAAGATGGCGAAGCTCATGTTTACACGCTACCTTTACCACCTTCATTAAATGCCCAACGGTTGTGGCGTAAATTCACCGTTACACTTGCCTGGCTTTCACCTATAGTATCGACTACACAACGCTACCGAGAGGCTCAACTTTGGTTTGATTGTGAGGATGGGAAAAAATCCAGAGAAAAGCTGAAGGGTAAACTTCAAGTGACTGGCATTGATAGCGACAGTGACGCGACACGAAGGGGTACAGTCCAACATGAAGTTTTCGAAGGGGAAAGCGCTGTTACTCTTTCTGATGGGGAGACCCTTCAGATTAAAGTTAATTGTCGTAACGATGCTCGCAAGATAGTTCATCCAATCGCATATGGCCTTATTGTTTCCCTAGAGGTCGCAGAAGAGGTCGATTTGCCGATCTACGATGAAATCCGCACCCGAATTGCCCCTGCAGTTGAAATTCTTACCGGAGGGGTGAACATATCGGCATGATAGGGTGAGTGCCGTAGCTGATAAACGAACTGTTTCATTGTCATCCAACAACTCCATCAAAGGGTATACTCGTTTAACGAGATATCCTTCAAGAACGGATAATGCAAAAATAATATCCAGACTCCAGTGGTGCAGCAGGTACGCGGCAGCCTAGGCGTGCACGAGCAAGGGCTGAGCATCACCACGAGCGACTTCAGCGCCGGTGCCATCAAGGAGGCGGCACAACCCGACAAGACACCCATTGCTCTTATGAGCGGGGAGCAACTGGTGATACTTTTAATGGAGCACGGCATCGGCGTTCACCGCTCGACGCCCGACTTGCTTGAAATTGATGAGGAGTTTGGGGCAACAGATTGCAACAGCTTAAATTAATGTTTTCCAACCACACCAATGCAGGAACCTACGACCACAAAATTTAAGCGCTACATCGGCATCGACTATTCCGGGGCAGTGACTGCGGAGTCTAGCCTGAAGGGGATTCGGGTGTACGCAGCGGAGGGTGAATCGTTACCGATCGAGGAGAAACCACCGCCCAGCCCCAAGAAGTATTGGACGCGGCGTGGTCTTGCCGAGTGGCTGGCTAAGCAGTTGCCGGGAAAAACACCGACCATTGTTGGCATCGACCACAGTTTTTCCTTCCCTCTGCGTTACTTTAAAGAGCATCAGCTGCTGCCGGATTGGCCGAGTTTTCTTGATGATTTTCAAGAGCATTGGCCAACTGACGATCAAAATACCTCTGTTGAGTCCATCCGTCGTGGTCTGCAAGGCAATGGTAAGGCCCGCACTGGCAATACCCGTTGGCGTCGCATTGCTGAAGTACGGGCCAAGGCCAAATCGGTCTTTCACTTCGATGTGCCCGGCTCGGTGGCCAAGTCAACCCACGCCGGGTTGCCGTGGCTGCACTATCTCCGCAATCAATTGGGTGACAAGGCTCACTTCTGGCCCTTTGACGGCTGGGAGATCCCGGCTGGAAAATCCGCCCTGGTCGAAATCTACCCCTCGCTGTGGAGCAGGAATTATCCTCAGGAAGAGCGCACTCCCGATCAGCACGACGCCTTTGTCGCGGCTACCTGGTTGCAGCAGGTGGACCAAAATGGCAGCCTCGATCAATTCCTCAAACCCGAACTGCTGCCCGGAGAATATCACGCAATTCAGGTGGAAGGCTGGATTCTCGGCGTTCTGTAATCTAAGCAAATTCGCTTTTTTCCGACCACCCTGAGTCAACTCGGCTCACTTTATTCTTTAAAAAAACTTTTTCGGGTATCAATCCAAAAAGTTCCCTTGCTCCACACTCGCCGCACCTTATTGTTAACCAGAGAGGCCGCGACTTGGCTAACGCTATAGAGTAGCAAAGGCGGCAAGAATACCGTACTATGGTTGTGCTTTGGATGTTCAGGCACTAGTGACAATGACCTGTTTTGAGGCTTGAAAGCACTTTTCACAGGAAACTTTGGGTACAGCAATGAATATTTCCAAGTTCGCCATCCCTGAAATTATCTTTGGCCGCGGCAGTCTCAGCTACGCCGGACAATGTGCCCGCAGTCTGGGGGCAAAGAAGGCCTTTGTGGTCAGCGATGCCGGCATTGAAGAGGCCGGCTGGCTGAAGCACCTGCAGGATATTCTGGAAAAGGAGGGAATCCGCTGGGTCTACTATCCAGGAGTAGTGCCTAATCCCCGGGATTATCAGGTGGAGCAGGGGGCCGAGTTCTATCTCAAGAACGGCACGGATGTTATTATTGCCATTGGGGGGGGCAGCGTGCTGGATACAGCCAAGGGCATTGCTATTCTCGCCAGTAATGGCGGTAAGATTGCCGACTATGAAGGGGCCAACCGCGTGCCCCATCCCCTGCCGCCCATGCTGCTCATTACCACCACGGCAGGCAGTGGCTCTGATATCAGTCAGTTCTGTATCATTACCGATACAGAGCGTCAGGTGAAGATGTCTATTATCACCCGTACCCTGGTGCCGAACATTGCCATTGTCGATCCGCTTATTCTGCGCACCAAACCTGAATCACTCATTATCCACGCTGCCATTGATGCGCTTGCCCATGCCATAGAAGCCTACATGTCGCGTATTGCCTCGCCGCTCACCGAGATGCATTCGTTAAAGGCCGTGGACATCATCCTTGCTCACCTGCCCGCTGCTGTGGCCACCCGCTCGCTGGAGGCCCTGGAGCGACTCAGTATTGCCTCTGTGTCTGCTTCCATGGCTTTTAGTAACGCCAGTCTGGGGGCGGAACACGCCTTGGCTCATTCCCTGGGCGGATACTTTGATATGCAGCACGGCCTGGTGCACCCCATTCTTCTGCCCAGTTTTATGCGGTTTAACTTGCCTTTTAATACCCAGAAAATGGCGGAATTGGGGCGGGTTATCCTGAAAAATGAACTGGGCTCAGATGAAGAAACAGCCCGAGCTGGGATTGAGCGGCTGGACGATTTCTTTGCCTCTTTTGATGTGCCCCTGCGTCTTAGGGAAATTATGCCAGAGCAGTCACGTTCTGCCCTGGCCCATATCTGCCAGATGGCCGTGCAGGATGCCTGCAACCTGACTAATCCCAAGCCTGCCACCCAGGAGGAATTCCTGCAGATTGTTGAGGAGGTGTGGTGATGGAGCGAACAACCACCCTGTCTGATCTACTGGGCATTGAGCACTGCAAAATTGGCTTTTACCAGGAGCTGCAAGACAAAATTGAACTGCTGAAACTCTCTAATCTGGAGCTCGAGAGTAAGCGTAAGGAAAATCAGGCCTTACAGGATGGTATTACCGATTTGATGGTTGTTTTATCGGACTCCTTAATCTTGCAGCAGGTGAACCATGTTTTCCAGGAATGGTACCCGGTAATACAACCTCTTGGCCGCCCCTGTTACACGGTTTTCCGTGGTCGCAGCGAGCGTTGTGACGATTGCCCGGCCATGAAGGCTTTAGATCTTGATCAGGTGGTGAAAGACCTTTGTATGTATAAGGTTGAGGGCGAGTTTAAACATTATGAAGTGATTGCTTCGCCTTTGAAAGCGAACCCTTCCGGGGAACGACGGGTATTGGTCTTCATGCGGGATGTCACCCTGGAAAAAAATTTTCAGGCTCAGTTTTACCAGGCCGAGAAGATGGCCACGGTGGGGGTTTTGGCAGCGGGTGTGGCCCATGAAATAAATAATCCTTTGGCTGCTATCCACGGTTTTGCCCAGGGCCTGAAAAGAAGACTGAACCGGCTTGAAGCACAGGTGGAAGGCGAACTCTACAGCGATTTTCAGGAGTATACCGAAACAATTATTAAGGAGTGCCTACGCTGCCACGACATTGTGCGCACCCTGCTCACCTTCAGCCGACCCACCACCTCGAATGTGGGTTATGTGAACCTTAACCAGTGTGTGACCGACACCCTTTTTATTTTGCAACACCGCCTTAAGGAACGTGCCGATCTCGTGGTACAGGCCCAGCTCCATCCGAATATCCCGCTCATTACCGGCGATGAGTCGCAGCTCAAACAGGTAATAATTAATCTCTTAAGTAATGCCTTTGATGCCATCGCAGGAGAGGGGACTATCTCAATCAGCACGCAGGTGCAAGATGAGGGAGTAGAGCTGACTATTGCCGACAGCGGTTGCGGCATTCCCGATGAATCAAGGGAAAAGCTCTTTGAGCCCTTTTATACCACCAAGCCCGTTGGCCAGGGCGTGGGCATTGGCCTGTCCACCTGCTATGCCATAGTACAGCAACATGGAGGCAGCATCCGCGTTGACAGTACAGTTGGTGAGGGCGCTTCCTTTCATGTGCTGCTGCCGCTGAGGACAGAGTCATGAAAGATGGCACCTATGCGGTTTTAGTTATTGACGACGAGGAGTCCATCAGGCGGCTTTTGCAAAAGGAGCTGGCAAATGGCATGCGGGAGATTCATGTGGCGGCCGATGGCACCAGCGCGCTTATGCAGATGCGCAGCCACTGGTTTGATGTCATCTTAATGGATTTGCGCCTGCCTGATGTGCACGGTCTTGAACTGCTGATCCAGGTGCGGGAATCCACGCCCCAGGCCGAGGTAATTATGATAACCGGCCACGGTGATGTGGATATTGCCGTGGAGGCCATGAAGATGGGGGCCTATGACTTTATCCGCAAGCCTTTTCATCTTGATAGACTTGATCTGTTAGTGGAGAAGGCGCACCAGCGGGCACGACTGGCTCAGGAAAACAACAGATTGCGTCACGGTACGGAGAGCGGCCAGGAAACGGTACGTTTCATTGGCCATTCCAAGGTCATGAGCGAGATGCAGTTTCTCCTTGCCAAGGTTGCCCCGGCCCGCATTCCGGTACTGATTACCGGTGAATCAGGTGTAGGTAAGGAGATTGTGGCCAAGGCCATCCACCAGGGTTCACCCCTGTCAGTTAATCGCATGGTAGTGAAAAATTGCGCTTCTTTGCAGAAAGAGCTGGCGCGCAGCGAACTCTTTGGCCACCTAAAAGGAGCCTTTACTGGCGCGGATGCCTCCCGCGAAGGTCTGCTCTCCTTTGCCCATGGCAGTACGCTTTTCTTAGATGAGATTGGCGAACTCCCCCTGGAGGTGCAGGCTTCGCTCTTGCGAGTATTGGAAACAGGCTCATTTCGTAGAATTGGTGAAAAAAACGAACGCAATGTCAGTATCCGTTTTCTCTTTGCCACCAACAGGCGTCTGCAGGAAGAGGTGGAGGCAAATCGCTTTAATGAGGCATTTTTCCACCGGATCAATGCCTTTAACATCCACCTGCCACCGCTGAGGGAGCGCCGGGAAGATATTCCCCTTTTAGTGGATTATTTTCTCGGCACACTTGGCCCTGAACATATCCGCTACCAGGTGGTGGCCAGTGCCATGGACTGCATGTTGCGTTACAACTGGCCCGGTAATGTGCGTGAACTGCGCAATGTGATTGAACGGGCCATAATACTTGCTGAAAATGGCATAATAAGCGAACGTTGCCTGCCGAGGGATCTGCTTGAACCCTTAGATGGCAGCGGCGAAACCCTGACCCTAGAGTCAGTGGAAAAACGGCACATCCTTAAGCTCCTTGAGGTGTACAGCGGTAACCGGCAGAAAACAGCAGCCGTTCTAGGGATCAGTCGTAAAACGCTTTACCGTAAATTGAGCCAGTATGCCTTGTTGTGAGTTCTTCGACAGGGAAGGGTGTGGGTTATTTCTACCCAAAGGCCCTGCCTTTTGTGACTAATTGTCCCGGCAAAGGCTGAATCCTGTCCCGAGATAAAGGACAGTTGCACTTATGCCCGCCCCCAAACCCGCTTTAGTCCCCAGCTCTGTTTAGTTTGCACTCCTTGGCATGATCGTTGCTCAGTACAGGGCAAGCGAGACTGTTTGCAACACGGCAGTCCTTAGGCCAGAACAATGTATAACTAGGGGGAACAGATTATGGCAGTTCGAGAACAGGTGTATGGTTTCTTTATTCCCAGTGTAACCTTAATTGGCATTGGCGCAGCCAAGCAAATTCCAGAGAAGATCAAGGCCCTTGGTGCTTCTAAACCTCTTATTGTTACGGACAAGGGCATTACCCAGGCTGGTATTACCAAGGAAATAACCAGCCTCCTTGATGCCGCTAAGATGAAGTATGTGGTTTTTGACGATTCGATCCCCAACCCCACCGACAAGAACGTGCATGACGGGGTGGAGGTGTACAAGAAAAATAAGTGCGACAGCCTTATCAGTTTGGGTGGTGGCTCTTCCCATGACTGCGGTAAGGGCATTGGCCTTGTTGTCGCCAATGGTGGCAAGATCCATGACTACGAGGGAGTGGATAAGTCCACAAAACCCATGCCGCCCTATCTGGCAGTCAATACCACAGCGGGCACTGCCTCGGAGATGACCCGTTTCTGTATTATTACCGAT
>RRZT012873598.1_pt1 | contig 13333 bp, 13 predicted proteins | sample 2165551 | NCBI WGS metagenome assembly RRZT01 (sample SAMN10456910, study PRJNA506462) | wastewater metagenome | biome: wastewater; feature: sludge; material: wastewater sludge; isolation source: wastewater sludge with Escherichia coli K12::gfp cells carrying plasmid... | place: USA: Moscow, Idaho... | reverse complement strand
GCCGACCCACGGCGCATCGGGTTGGTCCGCTCACCGCATGTCGAGGCGGCATACCATCTGCCGGTCCGGCCCGGCACCAACGTCGCCTTCGTCAACGCACTGGCCCACGTCGTGGTCACCGAGGGGCTGCTGGACCGCGATTTCCTCGACGCCCGCTGCGAGAACGTCGCGCCCTACCTCGACTTCATCGCCCGCCCCGAGCACTCACCCGAGGCCACCGAGCAGGTCACCGGCATCCCGGCCGACCAGCTGCGTGAGGCTGCGCGCCGGTATGCCGCGGGGCCGGCCTCGGCGATCTACTACGGCCTCGGGGTGACCGAGCACAGCCAGGGCTCGACGATGGTCATGGGCATGGCCAACCTCGCGATGCTCTGTGGCATGTTGGGGCGCAAGGGAGTCGGGGTCAACCCGCTGCGTGGGCAGAACAACGTGCAGGGCTCCTGCGACATGGGCTCCTTCCCGCACGAGCTGCCCGGCTACCGGCACGTGTCGATCCCCGAGGTGCGCCACATCTACGAAACCCTCTGGGGTGTGGCGTTGCAGGCACAACCGGGCCTGCGCATCCCCAACATGTTCGACTCGGCCGTCGGCGGGTCCTTCAAGGGGCTCTACGTGCAGGGTGAGGACATCGCCCAGTCCGACCCGAACACCCAGCACGTCGAGGCGGCCCTGCGCGCCCTGGAGCTGGTCGTCGTGCACGACCTCTTCCTCAACGAGACAGCCCGATTCGCCCATGTCTTCCTGCCCGGCACGACCTTCCTGGAGAAGGACGGCACCTTCACCAACGCCGAGCGCCGCCTGGGCCGGGTGCGCCCGGTGATGCCCAGCCGGGTCGGCAAGGACGAGTGGGAGGTGGTCTGCGAGATCGCCACGGCCATGGGCTATCCGATGAGCTACGGCCACCCCCGCGAGATCATGGCCGAGATCGCTGCGACCACCCCGACCTTCGCCGGCGTGTCCTTCGAGCGGTTGGACGCCGAAGGGTCGATGCAGTGGCCGGTCAAAGACATCGAATCGACCGGCACCCCGATCATGCACGTCGGTGAATTCGTCCGTGGCCGTGGAAAACTCACCGAGACCGTCTATGTGCCGACGACCGAACGCACCACCCGGCGCTTCCCACTCATCCTCACCACCGGGCGCATCCTGTCGCAGTACAACGTCGGCGCCCAGACCCGGCGCACCCCGAACTCGATCTGGCACCCGGCCGACCTGCTGGAGATCCACCCCTCCGATGCGCAGCTGCGCGGCATCGCCACCGGTGACCTCGTCGAGCTCAGCTCGCGGGTCGGCTCCACCACCCTGCGTGCGGAGTTGTCCGAACGGATGCCCCCCGGGGTCGTCTACACGACCTTCCACCACCCGGTCACCGGCGCCAACGTCGTGACGACCGAGAACTCCGACTGGGCGACCAACTGCCCGGAGTACAAGGTCACCGCCGTGCAGGTCACGGTCGCCACCGCCGCCGAGGCCAGCCGCGGGGTCGAGGCGAATGCCGCCGCGGTGGTGGCCCCGTGACCGTGAGCGACGTCGTGGCGACCCGACCGGTCGTGCGCCTGTCCGGTGATGTCGCCCGCAACTTCGCCCACTTGCCGCCCCACCAGGCCGCCGAGGCGGTCGCCACCCACCTGACGAAGTTCTGGGAGTGGCGGATGTTGCGGGAATTGGTCACCCTGGCCCGCGCCGGCGAACCGGGCCTGGACCCCCTCGTGCTCGACGCGGTGCGTGACGTGCTGGCCGCGCAGGTCGACGAGCAGCAGCTGCGCGAGCCTTCCGGCGGCTGATCGGTCAGCGCCGCCGGATCACCCCAAGGCGCTGCGCAGGGTCTGCGCGGCACCGACCATCCGCGGGCCGTACCAGGTCAGCGCCTGCCCGTCGACGAGCACGACCTGCTCGCCCGGGAAGGCGTCCGGGCCATCGCTGACGGTGAAGCGATACGGCTCGTCGGGCAACACGACGAGGTCGCGGGCCGGCAGGTCGGCCAGGTCGATGCGCGGGTAGCGTTCCGGATGGTCGGCGAGGGCATTGGCGACGCCGAGGCGACGCAGCACGTCCCCGGCATACGTGTCGCGCCCGAGCCACATCCAGGGCCGGCGCCAGATCGCGACGACCGCGGTGCGACGCGCCGGTGGGTATGCCGCGGGCCCACCCGCCAGCCCCCAGGCTTGGGCCGCCGCGCCCAGCCACCCGCGCTGCGCGGCGGCGCCGGGGGCGATGACCTCCAGCAATCGGGTCAGCGAGCCGAGGGCCCCGTCGACGCTGCGCACATCGGTGACCCACACCTGGATGCCCTTCTCGCGCAAGGCCTTGACGTCGGCCTGGCGGTTCTCCTCCTCGTTGGCCACGACGAGATCGGGGGCCAGCTCGACGATGCGCCCCAGATCCGGGTTCTTCGTGCCGCGCACCCGCTGCACCGACAAATCGGCCGGGTGGACACACCAGTCGGTGGCCCCGACGAGCACACCGGGGGCGGTCACCGTGATCGCCTCGGTCAGTGACGGCACGAGGCTGACCACCCGGCGCGGTGGGCCGGGCAGCTCGACCGGGCGCCCGAGGTCGTCGCGTGCAGGCGACCCGAACCGCAGGGTCCGGTCGACCGAACTCACATCTGCGCGCTGGTGATGAGGCCGAAGGATTCGCTGTCGGGGCCCTCGCACAACGCGAGGCGACCGAACTCGAAGTCGTAGGGCTGGGTCGTCACGATGCCCCCGTGCTCGGACACCTGGTGGGCCGCGTCATCGACGTCGGCCACCTCGAAGGTCACGGTCCACCCCGGCGGCCGGCCGACGTCGACCCGACCGACGCCGCCGGTGGGGCGGTCGGCGCCGGGCACGGTGAACATCGCGTACTCACCCTGAGGCCCGGACATGTCGGTGTACTCGTAACCGAAGACCTTGGTGTAGAAGGCTTTACCTGCGGCGAAGTCGCCGACCATGCCCTCGCACCAGGCCACGGCACCCGGCTCGTTGACGAGGGTGAAGCCGGTGTGCTTGCCCGCCTCGTAGACGCCGAACACCGCGCCGGTGGTGTCGGTGAACATCGCCATCCGCCCCAAGGGGGGCAGCCCGGTGATGGGGAAGACCTCCTGGCCACCGGCGGCCCGGATGGCCTTGTCGATGGCCTCGATGTCGGCGGTCGCGAGGTAGACCGCCCAGATGCTGGCGCGGTGGCCCGTCGGGTCGGGCGTCGGCGACATCCCGGCCACCCGCCGGTCGCCGATGAAGGCGTTCGTATAGCCGCCGAGCTTCTCGGCGCCCGGTGAGAACCGCCAGCCCAGGACGGCCTCGTAGAACGCCTGGCTGTGCTCCAGGTCGGACACGCTCACGTCGACCCAGCACGGGAACCCTGCGGGCCACGGACCTTCGTGTGTCGTCATCGACAGCCTCCTCGCTCGGCGATGGTGCAGACGCCACCCTAACCGTCGACCCACCACCGGCGCACCACACGCCCGCCGGCGTCAGAAGTTGATCATGTGCCCGGCGATGCCGTGCAGGGCCTCCTTGACCGCCTCGCCGAGCGTCGGGTGCGCGAAGACCACCCGGGACAGTTCGTCGGCCGTGAGATCCCAGGTCTGAGCGGCGTTGAGGATCGGCAGCAACTCGGTGACGTCGGGGCCGATCATGTGGCAGCCGAGGATCTCGTGGTGCTCGGCGTCGGCCACCACCTTGACGAAGCCGACCGCGTCACCGAGGCCTTGGGCCTTGCCGTTGGCACTGAACGGGAAGGTGGCCGTCTTGACCTGGTGGCCGGCCTCCTTGGCCTGGCGTTCACTCAGGCCCATCGAGCCGATCTGCGGCTGGCAGTAGGTCGCCCGCGGGATGTAGGCGTAGTCGATCTCCATCGTCTCGGCCCCGGCGATGGTCTCGGCGGCAACGATGCCCATGGCCTCGGCGACGTGCGCGAGCATCATCTTGGCCGTGACATCGCCGATGGCATACACCCCGGGGACGTTGGTGCGGCAGCGGCCGTCGACCGCGATCGCCCCACGGTCGGTGAGCTGCACGCCGGTTGACTCCAGGCCGAAGCCCTCGGTGCGCGGCGCGAAACCGATCGCGGAGAGCAACCGGTCGGCCTTCAGCACCTCCGGGGCACCGCCCTCGGCCGGCGAGACGGTGACCTTGACCTTGTTGCCGGTGTCTTCGACCGCCTCGACCTTCGTGCCGAGCAGGACCTTGACCCCGAGCTTCTTGTAGTGCTTGAGCAGCTCCTTGGAGACGTCTTCGTCCTCGGTGGGCACCATCCGGTCGAGGAACTCGACGATCGTCACCTCGACCCCGAAATTGCGCATGACATAGGCGAATTCGACGCCGATCGCGCCCGAGCCGGCGATGATGATCGAGGCCGGCAGCTCGGGGTCGAGGATCTGCTCCTCGTAGGTGACGACGTTCTTGCTCACCTGCACGCCGGGGATCATCCGGGTGACCGAGCCGGTGGCGATGATGAGGTTGTCGAAGCTGAGCTGACGGTCGCCGTCCTTGCCGGTGACCGTCATCGACGTCGGGCCGGTGAGCCGGCCCCACCCGTCGATCTCGGTGATCTTGTTCTTCTTCATGAGGAAGTGCACGCCCTTGACGATGCCAGCGGACACCTGCCGCGAACGGGCGTGCGTCGGGCCGTAACTCATCGTCGCGTCGCCCTCGATGCCGAACTTGGGCTTCTCGTGGGTGAGCAGGTGGGCCAGCTCGGCGTTCTTGAGCAGCGCCTTGCTCGGGATGCACCCGACGTTGAGACACACCCCGCCCCAGTACTTCTCCTCCACGACGGCGGTCCTCAGCCCCAGCTGCGCGCAGCGGATCGCGGCGACATACCCGCCGGGGCCAGCACCGAGGACAACGACGTCGAAGTCAGCCATGCGGGCCAGCCTACTGTCCTGGCCGCACGCCGTAGGCTGCGCTCCCGTGGGTGTGACGACCAGCTGGTATGCCGTGCCACACCGCCTCAGCGTCGCCCGGATCCTGCGGTTGCGCAGCGCCGATCGGCCCGCCGCGGAAGCTGCGCTGCTGCTGGCCCTCGACCCCGACAGCGCCTACGCCCGGATCCGTCGGGACTCGCCGCACTCCCCTGTCGCCGCCGGGCAGGAGGTGCCCCGCCTGGAGATCCGCCGTGGGCTGCCCATCGGTGCGCCCGGCTGGCTGGTGGAGGGCGAGTGGTGGGCCGGCAACCCGAGCCCGCCACCGACGGACCTGACCCCCACCGGTCTGGCTCGGCTCGGCGCCGACGTCGCCGACCTGCTGCCCGAATTGCCGATCGCCGGCCCCGCGTGGGGTGAGCGGGTCGGGGACCTTACCGCCGTGTGGGGTCACACAATGCGCCTGCTGGCCTTCCTCACCGACGCGCGCCTTGAGCGCGGTGCCGACGGGCAGTGGGTATGCCGCGCCGACGCCATCGTGCGGGTCACCCGGTAGTCGACGCCGCCTCACCGAGGGCGCCACGATGCGCGTCGCGCAGGCCGGTGTAGGTGGCGGCGCTGACCCGCAGCCGCGCGCTGTCCGGCTCGCTCAACTCCCGGCGCACCTTCGCCGGCACGCCGGCCACGAGGGAGCGCGCCGGGATCTGCACGCCTTCGGTGACCAATGCCGAGGCCGCCACCAGGCTGCCGGCGCCGATGACCGCACCATTGAGCACCGTGGAGCCCATCCCGACCAGGCAGCCGTCCTCGACGGTGGCGCCGTGCACGACCGCGGCATGCCCCACCGTTACCTCGCGCCCGATCCGCACCGGGGAGCCCGGATCGGCGTGCAGCACAGCGTTGTCCTGGATGTTGCTGTCGGCGCCGATGACGATCCGCTCGCGGTCGGCGCGCACGACCACGCCGTACCAGATGCTCGCACCCGGCTCGACGACGACGTCGCCGATGACGGTGGCGGTCGGGGCCACCCAGGCGCTCGGGGCGATCTGCGGCTCGTGGCCGCCGAAGGGGACGATCATGGGCCCACCCTAGGTCGCAACGGGAGCACGAGCGGGTCTCGGCTCGGCAACGACCCGGGAACCACTCGGTGCACATCCCGTCATCGGGGGTGACCGCGGGCTACGTTGCTGTGTGGCAGCTGTGCCGATCACGCACTCTCACGAAGGAGTTGCCGGATGAGCGACCTAGCCACGGAGCACCCCACGACGGTCCGCAAGATCAGGACCGACCCCGACCTGCCCCCGGTGGCCGTCGAGGAGCCACCGAACAGCAGCCCGGTCAACCGGGCCGTCTTCCTCGGGATCGCCGTGCTCGGCGCCCTCGGCTGGCTGATGATCGCCGTGGTCCGCGGCGAGCGGGTCAACGCGATGTGGTTCGTCTTCGCGGCGGTCTGCACCTATGTCATCGCGTTCCGCTTCTACGCCCGGCTCATCGAGTACAAGGTGCTGCAGCCGCGCGACACCCGGGCCACCCCGGCCGAGCTGTTCGAGAACGGCCGCGACTTCATGCCGACCGACCGGCGGGTGCTCTACGGCCACCACTTCGCGGCCATCGCCGGCGCCGGCCCGCTGGTCGGCCCGGTGCTCGCCGCGCAGATGGGCTATCTGCCGGGCACCATCTGGATCATCGTCGGCGTTGTCATGGCCGGGGCGGTGCAGGACTACATGGTCATGCACCTGTCGATCCGTCGCAACGGCCGTTCCCTGGGCCAGATGGCCCGTGACGAGCTGGGCACCATCGGCGGCGTCGCCGCGATCCTCGGCGTGCTGACCATCATGATCATCCTGCTCGCGGTGCTGTGCATCGTCGTCATCAACGCCCTCGCCGAGAGCCCCTGGGGGGTCTTCTCGATCGCGATGACCATCCCGATCGCCCTGTTGATGGGCGTCTACCTGCGCTTCCTGCGCCCTGGCCGGGTCACCGAGGTCTCGCTGATCGGCTGCGCGCTGCTGGTCTTCGCGATCATCGCCGGCCGGTGGGTCGCCGAGAACCCCTCGTTGGCATCGACGTTCACCCTCACCAAGGTGCAGCTGGCGTGGGCGCTCATCATCTACGGCGCCACCGCGGCGATCCTGCCGGTCTGGCTGTTGCTCGCGCCGCGCGACTACCTGTCGACCTTCATGAAGGTCGGCACCATCGTCATCCTCGCCCTGGGCATCCTCGCGGTGCGCCCGGTCGTGCAGATGCCGGCGATCACCACCTTCGCCAGCACCGGCACCGGACCGGCCTTCGCCGGGTCACTCTTCCCGTTCCTGTTCATCACGATCGCCTGTGGGGCGCTGTCCGGTTTCCATGCGCTGATCTCCTCCGGCACCACGCCCAAGCTCATCGAGAAGGAGAGCCAGGCCCGGATGATGGGCTACGGCGGGATGCTCATGGAGAGCTTCGTCGCGATCATGGCGATGGTCGCCGCGGTGTCGATCGACCAGACCCTCTACTTCGCGATGAACGCGCCGGCCGGGGCGACCGGGGGCACCCCGGAGAAGGCCGCGGCATACCTGGATTCGTTGAAGCTGCTCACCCCCGGAGGGGCCCCGCTGCCCCCGGCGGACCCGGCCTTCCTCGCCCAGGCGGCCAAGGACGTCGGCGAACAGTCGATCATCAGCCGCACCGGCGGCGCACCGACGCTCGCCGTCGGCATCTCCGAGATCCTGCACGGCGTTTTCGGCGGGGCGGCCTGGAAGTCGTTCTGGTACCACTTCGCGATCATGTTCGAGGCGCTGTTCATCCTCACGACGATCGACGCCGGCACCCGGGTGGCCCGGTTCATGTTCTCGGACGCGATCGGCAACCTCCCGGGCCTGCGCAGGTTCAAGGACCCGTCCTGGTGGCCGGGGGCATGGCTGTGCACCATCGTCGTGGTCGCCGGCTGGGGCTACTTCGTCGTGATGGGCGTGACCGACGCGCAGGGCGGCATCAACACGCTCTACCCGCTCTTCGGCATCGCCAACCAACTGCTCGCCGCGATCGCGCTCACCGTGGTCACCGTGGTCGTCGTCAAGCAGGGCAAGCTGAAGTGGGCCTGGATCCCCGGTCTGCCGCTGCTGTGGGACCTCGCGGTCACCCTCACCGCGTCGTGGCAGAAGATCTTCTCCCCGGTGCCGGCCATCGGCTACTTCGCGAACAACGCAAAGTTCGCCAAGGGGGTCGCCGACGGGCAGGTCATCGCCCCGGCCAAGACGATGGGCGAGATGAACGACATCGTGCGCAACACGATGATCCAGGGCATTCTCTCGATCGTCCTCGCGCTGCTCGTCGTGACCGTCGTGCTCGTCGCGATCTCGGTGTGCCTCAAGGCGATCCGGGCCGGCGGCCTGCCGACCACCGAGGAGCCCGACGTGCCGTCGAAGATCTTCGCCCCGAGGAGCTTCATCGCCACCAAAGCCGAGAAGGAAGTGCTCGCCGAGTGGCAGGCCGCGGGCAAGAGCCCGACCCCGGTCGGAGCGCATTCGCATGGCTGAGGCGACCGCGGTCGCCCCAGCGGCCACCTCCCCGGCCGCGCGTCTGGTGCGCGCGGCCCGGGCGGTGCGCTGGTATCTGCGTGGCATCACCGGGGCCGACGCCTACGAGCGCTATCTGGAGCACCACGCCCGGACCCACTGCGAGCTGCCCCCGATGACCGAACGCGAGTTCTGGCGCGACCGCACCGATGCGATGGAGCGCAACCCCACGTCCCGCTGTTGCTAGCGGGTCGACTCGGCCGCCGCCGGCGCGGGTGGGTGCCGCTGGCGGGCACGCTCGCTGCCGTCCTCGCGCTCGCTCTTGGGTATGCCGCGTGGCGCGGGCAGCGTTGGGGGCCGTCCTCGGAGGCGGCCCCCAGCTGGGCGCCCACGCCGTCGCCCCTCGGCACCGGCGGCTGCGTGCCCGCCGACCCGAGCGGCATACCGAAACAGGCGCACGACGCTCGCCCGCTGCCCACGCCGGACGAGGCCCGTAGCCTACTGGCGGGCCTGGTCGTCGGCGCACGAGCTCGCGGGGGCGACTACTGCCGCGGCCGGTTCGGCCCGGACACCTGGCCCGACCTGGACCGCAACGGCTGCTCGACCCGCCAGGACGTGCTGGTGCGCCAGGCGAGCACCCTGACGACCGCCGGATCGCGGCGCACGAGCGGACCTGCGAGGAGGCGATCTCGGGCAGCTGGGTCGACCCCTACACCGGGGCGACGCTCAGCTTCACCAACCTCAAGGAGCCACAGCAGGCCCAGGCCCTGCAGATCGACCACGTCGTGCCGCTCTACAACGCCTGGGTCTCCGGGGCGTGGGCCTGGAGTGACGAGCAGCGGATCGTCTTCGCCAACGACCTGTCGGCACCGCAGCTGCGGGCTGTCAGCGGCGTGGTGAACCTGACCAAGGACCATGCCGGACCGGAGAGTTGGGCCCCGACGCAACCGGCCTTGCGCTGCGACTATGCCCGGGCCTATGTCGCGGTGAAGGCCGCGTATGCGTTGCGGGTGACCGCCGCCGAGCGGGACGCGCTCGCGGCACTGCTCGACGACTGTGCTCAAACCGGAGATCACGCAAGGCGGCCGTAGCTCCCCGAGCGACCCGGCTGCCGGGGCGCCGAGCGAGGGTGCGAGGGTGGCGTGGTGATCGTGTCGCGCGTCCCGACTCGACGCCCGCCCCGGTGGCGAATCGGGCCCCTGTGGTTGAGCGTCATAGTGGTGTTGCTGGGTCTGCTGTGCCGGCGCTGGGTCATGGAGGTCCGGGCCGGCCAACAGCAGGACTTCCTCGTCTACGTCAACGCGGCCCGTGCCCTGCTCGACGGCACGTCGCTCTATCAGGAGCGGGCGGCGCTGCCCTATACGTACCCTCCGTTCGCGGCGATCCTCTTCGTGCCCTTCGCGCCGATGCCGGATCTGCTCGCCGCGCTGCTGTGGTTCGCGGGGAATGTCGCCCTGGCGATCTGGATCACCCGGCGACTGCTCCCGGCAGTGCCGTGGTGGTTCACGGCGCTCGTCCTGCTGGGTGCTCCCCTGGCACGCTCGGTATACCTCGGCCAGATCAACCTGTTGCTGTTCGCTGCGCTGCTGCTCGACGTGGTCTGGAGCCGATGGCGCGGGACCGGAATGCTGCTGGGGGCCGCGGCCGCGATCAAGGTGACACCGGCCTGGACAGCACTGATCCTGCTCGTGCGCCGCGACTGGGCCGGCGCGGCCCGAGCGGTGGCGACCGCGCTCGCGTTGACTTGTGCTGCGGCAGTGCTCCGGCCCGCGGACTCGCGCGCGTACTGGACGAGCTACCTCTGGGACCAGACCCGGGTCGGCGGACTGGACTACCCCGACAACCAGAGCGTCACCGGGCTGCTGGCCCGACTGGACGATCACGGCGTGCCTGCGCAACCGGCCCGTCTCGTGGCGATCGGCGTCGTTCTGGCACTCACCGCCGTCACGCTGTGGCACTGGCGCGCGGAACCACTCTCGGTCGAGGCTGTGACGGCGGTCGGGCTGGCCGGCCTGCTCATCGCTCCGGTGTCGTGGACGCATCACTGGCTGTGGCTCGTCGTCTTCGTCGCGATCCTGGTGCAGCACGGGAGGTTCGCTGCGGCAACGATCTTGGCAGTCGTCCTGGCCATCGAGCCGTTGCTTCTCGAGGGCGCGACGCACACCCTGCCGAGGTGGTCGGCCGCCCTGGCGTTGTCCACGTTCACTGTGGCCGGGGTAGTCGCACTGGTCTACTTGGGCCGGGTGCCACGGGCCCGGACGGTGCGCGAAGATGGGTCATGAGCAACCAGGACGCCGTCGGCCCACAGGACACGGCAGGGCCGCACGCCACCGGGGCGCCGCCCAGTGCGCCGGGCCCGATCTGGCTGGTGATCGAGCAGAACGTGGGCAGCAGTGGGGACATCAGATGGGGGGTCGACGGTCCCCAGGAGCTGCCCCTGGGCACCACCTGGGCGCAGGCCCGCGCGCACGCCGAGACGGTGGCGCGCACCTTCGGCCCCCGTCACCCCCTGATGGAGAACGGCCGCACCGTGATGCGGGTGGACGAGAACAGCTTCCTCACCATCGTGCGCGGTGCGACGTCGTCGTTCCATTTCCGGGTCACCCTCGTGGAGCCGATCTGACCCTCAGCCGAGCGCTTCGTGCGCCCCGCCGTTCGGGCGCTGCCGCTCGGGGAGCTGACCGAGACCGATCAACGCGACCCCGATGGCAAGTGCGCCGATCACCGGCAGCGGTCCGAGCCCTTCGGCCACCATCGGGGTGACCAACGCTGCGAGCGCGGCGGCGGCGACCATCACGGAGTCACCGAGACCCAGCACGCTGGCCCGCAGGGCATCCGGCACCGCGCGCTGCAGTACGCCGGTGGCGACACCTTCACAGCACACGGCGATCGCGCCCACAAGGGTCAGGGCGGCATACGCGAGAAACCCTGGCGGCGCCCAAGCGAAGCCGGCGACCGAGCCACTCAGCACGAGCAGGCTGGCGCGCGCGGTCCGCAACGGGCGAAGTGCGATCAGCAACGGGGCGCCGAGCGCGCCGAATCCCAGCGCCGCTGTCGCGGTCCCGAAGCCGGCGGGCCCGGTCCGCCAGACCAGTTCGGACAACTCCAGCAGGGTCAGGCCGAGGGCTGCGACGACCGCGTTGGCGCCGGCCACGACCACGAGGGCGTGACGGGCCGAGCGATTGCGCCGCAGGAGTCGCCAGATCCCCCGGCCGGGCGCCGTGACGGCACCGGCCCCTCCGGGAGCCGGAAGCTCGATACCCCGGAACGTGACCCAGCCCAGGCCGACGAGCACCGCCCCGGCGGCGGCGACGGCCGCCAGCGGGGTCCGATCGAGGCACAGACCACCGAGCGCGGGGCCGACGACGAAGGCCGCGACCTCGACGGTGACCAGCAGGCTCGTGGCCCGAGGGGTGGCACCCTTGTCTGGGGCGTCCGCCGCCGAGGTGCCCGCCAGGCCCGGCAGCCCCGCCGCGAGGGCGGGGTAGGCGGGGGTGCCGGCCACGACGACACCCGTGCACAACGCCACCGCCAGCATCCAATGGTCCAGGGCCAGGGCGGCCGTGGCAGCCAGCAGCAGCGCGGTCCGGGCGAGCAGCGACAGCCGCACGATCCGAGCCCGTTCCCGCCGGTCGGCCAGCCGGCCCGACCACCAGGACAGTGCCACGTAGGGGGCCATCCGCAGCGCGGCCACGGCTCCGACGAGGTAGGCTCCCTGGGCGCTCGTGCGGGTGTGTTCCTCGGCAACGAGCACGAGGGCGGGCCAGGGCAGGCCCATGCCTACCGCTGCGAGGGCGTGACTGAGGATGACTCGGATGACCTGCGACGACACGGGTCAGCTCACCGCACTGGTGCGGACCCCGCAGACGCCGGACACCAGACGGGTCGGCAAGGGCTCGAACCCGTTGAAGCCGACCGTGGAGTAGGCCGCCGTGTAGGCCCCGGCCGAGTGCACGTAGACCCGGTCACCCTCGCGCAGGTCCGCAGGCAGCAGCACCGGGGTGCGCTCGTAGAGGATGTCGGCACTGTCGCAGGTGGGGCCGGCCAACACGGCCGGGGTGAGTTCGGGTGCCGCCCGCCCTGGCTCGGCGGCAGCCGCGGTCGGCGCATCGGCGCTGGTCGACAGGCGATAGCGGATCGCTTCGTCGAGGGTCTCGACGAGGCCGGTGAAGACTCCGGCGTCCAGGTAGACCCAGCGGCTGTCACCGCGCCACACCACGGCGATGACCGAGGTGACGAGCACCCCGGCGTCACCGACGATGCCCCGGCCCGGTTCGAGGAAGAGGCGCGGGCGCGGCATACCGTCGAAAGCCTCGTCCATGGCGCGGGTGATCGCCTCGCCGTAGGCGGCGAAGGACGGGTGGTGTCCTTCGTGGAGCGCCGGGAAGCCTCCCCCGATGTCGAGGGTGTGTGGCTGCAGCCCGGCCCTGCCGAGCAGCGAGAACAGGCGCGCCGACGCGAGGATGGGCGCGCGCCAGGCGTGTGGATCGCGTTGCTGCGATCCGACGTGGAAGGAGATGCCCGCCGGGTCCAGGCCCAGGTCGGCGGCGAGCCGCAGGATCTGCTCGGCTTCCCCGGTCGAACAGCCGAACTTGCGTGACAACGGCCAATCAGAGCCCTCGCCGGAGGTCACCAGCCGAGCCAGGACACCCGCTCCCGGTGCGGCGGCAGCGATCTTGCGGGTCTCTTCGAGGGAATCGGTCGCGAAGAGGCGCACCCCGGCTGCGTGCGCCGTGGCGATGTCGTCGCGACGCTTGATCGTGTTGGAGTAGACGAGCTCCGCGGGGTCGGCTCCCGCCGAGATCGCCGCGTCCACCTCGGCCGGGCTCGCGACGTCGAAACTGCTGCCCAGCCCGCGCAAGGTGGACAGCAGGATGGGATGCGGGTTGGCCTTCACCGCCTAGTGGATCTGCCCCTGCGGCAGAACTCGTTGCAGGGAGTGATATTGGTCGACGGCGATGCTCACGTCGAGCTCGAGCCTGGG
>RRZT010787009.1_pt1 | contig 13334 bp, 10 predicted proteins | sample 2165551 | NCBI WGS metagenome assembly RRZT01 (sample SAMN10456910, study PRJNA506462) | wastewater metagenome | biome: wastewater; feature: sludge; material: wastewater sludge; isolation source: wastewater sludge with Escherichia coli K12::gfp cells carrying plasmid... | place: USA: Moscow, Idaho... | reverse complement strand
GAGGTACTGCAAAAACATGGAGAACGTCACCATCATCTGCCGGCCGATACTGCCGCCGAGAGATTGGCCGAAGTTCTTCATATCGCCGGTGGCGATAGGTACGGGCGGTAGCGAGGCGAAATAGTGAAAAATCAGATAGGCGATAAGGGCCAAGACAACCCCGACCTTCCAGGGCAGGTGCGCACTGATGTCCATCAAATCTTCAAGAGGGGATTGCCGTTTCCTGGCCATGGTCGTCCCTGTCCATGCTTCGTCTTATTGTTGAAGCAGATATTCTGATGGCAAATCGTTACGTGGGCAATGTGGTCACGTCGAAGTGATCATTCTGCGAAACAGGAAAATCAGCCTGCTTTCATCGGTATCGGAATGACTGCAGCACCCGCTCGCAACTTGTCGAGGTAATCAGCCCATACCTGCATCATTACCTTGCGCTCTTTCAGAAACTTGGTGCGGTTGTATGCCGTACCTAGCGCGTCAGGAACACTGTGTGCCAGCTGATGCTCGATAACGGCCGGCTCGAAATGCAGCTCTTCATGCAAAATTGTGCGTGCCATCGCGCGAAAACCGTGGCCGGTAATATCTTTCTGAGTGTCGTAGCCCAAACGGCGAAGTGCGGAATTGACAGTATTCTCTGACATCGGCTGTTGCGGGTTGCGGCCTGCAAAGACGTAGCGACGATGGCCTGTCAAAGGCTGTAGTTCACGCAGTATCGCAACCGCTTGCGACGCGAGCGGCACGAGATGTGCTGTATCGGTCTTTGTAACTGTGTAACGCCACTCACCCGCGTCAAGATCGATCTGCGCCCACTCCGCTTGGCGCAACTCACCGGGCCGCACAAAGAGCAGCGGCGCCAGCTTTAACGCACACAAAACGATGAAACTGCCGTTGAAATCGTCGAACGAGCGTAGCAGCTTCGCCACACCGTCAGGATCGACAATGGCAGCGAAATGCCGGCCTTTGACTGGAGGCAGTGCGCCCCGCAGATCCCCGGACGGATCACGCTCGCACAGACCGTGGGCTACTGCGTAGCGAAACACTTGGCCGCAATTCTGCAAAGTACGGTGTGCTGTTTCCAAGATGCCACGGCTTTCAATTCGCTTGATCGTCCGCAGCAACTCAGGTGCGTTGATTTCAGCGATTGGACGGCCACCCAGCCAGGGGAACACTTCGCGTTCCAAGCGACGAATGATCTTGCTGGAGTGACTGGCCGCCCAGTTCGGCGAGAACTTCGCATACCATTCGCGGGCCACGACTTCAAAACTGTTCTCGGCACGCTCAAGCAGCGCGGCCTTCTGAATTTTTCGGTTCTCGCCGGGATCAATGCCGTCTGCGACCAATCGACGCGCTTCGTCGCGCTTGTCGCGTGCTGCTTTCAGGCCGACCTCGGGATAGACGCCCATTGAGAGGGTTTTGCGCTTCCCAGCGAAGCGATAATCCCAGCGCCACCACTTCGATCCGCTCGGATTGATGATCAGGTAGAGACTTTTTTCGTCTCGGATCGGATAGGGCTTATCGCCTGGTTTGGCGTTCCGTATCGCAGTATCGGTCAGTGGCATGACAGTAACCCCTTTTCAAGGCCGTGCTGTTACTGTCCATCTTACTGTCACCTACTGTCGGATTGCAACGGATCTACCTGGAACTCTGTAGACGTAAAAAAGGCCAGAACCCTTGTATTTGCTTGGGTTTCCGGCCTTCTTTGGACTTGCTTGGAAGTGTTCGTGGTGGCCAGTCGCGGAATCGAACCACGGACACGCGGATTTTCAATCCGCTGCTCTACCAACTGAGCTAACTGGCCAAGAGGAAGCGCATTATAGCGAGTTGACTTTGCTTCGTCAAAAGCAAACGAAGGATTTTTTCAATTTCGCGTTCTTGTTTTGCCTTTTCTTGCTTTTGCTTTGTTCTGCCGTCACAAAAAAACTCCCCGAAGAGGTGTTCTGCGGGGAGTTCCTGGTTGGTGCATTCAAGCGGGCAAGAATGGCCTGTTTGATTTACATGCCCATATCCATGCCACCCATGCCGCCCATACCACCCATGCCACCCATACCACCGCCCATGCCGCCCATTGAGGGCTTGTCTTCGACGAGCTCAGCAATCATGCAGTCGGTGGTCAGCATCAGGCCAGCGATCGATGCGGCATTTTGCAGCGCGGTACGCGTGACCTTGGTTGGGTCGAGAACGCCCATTTCGACCATGTCGCCGTACTGACCGGTCGAAGCGTTGTAGCCGTAGTTGCCCTTGCCGTTGACCACAGCATTGACGACGACGGATGGTTCGTCACCAGCGTTGGCGACGATTTCGCGCAGAGGTTGCTCGATGGCGCGCAGGACGATCTTGATACCGGCTTCTTGGTCGACATTGTCGCCCTTCAGGCCGGAGATGGCAGCACGGGCGCGCAGCAGTGCAACGCCGCCGCCAGGAACGATGCCTTCTTCAACGGCGGCACGGGTTGCGTGCAGCGCGTCTTCGACACGAGCCTTCTTCTCTTTCATTTCGACTTCGGTGGCAGCGCCAACCTTGATCAGTGCAACGCCGCCGGCCAGCTTGGCCACGCGCTCTTGCAGCTTTTCCTTGTCGTAGTCGGAGGTGGCTTCCTCGATCTGGGCGCGGATCTGCTTGACACGAGCTTCGATATTGGCAGCGACACCGGCGCCGTCGATGATGGTGGTGTTTTCTTTGGCCACTTCGATGCGCTTGGCTTGGCCGAGTTCGGCAAGCGTAGCTTTTTCGAGGGTGAGGCCGACTTCTTCAGCGATGCCCTGGCCACCGGTGAGGATGGCGATGTCTTCGAGCATGGCTTTGCGACGGTCGCCGAAGCCTGGAGCCTTGACGGCGCAGGTCTTCAGGATGCCGCGGATGTTGTTGACCACGAGCGTGGCGAGTGCTTCACCGTCGACGTCTTCCGCGACGATCAGCAGCGGACGGCCAGCCTTGGCGACTTGCTCAAGAATCGGCAGCAGGTCACGGATGTTCGAGATCTTCTTGTCGAAGAGGAGAACGTAAGGGTTATCCAGGATGGCGATTTGTTTGTCCGGATTGTTGATGAAGTAGGGCGAGAGGTAGCCACGGTCGAATTGCATGCCTTCTACGACGTCGAGTTCATTGTTCAGGCTCTTGCCGTCTTCAACAGTGATGACGCCTTCCTTGCCAACCTTTTCCATGGCATTGGCGATGATGTCGCCAATGTCGGTGTCCGCATTGGCGGAGATCGAGCCGACCTGTGCAATTTCCTTGTTGGTGGTGCAAGGCTTGGAAATTTTCTTCAGTTCGTCGATTGTCGCGACAACAGCCTTGTCGATACCGCGCTTGAGATCCATCGGGTTCATGCCGGCGGCAACGTATTTCATGCCTTCGCGGACGATTGACTGGGCCAGAACGGTGGCGGTGGTGGTGCCATCGCCGGCTATGTCGGAGGTCTTGGAAGCAACTTCCTTGACCATTTGTGCGCCCATGTTGGCGAACTTGTCTTTCAGTTCAATTTCCTTGGCGACGGAAACGCCGTCCTTGGTGACGGTCGGGGCGCCGTAGGAACGCTCGAGAACGACATTGCGGCCCTTCGGTCCGAGGGTGACCTTGACTGCATCAGCCAGGATGTTTACGCCTTCAACCATGCGGGAGCGTGCGGAATCGCCAAACTTAACGTCTTTTGCTGCCATAGAAAAATACTCCTAATAACTCTGTAGTAATGTGAATAGAACTTCGTCAATCAAGCGAATTACGCTTAGAGTTCGACGACGCCCATGATGTCTTCTTCGCGCATGACCAGCAGCTCTTCGCCGTCGATCTTGACGGTCTGGCCGGCGTATTTGCCGAACAGGACACGGTCACCAACTTTGACGTCCATCTTGCGCACATCGCCACTCTCGAGGATCTTGCCTTTGCCGACGGCGAGGATTTCGCCTTGATCCGGTTTTTCGGCAGCAGCATCGGGAATAACGATGCCGGAAGCAGTTTTGCGCTCTTCTTCGAGGCGCTTGACGATCACGCGATCATGCAACGGACGGATTTTCATGCAGATTCTCCTTGTGTTTAAAACGGATAACGACTAAATGGCTAATCGCTGTCGCGCGGAATACCTCGTTTATTGACAGCCTTATTAGCACTCGCTACTAACGAGTGCTAATAATAGGGGCGGGGTGGGCGAATTTCAAGTGGGGGAGGCAGATTTTGTTGGTGATGCCAAGAAACAAATGCTAAGTTGGGCGTGGGCTGCTGTACGCGGGGTAAGACTTGGGTTTCGTCTTTATCCGTCGACAAAGTGGGTTAGACTACTGTCTTAGCCTTGTCCTGATCGAATCCTGATTTTTCATGCGTGCAGTAATTTCACGTTTTCTTCCGTGTAGTGCGTTGGTTTTCGCTTTGCTGGCAATGCAGGGCGCTTGGGCCGTTGTGTCCGATGAACTGATTGAGACGGGCGCGACGCAGCAGGAAGAAAGCCGGTTGACCGGTTCCCCCGAGGCGTCTGAGGGGCAGTCGTCCGGCGCGGCGCTTACCGCTGAGACGGTTCATGGGTTGAGTTTGCGCTTATCCTCTGATTTGCCTGCAAACGCTGAGTCTAGCGAAGGTGAGCGCGATTTGCTGCGTCTTACGTACCGCACGCTGGCTGGGCGTGATGTTCAGATCGACAATCAGTTGGCGTTGGCTGAAATGCTGCTGCAAATGGAGCGGGATTCCGAGCAACTGAGGGCGCATGCGCAGCGGATCGGAGATGATAAGCCAGCTCTGCCGCCGGCACCCGCGGCAGAGCCACGCGCTTTTGACCCGCTCGAGTTTATGGGCACACTGGATGCGCGGCTTGTAGTTGTGTTGGGCGCGTTCTTTCTTCTGCTTTTTATCGTGCGTTACCGGCGCTCGGCCGTTCCGGCTCCCGATATGTCGTTAACTGTCGGACATGTTGAGAACGCTGGACAGGTCGAAGAACCATCGTCTTCGACGGAAGCCTCCGACAGTGACCTTGATCAGGAGACTGTGCTGTCTCTGGACGTGCCGCCTGATCCTCATGTGCCCGGGGCGCCGATCCGGGCGCTGGATCGTCTTCCCTATCGCTGGCAAACAATGTTGAGTAGACCCTTCACGATTCCAGAAAGCCGGCAATTGACCGATCTGGCAGAGATCATTCTGGCCGTGGGGAAAGTCCAGGGTGCAGATGAATTGCTGCAGAAGTTTATTGAAGCGAATCCCAAACTGGCGCTTGAATTATGGATTCGGCTGCTTGAAATGTATCGTGAGCAAGGGAAGCAATCCGAATTTGAAACACTGTCAGTGATGTTGAACCGGAACTTTAACGTTGAATGTGTTCCCTGGCAGCCTATCCGGCCGGCCGAGCATCTTGAAATGACGCTGCAACTTTTGCCGCATATTCGTGACCGGGTGGATGAGTCATGGGGGCATCCCGAATGCCTCGACTATTTGTTGCGTTTATTGTTAAACAACCGCAATGGTGAGCGACACGGGTTTTCCCTGTCCGTGACCAAGGAGATTTTGATTCTGATCGATCTTATCGCTGCAGAATCCGAAGACAGGAAAATGTACGCTTCGCCGTGAGCCCTTGAGCCTTAGCTCCGGGGCGAAAATGCAAAAACGGTGCCGTAGCACCGTTTTGTTTTTGAAACTCTGCGCTGTAGGTCTATTCGATTATTCGTCCATCACCACGCTGGTATAGACTTCCTGAACATCATCCAGCCCTTCGAGTGCGTCGATCAGCTTTTGCATGCGCCCGGCGTCTTCTCCGACCAGTTCGACCTCGTTCTCGGCTTTCATCGTGACTTGCCCGAATTCGCTCGTGAAACCGGCGGCTTCAAGCGCTTCCTTGACCGTTAGATAGTCGTAGGGCGGCGTGATCACTTCGATCGAGCCATCTTCATTGGTCAGCACGTCGTCGGCGCCTGCTTCGATGGCGGCGTCCATCAATGCCGCTTCATCGGTGCCTGGAGCAAACAGCAACTGACCGCAGTGTTTGAACATGAACACGACGCACCCGTCGGTCCCCATGTTGCCTCCGTGCTTGTTGAAGGCGTGGCGGACTTCGGCGACAGTGCGTGTGCGGTTGTCGGTCAGGCAATCGACCATCACTGCCGCGCCGCCGATGCCGTAGCCTTCGTAGCGAATTTCGATGTAATCAACGCCTTCAAGTTCGCCGGTACCCTTCTTGATGGCGTTGTCGATCTTGTCCTTGGGCATATTGACGCCCTTGCCCTTGTCAACGGCCAGGCGCAGACGCGGATTAAAGCCGATTTCGCCGCCGCCCATTTTGGCGGCAACGGTGATTTCTTTGGCGATCTTGGAGAAAGTGGCGCCGCGCTTCTCATCCTGGCGACCTTTACGGTGCTGGATATTCGCCCATTTGGAGTGTCCGGCCATGCTAACCTCGTGTCTATGCTGCGTTTGCGCGGCGCGTGTCGGCGTTCTGTCGAAGCCACAAAGCGCGTTGCAAATGGTTGATAATAAAGCCCGCCATTTTATCACTTTCAAACGCCCACTTTTCCCCTGTTCTTCATTTCGGAGTTGCTGATGGCCTCACCACTCGTTATTGCCAGACACCAAGAAAACGAACTTGTGCTGCTACCGGCGCTGGCCAACCGACACGGTCTGATTACCGGCGCAACCGGCACCGGCAAGACGATTACGTTGCAGGTGCTGGCCGAACGTTTTTCGAGCATTGGCGTGCCGGTGTTCATGGCCGACGTCAAAGGCGACCTTTCCGGCCTCGCTGCGCCCGGTGTCGATAGCCCCAAGCTCAAGCAAAGGCTAGATTCGCTTGGCGTTAGTGATTGGGCGCCAGCGAAGTTTCCAGCGGCTTTTTGGGACGTAAGCGGCGCGCAGGGGCATCCTGTGCGCGCGACGATTTCTGATATGGGGCCGATCCTGTTGTCGCGTTTGCTTAATCTCAACGACACCCAGGCCGGGGTGCTACAACTGGTATTCAAGATCGCCGACGACAATGGGTTGCTGCTGCTTGACTTGAAGGATCTGCGCGCCATGGTGCAGCATGTCGGTGAGCACGCCAAAGAATTCACGACGGAATACGGCAATGTGTCCGCCGCCTCGATCGGCGCCATCCAGCGCAGCCTGTTGACGCTGGGCGAACAGGGTGGAGAGGCTTTTTTCGGCGAGCCGATGCTCGATATCAACGATCTGATGCAAACCGAAGACGGCAAAGGCATCGTCAATATTCTTGCCGCTGACAAATTAATGGCCTCGCCGCGTCTGTATTCGACTTTCCTGCTCTGGCTGCTCTCCGAATTGTTCGAGCAATTGCCTGAAGTGGGTGATGTGGAGAAGCCAAAGCTGGTGTTTTTCTTCGACGAGGCGCATCTGCTGTTCAATGAAGCCCCCCCCGCGTTACTGGAGAAAATCGAGCAGGTGGTGCGTTTGATCCGTTCCAAGGGCGTCGGCGTGTATTTTGTGACGCAGAATCCGCTCGATATTCCTGATACGGTGCTTGGCCAACTCGGTAACCGCGTGCAGCACGCCTTGCGCGCCTTCACGCCGCGCGACCAGAAGGCGGTGAAGACGGCCGCTGAAACGCTGCGTGCCAATCCGGCCTTCGATGCGGCGGCAGCAATCACCGAACTTGGTGTTGGTGAGGCGTTGCTGTCCTTTCTCGATGAAAAAGGGCGGCCGAATGTGGTTGAGCGTGCCTTCGTCCTGCCGCCGGCCTCACGCATTGGGCCGTTGGCGGCCGAGGAACGACAGGCGGTGATTAAGGCTTCGTTGGTTTATGGCGTCTATGAAAATCAACTTGACCGTGAGTCGGCCTACGAGAAGCTCAAAGGCAATGCCGCGGCTGCGCGGCAAGGACAAAATCAGGCGCAAATGCCCTCCTCCGCTCCGGAGGCTGTAGCGCAAGGTGGTGGCTGGCTCGATGGCTTAGGTGAAGTGTTTGGCGGCCGCCCAAGCAGCGGCGGAAGAGCGCGTGGAGGCGATTCCATCATGGAAGCGGCTGCAAAAAGTGCCGCACGCGCCATCGGTTCGCAGGTTGGGCGGGAAATTATCCGTGGCGTCCTCGGCTCTATTCTTGGCGGTAGTTCTCGGCGGCGTTGAGAGAAGGATCGAAGGAGTCTCAGTCGCCCCTCGGTCTGCAGCGCCCGTCAAACGGCGATCCTGGCGGAGGGGGGCCGAGAGTCGCATCAATCGTGGTGTTTCGGGCATCCGTGCGCAGGATGCCCGCCCAGCCTCGCCTGCGCGTCGGCTTCGCTAAAGCGCAGACGCCGGAGGAGTCGAGAGATTCATCTTCTGGTCGGTCAGGAGTGCTTCGAACTCCTCGCTCACTAGCGGCACTGAAAAATGGAATCCCTGCCCGTCGTCGCAGCCGAGACTGCGTAACTTTTCGAGTTGCGCCGGTGTTTCAATACCTTCGGCGATTGTTTTGAGTCCGAGTTGCTCAGCGAGTTTGAGCACCATTTCGGCAATGCTGTAATCGCCGTTCTTGCAGTCTTCGCCGCTGACGAAAGCACGATCGATTTTCAGGCGGTCGACATTCAACTGGCGGATGACGTTGAGCGAGGAATAGCCGGTACCGAAATCGTCGATAGCGATGGCGACCCCTTTGGCGCGGACTGCCGACAATTTTTTGTCGATCAGCTCAATGTTGTCGATGGCCACTGATTCGGTTAGCTCAAGTTCAACGTTGGCAGCGTTGACCTCGCAATCGGCGATCGCCTCGGTCAACTTCTCGACAAAGTCCGGCTCGCGAAACTGGGTGTGCGATACGTTGATGGCCATTCTGAAGTTGTGATGACCGAGATCCTGCAGGCGCTTGAGGAACTGCAAGGCACATCGCGTGAGCCAGTCGCCAATCGGCACCATCAATCCGGACTGTTCGGCCAGAGGGATGAAACGATCCGGTGGGACAAATTCGTTCTGGTCAGTTCGCCAGCGTAATAGGGCTTCGGCGCCGATAATGCGTCCGCTGGCCAGCTCGACAAATGGCTGATAAACGAGAAACAGCCGGTCGGCCGAGAACGCCAAGCGCAAACTGCTCAGCATCTGCATGCGCTCGCGCGCGGCAATGGCGTGCGCTGCAACGAAATGCACGGCTTTGCCGCGGTTAAAATGCTTGGCTTGTTTTAACGCGACGCTGGCATTCTTGAGCAACTCGACCGCTTTTGTCGGAGAATCAGCAAGATGAACCAAGCCGGAGGTGGCTGAAAGGCGGAAGCTTTCATGGCCAACATCGAATGGGGTCGAAAATACGCTATCGATCCGCTGCTCGTTGACCTCGGCCTGCGGGCCAAGCAGTCCAAAAACGTCACTGCCGACACGGGCAATCACGACGTTTTCTGAGAATGCCCGGCGCAGTCGTGCGGAAACGGCCTGCAGCACGGAGTCGCCGAAATCCTGATCAAGGATGCTGTTAATGTCGGCAAAACTGTCGAGATCGACCAAAACCAACATGTCTCTTTCTACCGGGCGCTGGTCTATGCGTGCGAGGAAGCTGTTGCGATTGGGCAGGTTGAGCAGTTGGTCCTCGTAGGCCAGCGCGCTGATTCGATGGAGAAGCTGGGTATTCTCAAACGCCGATGAAATATTGCCGCAAAAAACCTCGATCAGATTGCGATCCAGGTCGCTCAGTTTGTGGTTAACGTCAATATAGGCGGCGATAGACAGATCGCCTGGAACGTTGAAGTAGAGGCAGGTAGTGTTGCCAAAAGAATGACGACGCAGGGCCAGCGAATTAGTGAGCTCTTCGCGTACCCGCTCATCGGAAATATTCAGCAAGGGCTGGCCGATCCAGCTCGAGAAGCGCCCGGCGGCGGCGAGCACATAAGGCGACGCGCCTGTGGTGTCTGCGGCGGCGCATACCAGTCCTTCTTCGGAGATGCCCAGCAATACGCATAATTGGGAGACCACCCCTTCCGCAAAGTGACGCAAGCCTCTGGGCTTGCTCAATTCGGCGCTGGCCGCGACGATCAGTTCCAGGCCGCGCCGGTTGGCTTCAAGTTGATTGATCTGCCAGTATGAGCGGATAGATGTGGTCAGGCTGGTAAACAACCTGACCCGCGTTAACTCGGATTTCGCTTTGTAGTCGTTGATGTCGTACGAGCGAATCGTATCTATTTCCGGTGCGTAGCCGGGCTGCCCGGTGCGGAGAATGACGCGTAGCGTGGAGTTGGACAGGTCGTCGCGGATATAGCGAACCAACTGCAGTCCGGCATCGTCCGACTCCATAACCACGTCCAGCAAAATGACGGCCAGGTCGGTGTTTTTTGCCAGAATGGTGCGCGCCTCTTTACCCGAATAGGCGTGAATAAACTCCAGTTCTCGCCCTTCGATGACGACACCTTTCAAGGCTAGCAAGGTGGCCGTGTGGATATCCGGCTCGTCATCAACGATCAGCACTCGCCAGACAAGGTGCCCAGTTGAAGATTCAGGTTCGGACTCTTCAACGAAGGTCAGGAAATCGTCGTCAGGGGTTTCAACAGCCATTATTTGCGTCCTGTCCGGTAAGCTTTATTTTGCAAAAGATTCTACTACTTTGCTTCTCTTTGAGCTGTGTTGCCGGTTGCTTTGTTCGCGCAGCTCTATGGGGGGCTTGGAGTGCTCATTCATGGCGTCCTGTCGGGTATTCCTAACGGCATCGTAGCCTATGTAGAAGGCATGTGAGCTGCAGGAGAAACATAGGCACTGGATATTCATAGCAAATTCCAGAACGGCGCTTGTTAATGCTTTCTGCAATACTTACGAACTGATTGGTTCAGTATCGTCGCACTCGACGTCCGACTTTGCGTAAGCTTACTCTGCCTTTCGACTTAGAATATTGCTTCGGCCCGATGAAGTAGAGAGTTCTCTCGGGTGACGAATTCAAACACCATCGGGCCGCATCAATAGCTTGAATCGCTCAGCATTCCTTTCTAATGAATAAAGCACTCCTTTTTTCCGTTTTTGTTATCGCTTCGTGCGGCTTGGCTTACGAGTTGATCGCCGCCGCGCAGGCGAGCTATTTGCTCGGCGATTCGGTGATGCAGTTTTCCACGGTAATCGGCACTTATCTGTTTGCGATGGGGGTCGGTTCGTGGCTGTCCCGTTACATCGAGCGGAATCTGATCGCGCGCTTTGTCCAGATTGAATTGCTGGTCGGGGTTTTTGGCGGCTTTTCTGCGGCGCTGCTGTTTTTGATCTATGTCTGGTTTACCGCACCGTTCAAGCTGGTGCTGTATCTCGCCGTGTTTGGTGTGGGTCTCATGGTGGGGCTGGAAATTCCGCTGATCATGCGCATTATGAAGCGAGACCTGAGCTTCAAGGACGTGGTTTCGCAGGTGCTGACTTTCGATTATCTTGGCGCGCTCGCGGTGTCCATCCTGTTCCCGGTTTTGCTGGTGCCGCATTTGGGCTTGGTGCGTAGCGGTTTGCTCTTCGGGCTGCTTAACGTGCTGGTCGCGCTTTGGGCGCTGTGGCTGTTCCGTGTCCAATTGCAACACGCTGTCGCCTTGAAAGCGCAAGCCGTTGTGGCGTTCGTCTTGTTGGCTATTGGCTTTGCGGCTGCCGGGAAATTCACAACACTGGCCGAGGCGCACCTTTACGCCGACGAAATTGTTCACGCGCAGTCTTCGCCCTACCAGCGCATCGTGCTGACTCGCTGGAAGGACGATTTGCGGCTGTATTTGAACAATAACCTGCAGTTTTCCTCGCGCGACGAATACCGTTATCACGAGGCGCTGGTGCATCCGGGGCTGGCCACTTTGCCCGGTGCGCGCCGCGTACTGGTACTCGGTGGCGGCGATGGTCTGGCGCTTCGTGAGGTATTGAAGTACCCGCAGATCGAGTCCGTGACCTTGGTCGACCTCGATCCGGCGATGACCCGTCTGTTTTCTTCGGCAGCGCAGCTGCGCAAGCTCAATGAAGATGCGCTCATCTCGCCCAAGGTCAAAGTGGTCAATGCCGATGCCTTGCAATGGCTGGAGGAAAACGACGACGTATTCGATTTTGTGGTGGTCGATTTTCCCGATCCGTCCAATTTCGCCATTGGCAAGCTGTACAGTGCCGCTTTTTATCGGCTGCTGGAAAAGCACCTTGCTGCGGGCGGGCTGTCGGTGATCCAGTCTACGTCGCCGCTTTATGCCCGGCAGTCTTTCTGGTGCATTGTGAATACCTTGGCGAGCGTTGGCCTCGTGGTCACGCCATATCACGCGCTAGTGCCGTCTTTTGGCGAGTGGGGCTTTGTGCTGGCGGGCCGTCGCGCGTATAAGCCTCCGCTTGTTTATGGGGTTGATACGCATTTTCTGACGCCCGAAACCACGCCGACGCTGTTCCAGTTTCCCAAGGACATGGCGCGTGTCGATGCCGAGGTCAATCGTTTGAACAATCAGGTTTTGGTCCGCTATTTTGAAGACGAATGGCGGCAGGTGATCCGGTGATGGAGCCTTATCGCGAAACCCTGCAAGCGCCTGCCCGTTTGCTCCGAAAAAATATGACCGCTGCCGAGCAAGTGCTTTGGCAGCGGGTTCGGCGTAAGCAGATAGGCGGTGTTCAGTTCTATCGGCAAAAGCCTTTGTTTTCGTATGTTGTCGACTTCTACTGCCCTGCGGCCAAGCTCGTTGTCGAACTGGATGGGAGCCAGCATTTTGAGCAGGAACATCAAAGCAAGGATCGATTGTGCGACGAGGCCTTGGTGCGCCTCGGTTTGCAGGTTCTGCGGTTTGATAATCGGCAGATTTTGCTAGAAACAGAAGCGGTGTTGGCAGTGATCGATAGCGCGGCCAGGGCACGGCTGTGAATAAATCCCCCTCGATCCCCCTTTTGCAAAGGGGGAAGACCAGTGCCGGTGGCTCAGAGCGCCTCTGCCTCCTCTTGGTTAGAGAAGGGTGGCAAAGGAGGAATACCACCGCCTGCAACTCAGGCCCATTGTCCATCCCCCCCTTTGAAAAAGGGGGGCTAGGGGGGATTTTCGTTGGCACCAATGGATAGGCGCGACTTTCTTGCTTCTTTGGCTACGGCAGGACTCGCTTCCTTGCCCGGTTGCAGCGCAACGGCAAAGCCGCTTTTGCCGCCCGGCGCTTTGCTCGGTACGTCGATGGGCCTCGGCCATTTGCTGCGTGAGCCTACGCTGCCAACGCCTTCCGAGACGCGGCGGGTTCCGCTAGCTATTATTGGCGGCGGTATCGGCGGCTTGTCGGCGGGATGGAAGCTGGCTAAGTCGGGATTTAAAGACTTTCTAATTGTCGAAATGGAAGCTGCTGTCGGTGGGAATTCGCGTTCCAGGCGCAATGAAGTGAGCGCCTACCCGCTGGCGGCGCATTAGCTCCCCTTACCGACGCGCGAGGCTACGGCGGTGCGTGAGTTGCTGGCTGAGCTCGGTGTTTTGCAAGGCGATCCGCGTGCCGAGCGGCCGCGCTACG